>Ga0187827_10001041_pt1 | contig 41780 bp, 43 predicted proteins | sample ETNtaG_39_FD_167969 | JGI IMG/M metagenome (GOLD analysis project Ga0187827, IMG submission 167969) | Marine microbial and viral communities from oxygen minimum zone, Eastern Pacific Ocean - ETNP2014_SV_150_PacBio MetaG (Illumina Assembly) | ecosystem: Environmental > Aquatic > Marine > Hypoxic...
TACTATAGGATCAGGTAGACCCTCTATAATGTCGTACCACCATTTATGGCACGGTACAGGATATTCTAAAGCAATATAATTCCTTGGAAGTGTCGCTGCTAAATGAACATGAGCTGCTAATCCAATTAGGCCGTCTATTGTGCCATGTGGTGCAATCATTATTCCATTCAAGTCAGCATATTCCGCAATCCATTTTGTTTCAGCTAAACCACCTACATCTAAAGGATCTGGGCCAATAATATTTACAGCTCTTTTATCAATAAGATCTTTAAAATTTTGGCGTAAATAAATTTGTTCTCCAGTATGAATTGGTGTGGAAGTATTGATTGTCACATCCCTATATAAATCAGCTAAGACATAAGGAGTGTAATCCCCAGTTATCATATCTTCCATCCACATTATATTTAAATCTTCAACTGATTGAGCTAATTTTAAAGCATCATGAGGAACAATACCTGGTCCACAATCTAGTGCAAGTCCAACTTCATCTCCTAAAACTTCTTTCATAGCTCTAATGCAATCTAAAGTGTAATTCATTCCTTTTTCAGTAATTTGACCTCCAAAAGGAAGATATTGGCTAAGAGCCCATTGATCCTTTGCATCGTCTTCAAAAACTATACTGTTTCGTTCATCCCAAGATATATCTCCATAAAAATATTTATCGAAATTATCGGCCATCTGACCATGCAAAGAAATTCCTTGTTTTATTATAGAAAAACCTTCTTTTAAGTTTTTCATTTTTAACATATTTTTAGCGAAATTTTCAGGACTTGAATCTCCTTCCATTGGAAACCTAATTCCTCCGTTATACACAAGAACTCTATCTCGAACTTTACCTCCCAGTAGTTTGTAAACTGGAAGATTTGCTGCTTTTCCTGCGATATCCCATAATGCTACTTCTATTGCACTTACTGCGGCACCCCAAGGTTTAAATGATCCTAGTCGTCTAATTTTACTCATTACTCTTTCAACGTCTGTAGGATCTTCTCCTAAAATCAATGGCTTATAAAACAAAACATAAGGTTTAAGATATGGTTTTGACCATTCAGCTTGACCATAACCCGAAATACCTTCATCTGTAGTTATCCTAACTACTGGAGTTTTTCCTATAATTGCACATTTCAGATCAGTAATCTTCATGATTTCTCCTTATTATTTTTCAGATATTATTCCTCTATCTGTTTCAAATTTATTAATCCAATCCCAATCTAAACTTACACCTAATCCAGGTTTATCAGGAGCTTCTACATTACCATTTTTATCTATAGAGTCTAAGTTATCAGAATAATCAAGATAACAAGGTGATTTATAGGAATGCACATTGGGATGAACTAATCCCATTTCAAAATAATTCGTATTTCTTATAGAAGTCATTAGATGTCTATGTGCAGGACCAGGACCATGTAATTCCACATCTAACCCAAAACCTTCTGCTGCATGAGCAATTTTCACTACTCCAGTAATTCCACCATCCTCATGAGCTCCTGCTCTTACTAAATCAGTACCATCAGCTACTATAAAATCTACATGCTGTTCCAACATCCTAATATGTTCAGTCTGAAGAAGAGGAGTTTTAACCATTTGTCTCAATTTTCTATGTGAAAATTGTGATACTCCTCCATCCTGATAAGGATCTTCCCACCAGAAAAACCCTGCCTCATCACATGCTTTTCCTAAAGCCAAAGCATCCATGAAGTTTTTTATTTCACAAGCTGGATCTATCATCAAATCCATTCTTCCTTTAAATTTCTCTCCCATTTTCAAAACATTGGATATTTCTCTAGATATATCATTTCTTGCTAAACCCCAACCATGAATCTTGAAAGCTGGATAACCCATGGAAAAACATTGTTCGGCAAATTCAATAAAATCATCAGGAGTAGTTAATCCTCCATTTTCATCACCATGTAAAGTCGAAGCATAACAAGGAAGTTTTCTAGATTGACCTCCTAATAATCTCCAAATAGGTTCTTCATATAACTTTCCTGCTATGTCCCACAAACAAATATCAACAATACTAGTTCCGAGCATTGCTCCATGTCGTAATCCCCTCTTAGTATCGTTGTATATTTGTTCTCTTTCTAAAGGATTTTTCCCTAATAAATAGTCAGCAATTATTTTCACTTCAGCTAAAGCAGGACCACTTAAACCTTCATATTCTCCTATGATACCTTCAGAAGTGTGAATCATTAAAATCAAACTTGTCATTTCTAAATCATTATTAGGAGTATAAACAAGATTAAAAGAATTATAATCCTTGCCTAAATTCTTTACTGGATGTTTAAACTCTACGATTTCTATTTTGGTAATCTCTAAATCTGATTTCATATTTCCTCTTTTCTAAGTGTTATTTAATTTTCCTTTAAAATTCAAGTAGAATAAATCTAAATATACTATCTATAAAAAAAAAATTCAGGTCTAAAATGAAAAATTCTAATCCCCGAATTGCTACAATAACAGGTGCCGGAAGAGGAAGTGGTAAGGCAACCGCATTAAAATTAGGAAGATCTGGAACATCGCTATACATTACAGACATTGATTCAAATTTACTTGAAGAATCTTTATCAGATTTAAAAAGCGAGGGAATTGAAGCTACAGGGGGAGTATTTGATTCTAGTGATATATCCAACGCTAAGGTTCTTATAGATAGCGTAATTGAACATTATGGAAAGCTAGATATTCTCATTAATAATGCAGGTGCCTCAAAACCTAATAACTTTCCTGAAGTAAGCGAAGAAAATTGGGAATGGAATTTAAATCTAAATCTAAAGGGGCCATTCTTCATAATGCAAGAAGCAGCAAAACATATGATTAAACAAGAATCAGGATGTATAATTAACATATCATCAATATCCTCATCTGGAGGAATGACTTCTTCTCCTTCCTACGCGATTGCAAAATCAGGTGTTGTGACTATGACTGTTACAGCTGCAGCATATTTAGCAGAACATGGAATAAGAGTTAACGCAATTTCTCCAGGTATAGTTGATACTCATTTTCACGATGAGGTGAAAATCAAAAACCCAAGTGTTTTAGAATATCAGATAAAATCTATACCTTTAGGAAGACTGGCTGAACCTGAAGATATAGCTTCAGCAATATCTTTCCTAGTATCTGAAAATGCTTCTTACATTACTGGAGAGGTAATCACTGTTGGTGGTGGTAAAAACCGCTTATAATTATATTAGATTTTTTAACTTATTTATAAGAATAAATCTAATCACTATCAATAAAATTACAGCAGCTAAAATAGATATAATTCTTTCAAAGTTCATGCCATTCAATATTAATCCCAAAAGGCATGCAGCTGCCGGGGGATGTTCAGTATTGGTTATTCCCATGATCATTATTAAAAATCCTATTGAAATAACAGAAGCTATTTTTAAATAATTTGCAGAAATATTTGAGAAATCTCCAAAAATAAAATTTAACAACATCAAAACAATAAATGCTAATAAAATAGCTACAATATGTCCGCCTAAAACTCTTCTAGGATGAGTTGCTATAGAATGTGGAACTAAAAATATTAAAGCTATAGTAGAACCGATACCAGCTAAAATTGCTCCACTTGCAAATCTATCTTCAAAAAAAAATATTAAAAACAAAGCAATAGAAGTTAATACAGACTGAAATAGATAATTAAATTTTTTCTCAGAAAATCTTTTATCTAAAATGTGCCAATTTTTCAAAAAATCTTTACCTTCTTTATTCATAGTATATTTTTAATTATAATCAAAATATGAAAATAGTTGATGTAAAAGCTTATCCAGTTAGAATTCAAAATGATGACGATTTTTCATCTAAGTTTGATAAGGGGAGGAAAGAGGTATCTGATCAAAGCTTCGGAGGAGATTCTGAACGCCCTCCAATAAAAGATCTCGGAGATCATTATATAGACGAAACTCATCATACTTCTATATATTCAAAATTTCATGAAACCACTGTAGTGAGAGTAGAAACCTCAGATGGAGTTGTTGGATGGGGAGAATCTCAATCTCCTGTATCCCCAAATACAACAGCAACAATAATTAATGACCTTGTATATCCATTAATAATTAATGCAGATATCTTAGATGTAGAAGCAATTTGGCATAACAACTTTACTGCTATGAGGGAAAGAGGACATTACACAGGATTTTATATCGATGCGATTTCTGGAGTAGACATTGCAATTTGGGATTCAATTGGGAAAACTTTTAAATTACCAACTCATAAACTAATGGGAGGAAGGCATAGAAATTCTGTCAAAATATACAATGGAATTGGTGGAAGAGACCCTAAAAAAGTTGCTGAAATGGCAGAGTGGTCAATATCAAAAGGATATAAGGCCTTGAAACTTCATCTTAGAGAAACTATTGAAGGAACTATTGATATTGTATCTGAAGTGAGAAAAACCATTGGAAACAATATAGATCTTATGCTGGATGTTCATATGATGTTCAATACTCACGAAGCAATAAAACTAGGTAAACAACTAGAAAAATTTAATGTATATTGGCTAGAATCTCCTTCAGATCCTAATGACATCCCGGGGCAAATAGAAATTTCAAGATCTCTTGATATGCCAATAGCCAATGGAGAATGGACAAGAACAAAATTCGAGATGAGAGAAATATTTGAAAAAAGAGCATATGATATTTCTATGCCAGATATTGCCCGTACTGGTTTGACTGGTGCTAAACAAATTGCTTCAATTGCTCATCTCTATAATATCCCTGTGGCACCACATGTAGGAGGAGGAGGAATACTATCAGTAGCATCCACAGTACAATTTTCAATTGCAACACCTAATTTCTTGATAATGGAACATTCAGAACAAGGAAACAAGAATAAATCTTTATATTTATCTAAGCCTTTTGAACCAGAAAACGGATCATTCCCTGTCACTGAAAAACCTGGATTAGGAATAGATATTGATGAAGAATTATTACAGAAATTTATAATAAAACCATCGGTCTAAATAAAGAGATAGTTTGAACTGGGTCCTTATAGCAACCTTAAGCGCAATCGTCTACGCAGGTGTAAGTCTCACTGACAAACAAATATTGAGTAAGCATAAATTGGATTTATACCCGTTTTGCCTTTTTGCCGGTGCAGTAAATTTACTTATTTCTCTGATAATTTTCTTATTTCTTAATCTGCCTTCATTATCATTATTCCCCATTATCAAAGGGATAAGTGTAGGTGTTTTATGGGGACTAGCAATTTGGATAATGTTCTCAATACTAAAAAAAAGAGAAATAACTAGAGTTGAACTTATATTTCAAAGTTCCCCGATTTTCGTAATTATTATGGCTACATTATTCTTAGATGAAAAACTTAGCCTACCTATAATTTTTTCTTTTATCATAATGATATTTGGATCTATTCTTGCATCATTCGATGTTAATGAAGAATCTTCTGGGTTAAATAAAACAGATCTATTATTTCTGTTATTTTCAGCTTTTTTAGTTGGTTGTGCATCAATAGTCCTAAAATCAAACTCCAATGCAGTTGGAGAAATACATGCTTTAGGACTCCGAGGAATTGGAATTGGAATTACCCTAGGAGTCCCTAGTTTAAGGATATCTTCAGTTAGAAACTTGATTAACTATCTAACTAATGTAAAGAAAGGTCCATTTATAATCTCAACAGAACTAGGTGCTGCCCTTGCTAACATGTTAGTAATAATAGCAATAACTTCTGGTCCTGTTTCAATTGTTCAAGCTATTATGGGCACTAGACCTGTCTTCATATTCATAGGATCAATAATTTTAACTATGTTTGGGATAAAATCTTTCGAAAATTGGAGTAAAACTAATACTTTAATTAAGATTATATCCTTAATCATGGTAACTAGTGGATTAATTACATTATCATTATTTAAGTAACATCTTAATATCTTTTTTCACAAAACCTTTAAATTATTTTGAATAATAACAAATCAAAATCAATAATGAGATTAATAGATTTCTTTTTAAAAGGATTTGCAATAGGTTCGGTTGATGTGATTCCGGGAATAAGTGGTGGGACAGTTGCATTAATGCTTGGTATCTATGAAAAAATAATTAATTCTATCTTCAATATTGAATTTGGAATAATAAACTTCATCTTGCAAAAAAGAGAAAAGTCCTTAGAACATTTCAAAAAATTGAATTGGAAATTTATTATTGGCCTGATCTTAGGAATTATCACTGCTTTATTTATTGGGGCTAATCTAATTTCAACTTTACTAGAAAAGTGGCCCAATGAATTAAAGTCTCTATTTTTGGGTTTGATACTAGGATCTATAATAGTACCATGGCTACAAATTAAGAAAAAAAACTTTTTGATTTATGCAATTCTATTAATCTCAATATCATTAAGTTTTCTTGTTTTCTCAATATCCTATGCTACAAAAACTAATCCTCAATTATTATTGATAATGGTCGCGGGGTTCTTATCAGTCTCAGCTATGATTCTTCCTGGAATCAGTGGAGCTTTCATATTATTATTACTGGGCATGTATGAAAGTACTCTTGATGCTGTGAAAAATGGTAATTTTTCCTATCTGTTTTTCTTTCTTTTAGGCGGAATTACTGGACTTATAATACTCATTCCGATCTTAAAATGGTTATTAAAAAAATCTAGAGATAAGATTCTTATTATATTAGTAGGATTAATGCTAGGTTCATCAATTCATCTATGGCCCTGGAAAACAGATACAAACAGTTTTCCAATAATACCAGATGAAATAAATCTTCTAATTATTTCAATAATTTTAATCATTATAGGAATAATTTCATCAATTATATTAAGAAAATTACCTTTGATAATAAAAAGTTTGACTGAATAAGGTATAAAATGTTAATTTCTTGAAGTGTTAGATTTAAGATTATTTTCAACTTCGAATTGCATATGTATGAGCCCCGACAGGATCGGGGATTAATTAATTAAATAAATCTTCTAAAAGATACTATTCTACAAAATCACTTAATCGGAGTTTAAAATGATAAAAAACTTAACTGAATTCTTCACTTTTCCTAATCCCGTAAATGAAGTTTCTGCCAGACTGGTTGCATTAGGAGTATTTTTGATAAGTATCATTTCAGTAATATTAATGTACCTGAATATATTTCAAAATTTACCTAACCTTTACCCTCTGATAATACTTTCACTAATAATTTATGGGTTCATAGCAAGGGTTATTAGTGGTCCTAAAATAAGCCCTTTAGCACTATTAGTCACGAAAATAATAGTCCCCAATTTGAGTTTAAAAGAAAAATTAGTTGCTGGTCCTCCTAAAAGATTTGCACAAGGAATAGGAGTCTTAATTTCAGCTTTTGCATTAATTTTCTTTGTATTATCAGTTAAAGAAATATCAATAATTCTTATGGGAATATTAATAATATTTTCATTTTTAGAATCTTTTCTGGGATTCTGTGCAGGTTGTAAAATATTTAATATATTAATAAGACTAGGATTAATTCCTCAAAACATATGTGAAGCATGTTCAAATTATTCTCCACAACAATCTGGATAGTCTTTGCAAAGAACCCTTTAAAGAAAATGTAGTGTATAATCTACATTATAAAACATATTTTTATAATGCCTGATTCTATTGAAAATAAATCTAATAATCATCCAAAATATTTCTCAAGAGTTAAAGATAGATATTTGAATGCGATTCTAAATGGGAAAGAACAGGAAGCTTTAGCATCTATAACATACGCTTTAACTGAAGAATGGGATCTATTATCGATCTATAGCGAGTTAATTTCATCATCAATTAGAAATATTGGGGATATGTGGCATCAAAACGAAATTACAATTTCACATGAACATCGAGCATCTCAAATAACATTAAACATACTTACATATTTAAGAAACAATCTAGTTAAAACTCCAGTTGCAGGACCCTTAGCAATTGTTACAACAATTGAAGGAGACCCACATATTATTGGACCTAGGATTATAGCTGACATATTACTAATAAATCACTGGAAAGTAGATTTTCTTGGTACTGATACTCCTTCTGAAGACCTTCTTAAGTTTATTGAAATAAGAAACCCGGAACTCGTTGTTCTATCTGGAACATTAGAATCATCTTTTGATATTTGTCAAAATCTCACTAAAAAAATAAAAAATATTCCAGATAACATCAACGTAATTTGGAGTGGATCTGGAGTTTTAAAAAAATCTAAGGTTAATGGCTCCGATTTAACAAAAGCAGAGATTTCAGAAAACATAAATATTGAAGAAAAGTATTGTCCAAATTTTTTGGCTCAAAATCCTAACTCCACATTAAAATATATTGAAAATCTGTCTAAAAGTAGTATTAAAAAAATAAGTACTTCAAAGTTACTGAAAATTATTGGCTCTAATATTCAATATTTCAGAGTAAAGAAAAACTTAAATCAAAGCGAGCTTGCATCAATGTCTAATGTTGATAGAACTTTTTTGAGTGGAATTGAGAACGGAAAAAGGAATATTAGTATTTCTGCACTACAGAAAATTTCCAGATCCTTAGAAATAGACATTAACGATCTTTTTAACCCTGCTAACTAGAATTAATCAACCTTTTTAACTTTAATTAAACTATCTTGCAAGACTTTGTTTAACTGATCTCCAGTCATTCCATCTGAATTTTCAACGGGTACTGAAAAACCACAATTAACACACTGTAGATCATTACCATCTAATCCAGAAACTAAAGTTACAGTTCCTCTACATCTTTGACATTGATCAAATAAAAACATTATTCACCTTCGCTTATATTCCACTAGATAAATATATTGTAGTTTATAAACATCAATGTTGCAAACAGTATATTCAATTTAATAAAATAGTAATTATAATTTAAGAAATAACTTGATAAGTTATCTAGTTTCCATCTGAATTAGAAACATATAGCCAGGGTTTACCATTTGGAAGCTTCAACATCCATCCTTGAGTATGTTCAGGCATTTTAAAACTTGTATTAATACTATTTAAGTCTAATTTATGCTTTTCTTTAGCATGTAAGGCCCAGCTTTCCCAATCAGAAGCTTCATCAATCTTAATATCCTTACATAAGAAACAAATTGCTCTTTTATTTAATTTTTTACTTTCCATTATTAGCTCCGGAAACACTAATATATCAACTCTAATAAAATTCTTAATATGATTCATAGGGGAAAATAGTCCATTATTTATCATTTTGATAGAATATTAGCCAAAGATGTTTAAATTAATTGAAAAAACTAGTTATATTTTACTTATCTTATGGGTAATCCTTTATATTTCAGCAATTCTAGCTGTAACTTTTAATCTTTTACCTGCTTCAGTATTTATCTGGACTTCTATCCTAATGATAATCGCTTTAGCATTGTTATTCATTAAAGTTCTAGTAGAAAGGATCAATAATAAGGAAGACTCTCATTATTCAAAGAAAGTAAGGAGATAAAAATGGAAATAACAACACAGGACAATTTTTCAGATCATAAAATTACAAAAACTCTTGGGATTGTAAAAGGTAATACTATTAGAGCTAGACATATAGGAAAAGATATTCTTGCAGGATTTAGAAGTATAGTCGGAGGAGAAGTTTCTGAGTATACCAAAATGCTTGCTGAATCAAGAGAACAGGCAATAGACAGAATGATAGAAGATGCAAAATCAAAAGGAGCTGATGGAATAGTTGGAATGAAGTTTACCACCTCCGCTATCCTACAAGGGTCTGCAGAGCTTCTAGCATATGGAACAGCTGTAAAAATTCAAAAGTAACTGTGAAAAAAGCATTAGGGATATATGGACCAGAAACAGAAGGAATTAAAGAAAAATTCAATATATTAAAAATTCTTTTCGGATCCCAATATACTACCAAATTTATAAATTCAAATTTACCTCTCCCTTCTCAAATAGAATTACTAAAAGATTTATCAGTAATAATTGCTATGCCTTCTACTTTTCCAAACGAGTTAGCTGAAAAATGTAAAAATTTAAAACTAATCCAAGTATTTAGTGCTGGAACAGATAATATAGACATACAATACTTAGCAAAACATGGAATACAAATTGCTAATAATTTTGGTCAAAATGCAGTCACTGTAGCTGAACATACGATAGGTTTAATGATTTCAGTATCCAGAAATTTTCATGCCCAGATTACAGAGACTTTTAGTGGAAACTGGCAATCGAATGTAAGAGGAAAACTACAAAACTCTGAATTGTTTGGAAAGAAAATTGGAATAATTGGTTTTGGGGAAATTGGCCAAAAAGTTGCTCAAAGACTACAGGGATGGGAATGCGAACTTTCATATAACGATATTTTGAAAATCCCAGAAGAAATTAAAGAAAAATTTAATATTCAAGAAAAATCTAAAGAAGATATTTTCTTAAATTCAGATATTATTACACTTCATGTACCTTTAACTGCTATGACAATAAAATTAGCAGGAGAAAAAGAGTTGAATATGATGAAGAAATCCTCAATATTAATCAATGCATCTAGAGGACCTGTAGTAGACGAAAAAGCTCTTTATAAAATTCTAAAAAATAGAAAAATAATGGGAGCTGGTTTAGATGTATTAGAAGATGAACCAAATATTCATGAGAACCACCCATTACTATCTTTAAAAAATGTATTTATTACTCCACATTTAGCTGCCCTATCTTCAGAAGCTGGGGATAGAACAGATAAATTTATGGTAAACAATGTAAAAAGATTTTTAGACGGTGATATTCCTCTCTCAATAATTAATTAAGAAATTTTTAAACCCTATAACTTATAAGTTACGTATTCGTTCGAACAAGGGTTTCCTCTTGTTAAATCCATCTTATTTTCAGAAGGATCAATAATCACAGAAATAGTAGTAGTCCAAAATCCAGTTTCAGGATGTTCATTTTCATGTCTACAGATTGACCTTGGGAACTCTTCATGATCCATTAAGATATTTTTAAAATCATCAGAGGTAATCCTTTCTGATTTTCTATCAAAAAAAGTCTGGGCTCTTGGAAATCTAGCTTTAGATTCTATAAGATCAGGATAATCAGCAGCAATTTTAGAAAATTTCGGATGAACACAATGGTTAGTATGTATCAAAACACCATTGGAATCAGGAAAAAGTGTCTCCATCTGACTATCAGTAATCTCTAAATCAAATAATTCGGAAGTAGTAGTGATAAATGCATTAGCAGGTATTGCCCTCTTTGCAGATACAACTTGCTTGATTACATTTTTATAACTGTTCTGTTCAAAAATTTTCCTGACTATAAAATACCAGGGCACACCAGAACCTTTTCCTGGTGCCATCAATGCATTCATACAAATCCCTAATCCTTCATCATTAAACCCTATATAAGCCATTAATCCAGGCTGAGTAAATGAAATAAAATTAGGCTTGTTTTTAGGTTTCCTTATAAGAACTAATGAAAATTTATCTAATTCTGGATCATTGTCCCAATTCTGACCAATAATATTATTTCCTGACTGAGATTTTTCTCTACTGACTCCTACTGAAGTACACCCTGAATCAAAGGCTATTCCCAATTGATTTCTGATATTTAACAACATTACTTCCCAAATCTTTAGCCCAGAAGAATTAGAGATACCTTTTATTTCTTCAAGAATATCAGGAGAATATTCTTCAACATACACAATACTTTCTTTTGCTATTTTTTTAGCAAAATCAATAGAAATTATACCTATATCTTTAAACGACTGGTCGCCACCTCTTCCCTCATTAATTCTATCTAAAGTAATAGAATAAAAAAAATTTAAAATTTCTCTCTGTGATTCTCCTATTGATTCACCCATTTGAATAGGAGTACCGGAAACTTCTTCTACTGGAAAAGATTTTTTGTTATCCTCTTTCATAATAAAATAATTATCTCACGGATAGATGAAAGAAAACCAGAAAAAAATAGATACCCACTGCCACTCAGGAAAAAATTGGTATGAACCCATAGAGTCTCTTATATTCCAGATGGATTATAATAATGTTTCTAAAGCGATTATTATTCAGCACGGAGGATATTTTAATCATGAATACTTATTTGAAGCATCTTCTAAATACTTAAATCGTTTACACATAGTTGCCCAATTAGATCCCAATGATGAAAATCCTCTAGAAACTCTTGAAAAATTAAAATCATCAGGTGCTTGTGGAATCAGACTCTCACCTAACACTAAGTTCTCAAAAATCAACTCTAAAAAAATATGGAATACTGCCGGAGAACTAGGTCTACCAGTAAGCGTACATTCTGATTTATCAGGATTGATATCAGAAAATTTTCAAGAAATTATCTCTACAAATTCTAAAACAAAATTAATCCTTGAACATTATGCAGGTTTAGGAACTACTTTAATGGGAAGAGGAAAATCTAAAGAATTGAAACATAAAAAAGAACTCCTAACTGGAAACCCATTTACAAATGCTGGAAAGATAAAAAATCATCTTGAAAACTTCAAAAAAATCCTAAAATACTCTAAACATAAAAACATTTTTGTAAAGATTCATGGCTTAGGAGAAATAGAATCCAAGAAAAAAGAACTAAATGATTCTTTTGACCTTAAAGACTCTAATAATATTGTTAAACTGTTAGTGGAAAATTTTGGCTCTAAAAGATTAATGTGGGGAAGTGACTTTCCACCAGTATCAGGTAGAGAAGGATATTCTAATTCTTTAAAATCTATTACAGAAAATAAAATTCTTTCTGAAAATGATTTAATTAATATCTTTTGGAATTCTCCTAAAAAAGTATTTAATCTCTAATTATTTCCCAAATTAGGTAAATCCACAGAATCCTCAGCATCTTTTTGCCATTGTAAAATTGATTCAAATAACTTTGAAACAGAATCTCTATATTCATCCTTATTAAAGACATTTTCTTGTTCAAATTTATCTAAGTTTAAATCAAATAATTCAGGTTTATCTGTAGCACAGAGATTTAATTTTAATCTTTCAGAAATAATAGATCTCCAAGGGCTAGCATTTAAAGAATTTATACTGTCACTTCCTAGATTTCTATCTGGAATATCTCCAGTCCCATTCCATTGGACAACGACCTTATTATCATCTAAGTTTTGTGTTCCTTCAAAAACACCTTTACGAGATTTTCCTTGAAGGTGATCAGGAAGATCCTCTCCAATCAAATCCATCAAAGTAGGAACCAAATCTATATGACTAATACTTCCATCAATCATTTTCTGCTGATTATTTAACCAAGGAACCTTAAAAAGAAGAGGAACTCTTGAAGCTTCTTCATATAAAGCTCGTTTTTCCAACAACCCATGGTCTCCCATCATTTCCCCATGTTCACTTGTAAAAACCACAATTGTATTTTCAGAAATATTATTATTTTCTAAAGAACTGATAATATCTCCAACCATATTATCTACTAAGGTAATATTGGCAAAATAATTCGCCCTTGCTTCCTTCCATCCTTTTTCTGTGGAGAAGTCCTCGTCACACACAGCTAAATATTTTTGCATGTAAGAATCTGAGGATATATCACCTCCTTCTAGGTATTGCATAAAATATTCAGATCTTACTCTATTAAATTCTGATACACCTTCAGGTTTCTTTAAAAAACTAGGCCCTACAGGTAATTTTTCGGGATCATAAAGACCATTTAATGGTCCAGAATATGGCGAGTGAGGTTCGAAAGTACTTACATAAAGAATAAAAGGTTCATCTTTATTATTATCAATAAATTCAGAAGCTTCTCTACCTAGAAATGAAGCCATTTGATCTTCTACAGGTAGACTAGCTCTGAATTCTACAGAAAAAATATCTCTAGATGCATAATCATTTGAAGTTTTATCTTTTAACCCAAAAAATTGACTGTTTTGATCAGGTTTATAGCCTCTACTTAACAGATAATTATGATAACTACTGAATGGTAAATTATCCTCGATTTTATTATCTTCTACACTTCTCCATTCTGTAAAACCATGCTGAGGTAGAGTATCCTCTCCCAAATGCCATTTACCAAAGTAAGCACATTTGTAGTCTTGTGTAATCATTTCTGCAATAGTTTTTTTATCTTTTGGTAATGGAATTCTATTTACAACTGGACCAGCTTTTGGAGGATATAACCCAGTCATTATAGAAGCTCTAGCTGGAGCACAGACAGGTTGAGTAACATAAGCATTTTCAAAAACAAAAGATTCATCTGCTAATGAATTCAAATGAGGAGTTTTTATCCAATTATTACCATAACACTTCATGGTATCGTATCTTTGCTGATCACTGAAAATAAAAACTATATTTGGCTGTTTAGGGGAGAGTCTTTGAGAATCCATGAACCTTACCTTTTAATTTATTTTTTAATTAAGTATAAAAATGGGGGAAACAGTTAAAACTATTCCCCCCATTAATTATTTTTCGCTAATTAAGTTATTATTTTAACTCAATTAATTCCCATCCTGAATACGCTGCCTGTACAGAAACGTATTGAGGCCAAGCCTTAATGTAATTAGGGTTGAAAACTTGGATGAATTTTTTAGTTACAACACCAGGAGCTAATGCTTCGGTGTACATGTAGTCTAATAAGTCCAAGTTAGACGCTAATCTTTTAGCTGGATCTGCTTCAGTAGAAACATTCTTGAATGTCTTAAGAACCATAGGGTTCTCCATGTGACATCCGAATCCACCTCTAGTCAAAGTAGTTTCTTCTTCCATTCTTGGCCAGTCATAAGGCACTTTCAAACCTGACCTACACCACTGAATAGTAGGAGTAGTATTGGTTCGTCCAACCATAGATGGCCTAGCGATAGCATAAGCTGCTTTCACTACAGCAGTCTTAATTCCAACATCTTCAAAGAAACCTGATAATGCATCAGCAGTTTCTTCATATAGTGCTGTGTTAGTAAATCCATATAGTGGCATTTCGAATCTGTATCCGTCTTTACCTCTTGGATAACCTGCTGAGTCTAGCATAGCTTCAGCTAATTCTGGGTCATACTCGTAAGCATACTTTTCATCCCAGTTAGGATCATCAGCAAAGAAACCATTTACATAATAAGCGTTACCAAAACCACCCATTATTACTTCATTAAGTAAGTCTCTGTCATAAGAACGAGCAATGGCATTTCTAACCATTCTTGCTTGATCTTGATCATTCATGCCGTCTGGGTTGTTACCATCATTAGGCTTAAATGGGTTACCAATCCATGGAATATCATGAATCATAGTAGGGTGCTTTAATACTTCACCTGTCTGAGCATGTTCAGTTTCCCAATAGTTCCCAGCTAAGTGAAGAGTAACACCTGATTGTCTCTGACCTGAACTTTGTCCAAATCCAGCTTTAAGTAGCGGAATTGTCTCTCTAAGATCTAAGTCTGCAATATCTATTTCACCTGTAGACATCATTGCCTTTCTAGTAGACCCTTCAGGTACTGCAATCATTACTAATTTTTCAATCTTTGGAGGGTTAGCCCAGTGATCTTTCACTGCAACCAATTCAGCTCGGTCATTCACTAACCATTTTCCAACAGAAAAAGGCCCAGTACTTATCACGTTCTCACGCATCCAGTCTTCACCTTTTTCATCATAAAGTTTCTTAGAGAAAACATTATGTCCATCTCCACCACCATTGAATAACATTGTCTGCCAACGAGATTCAACAGCTGAGAAATTCATTATAAGTGTACTATCATCAGCACATTCTGCAGCGTCCAAAAACGCAGCAAAGTCTCCTGCTTGACCATGAATACTAGTTGGAGTTGTCTTTCCGTTAGCATCGTTAAGACTCCAAGCTATATCACAAGCACTCAATTCACCGTTTCCACCATGGAATTGAACACCGTCTTGTATTGTCACTGTAGCAGTCATAAAGTCATCAGACATTTCCCATGACTTAGCCAACCAAGGCTGCACAAGATCTTTCTCATTACCACTGCCTGGCTTACCAGGTCTAAATAATAATTCTGAAACACTCATCCACATTAGACTTTCTGGAGACTGAGCTCTGTTAAGTCCTGGGGCAGGTCCTACACCTTGTAATCCAAAGTGCACTACTCCACCTGACTGTTTACTTTGCGGAACAGAAATATCGCCTGAAGCTACTTCTTTAGCAGCAATTATTGGTTTCTTGTCAGCTTCAACTTCCACAATCACCTCTTTAACCACTTCTTTTTCCACAACAACTTCAACTGGTACTTCTTTAACCACTTCTTTTTCTTGGACAACTATCTTTTCAACTTCAACAGTTTCAACGATAGTTTCTCCGGCACATGCCATTGAAAAAAGAAGGGCTGGCGTTAAGCCTAAAAGTACAATCATTTTTTTATTCATGATCTCTCCTATACCCATTTATATAATTTTTTAACTTTAAAGTACTCTCAATTCTCTTATAACTAAAGAATAAGTTACAAAAGATTTAAAAATTTTTATTATTTTCAATACAAAAAAGAAAATTCCAAAGAACTTCGCTCTTATATTTGAAGGATAGGTTAAATATACTTGAACAAGATGTCAAGACTAAAGTCGTAAAAAGTTGGTATAAAAATAATCAATTAAAAACGGATCAAAAAAGAATATAATCAACTTTCGTATTATGCTTAAAAACTATTGACGGAAAGATTAATATTACATATATTTCTTTCTAATATAAAAATTTTAATCCTACTCTTAGATATAAAATGAATAATGCGTAATTTCATATTCAGACGGTTTATATATGCGATAATTTCTGTTATCGCTGCTACATTTCTAGTCTTTGGCTTATCTCGAATGTCTGGAGATCCAAGACTTCTTTATGCTAAGCCTGGAGGATACGGAAATACTGAAGAGCAATGGGAAGCCTTAGGAAAGAAATTAGGACTAGATAAACCTTTTCATATTCAGTACCTAATGTATCTCGGAAGAACATTGAAAGGCGATTTAGGAAAAACACTTCTAGATGAGCGTCCAGTTTTAGATTTATTCCGTGAATTGTTATGGTCAACAGTATCTCTTGGAATTGTCTCTTGGGTATTTGCTACAGCACTAGGGATTCCTCTTGGAATTTTATCTGCAGTTAAAAGAGGTTCATTGTGGGACTACATAGCTAGAGGTGTGGCTCTTTTAGGTGTCTCCATGACAACATTCTGGTTAGCCATTATTCTAATTCTTGTTTTTGCAGTTAATTTAGGATGGCTACCCGCAGGAACTAGAGGGAATTTTGATGGATATTGGTGGCAATGGAAGAATTTATCATATTATGTGTTACCTTCCTTTACTTTAGGAATAGGTGCAGCAGCAGGATATCTAAGAATTACTCGTTCTGCCATGTTAGAAGTTTTAGATTCAGAATATGTTAAATTGGCAAGAGCAAAAGGAGTTTCGAATAATGCTGTAATTTGGAAACATGCTTTTAAAAATGCTCTTATACCACCATTAACAATCGCTCCACTCCTAATGGTAAGCTTTATTACCGGAGTAATAGTTACAGAATCCATTTTCGCTTGGCCCGGCTTAGGAAGAATTGGGGTTGATGCAATAGGTAATAATGACTTTCCAGTACTTACTGCAACCGTTCTATTCTTCGCTATAATTTTCGCAGTGGTGAATTTTCTTACTGATATTGCATATGCATTTATAGACCCAAGGATAAGGTACTCGTAATCCAATGAAAAATGTAATGTTGACAATAAAAATGTTAAAACTACCCTTATTCTATTTATCAGAAGCTTGGAGACTGCTCAGGCGATACCCAATAATTTCTGTATTCCTTATAATCTTATTGTTCTTCACTGGAATCTTTGCAGATTTAATTGCACCTCATGACCCTATAAAACAAAATTTAAGATCTAGAAATGCTCCAGGATATTTGTGGGACAAGGAATGGTACGCTGAAAACCCAAAAGCTCCCAAATATCTTTTAGGCGGAGATCATATTGGAAGAGATGTTCTTAGCAGGACAATTCATGGAGCAAGATTATCATTGATAACAGGAGGAACAGCCCTTGTTACTGGAATAACAATCGGAACCGCCTTAGCATTAATTGCAGGATATTTCGGAGGCCATGTAGATGAAATAATCCTACGTTTTCTAGATATTTGGTATGCTTTGCCATTCTTACTTATAGCAATGGTTTCAGTAATTATCTTTGGTGCCAGCTTTGCACTTGTTGTAATTCTGCTGGCTCTGGTGGCATGGAGTGCGACAGTACGTAATGTACGTGCTGAAGTATTAACTTTGAGAGAAAGGGATTATGTTTTATATTCTAGAGTAGCTGGAGCATCACATTTTCGAATAATTATGACTCATATCTTTCCTGGTGTGGTTAATACAGTTGTTGTAATTGCAAGTCTAAGAGTAGGCTCATTGATATTATCTGAAGCATCTTTAAGTTTTCTAGGTGCTGGAATTCCATCACCTACTCCTGCTTGGGGATTAATGATAGCTGAAGGAAGAGCTTACGTTGACACTGCTTGGTGGTCAACAGTAATACCCGGAGTTTCAATAATGTTAGTAATTATATCACTTAGTTTCTTTGGAGATTGGCTAAGAGACAGATTAGATCCAAGGTTAACCCAGTTAGATTAAGCTATTAAAATGCAAAAAACATCTGCAATTATTCAAGATATCACCGTAACCTTAATTCCCTCAGACTGTGGAAGAAAATGGACAATAGTTAATGTACATACTGATCAAGGAATTACTGGAGTGGGAGAAGCTACATACAGTCACAAGGAAACTGTAGTAGCTGAAATGATCAACGATTTAAAAGAATTCATTATCGGAAAAGATATATGGAACTCTGAAGAAATATATTCGATTCTATACACTGGAGCACGAACAGGATACAGAACTGGAGGAATAATGTTTACCAGTGCCATAAGTGGAATTGATCAAGCCTTATGGGATTTAAAAGGGAAAATTTTAAATACACCTGTATGTGCATTACTAGGAGGACCTAGAACAGCAGAAGTGCCAATATATTCACATTTTTCTAGTTCTTCAAATTTGAATACTATGATAAACAGTGCTAAAAAAACTCTTTCTCATGGTTTTAATGCTTTAAAATCAGGAATAACTATGCATGAAAATTTAGGACCAGATGTCTCTAAAAAACAACTTGATGAAATAGAACAAAAATTCAAAGTTCTAAGAGATGAACTAGGAGATGAAATAATATTAATGGATGACCCTCATGGCATTTTTGATCCTTCATCAGCAATTAAGGTAGCTAAAACAATTGAACCTTATAATCTTTTATTCCTTGAGGAACCTACAGGCCCTGAAGATATAAAAGCATATTCACACATTAGAAAATCAACTTCAGTACCTATTGCAGGATCTGAAAGATTGACTTCAAAGAAACAATTCAACAGATTTTTCGAAAATGAATGTGTAGATATAGCTCAACCCGATATTGTATATATAGGTGGAATTACTGAAATGAAAAAAGTGTGTTCAATGGCTGAAGCATATCAAGTTAAAATAGCTCCTCATAACACTAAAGGACCGGTTGGAATTATGGCTGCTGCTCATGTTATGGCCTCTTCTCCTAACGCTCTTATTCAAGAGTTTATGTCTCCTGAAGTCATTCCATGGAGAAATGATATTCTTAAAAACCCATTAGAGATAAAAAATAGTTGCTTAGTCATTGAAGACAGACCTGGTCTGGGGATCGAGTTCAATGATAAAGAATTAAATAATCGAATACTTAAATAAAATTTATTGAGAGTTTAATAATGAAAATAAGAGACATAGAGTTTTATATTACTAATCCAGGAAATAGAAATTACACTTTCTTAAGAGTCTTAACAGATGAAGGTGTTACTGGAGTTGGTGCTCCTTATAATGTAGGACCTGACAATGGAGTGCTCGGAGCCTTAGAAGACATGAAGGAATGGTTCATAGGGCAAGACCCAACAAGAATAGAATGGCTTATGAGAAGAGCTAAAAATACTATGAGATTTGTATTAGGTAACATTTCTTACGCAGCATTATCAGGAATAGAAATAGCTCTTTGGGATATCTTAGGAAAATCCAAAGGACTCCCTGTTCATGCTCTCTTAGGAGGAAATGTTAGAGATAAAGTACGAGCATATCATGGTCTTGGAGGAGATACCCCAGAAGAATTAAAAGAAAATGCATTAAAGCTAATGGAAGAAGGCTATACTGCATTTAAAATGAGCCCATTCCCTGCAGGTGTCGTAGGTAGTAAGCAATTCAGCCCTTCTGATTATAGAGCCAGCAAGCAATATTATGTTCCAGTTTGGCAAAATTTGCCTTGGAATGATGTGATCAGACTATCATCTGAAAGACTCGCAGCAGTAAGAGATGCAGTGGGAACAGGACCAGAAATAGCTATAGATATACATGCGGTTTTTAGGGATGCTGTAAAAGCTAACCAATTAGTAAGAGAGTTATCTCAATATAGGTTACTATTCTACGAAGAACCTGTTACTCCCCATAATTTAACTACTACAGCTAGACTTAGAGGAGAACTAAATGCCCCATTAGCTACAGGAGAGTGCTTGTATAGCATTCAAACTTTTGCGCAATTAATGGAACTTGGAGCTGTAGATATTATACAGCCAGACGTTCTAATTTGTGGTGGAATTCTAGAAATGAAAAAAATGTCATCTATAGCAGAAATGCATTACGTAACTGTGGCACCTCATAATCCAATTGGCTTGATTTCAACTGCAGCTTCTGTACATTTAGCAGCCAATATTCCTAATTTCAAGATTCTTGAATTCCACAGTGACCAAAAACAACTTAGTGCTATGTATGCAAAAAATGTTTGGGTGCCTAAAAATGGTTATTTTGATTTACCTGAGGAACCAGGCTTAGGAATGGAAATAGATTTTGATAGAGTAAAAGCAACACCACCGGGTACTTGGCATAGAGGTTTTCCTACTGATAGCCAAGGCGCACCAGCATTTATGTAAAAAGGAGCCAAAATGAAAATTACTAATATAGAATGTTACGTTTTAAAAGGAGCTCGGGGTAAAATCAAAGGAGACAATTCTTCTACTAGTGTTAGAAATACTATACTAGTAAAAACTTTTACAGATAATGACATATATGGAATTGGAGAGGCATTTTGCGTAGGCCCCGATTCAGCAACTTTACACTGGGTAAAATATTTTGAAGAACAATTAATTGGACAAGATCCTAGAAGAATAGAGTATCTCTGGGCAAGGATGTATCAAGGCGCAAGAATACCCCCAGGATCTTCAGGAATGGCAGCATTAAGTGCAATTGAGATGACACTATGGGACATTCTAGGAAAATCAGTTAATTCCCCAGTTTATGAATTGTTGGGTGGTCAATTTAGAGATCGTGTTAGAGGATATGATGGTGCTGGTGGAAATACTCCTGAAGAACTATGTGAAGCAATACAAAAAGCTATAGACAGAGGTTTAACTGCTATAAAAACTTCTCCTCTACCATCTAATTTCAGATCATTATTATGGAATGATGCATTGGCAGCTGCAGAAGAAAGAATGAAACTTGTTAGAGAAAAATTTGGCTATTCTTTCGATGTAGCATTAGACACTCATGCTGCAATTTTTGAACCTTCAAAAACATTAGAAATAGAAGAAACTGTAAGGCAATATAAACCTTTATTCATAGAAGATCCTATAAGAATGGAAAATTACCAAGCTATGGCAGATTTGAGAAAAAAATTCCAAGTTCCACTAGCCACTGGAGAATGCACATTTACAAAATGGCAGACTGGTCAATTAATCAGTCTAAAAGCTGTAGATATTTTCAACCCTGATATATGTATGGTTGGAGGAATGCTTGAATTAAAGAAAATTGCTGCTAACGCTGAAGGGAATGATTTATCTATTGCACCACATAATCCAATGGGACCAGTTGCAACTATGGTAAATATTCACTTCGCATTTTCCACACCAAACTTCGTGATATTGGAACATAGAGGACCGACAGATATAGAAAAAAATATAGTTATTAACACTCCTGAAACAAAAGATGGTCATTTTTCTTTACCTCAAGGCGCAGGATGGGGAATAGACTTAAATATGGAATTTTTAAAAGATTATATCTCAAGTGATTACTGGCACAGAGAAGAATATTTCTTAGAGGATGGAACACCTGCTCATATTTAAAAAATATTGACATAAACAAATCAAAAAAATAAATTATTAACAAGATATTCAATCAGGAGCAAAAATGGGAAAGCTTAACAAAGAGCAATTAAACTATTTTGAAGAATTTGGATTTCTTCCAGTGAATAATGTTTTTAACCCAGATGAAGTTACAGATCCAATAATAGGAGAATATCAGGGAGTACTTGATAATCTTGCTGAAGAACTATTCGAAAAAGGAAAGATTTCATCAAAATTTGAAGAACTTCCTTTTGGTAAAAAACTAACTAAAATTATGCAAGAAACACACGAAAATCATGCAGGCTATTTTGATTTTTCCCTTCCTTTTCAAGGAGTAAAAGAAGACACTCCTTGTTGGTTTGGACCAGCTGTATTCAATGCTTTAGTGAATGAACAGATTCTAGACGTTGTAGAATCTATAATAGGACCAGAAGTATATTCAAATCCTGTTCAACATGTAAGAATCAAGCCACCTGAAAGAGAAATCCCCAAGAACGAACATGGTCAATCTATCCTTGGTGCTACTATTTGGCATCAAGATCATGGAGTAGTTACAGAAGAAGCTGATGAAACAAATATGATAACTGTTTGGTTCCCATTATTAGATGCTCCAGTAGAATCAGGACCCTTAAAGGTAGTTCCTGGGAGTCATAAAGGTGAATTATTAACGCATTGTAATGATTATAAAATTCCAGGAGTAAGAGAAATTCCTGAACATCTTTTTGATTCAGATGGAGCTGTACCAGTTCCTATGGAGAGAGGCGGTGTTGTTATTTTACATAAAAGAACAGTTCATGGCTCGCTATCTAATGTTAGTGATAATATCAGATGGAGTTTTGACTTGAGATATAACCCCACTGGACAACCTACAGGAAGAGAAATATTTCCAGGGTTTATAGCAAGAAGTAAAGAAAACCCTGAAAAAGAATTTAGGGATGCTAATAAGTGGAAAGATACTTGGATGAAAACAAGAAATATCATGGCTACATTAAATCAAGAAGGTGGTGACGTAGATGTTCCTTTTGGAAGATGGGATGGTGAATTCCCTGAATGTGCCTAATTTTAATTATCTAAAAATTAAATAAAGTAACAAAATGTCCCGAACAACAACAAAGAGGATTTTCAAGTCTTCATTTATTTCAAATTCTCAAACAAATGATTGGTTAAAAGATCATGCTGTTATAGTAGAAAATAATCTTATTTCGGATATTCTACACAACAACAAATTACCCAAAGATATAGACCAAACCCATGAAGTGATAAATTTAGGGAAAGTATTCCTAATTCCAGGGTTAATTGAAACTCATGCTCATATGCATTGTGCGGGAACAAAAGATACCTTTAATTTGGCAACCAGTGAGAATAATGATTCTCAATTAATTAGAGCAGCTAACAATCTTTCCACTGCTGTATATTCTGGAGTAACTACTTTGAGAGATCTTGGAAGCAAAAATGAAATCGCTTTCTCCATAAAAAACTCTATTGAATCAAATATCATTCATGGACCAAAACTTATTTTAAGCGGAACTCCTATTACAACTACTGCAGGTCATTGTCATTTCTTTGCGACTGAAGCTGATACTAAAGAAGAAGTTTTGAAAGCTATCAGACGACAGATTAAATTAGGAGCTAAAATTATAAAAATTATGGCATCAGGAGGAGGATTTACCCCTAGGTCTAATAGATATAAAGCTCAATATACTTCAGAAATTATAAAAGCTGCTGTTGTAGAAACTGAAAGATTGGGAATACCTATAGCAGCACATGCTCACGCTACAGAATCAATTAAACAGTGTGTTGATGCAGGAGTAAAACATATTATCCATTCAAGTTGGCTTTCTGAAAACTCTGAAAATGGAGAAGATTATGATAAAGAAATTACAAAAAAAATGGCTGAAAAAAATATTTGGGTGGATCCTGGAGGAGGATTAACTCTTTTACGGCGTGAAAATGCACCTGACTATCAAATGCCAAATTGGACTGATACGGACGTAAGTGGGGATGTAAGTGAAAAAGAACCAGAACATGACAAGAGAAGAACAGAAATATTATTGGACATGCATGATAAAGGAGTTAAATTCTTAGGTGGGCTGGATGTTGGAATGGCTCATGCTCATTTTGATAATACACCAGCTACAGCATGGTTCACTGTGGAGAATTTAGGATTTAGCCCTTGGGAAGGAATTCAATCAATTACAAGTAATAATGCTGAAGGGTTAGGAATTAATAACAAGGTGGGAAATATTAAAGCAGGATTGAATGCAGATCTCATATCTTTTGAAAAAGATCCAAGCATCAATATAAGAAATCTAAATAATCCAAATTCAGTAATTTTAGATGGAAAAATACTAAAATTTAATCACAAATTAGTAGTGAATGATTAATCAAGATATCAAAAAAATCAGAGAGGATTTTCCACTCATTAAAAATAGATTATGGTTTCAAAATGGTTTTGTTAGTGCAATTCCAACACCTGTAATGAATAAACAGAATGAATATTTTGAAGAACTATATATTAATGGACCTATGCATTTACTGTACCCAGAAATAGAAAATCCTAGAAGAATAGAAAGTGTTAAAAATATAGCAAAATTTATTGGAGCTGAATATTCTGAAATAGCTTTAACTCTGGGAGTAAGTGATGGGTTTCTTAAAGTTATCAATTCTATTAACTGGAATGAAGACGATGAAATAATTTTAACTATTGATGAAGCTGCAATAGAAAACCCATGCAAAATGCTTGCTGATTCTAGAAAATTAAAATTAAAAATGGTTCCTTTAGTTGATAATATTTCAGAACAAATTGAAATATTCAAAAATGCAATCTCTAAAAAAACTAAACTAATTGCATTCAGTCATGTGACTACAGACTCAGGCCATAAATTACCTGCGAAAGATATTTGCGATTTTGCAAAAAAACTATCTATTCTTACTTACGTTGATTTAGCTCATTCAGTAGGAGCAATGCCCATAAATGTAACTGAAATGAATTGCGATTTTGCAAGTATACTTTCTTATAAATGGACCTTTGGCCCATATTCTGTTGGGGCGCTATATGTTAATAAGAATTCATTAAATCGGTTGCAACACGATATAGTATCAGGAAGAGTAGGAATTCACGAAGGCAAAACTATGAAAATACCTCAAAATACAAAGAAATTCGAATCTGGGCCATGGTGCTGGCCGTTAGTTCATACATGGTCTTACAGTTTAGATTATTTATCTGAAATAGGAATTAATTCAATATGGGATCGAACAAAATTTTTAACACAAATGTTGAAAGATGGTTTAATGAAAATCCCTGAAGTAAAAATGTTCACGCCTTATGATTCTCAGTCTTCTGGTCCTTTAGTCACTTTTAAACTTGAAAATTTTGACGAACACAAAATTGGGAAACAATTAAAAACTCAATATAATATTGATATAAAACATAACTTGGATTCAATTAAAGGTCTTAGAGCAAGCATTCCATTTTTTATGTTAGAAGAGGAAATAGAAAAATTATTAACTTCTTTAAAAACAATTATTTCTAGTAAAAATTAAATTATCGACAATGAAATCAACATCTTATACGCAAATTATAAAAACATTTAACAATGGTATTTGTTTTGCTCATGTAGCATATGAATTAGAAAAGACATTTATAAAAAGAAATACTGGAATAAAATTCCAGCAATTCTGGGACTTCGAAAACTTAAAGTCAAATATAAGTAAATTTGAAGTGTTAACTATATCGGGATTGTGGGACAACAAATTACTTGACAAAGCAAAAAACCTTAAGTTCATTCAATCTATAGGTGCTGGATACGATCAGTTCGATCTTAAAGCTTTAAAATCTAGAGGAATCAAACTAGCTAATGCATCAGGCTGTAATAAGAATGCCGTTAGCGAACATGCTATATCAATGATATTAGCTTTCACTAGGTTACTTCATGATGGAAGAGATAATCAAAAAAAACATTTTTGGAGACCAATGATATCAGATTCCGCAATCAGAGAAGATGAACTTGAAAATAAGACTATGCTTTTACTGGGTTTAGGACAAATAGGTTCTAGGATTGCACGAATAGCAAAAGCATTTGATATGCATGTAACTGCAATAAGACAAAACCCCAAATTAGGAAAAGGAACTGCAGATGAAGTTCATCCGATTAGTAATTTAAATCATCTAGTTTCCAAAGCAGATTTTCTTGTTCTAGCTTGTCCTTTAACAGAAGAAACAAAATCTATTGTTGACTCTAGTTTGCTCAATAAAATGAAAAACTCTTCTTATCTTATTAATGTTGCTAGAGGAGGTTGTGTAAATGATCAAGATCTCATTACTGCTTTGAAAAAACGTCAAATATCTGGCGCAGCTATAGATCACTTCAATGAAGATCCTTTGCCAGAAAACTCACCATTCTGGGATTTAGATAATATTATTATTACTCCTCATAGTGGTGGAGAAACAAGAATGTATGAAGAAAATATCATTGATATACTGCTAGAGAATCTTTCTATACTTAGTCTGGGGAATGAAGAACTAAGAAATGGAGTAGTTTAATGCTAGAAATCCCCAAAGAACTTGAAAAAACTCTAAACGATAGTTTCTTAATAAGAATTTCTATAAAAGGCAGGAAAACCAAAAATTCAAGAATTGTAGAATTAACATATTATTGGGATGGATATAAAAAAATTTATCTCTCAGGATATCCAGGAAAAAGAGATTGGGTCGCAAACATGAAAGCTAATGATAATGTGATACTTCATACTGTTGAATTAGAACCTAAATGGGACATTTCATCTAAAGCTAGAATTGTGGAAAATCAAGAAGAAAGAATCACCTATATTTTAAACTACATCGAACGTTGGTCTAAAAGACCAGGGTACCCTAGATTTATCATGCAAATAAGCACAAAAATTATAAAATTGAACAAAAAATTTAAACTTCCTTGGTGGGGACCATTCTGGTTTGCAAAACGAATTCTTAATCAGATGCCCTGCGTAGAAATAGAATTTAAAGAAACACCGAAAATAAGAAAAAATCCTATCCCCTCTTTATAATAATTAAATTAATATCTACTCCATTTAGATATTCCGTTAGTTGTTCTTGGAATTTCAGGGAAATCTTTCAATTGACCTTTTAAAATTTTTACCATTCCTTCAACTCTCTTTCTGGGTTCACTCTGAAGAGGAATATCAGAACCTGCAAATCTATTAAATGCAGCAATAAAATTTCTTGGCTCAACTTGGTGATAAATCTGCATTAAATCAACTACAATTCTGTTTCTCACAGGAAAATAAATTTTTGATCTTCTAAACTCTTTTCTTATTAAAGGTAGCCCATACCTCTTAATGCCAAACCCTATCAAATCACATCCCGATAAATACTTCGAAAGAGACTTAGCATAAACATTAAAAGGTTTTGCATTCTTTACATCTTCATCTCTTATTAGATGAATCATTGTTGCTTCTTCTGGGATTTCACATTGAGGATTAATCAAATGAGACTTAAATTGCTTGGAACCACTAGAACTAACTTTCAAAACTGATATTCTTACAATTCTAGCTTTGGTTAATTCTAAACTTGTAGAAGCAACATCAACAAATGCTATAGGATTAATAAGATTAAAATTGTTACTGAACATTACTCATAATAATATCAAATTTATTAAGAGAAAAAAAAATAATTAAAATCTAATATGGAAAACTATAAAATTCCTAAAATAATTAATTTTGTCAATTTAGCATTAGAGATTGTGTACCTTCTTGCAATTTTTTCTATCCCTTTAGTATTTGCTCCTGATTCATTTCTAGCTTTTTATCAACAACCAAAGGAATCTTTACTCCATTTTGCAGGTTTCACTTGTATCCTATTAATCACAATAAAATTTTCTCTTGAATTAACAATTAATAAAAAATCTGATTTTCTAGAGTTAATTTCAAATAATAAAAAAGTTTTCTGGCTCCTAATTTCAATTTTATTATTTTTCATCTCTAATTTTTTATCTAGTTGGTTATCTATAGTCCCATACGCTAGTTTTTGGGGAAGAGAAAGTGGAATGGCAGGAAACACATTGGTTTCGTTAATAAGTTATTTAGGAATTTTCTCTTCGATAATAATTATAGTGAGAAAAGATACTCAAATTAAAAGAATTTTAATTGTAGTACTTTCAAGCAGTTCATTAGTTTGTTTATATGGTCTAGCACAACATTTCTTTTATGAAACTATTACTTGGTACACATGGATGAATAGAGGAAGAGTTTATTCAACACTCGGAAACCCCATATATCTAGGAGCATTCCTAATTATGACAATCCCATTATCGATAGTCATATTAAATCAACTTTCTGAAAAAATTACCCCTAGACTTTCCATCTTAATTTCTTCTTTATTCATAGGATTACAATTATCTGTACTAGTATTTACACTAAGCAGAGGACCTTGGTCAGGACTCTTGGCAGGCGTGATTTGTGTTATTGGATATTGGATTATTTTTTCTAGAAAATTCCCTACATCGTACATTAGATTTATCACAATAATTTTTTCTGGTTTTATCATAGCAATATTAATAAATTATATTCCTGGAAAAACCCAAGAAGAGCAAAGGACAGATAAAATAATTGAAAGAATAGGAAGCATATCTGAAAATTTAGAATTGTCATTAGACAATAAAACTGGAATAAATGTAAGTGGCTCAGGTTTTTCTGGAAGAATAGAAATGTGGCAAGGAGGACTAGAATTAATAAAAAAATGGCCTAGTCCAAATGGACTCGAACTTAATTTAAAAAATTTAAGACCATTGATTGGTTATGGACCAGATACTTATATTTATCTTTATCCACAAACTATAAGTCCTCAAAGGGAAATAGTACTTTCCAGTCATCCACATAATTTGATCCTACAGATCTTGATCGAGTTAGGGTTACTAGGATTTATAACATTTTCTTCAATAATAATAATAACTTTTCTTATAATCCTAGAGCTTTTAAAAGAAACAAAATATTCTTACTCTTTCAAATCACTACTGATCATTGCAGTTTTTACAGGATTATTATCTCATTTAGTAGAACAAATGACAGGATTAGGTGTTACTTCAGATTCCTTATTATTCTGGGTATTGATCAGTCTAGTATTTGTTTTAGCCATAAATAAGAAACCTGAATATTCAAATCGACAAAAAATCACTCCACTAAATCAACCTAATAGATTTTCTTACTTATTTTTATTATTCAATATTCCAGTATTAATGATTTTGATATTTGTTTTTACTGAAGAAATTAATTCCATAAAAGCATCCAGGAATCTAACAAAGGGATTAGAAATGATCAATCAAGAAAAAGCATCAGAAGGATTAAAACTAATAGAAGAAGCAAGAATCCTTAAACCTTTTTCTGAAACATATACTATAGAAAGTTTCAAACTTATCAGAAAATCTGCATTAACATCTGGTTTAGGAATGGATGAAGAAGGAAAAACGAAAATGCACCTTCATTCATATTCCAGATTAATGGATTACGAAAAATTGAACCCTTATTCATACAATGTAGAGATGTTTCTAGCTAGAACTTCATTAGATCTTTTTCTTAGGAATCCAGATTTCAAAATTGAAGTACTAAATCGATATATTTATCTAACTCAATTAATGCCAAATTATACAGATGTATTAAAAGTTTCTGCTAATATCTTCCTTTCAATAGGAGCATTCGATAAAGCTCTAGAGACAACTAACAAAGCTATAGATTTAAATAAAAATTCTGAAAACCCTAAACCTATTCCTCAAGCTTATTGGGTAAGAGGTGAAATATTCAAAATAAAAGAAGAGTACGATAAAGCATTAATAGACTTAGAAAAATCTATAATTCAAGTAGAAGATTATATCGAAGAATTTTCTATGGAAAGATGTATAGCTCCATGTGATGGTGAGCTTATGTTTGATGAAGTTACTCTAAATAAAAAAAGAGCATATCAAATTCTAGCAAACCAAACAATCGGTGAAATTTTAAGCTATCATGAGCCTAGTTCAATTATTAAATCTAGTCTAAATATTTCAGATACCCAGAAAGAATCAGAAATAAGATTGTCAAGAGCTAGAGAACTTGCTAATAAGTTTACTATGAATAACTTATTAAAAACAAAATAATTACAATTCTAATTTATAATAATTAATCGGAAAATTTACACTAAATAATCCTAAAGTTAAAATTATAAATTAAAAGCCGAAGTGGCGGAATGGCAGACGCGATGGTCTCAAACACCATTGGGAATTACTCCCGTGTGAGTTCGACTCTCACCTTCGGCACCATCCCAAATTTAAAAACTACTAAAAATCAGAAATTTCTTTTTCGACTATTGGTAATACTTCATTCTTCAACAGTTTAAAAGAATTCTCCCATTTGTCCCAAGGATCCCAATCATGTGCCATAGCTAACAAAAAACCAAAACCTCCCACTTCTTTATAAATTTTCACTATTTTATCTGCAACACTTTGAGGATCACCTACAAGCCAAATATTATTAATCATGTATTCTGCATTAACTTCATCATTAGAAATATTTTCATCTATCTTAGCTGCAGAAAACATATTAGTTTTATCTAACAATGGATGAATATATCCATAAAAATCTCTTGAAAGAACTCCAGAAATTGACTCAGAAAAAGCTTCCTCTTTTGTATCAGCAACAAAAATATCTCTAGCAATTCTCCAAGTAGATCTATCAGGAATCTTCTTTCCTTTTTCAGCACCTTCTTCTACTGCTTTCCAATGAGTCTTTAAAATTCTTGTTGGAACTAAATTTATACTTAAAGGTATCCATCCTTTCTCACCAGCAAGGGAAATAGTTTTTGAAGATTCAGAAACTCCTGCAACTCCAATAGGAGGATGTGGTAATTGGTAAGGCTTAACATGAACATTCAAAGAAATATCCGGATCTGGCTCAGGAATAGTATATTCCCAAAACTCATTTTTTCTAATTCCAGGCTCTGGATTATTCCAAATTTCTAAAATTGCTTTTACTGATTCTTGAGCCATCTTCCTATTATCTCTTCCTTTAATATTATTTCTAGAATCACCGTAACCAAATGCTGTCAAATCTCCAGGAAACCCTCCAGCACCTATTCCCCACTGAAATCTACCTTTAGCCATTTGATCTAGTTGAGCAATTCTGTGAGCTAAAACAAATGGGTTATGGTTCGGTAAGCAAGAAACTCCTGTTCCCAAAATTATATTCTTAGTCTTAGCTAGTGCGTGAGCAATAAATAAATCAGGAGCAGGTATATTCTCCCATTCACCTGTAAAATGTTCTCCTATCCATGCCTCTTGAAAGCCTAATTCATCAAGTTTAATGATTTGGTTTAAGTCATGCTCAAGAGTTTCTGATAGATTTGCACCTGGAGGATGCAAAGGCATTGCAAATAATCCTAATTTCATAATTTTCTCTAAATTTAATGTTGGAAGTTATTTGAATATAAACTCTCGTATCTTTTAATGCAACATTGATATTAATTATCTGAAAATAATAATAAATTTTTAATCAAAATTTTATTTTCATTGTCTTATGTTCAATTCCAGCATCATAATAAATATCTCCATAAGATTTATACCCAAGTTTTTCATAAAATTTTATAGCATATACTTGTGCAGATAACTCTGCAGTTTTAAATTCTCTTTCAATTAAAAAATCATGTATTTTTTGCATAATATAATATCCATAATTATTTCCCCTAAATTCTTTTAAAATAGCAACTCGTTGAATCAATGGAGATGAAGAAGAATCTTTAGTTTGAGAAAAAATAATTCTAGCTGTTCCTATATAGAGATCATTCAATTTAGCTACAAAATGAGTTGATGTACTATTAAGCCAAGGTTGGAAATCATAACCATCAAATTCTTCATCTTCAGGACAACCTTGCTCTAAGACAAAAACATTCATCCTTATTTTTAATGATTCCCGAAGTAATTTTGAATCTGTAACAGTAAATATTTTAAGCAAATCAGGTTTCTTTTTATATAAAACTCATACTAATTATTTTTGTAGAACTCTAAAATAATACTAAAAACTATATATTTAACTCAAAAAATATAGATAAAGGATCTTCTTTGTAATCATTAAACGGTCTAATCCTTCTAAATCCATGCTTCTCATAAACACTAATTGCCTCAGGTTGACTAATTCCAGTTTCTAATTGAATTTTTTTGTAGCCAAGTTTATCGCATCTGTTCACAATAAAATTCAATAATTTATGAGAATATCCCATTCCTCTAAATTCAGTTCTTATGAACATCCTTTTTATCTCAGGATTAATATGCTTAAAGCTAATTCCAATTGAACCAATAATTTTATTTTCATCTTTCATTAAATAAAACTCAAACCAATCAGAAATTAAATCCGATACTCTTACAAGATGGTTACTTTCAGGAGGATATAGTGATTCAAGATATTGATCTCCCAATTTAATTATCTCTAGAACATGATTATTTATCTCTTTTTGCAATTCAATTTTCATAACTTACAAACTTACTCACTTGTATTTCTACCATCTTCGTCAGTCAATTTTATTTTCATTGTCTCTGGAAAACGAGAATTATTAAATTCGTCTTGATTGTATGCAGATTCACTTGAATAGTCTGAGGCGATTAAGGTAACCATCAACATAATATAAAGTATTACAATGAATTTTATTAAATGTTTTTTCATTTCTAAGAATCAACTAATATAATTAACAGTTACTTATAGTAACTTAAATAATTTTCAAAAGTCATATATAATTTCCTAAATAAATTTCTAAGTAATAATGAACGCTTCAACTACATTAACAAATATTCGTATAATTATTGGACCAATAATTGCAATTATAATTTATATAAATTTTGTATTTGCTCCAATCGTTGCTAGTGCACTTTTTGCAATAGGAAGCATCACTGATTTTCTAGATGGGAAAATAGCTAGAAAAAGATCTCAAGTTACAAAATTTGGAACTTTCTTAGATCCTGTGGCAGACAAACTGATGGTATCTATAGTTTTGATATCTTTAGTATATATATTAGATTCTTTCTACTTGGCAATACTTGCCACAATCATTATTTCTAGGGAAATAATTATCATTTCTTTAAGAGAATGGATGGCAAAAATTGGCAAGGATACCTATGTTGAAGTCACTTTAATAGCAAAATTAAAAGTAGTATTTCAAATGGCAGGAATATTTATATTAATTATCTCGCGTGGAATAACAACTTTTTATTTTTATGAAATTTCAATGATCTTTATATCAGTTGGAGTATTATTGGGACTTTATTCAGCAATAAATTACTTTTCTGCTTGTATCCCTTATTTGAAGAATTCTAATAAATAAAATACTATAATTAAACTTCACTTCCTCATTCTGAAAAATACAGAAAGGATCCTAATAATTATCAGATAAGTACTTATAATAGGCACAAGTATCACAAGAGTTAAACCAACAACAATATTTGATAATACTAGATCCACTAATCTTCTTTTTTCGATATGCAAGTAAATACCTATTTAATTAATTTTTTGATTTTTTTGAAATATTTATTATTACTCAAATCTTCAATTTTCCCTTTTTCTAATCTTCCCAATGAAAATTCTCCGTAATTTGTTCTTATTAATCTATGTACATCCCATCCCAATTCAAAACATATTTTTCTAATTTCTCTATTTTTACCCTCAATTAACTCCATTTCCAACCAAGTACTTGAAATATTAGAAGATATCAACTTTACTTTCATTGGAGCATATTTAATTCTATCAATTTCTATCCCTTTTCTTAAAACGTTCAATTGATTTTCTTGAACTATACCCTTAACTCTTACTCTGTAAATTCTAATGATTTTGTTTCTTGGCAGTTCAAAATATCTTGAAAATTCTCCATTATTTGTTAAAAGTAGCAAGCCTTCACTTTTCCTGTCCAAACGACCAATAGTCATCAATCTAGGTAAATTTTTGGGTATCAAATCAAAAACTGTTTTCCTGTTTTTGGGATCATTTGTAGTTGTAATTATTCCAGCAGGTTTATGAAATTTCCATAATTTTATTTCATTTTGAATATTTATTTCTTTATAGTCTACTTGAATAACATCAGATTCTAAGACATTTGTAGCAGGAGATATACAAAGATAACCATTAATCATCACTTTTTTTTGATATATCAATTCTTCTGCTTGTCTCCTAGAACAATAACCTGCATGTGCAATATATTTTGCTATTCTCATAAATCTTATTTCCCAAAATAAAAATTTTCTTGAAATGTGGTTCTCAAGAATTTAATATCTAATATATTATCTATTTTAAGATAAAATATTAAAGGTAGGACAAAAGTTATGGCAAGAAGAAAAATAAATATCAATACTTTACGTTTGAAAAAAAGACGAAATGAAAAAGTGACTTATTTGACTGCTTATGATTTTCCTACTGCCCATTTTGCTGATCAAGCTGAAATAGATATGCTTCTAATTGGAGATTCAGGTGGAATGACAATGATGGGTCAAGAATCTACTATTTCTGTAACAATGGATGAAATGTTAATGATGGCAAAATCAGTAGTAAGAGGAGCTAAATCTACTTTCAATGTTGGAGATATGCCTTTTATGTCATATCAAGCTTCTAATGAAGATGCTATTAGAAATGCTGGAAAATTAATCGCTATAGGTTGTGATGCAGTAAAACTAGAAGGAGGAACTGAAGTATGTGAAAGAATTTCTGCTATAGATAATGCTGGAATTCCTGTAATGGCACATCTTGGATTAACTCCTCAAAGTCTTTCCCAAATGGGTGGTTATAGAGTTCAAGGAAAAAATTTATCATCATTCAAGAAATTACTAGAAGATACTTTAGCTGTAGAATCAGCAGGTGCATTTTCAGTTCTTATTGAAGCTATACCCGAGGACGTATCTGGGGAATTATATAAACACATCAAGGTTCCTCTGTATGGTATAGGAGCTGGAAAACATGTTGATGGGCAATTAGTAATTTCTCATGACATGCTAGGTCTTTTCGTAGGTGAAGTAGATCCTAAATTCGTAAAAAAATACCTTAACCTATCAGAATCAATAACTAATGCTTTTAAAGAATATAAAAATGATGTGGAAAGTTTGTCATTTCCTGCAGAAGAACACCTATACCCTATAAAAGAAGAAGATCTAAAAAAAATTCAAAAGTATAGTTCCAACTACAAATCCAAGTAACAGTAGATAAGTTTAACTATTATTCGTCTAGAGGATGATACTCAATATTATTTTCATTACACCATTTCTTATACTCATCATCAGTTTCTTTTGACCATGCTTTTCTTCCGTAATAATCTCTTAAATGACCACCTTCAGCTAACTTCATCCTTACCCAAACTTCCCAGTCAGAGTGGCTTCCTCCAGTATTTGCCAATTCTGAGGCCATTTTTGCTGGAACCACTACTGCACCATCATCATCAGCAATAATAATATCTCCAGGTAATACTAATGTTCCTCCACAAGATATTGGAATATTAACAGCACTAGGAAATTGTGTTGTCTGAGTATGATAATTTGGAGTAACTCCACGTAACCACATTCCTATTTCCAAATCTTTTGCATGAGTATAATCTCTTATACAACCATCAATCACAACACCAGCACCTCCTTGTCCCTGAAAGAAAGTAAGCATCATTTCACCAAAAACACCACTAGTCATCTCAGCCCTTGCATCTACTACTACAATATCTCCATGTTTTGCCATATATAAAGCATGTCTATGTAACTGGACTTCTGGGTCTGAATATTCATCATCATGATAAACATCCTCTCTTATAGGCATAAACTGTAAAGTAATGGCAGGACCAGCAATAGTTTTTCCGGGTGTCCATGTTACTGGGCCTTGAATAAAAGGATCTTTGATTCCCATACGACTTAATTCACCTGAAGCAGTAGCACTTCCAATTTTTTTTAATTGTTCAATTATTTCTTTAGAAGGTCTTTCTATATCAGGAATATCAATCATTTTATCTCCTATAAAAATTTAATTTCAATATTACAGTATTACAATTATCAGATAATTAATATTTTCATCTCTATCTATTCAACTCAAAAGTATAAGTAAGATCTTTTTTATTGAAAAAAAATCTTATACTCAACAATGAAAAATCATCAAAAAACAACTCTCCTTTACAAGCAATAAAATTTTGATCATTCAGAACTTCAGAGATACTTTCGAGAGCTAAAATTCGCCCAACTAATACAGGTATTTCTGATTCAACCATTTTAACTATTTCAGTTTTAAATAAATCATTTTCACAAGTTATTTCATTAGAAACTTCTGGGTCTACAGAATCTGAGCAAGAAAATATAAAAAGTATTAAAAGAAATAATATTTGTTTTTTAAAATACAATTAATCCTCTTGATAATTTCCCTTTTTCCAAATCATCAAATCCCTTGTTAATATCATCGATTGACATTCTTTTTGAAATCATCTCATCTAATAACAACTTCCCATCCATATATAAATTTGCCAATTTAGGAAAATCTCTTCTAGGACGACTGCTTCCATAAGAAGTTCTTATGATTTCTCTATCTCCCATCAAAGTGTAAAAAGGTAAATTAACTTCAACACCATAAGGTGTCTTACCTAGAAATACTACTCGTCCTCCAGGCCTTGAAGATTCTAGAGTTTGTCTTATACTCTCATTTTGCCCTGCAGATTCAATAGCACAATCAACTCCTCTTCCTTGTGTAAGATCTCTAGCTATTTTCACAGGATCATTATCTTTAGAGTTAACAACATGAGTAGCTCCGACACTTTTAGCCCAATCAAGTTTTTTAGAGTTTATATCAACACCGATAATAATAGATGCTCCAGCAATTCTTGCTCCTTGAATAGCACTTAAACCAACTGCTCCACATCCTATAACAATTACACTATTTTCTGGTCTTACGTATCCAGCATAAACAGCTCCACCATAACCAGTCATAACTGCACAACCTAAAAGCGCTGCTCTATCTAATGGAAAATCTTTCCTCACAGGAACTGCTCCTGCCTCAGGAATAATAGTATATTCAGCATGTGAAGAAACTAAACTGTAGTGAAAAACTGGTTCTCCTTCAACAGATTTCATTCTTGATGAGCCTTCAAACATTACTCCTTTAGATCTAGTTTTACTTTGAATTTCGCATAATATCGGTTGGCCACTATCACAATAAAAACAAATTCCACAATTAGGATTCCAAGAGCAAACTACATGATCACCTACTTTTACTCTATCTACTCCAGGACCTATTTCTTCAACTATACCTGCACCTTCATGACCCAAAATTGCAGGTAAAACTTGAGGTTGAAATCCATGCATAGTTTCCCAATCTGTATGACATAGACCACTAGCAACAATCTTTACTAATACTTCTCCCTGTTTAGGACTTTCTAAAAAAACATTTTCAACAGATAATTTCCCTTTAGTTTCTCTAAGTACTGCTGCTTTCATATCCATAAATTCCTCCTAAAAAATTTAAAACCAAAGTTTTTTATCTACTACATTTCTTAGATCTTTTCCTTCGTTTAAAGATCGACAATTATCTAAGACAATTTGATATCTTCTTTCATCCAAATAAGGAACATCCCATGTAGCAACATGTGGAGTTAAAATTACATCTTCTCTTAACCATAAAGGATGATCGTCAGGTAAAGGCTCTATTTCATAAACATCTAATCCTGCTCCGCTAATTTCACCATTTTCCAAAGCAGTTACTAAATCATCTAATTTAGTAGTCATTCCTCTTCCAATGTTAATAAAGTATGCTGACTTCTTCATTAATTTGAATTTTTCAATGTTAAATAAACCTTCAGTAACAGGATTATGAGGAATAGTTGAAATAATGAAGTCAGCCTCAGGAATAAGTTGATCAAGATAGTCAGGTTTAAAAATTTTTTCAACACCTTCTGGAACATCCTCTCTCCGAGCATCAACACCTAACACTCTCATACCAAAATCAGCACAATATTTTCCGGTCTCTGCTCCTATTCCTCCTACTCCTACAATCAATGCTGTGCATTCAGGTAAATGCCTTGTAGAATTTTTTAAAGAATGACCAATCCATTTGCCTTCAAATTGCTTTCTCATATAAATATGTAGACTCTTTGAAAAAGCTAAAAGCATACTCATAATATGAAAAGAAATATGATCATTATATATTTCTCTCATATTGGTTACTTGTGCAGGATGATCAACTAATTCTGGAAAATAATAGCCCGTAGGAGGAGCTGCTGCAGGACATTGAATCCATTTCAAGTTTTTACACACACTAAGAAGATCAGGTGTAAAGGTTCCAAAGGCTGCATCAGCATCCTGCAATTCATTTTTTGCATCAATTAATGATTCTGGAGTCTTAATATCCAAATAATTTTCTGAGTCTTGTAGACGAGAAGCCCATTCTAAAATCAATTCTCCATGAGGAAGTGTCTTTTCCCTATCTTCATTTGGAATGAATACTAACTTTAATTTTTTCATTTTCACCCTCTTCTTATTTTATTTTTCATTGTGCAATTATCATTGATTTTTTATTAACGTTCAAGGATAAAAAATACAAAATAACTTATTCTCATTTCTATCTCTGATGTATAATATAAATTCTCGAAATAAATTTAATTTCCTATTTTCAAATGTTAAAAAAAATTAAAACTAAAAAATATGGTTCATGGGAATCTCCTGTAAAAGCATCTCTTATTGCTGAAGGCACTCCGAGAAACCCACTCTCTGAAATCTTAATAGATAAAAATATAATATATTGGATCGAATCAAGGCCCAAAGAAAATGGTAGAAATGTAATTGTAATGAAAGAAAACGATGATTCTCCTAAAGATATTCTTCCTAAAGAATTCAATGCTAGAAATAGTGTTCATGAGTATGGAGGCGGTGTTTATAGCGTAAAAAACGGAATCATATATTTTACTAACTGGGATGATCAAAGAATTTATAAAATTCAAGATAACAAGATAAAACCTATCACCCCAGAGTCAAAACCCAATAAATCTATTCGCTTTGCTGATCTAAATATTTCTCCTGATGGAAAAAGTTTGATCTGTATTATGGAAACGCATCACGAAAATTTAGTAGAAAATGAAATTGTTATCATTCCAACAGATGGTACTTCAGCACCAAAATCTCTATTAAAAGGATGCGATTTTTATTCTTCTCCCAGATTAAATGAAAATGGCACAAAAATTGCATGGATATGCTGGCAACACCCCAATATGCCATTTGATTCTACTGAATTATATATTGCTGACTTTTCATCAAATGGTATAAAAAACCATAAAAAAATAGGAGGAGGTAATGATGAAAGCGTAATGCAACCTAAATGGAATGGAAATCAACTTTTTTTTATCAGTGATAAAACAGGATGGTGGAAAATAAATAAATATGAAAATAACCGTTCCGAAGTAATTATTAATGATAATGCTGACATCGCAGAAGCGCCTTGGGTTTTTGGGTTATCAAATTATTCAATTTCAAAAAAAATACTTATTACCAGTTTAATTAATGAATCTAAAAGAGAGATTGTACTCTTAAACTTAGAAGATAATTCAGAAATAAGAAAAACTGTTCCATATTCTGGAATAAAATATATTACCTCCAACGAAAAATTTACCTGCTTTATTTCTGGAACTACAACTTCTCCAGAAACAGTTACTAAAACTTTATCTAATTTTGATAACTTTGAAATAATTAAAAAATTAGCAGGTTTTTCTATACCTAAAAGTCTTATCTCAACACCTCAGAACATTACATTTCCTACAACTAACAATAGTGTTTCCTATGCATGGTTTTATCCTGCTCATAACCCAGAATTCAAAGGACCTGAAAACGATTTGCCTCCATTAATAGTTATCTCACATGGCGGACCAACTTCAGGTTCTTCTTCAACATTATCTTTAGCAATCCAATACTGGACTTCGAGGGGAATTTCTGTAGTAGATGTGAACTATAGAGGATCTAGTGGGTTTGGGAAAAAATATAGAGACTCATTGAAAGGAAATTGGGGAATTTACGATACAGAAGATTGTATTGCTGCAGCAAAATATTTAGTAGAAAAAAAGCTTGTAGATGAGAAAAAAATAGCTATTAGAGGAGGAAGTGCAGGAGGTTATACTACCTTATGTGCTCTCTCATTTCATAATTATTTTTCTGCGGGAGCAAGTTATTACGGAGTCGCAGATGCTGGAGCATTAGCAAAAGATACTCATAAATTTGAATCTAGGTATCTAGATAGTTTAATAGCTCCATATCCTCAAGAAAAAAGATTATATGAAGAAAGATCTCCTATTAATTACGTAGATAATATTAAATGTCCAGTAATAATTTTTCAGGGCGAAGAAGATATGATAGTACCAAAATCTCAAGCTGAAGAAATGGTAAAAGCTTTAGATAAGAAAAAAATCCCCTATACATATCAATTATACAAGGGAGAACAACACGGATTCAGAAAAACTGAAAATATAATTCGATCATTAGAATCCGAACTACTTTTTTATGGATCAATTTTCGGATTCCATCCTGCAGATAAAATTCCTCCAATAAATATTTATCGTTTTTAACTACATTCGTAATATTTTTTAACAAATATGTTACATTTATACATTCAATAACTATTTCGTTTCTGTATTATGAATATTGAATTAATAAACCAATAACATTAACGATATTCGTAGGAGAAAAATGAACTTACTAAAAATGTCAAAATCAAAAAAAAGAATTAATTATGAAGATTTACCTTCAGTAGTTTTAGATGAAAATCCAATAAAAACTAAGAATCAAAAGAAACCTGATAATCTAAGTTTTATATATCTGATGCAGATAAAATAAATATTAAAAAGAGGCTTCAATGCCTCTTTTTATTTGGCTTCAAGTTTTCTGCTTTTCAATTCAGATAATAATTCCTCTAACCTATTTTTTGTATCATCTAAATTTTCCTCTCTAAGAGGCTCCAATAAAATTACGATGTTTCCATCTACTTTATAAACTGTATATAAAGGTTCTCTCCTTGGGCATTCACCTCTAAATAATGTCTTCTGATCAAAACCTCTACAATCAGTTTTTTCGACTTTAGGACCAAAAAATGAACCAGTATCTCCTTTATTTTGAGTAGAAACAGAACTTTCAGTTAAAAATTCTGTCTGTTCTGAACCTGCATTCTTTCCTTCTATGTTAGCTAATTCAGAGTTTTCATAAAAAATTATCCCCACCTCACTGCCTTTAATATAGCCCCATTTAGCATGCAAAGATTTTGGAAATACAGTTTCAAATTCTCCCTTTTGCTTCCATCCAATTAAACTGAAATCTTCGAATTCGTAAAAAAACTCTTCATCAGTAGCAATTGACTGACAGTGAATAGAAAAAATCCCCACAAAAGAAATTAAAAAAAATATTACCTTTCTTTCTTTTAAAAACATATCGAATCTTGGATTGAGTAAAGTGATTGTAATTCAAGAAAATGTTCTAAGTGATGACCATCTTTAGTCCATGCTTTTGCTAAACCTTCTTTAATTAATATCTCTCCTATACTATCACCATCAAGTGTATATACATAAAAAAGCAATCTTCCAAAATTATCTTTAAGCCTAACACTTTTTTCTACTCTTAAAGATCCTATGAAAGGTTCTTCCATATCTCTAAAAATTAGATTTTTTGTTTTTTCAGTAGATTCATAAAAACATTTTTCTCCATTTTCAGGAGTATCGATACCATAAAAACGAACAACTCCATCCTCAGTTTCAACAGTATCTCCATCTATCACTCT
>Ga0187827_10001042_pt1 | contig 41776 bp, 38 predicted proteins | sample ETNtaG_39_FD_167969 | JGI IMG/M metagenome (GOLD analysis project Ga0187827, IMG submission 167969) | Marine microbial and viral communities from oxygen minimum zone, Eastern Pacific Ocean - ETNP2014_SV_150_PacBio MetaG (Illumina Assembly) | ecosystem: Environmental > Aquatic > Marine > Hypoxic...
CTCGAGGCGATGGCCGAGTGGGTGCACTTTGCGAAGGTTCGTGGAGCGTTCTATCTGTATGTGCCGGCCGGGACGACCGATGTCGCCCGGCGTCTGTGCGAGGACCACCATGTCGCGGTAACCGAAATCTGGAGCTATCACGCGGTTGGCGACCAGATGCGGTTCACGATGACCTATCGTTCGAGGCGGGCGGCCAGGAGCGCCAAGGCAGCGCCACAAAAGTCCAAGGCCGCCAGCAAGAAGGTGGAGCGGGCGGCCAAGACGGCGAAACGCACGGCCAAGACGGCCAAGCGCACGGCCAAGACGGCGAAACGCACGGCCAAGACGGCCAAGCGCACGGCCAAGACGGCCAAGCGCACGGCCAAGACGGCGAAGCGCACGGCCAAGACGGCGAAGCGCACGGCCAAGACGGCGAAGCGCACGGCCAAGACGGCGAAGCGCACGGCCAAGACGGCCAAGCGCACGGCCAAGACGGCGAAACGCACGGCCAAGACGGCGAAGCGCACGGCCAAGACGGCGAAGCCCGCCAGGCGCGCCACGAAGACGAAGACCACGAAGCGCACGGTGAAAACCGCGAAGCGTGGGGGCAAGAGCGCAAAGCGCGCGGTCAAGTCCCTCAGGCGGTCCAGAAAGCGGCGCTGACCGGCGGTCGTCACCGATCGGATGCCTTTTCTCCGTTTTTCCCGCGACAAGCGCGGCTACGAAAACACCTACCTGTGTCATACCTTCCGGAGTGGTGGAAAGGTGGGGTTGCGGGTGCTCTACTGGTTTCGCACGCCGCCCGAGGTGAAGGTAGGACGCCTGGCGCTCGATCCTGAGGCCATTCGCGCCATCGAGGAGAGCAATCCGGACCTGCAGTTCGATTGGGGCAAGATTCTCAAAGTCAAACCCCCACCGCCTCCGCCAGACTACGGCCGAGATGGGCGTGATGTGCGGCGCACACGCCGTCGACGGGGGCGAGATGCGAGTGCAGATAGCGACGCGGCGTCACCCGAGGCCAGCTCCGCGACCGAACAGGCGGGGACCGCCGAGCTCGTACCGGCGGACAAGACGGGGGCGGCGTCAGAACAGGGGGAGGGCCACCTCGTCCTGGCGTTGACCGACGAGCAGGGGTTGGCGCGGCTACGAGCCCGTCACGCCGAGATCCAGGCCCGGATCAGCGACAAGGTCCGGGATCCGGCCAAGCTAGAGGAACTACGGGCTCAGGCGGCGCTGCTCGACCCCGATGCGTGGAGCACGCTGGAGGAGGCGCGCGAGCGCTTGGCGTCGCTCGACGAGGCGACCGACGCGATCCGCAAGGTCCTTGGGCGCCGTCGCCGGACTCGCCGGCGGGGCGCCGGTCGGAGCCGCCTGCCTAGAGCCGGGGCCGCGGAGGGGACAGCGTCACCTGAGGGTGGGGCCGATGACGTGCCGGACGGCGGCGAGGGTGCGGAGGCTTCCGCATCCAGTGTCGAATTGGCGTCAGATCCGTCGGAGGAGTGATCTCACACACCCGGACGTGCCGACTTTCTGCCGGTCGTCGGTGTCTTATGCCTAGCGGAGTGCGCGATGCCGACCTGCGCTGATTGACAGAGGCTTTGCTATAATGCGAACCATGCGATCTGATAGCCAGCGTGGTGTGGGTGCGGCGGCGCTCGTCGCAGCCGTGGTCTGTTCGGCAGCCGTGCTGGCTCAGGCGCCGGCGCAAGATCCGGCGCAGCCCAGTCCGACCGTCGGGCAGATTCGGTCTGGGGCACCGCCCCCGGTCTTCCGGGCCGGCGTCACGTTGGTGACCACCGATGTCATCGTGCGAGATCGCGACGGGGTCTTCCTCCCCGATCTCACGCGGGAGGAATTCACGGTCTTCGAGAACGGTATCGAACAGGAGATCGCCTCGCTGGTCCTGGTCCACGGCGGACGCGTCTACAATCAGTTCCAGCCGCCACCGCCCGTTCAAGAGGGCATCATCCTCCCGGCGTCTCGGCCACCGAACGATTTGGCGGGCCGCATCTTCATTTTGTTCGTCGACGATCTCCACCTGACCACGACCAAGACGCCGAGGATACGACAGATATTCAAGGAGATCGCCGACACACTGATTCACGAAGGCGATCTGTTCGGCATCATTTCCACCGGTCCGTCGTCGATTGCGATCGACATGACTTACGACCGGAACCGGCTCTACGAGGCGATGGGGCGGATCACGGGGGACGCCCTGACCATACGGGATCAGGTGGAGCTGCAGGACACGTCGCGCGGACCGTCCGAGGTGCTGTATCGAGCCCATGTCTCGTTCAAAACGGCGCGGGACGTGCTGAAGAACCTCGAGGAGGTGACGGACCGCCGGAAGGTGTTCATCTATCTCAGCAATGGCTGGGACTTCAACCCATTTCCCGAATCGCGGCTCTACAACGGCTCCGAGAATTCAAGACTGCGCGTTGGCCAGGCTCGGTTGAACGGGGGCCAGATTACCCAGGACGAGTTCGACAGTCTCTACTCTGACTTCCCGGATCCGTTGACCGACCCACTCGCGGTCCTCCAGCGACAGGGACAGCAGTTTGCCGACGCCGACCTGAGCATACAGCTCGCCGAGCTGGCACGGGTGGCGAACCGGGCCAATACGTCGTTCTATACCTTCGATCCACGGGGTCTCGTGGCGGCGCCGGACATCAACGAGAACATCCCGATCGAGGAATGGCAGGCGCATATCTTCAAGACCCAGAACAGCCTGCGGATGCTGTCGGAGCTGACCGGGGGCATGGCAGTGGTCAACCGGAACGATTATGGCGACGCTTTGCGGGAGATCGACGCCGCGACGAGCGATTACTACATCGTCGGCTTTTATACCAGCAATCCTGACCCGACCATCCGGACCAGACGCCTGAGGGTCGAGATCGCGGGCCGGGCGGACGAGGATCTCGACATCAAGTCACGGACCCACTACTCGCTGCCGCGCGGCCCCGCCTAGCCGTTGGGCGCCTCAACCGTGAGCCGTCGTCCTGACGGAAACGATGCTGTCGCCACGCCCGAAGTTTGGTAGACTGGCGTGGGTTCTTGCGGCAGGCATGCAGATAACAAGGGAACGGTTCCTCGCGAGTTGGCGTCGGATGGCGAATACCCGACGGGTGTGCGGGGGTCTGCTGGCGTGTGTCGGGGCAGCCGGCCTGACGTGGCTCATTCTGTCGGTCGCCCTCGGCGCCGGCTATGACCCGACGAGGGGAGGCGTCGTTGCGACGCCGGCGAGCGTCCTCGATGCCGGGGTTGGCAGGGGGGCGCCCGGGGCTGGCGCGGTCCCGGCTCCGCGACGGGTGCCCAGTGTGCCGGTTCCGCGTGTGCGGGCGCAGGCTGCCATCATCTTCGACCCGGTCACCGGCGAGACGCTCTGGGAGCGGAACTCGCGCGATCTGCGTTCCATTGCGAGCATCACGAAGGTGATGACGGTGATGCTCTTTCTCGAGCAGCAGCCGGACCTGTCCCGCGAGGTGGTCATTTCGCGAAGGGACGTCCGACGTGCGTCCACGACCTACCTCCGCCGCGGCGAACGGGTCTCCCTGCGCGACCTCGTGCACCTGTCGCTGGTCGCGTCCGACAACGCGGCGGCACGGGCGCTTGCCCGCGTGTCGCCGTGGGGCACGAAGCGATTCATCGCGCGGATGAACGCCAAGGCCGCCGCGCTCGATTTGCAGCAGACGCGGTTCACGGGGCCATCCGGGCTGGACGAAGGAAACGTGTCGTCCGCCTACGATGTCTCCCGCCTGATTGCTGAGGCAAGCAGACGACCGCAGGTGTCGCAGATCATGCGGAAACGCTCGTATCGGATCCGCACGAGCCGGCGAGCGCGAACCATCCGGAGCACCAATCGATTGCTGGGTACTCGGGTAGACGTGATGGCCGGCAAGACCGGTTACATCGACGAGGCCGGATATTGTCTCGCCACGCTGGTGCAGCTCGAAGACGGGCGGTCCGTGTCGGTCGTGGTCCTGGGGGCCCGGTCGAACTCGGGGCGCTTTTCAGAAGCGCGTCGGCTCGTGGACTGGCTGTCGACCCAGGCCAGCGTGCTCCTCACCTCGGCCGCCGAATAATTCCCTCGCTGCTCGTCCATGTCCGCCGAATCCATGTCGTCGTCCGCCTTGTCGGTCCTCATGGTGGCCTCCGAGGCACAACCCTATGCCAAAACCGGGGGGCTGGCCGATGTCGCGGGTGCGCTGCCGGATGCGCTCGCCAGACTCGGGCACGCGGTTACTCTGGTCATGCCGCGGTATCGCGAGGTCGGTCCGGTCGGACGGGCAGGACGCTACGTCACCGTGACCATGGGGGAGCGGTCGTTCGATGTGGGTCTGGTGGAGGTCGTCCATGGGCCTCGTCAGCGCGTGGTGTTCGTCGAGTGTGACGAGTTGTATGACCGGGAGGGCATCTACGGTGCCGCTGGGCACGACCACCCAGACAACGCGGTCCGCTTCGCGGTCCTGGCCCGAGCGTCACTCGAGTATGCAGCCGGCCTCGACACACCGCCGTCTCTTGTTCACTCGCACGACTGGCAGACGGGATTGGTGCCGGTGCTGCTCCGCACACGCTATTGGGAAGACCCGGCCTGGCGCCAGATTCCGTCGGTCTTCACCATCCACAATCTCGCCTACAAAGGGCTGTTTCCGGCCGAGGCGCTGGCGTCGCTCGACCTCGACTCGGCGCTGTTGTCGAGGGAAGGTCTCGAGTTCTGGAATCAGATCAGCTTTCTGAAAGGCGGGATCAACTTTGCGGATGCGGTGACGACCGTCAGTGCCACCTATGCCCGCGAGATTCTGACCCCGGAGCATGGCGAAGGGCTCGAGGGGTTGTTGCTCCACCGGCAGCACCTGCTGAGCGGCATCCGCAACGGCATCGACACCGACGCGTGGGATCCCCGTCGCGATCCGTATCTCCCTGTGCCGTTCTCGGCATCGGATCTCGATGGGAAGCAGGCGGCGAAGCGGGAAGTCCTGGTCCGGTTTGGTCTGCCGGAGGACGCGGCCGCGCTGGCACGCCCGTTGATTGGCATGGTGTCCCGGATGGTCGACCAGAAGGGCCTCGACCTGATTCGTGGGGCGCGTGAGGCGCTGGGGCAGATGGAGGCGGCGTTTGTCGTGCTGGGGACCGGTGAGCGAGAGAATGAAGAGATGTGGCGCGAGATGGCGGCGAGCCACCCGACGCGGATCAGCGTGCAGGTGGGTTTCGACGAGCGGCTGGCGCATCTCATCGAAGGTGGCGCCGATCTCTTCCTGATGCCGTCCCGCTTCGAGCCGTGTGGGCTCAACCAGATGTACAGTATGCGCTACGGTACGGTGCCGGTCGTGCGGGCGACCGGTGGCCTCGTGGACACGGTGCAGCCGTTCGAACCGCGAACCGGTGCCGGCACCGGGTTCATGTTTCGCGACTACACATCGTCGGCGATGCTCTCGGCGCTCGAGACCGCACTTGCCGTCTTTGCGAGCCCGGCGCGCTGGCGAGTCCTGCAACAGGCGGGGATGCATCAGGACTTTTCCTGGGACGCCGCGGCCGCTGTGTATGTCCAAAGGTACAGACAGGCCATCGGGCGCCGACTCGAGGCCGAAGACGAAGACGAGCGGGAGAGCCGCGGGGAGTGAAACGGATGCGTAACGTGATCATCATCGGGTCGGGTCCCGCAGGGCTCACTGCAGCCCTCTATGCCGCGAGGGCAAATCTGGCGCCATTGGTCATCGAAGGGCTGGAGTCTGGCGGTCAGCTGATGCTGACGACCATGGTGGAGAACTTCCCGGGGCATCGTGATGGGGTCATGGGGCCGGATCTGATGACGGAGATGCGCGCACAGGCGGAGCGGTTCGGTGCCGAGATCATGAGCGGGGATGTGACCGCGATCGAGCTCGGGTCACAGCCGTTTGCCCTGCGGTTGGGTGATCAGGAAGAGCAGACGAAGTCGTTGATTGTCGCAACCGGGGCGTCAGCCCGGCTCCTGGGGCTGGCGTCGGAGCGGACGCTGATGGGCCATGGCGTGTCCACCTGCGCCACATGTGACGGCTATTTCTTCCGCGACAAACCGATCGTCGTCATCGGGGGGGGTGACACGGCGCTGGAGGAGGCGATTTTTCTGACCAAGTTCGCCTCCCAGGTCACGGTGTTGCACCGACGCGACCAGCTACGTGCATCGAAGGTCATGCAGGACAAGGCGTTCGCTAACCCGAAGATTGCCTTCGAGTGGGACACCGAGCTCGCCGAGGTGAAGGATGTCGACCTGGGAGTGGTGACCGCCGCGGTCCTGCGGAATAAGAAGACGGGCGCGACCAAAGAGCTCCCTGTCGAGGGGGTGTTTATTGCAATCGGGCACACTCCAAACACCGGGCTCTTCAAAGGGCAGCTCGATCTCGACGACAACGGCTACATTGTGGTCGGTGAAGGCACGCGCACCAACGTGCCCGGCGTCTTTGCCTGCGGTGACGTGCAAGATCACGTCTACCGCCAGGCGATTACCGCAGCCGGTACCGGGTGCATGGCCGCAATCGACGCCGAGCGCTATCTGGAGGGGCTCGAGTGAGACAGGGCCTGAAGACGGCGAAGCCCACCGACGGTCTCCTGTCTCCTGCCTCCTGTCTCCTTGACGGAATTCCGTCAATCGATCCAGCCGCCGCCAAGTACCGTGTCGCCGTCGTAGAAGACGGCTGCCTGCCCAGGCGCGACCGCGCTCTGGGGCTCCTCGAACACCACCGCTACGCGCTGTTCGCGAAGTGGCTCGACCGTGGCGGGTGCGTCGAGATGGCGATGACGAATGCGTGCCGTGACCGAACACAGTGACGTCGGTGGCGTTCCAGAAATCCAGTTGACCGACGACGCGGTCAGACGGGTTCGCTCCAGCGCCTGCCGGGCTCCCACCGTGACGGCGTTCTCGGCTGCGTCGATTGCGAGGACGTAGAGCGGCACGCTGGTCGAGAGTCCGAGACCCTTGCGCTGACCCACGGTGAACCGGTGGACGCCGTCGTGCCGGCCAACCTGGTGTCCATGCTGGTCCCGGATCGGTCCGGACCGGGCGACCGACGGGACGCGCTCTTCGACGAAGCGAGCCGGGTTCCCGTCGACTACGAAGCACAGCTCCTGACTGTCTGGCTTGTCGGCGACGGTGAGGCCCCGGTTGCGCGCGTAGGCGCGCACCTCGGTCTTATGAAGATGACCGATCGGAAAGAGCGCCTGGGCGAGCTGTGCCTGGGTGAGCGTGAAGAGGAAATACGACTGGTCCTTGTCAGGGTCGACGCCCCGGCGCAGCAGTGTCCGGACCGGTTCGGAACCCTGGTCCAGACGTGCGTAATGGCCGGTCGCGACGGCCTCGGCACCAAAGGCAGCAGCGCGGTCGAGCAGGTGCGCGAACTTGAGGTCGCCGTTGCACTGCACACAGGGAATCGGGGTGCGACCGGCAGCATACTCCGTGACGAACGTCGAGACGACCGTGGCATCGAAGTGTCGCTCGAAGTTCATCGTGTAGTGCTGGATGCCGAGCGTCGCGGCGGTCGACCGCGCGTCGTGAAGGTCATCGAGCGAGCAACAGCCGCCAAACTGTCGTTCACCCGTCTGCTGGTCGTAGAGCTGCATGGAGAGCCCGATGACGTCGTGACCCTCGTCGACCAGCTGCGCGGCAGCCACCGACGAGTCGACGCCGCCCGACATCGCCACTACGATGCGCATGGTCTTCACCGGGCGGCGGCCGGACGAGGACCGCGGCGAGTCAGTGAGCGTAGCCGCTCCACAATGTCAGGCAGCACCGCGACCACGCGGTCCACCTCGTCGGCAGTGTTGCCGAGGCCCAGACTGAAGCGGATGGAGTTCTGCGTCCGATGGGGCGAGAAGCCCATCGCCCGGAGGACATGTGACGGCTCGAGGGCGCCGGAGGAACAGGCGGAGCCGGTCGACACCCCGATACCGTCGAGGTCGAGCGCGATGAGCAGCGATTCGGCCTCCACCCGATCGAAGCTGATGTTGCTGGTGTTGGCGATGCGCTGGGCCGAGTCGCCGTTGACCATTGTGCCGGGGACCCGTGTCAGGATGCCGTGTTCGAGCCGAGCACGAAGCGCCGCGACGCGGTCCGCGTCCGCCAACCCCGTATCGATCGCCCGCTGAGCGGCAGCCCCAAATCCGACGATGGCGGGCACGTTCTCGGTGCCGGCGCGGCGATTCCGTTCCTGCTTGCCACCCGTCATTTGCGACGTGAGCCTCGTGCCGCGGCGGACCCAGAGCGCGCCGACACCCTTTGGACCATTGAGCTTGTGGGCCGAGAGCGAGAGCAGGTCAACGCCGAGCGCGCGCACATCGACGGGCAGTTTGCCGACCGTCTGGACCGCGTCGGTGTGAAAGAGGGCGCCACGCGCATGGGCGAGTCGCGCCACGTCGGCAACCGGCTGAATGGTGCCGATTTCGTTGTTGGCGTGCATGACCGAGACTAGCGCGGTGTGGTCCGTCATCGCCTCGGCCACCCGTTCGGGTGTCACGACACCGCTGGCGTCCACCCCCACCAGCGTCGTGGTCCATCCCTGTTTCGCCAGTGCCTTGAGCGTTTGCAGGACTGCCTCGTGCTCGATCGCGCTCGCTACAAGGTGACGACGTCGAGAGCCGGCGAGGGCCTCGGCGGCTCCCCGAATGGCGAGATTGTCGGCCTCCGAGCCCCCGGAGGTGAACACGATTTCAGTCGGTTCCGCCCCGAGGAGCCGGGCGACCGCCGACCGCGCCTCGTCGAGGGCGGTTTTGGCCTGCTGCCCATCGGTGTGCACGCTCGATGGGTTGCCGAACGTGGTGCGTAACGCCTGTGCCATGGCGTCTGCCACCTCGGGAGCCACCGGTGTCGTTGCGTTGTGGTCGAGATAGATCCGCATCATTGCTTCACCTTGATTCTAGCAGCGGCGAGCCGATGTGCGTCTGACTCAGCGCGAGCCACCGAAAAAAGGGCTCTGATCGTCGGTGGACAGGCTTCTAGGGCTTTCGTATACTGTGCCAATCGTCAACCGGAATGGTCGCGATCGCGCGCGAGAGGCCGTGCGTCCGACCAGGTGGCGAGGAGATGCTGTGATGTGGAAGCGGGAAGAGGCGGCGAAACCGGTGAGCCCGGCTGCGGCAGCGAGTGTCACCGGGGCGGGAGTGGGTGCATCCCGTGCTGGCGGTCGGGTGGCCGAGCGGGACGTAGTGAACATTGGCAAATCGGTGGTGATCAAGGGTGAGCTGAGCGGCAGTGAGGACCTGACCATCGAGGGACAGGTCGAGGGCAAGATCGAGCTCAAGCAGCACGTCCTCACAATTGGTCCGCACGGTCGGATCAGGGCGGGGGTGTTCGCGAAGTCCGTCATTGTGCTGGGTGAGGTCTTTGGCGACATCAAGGCGACCGACAAGGTCGCGATCCGTGACAACGGTTCGGTGGAGGGGGACATCACTGCTCCCAAGGTCGCCATCGCCGAAGGCGCCCGGTTCCGTGGTGGCATAGACATGCAACAGGGTGCGCGGCCGAAGGGTGAGGAGAGGCCGGCGGCCGAGGTCAAGCCGCAGCCGCAGCCGCAGCCGCAGCATCCCCAGGTAAAGGCCACGTCGAAGGCGCCCCAAGCGGCGAGCCCGGGCGGGAACTAGCCATCCTAGGCACGGCGCATCGACCCGCAGACAACCGTCAGCGACGCGTGGCGACAGCATCGGGACGGCCGGCCGGTCGGTTCGTGGCCGTCGGTTCTCACTCGGCGCTCCACGCCCCTGCCAAAGATTATGGCCCGTCCAGTTGTTGCGTTGCTGAGCGATTTCGGTAGCCGCGACCACTATGCCGGTACGATGAAAGGTGTGGTCCTCGGGATCTGCCCGGACGCGACCCTGGTCGATATTTCGCACGACATCCCGCCCCACGACCTGCAGTTCGCCGCGCTCGAGTTGGCGGCCGCGTGCCGCTTCTTTCCGGTCGGCTCTGTGTTTCTCGTCGTGGTCGACCCAGGGGTCGGTTCGGGCCGTCGGGGACTTGCAGCCGACACGGGGGACCATCGGTTCGTGGCGCCAGACAATGGCGTGTTGACCGCCGTGTTTCAGCAGACACCTCCCAAGCAAGTGGTCGAATTGACCGAGCGGCGATACGCGAGACCAACTGTCAGTCGCACCTTCGAGGGGCGGGATCGATTTGCGCCAGCGGCGGCCTGGCTCGCCAAAGGGATTCAGCTATCGGCGCTGGGCCGACCGGTGAGCGGCTACCTCTCGCTCGACATCCCGGTCATCGGGGTGTCTGACGACGGCATACACGGTGTGGTGCTGCGAAGTGACCGGTTCGGCAATCTCGTCACGAACATCGACCGGAAGGCGTTCGATCGCGTGGCGTCGGCGGGCGATATCGAGATTGAGGTTGGGGGGCACTCGGTCGGGCGGTTGGTGGAGACCTACGCCGACATTGCGGCAGACGAGGTCTGTGCATTGTTTGGGAGCACGGACCACTTGGAGATTGCCGCCAACGCCGCGAGCGCGGTCGAGCGACTCGGGATCGATGAAGGGGCGCCGGTCCGTGTGACCCGGCGATGATGGGCGGGGTCGCTCGGTGGGTGCGGCCGGCCAGTAAAGAAGCGATACCGGTATGAGTGACAGCAACGACAAGAACTTCGAAGTGGATTTGAGCGCGGCATTCCTGCCAGTGGTAGAACGAGCCGCCATCGCCTGCGCCCAGACGATGGGGCAGGGGGACCGGCACGGTTCGGACCGGGTCGCCGTCGAGGCGATGCGCGAGATCTTAGACCGCGTGCCAATCGACGGCCGAGTCGTGATCGGCGAGGGGGAGCGCGACGAGGCTCCGATGCTGTATATCGGCGAGCAGGTTGGCATGGCACATGCGGCGACTGGCGACACAGGGGGGCCGTTCGCGGAAGTCGATATCGCCGTTGACCCACTCGAGGGAACGAATCTCTGTGCGACCGGAACGCCGAATGCGATCGCGGTGCTCGCCGCAGCGGAGCGCGGTGGGCTGTTGCACGCGCCGGACCTTTACATGGAAAAGCTGGTTGTGGGGCCGAGCTCAAAACATGCGGTGAGCCTGGACGCTCCGGTGGCCGACAACCTGCGTGCGATAGCAGAATGTCTGAACCGGCGGGTTGAGGACTTGGTAGTGATCGTGCTCGACCGGAGCCGTCACGAGCAATTGATTGCGGAGATTCGTGAGGCAGGCGCCCGAATCCGTCTGATAGGTGATGGCGATCTCTCGGCCGGCATCTCTGCGGCGGTGCGCGGGAGTGGAGTGCACGCCGTGATCGGCACTGGAGGTGCGCCGGAAGGCGTGTTGGTGGCGGCCGCCATGCGATGTCTGAATGGAGAGATTCTGGCGCGACTCGTTGTTGACACACCGGAGAAAGAGGAGCGCTGCCGCTCGATGGGTATCACCGACATGAAGCGGGTGTATCGCGCAGCCGAGCTGGCTAGTGGCAAACATATCGTCTTCGCCGCGACCGGCGTCACCGACGGCACGTTGATGAAGGGCGTGCGATTCTTCGGGGACGGCACGCGCACCAGTTCCTTGATCATGCAAACCGCGCCGCAACGCATCCAGTTCATCGACACCATTCATCTGCAGCCGGGCTCGGACGTCAAAGTTCGATTCTAGCGACGAGGTGTCGAACGGCGCCCATACGACAGTCGCCACCGCGGCGCACATGACGGTTGCCGTCTGAAGCCCGGGCACGTGCTGGGGCAAGGCTGGTGAGAGGGTGTGCCAAATCGAGCAGTCTGTTCACATGGCGGTCGGTTGTGCTGTCTGATGGAGTGTGACGTCCGATAATAGGAGGGGGAAGTGGTCGGCCGTGGTGGTGTGGTGAGGAATAGCGTGCGGCGTAACCGGGTGCTCGTCACGGGCGTGGTACTGGCAGTGCTTGGCACTATGCCAGGTTCCGGACAGCCCTCGGCCCTATTGGAGAGCACGCCGCTCGTCTATGAGCACATCCCGCGGATCTTGACTGCGGGGGAGACCGGCACCATCCGCGTCATTGCCGAGGTGGTCGGTGATGTGCCGACGGCGTTGTTTCGGCGTAACGTGCCGATGTTGCCAGGGGGAGTCCTCGCCGAGAGCTGGACGCGGAGCACCACGCGGACTGTAGAAGGCCGGGTGGTGAGCGTGTTCGACCAGTCCTATCCCGGTTCGATCCTGGCCGATCTGCTGGTGTACGCCCACGGCACCGATCGTCCACAGGTTCCACTCGGGCGTCTCGAAGTGCCTGGCTCGAACCTCACCAAGCTGAACGGCGCGTCAGTCGATTCCTCCTTGCTCACCGTCTGGCTCAAGTTGGCGCCTTCGAGCCTGCCGACGTCGACGGTGCGGGTGTTGGCGTCGTTTGCAGGGGACGAGCCAGTAGCCCAATATGCCAGCCACGTCGTCAACCTCGTAATGAAGGGGTTCGGCGACAACCGCGTCTCGAATGGTCCTCAAGCGTTTGAGTTCGAGGAGGCGGCCGAGATGTTCTATCGCCACTTTGCCGACTCTTATCACGCGCTCTCGTTCATTCCGCGGCGATCGCCTTTCATGTCACACGGAGCGCTTAACATCAATGTGAAGAACGATGTGGAGGGCATTGGTGCGGCGCTGTTCGACGACCAGGCAGCCTATGGGAGCGGGATGCTGCGGTCGGTCCAGCTCTTTGCAGCCGGTTTCGCCGGTCAGCAGGAGACGACCGTGCACCAGCTCGGACATCACTGGGGTGACGAGACTAACTTGGCGGAGATCGCCGGAGCGGTGTCGGCTGGATATCAACCCGAGCGCCATACCCCGCTGCTCCACGAGGGGGCGACGTGGCTCGGCGCGGTGCTCGAAGGGTCGCGCGAGGTCGAGCGGATCCCGTCGGTCGAGGCGGACGGGACCGACCTGTATCGCATCGGGCAAACGTCCGCCCCGGTCACGTTTCACCCACTCCAGCTGTATCGCATGGGGCTGCTCGAGGCGGCGGCGGTTCCCGATGTCACCGTGTTCGCTGACCAGGCGCAGTTCAGCGCGACCGAGCCAGAGGCGCCCGCGGCCGGGACGCCGGTGACGGGCGCGCAACGTACGGTGAACATCAACCAGATCATGGCGGCACTGGGCACCCGGAGCGGGCCGACGTTCACCCGGTGGCGTCAGGCGTTCATCGTTGTGTCGGATGAGCTTATCTCCCAGAATGAGATGGACTATTACAACTTCTACGCCCGGCGCGCGTCGGCGCCCACGGGCACGCGGTCTTTCGATGGGTATGGGTCCTTCTTCGAGGCGACCGGCGGTCGGGTCATGCTCGAAACGGATATCGAGACGCGGGATGTCGGACGCAACCCGAAGGTGACCCAGACCTTGGAGGTCAGTGACGTGCCGTTCGGGGCGCGTGACTGGCGTGGTCTCGTGTTCGATCCGCCGGTGCCGAGTCGTCTCGTCTCAGGGACGTCGGTTACCCTGACAGGCAGGATCGACACGGCGACACTGCCGGACAACTATCAGTTCGTTGTTTTCCGGGCCGCGCGATACGGCGATGCTCCGGCCGCGGCGAAGACGGTGCTGACGAGGGTGAACGGCGGTCGGTTCGCCGTGCCGCTTCGCTTCACGAGTGCCGAGGCCGGGGCGTATGCCATCGACGCGTTCGTCTTCGAAGATGCCGACAGCCGAGCCATTGCGACCAGCGTCGTGACCCCGCTGTTCGTCGACTAGACATCTCCAAGATGTGCCCAGCTGATGAGGCGCTGCTCCGCGAGGCCGTGAAGGTGCTGGCCAGCGGGGGCATCGTGGCGTATCCCACCGACACGCTCTACGGACTGGCGGTCGACCCGAGGCAGGCTGCCGCGGTGGACGCGCTGTGTCGAGTGAAGGGGCGGAGGCAGGGTGACGGGGTGACACTCATCGCCGCGCACTTTCGCCAGGTGGAGTCTTGTCTCGGACCCTTGTCGCCCTTGGGACGCCGGCTGGCCGAGCGGTTCTGGCCCGGTCCCTTGACGCTTGTCTTCGAGCCCCAGGCCACGCTGGTGCCGGCGATCCACGCAGCCGATGGCTCTCTGGCGGTGCGGGTGCCGCGGTCCACGGATGCGCGCCTGCTGGCCGAGCTGCATCGGCATCCGATCACCGCCACGAGCGCGAACCGGGCCGGCATGACACCGGCGGCCACCGGCGGCGAAGTGAGTGCGCAGCTGGGAGCTGAGGTCGCCCTGGTGCTCGATTACCCCGGTCGGTTGACAGGTGTCCCCTCGACGATCGTGGACGCGCGTGGCGTGGATCCCGGCCTGCTGCGGGACGGGTCGGTGTCGTGGGACTGCGTGCTACAATCGCTCGCGTGATGCACGAATGAGAAGGCTGCACGCGGTAGGCATCGTGCTGCTGTGTGGTTGCGTTCTGGCCAGTTGCGCCACACGTCTACCGGTCGTCACAACGCCGGCCTACCCGACCTATCCATTTCCCACCGTACCAGAGGAGTTGCTCGGCACGCGTGCCGCGACCGAGCACGAGCGGGCCTGGCTGTTCCTCCAGGCCGGTGATCTCGACGAGGCAACACGGTTGTTCGCGGCCACGTTGCAGGCGCAGCCGGATTTCCATCCGTCGGGCGCGGGTCTCGGGTTCGTTGAGCTGGCGCGTCGGGAGGCGGACGAGGCGGTGGCGTGGTTCGACCGCGCGCTGACGCTGTCGCCTGCCTACCTGCCGGCGCTTCTCGGGCGCGGCGAGGCGTTGTTGGTGAGCGACCGGGTTGACGAAGCGATTGTGAGCTTCCAGGCGGCGCTGGGGGCGGATCCAAGTCTGATCGGACTGCGCCAGCGTGTGGCGGAGTTGCGCTTTACCGCCTTGATGGACCAGGTAGCGCTCGCGCGCGCGGCCAGTGAGGCGGGGCGAGACGCCGATGCCAGAGCAGCCTACGAGCGAGTGATTGCGGCGTCCCCGGAGAGCAGTTTTCTGTACGTCGAGCTGGCCGACGTGGAGCGCCGCCAGGCAGACACCGATGCGGCGCTTGGTCACCTGGAGCGCGCCGTGGCGCTGGAGCCGAACGTGGGGGCCGCCTGGGTCATGATGTCGGACATTTATGTCGCCAGGGGAGAGCTCGAGCGGGCGGAGCAGGCCTTGCTTCGGGCCGACGCGGTCGAGCCGGGCGAGGATATCGCGCGGAGACTGGCCAGTCTGGAGGCGCGGCGTCGCGAGGCGAGTTTCCCGCCGGAATACCGTGAAATTGAAACCGCCGATGCGATTACGCGAGGACAGCTGGCAGCGTTGATCGGAGCGCGTTTCGAGACACTGTTGGCTGAGGCGGCCGCGAGCCGTACGGCGATTATCACCGATGCACGCGACCACTGGGCCTACGACTGGGTCATCTCCGTCGCGCGGGCTGGAGTCATGGAGGCAGACAGCAACTACATGTTTCAACCGGAGCGAGTTGTGTCACGGGCGGATCTGGCGCAGATCGTGGTCCGACTGCTTCGGCTCCCTGCTGATGGGAGGGTGTCGCCGACGGCTGGATCGCGGGCCAGCTTCTCCGATCTGGGGCCAGGGCATTTGAGCTATTCCGCCGCGTCAGAAGCGGTTGGGACCGGGGTGTTGCAGCCGCTCGAGCAAAACACCTTTCAACCAGGGCGAGCGGTCGCTGGTACCGAGGCGATGACGACCCTCGGACGGCTCGGTGGCCTGGTGGGGGGCGGGCGGTAGCCCGGCGGCATGTCGGCACTGACAGTCGCCAATCAGCTCACGCTGCTGCGGATGCTGCTGATTCCAGCGCTGGTGATACTCGTCTTGTATGGGTTGAACGGGTGGGCGCTGGTGGTGTTTGTGGTTGCCGGGCTCACCGACGCGCTCGACGGGATTCTCGCGCGCTGGTGGGGGCAGCGCACCACGCTGGGCGCGCTGCTCGACCCGATGGCAGACAAGCTGCTGTTGATTTCCACCTTTGTGGTCCTCACTTCTCCCGCGCTCGACCTACCCAACCGGCTGCCGATCTGGCTGACGGTGCTGGTGATCAGTCGCGACGTCATCATTGTGGTCACGGTCGCGATCGTGAATCTGTCGATTGGGCGTCGGACGTTTCAACCGACCCTCCTGGGAAAGTTGGCCACGTTCGTCTACATCCTGACTGCCGCCGTGACGATGTATTTCAACTGGCTCGGACAGCCGTCTGTGTTCGTTGACACCGCGATCTACGCCGCATTGGGAGTCACCCTTGCATCCGGGTTGCACTATATTGCGCATGCGACCCGGGTGCTCAGCGATGTCTCCTGACACGCGCGCCGAAGTGATGGCAGCCAGGCGCTGCGGGTTGCCTGCCGTGGGCGGCGGGGCTATTCTGTCGACGGTTCTGGGCCGATGATTCGCCCAGACACACCATAACTGGGAGTCTGACATGCTGGATGCGTTCAAGAAGCGTGGCACTGGCGACGAGGGAACGTCGGCCAAGGCGCAAGTGGCCGAGTTGCAGGAGCTCATCGGCAAGGCACGGGAAGAGCGGGCGGCACTGAGTACGATGTTGACACAGGTTGAGATGCAGGGGTCGAAGCTCTCAACGCTGGGGAAGTCCCTCGATGACGTCAACGACCGAGCCGGCGGTACCTCGGGAAAGATGGACGCTCTCGTGAAGCGATTGTCGAAGATCGAGGCTAGCGCCTCGGGTGTCGAGGACAGCGGCACGCGCGTCGAGACATAGCGCAGCGGCGTGAGCCAGGCCGAGGAGATCGCCAAGCGGTTGCTCGCTCCGGATGCCGAGCTGCAGAAGCATCGGCATGAGGTGCAGCAGCTCTCGGCGCAGGCCATCCAGAATGTTGCGCTGCTCGACGCGATGAAGAAGGAGCAGAGTACCCTCGATGAGGTTCGGGAACGGCTCCGCGTGGGGCTTCGGGAGGTGGAAGACTCGGCGAGCAAGACGGCGGCGCTCAAAGGCGAATTCGACCGCCTGCGCGGTCTGACGGGACACAGGACCACGCGCGACTCAAGGACTCTCTGCGGGAGACCGGCGAACAGGTGACGGGGACGACCGAGGCGGTCAAGGATGTCGAGAAGAAGCTTGGGCCCCTGGCGGAGATGCACGAGCTGAGTAAGAGCACCGAAACCCGCCTGGCGACGCTCAACTCGCTGGCCGAGCATGTGCTGCAGAAGGTAAGGCGCTCGAGAATCAGAAACATACGGTCGAGCACGCCGTCGTCGAGTCGAATCGTCTGAACGAGATGGTCTGGAACATGGATGTGCAGGTCGCCAAGCTCTCAGTCGTCGAGGAGGGGACCCAGAAGGCGGCGGCGCTCGTCGCGGTCGCCGAAGACCTCGACCGACAGATGACGCGGATCGCCGGGCATCAGCAGCTCGTGGAGAAGCTCGAGACCAGGCTGAACGGTTTGAACACGCTGAGCGCCGACGTCGATGGCCAGATGCAGGAGCAACTGGGTCGCCGCGCTGAAATCGAATCTCTCAAGAGTCTCTGCGACGGTCTGGCGATACAGGTCACGGATGCGCGTCAGCAGGTCGACGGGATCGGTGCGACCCAGCAGAAGCTGCTGCCGTTGACGACGCAGGTGGCCGATCTCAAAGGGCAGGTAGGGAGGACGGCGGCGGCGTTTCGGGAGGTGAAGCGGGACGAGGCCTCGATTTCATCGCAGGAGAAGCGGCTGGCCGAGCTCGTCGACCAGAGCCGTGCGGTTGCCGCCGACGTCGAGGCGCGGATGGCCCAGGTACAGGAGCTGTCGGCCGAGCTAATCGCCGGTGCGACGACCAAGGACGAGCTGGTCGACGAGCTGGCCCGCGTGCAGGGTCGGCAGCGTGACGTCACCGCCCAGATCCAGGTGTCCGAGGACCAACTGAAGCGGGTCCAGGAGCAGACCAAACAGCTCGACCAGCGGCGCTCGCAGCTCACTTTCGCCGACAAGAAGGTGGCGGCGTTCGAGGGCCGCCTCGGCGAGTTGTCCGTGATGTCGCACGATGTCGAGCGAAAGATCCAGGCGATTGAGGCCCGACAGGCGTTCGTGGGCGCCGTCAAGGATGAGGTCAAAGAGGTCCAGCAGATTAGCGCGCGGAGCAAGGCGGATCTGCAGCACGTCGTCGAACACCGTTCAAAGGTCGATGCGCTGCGTGCCCGTGTGGAAGAGGCATTGAATGGGATCGCGGAGACGGAGGAACGCATCGGGGTCATCGATGCGCGTCGAAAGGTCGTAGATGACGTCCAACGCAAGACCAATGTCATCGTCAACGTGCTCGAGGACGTGCGGGTCAATCTCGAAATGGTGAGCGAGCAGAAGGCGGTGGTCGACCATGTGGTCGAGAATATCACCACTCTCGACGAGACGCTCCGAGCGTCTCAGGCGACGCTGAAAACGTTGCGCGTTCAGCGGCAGCTCGCCGAGCGGATCGAGCGCGGCATCAAGAGCCTGCGCAGCAAGATCGGGACTGTCGAGGCAGCGAGCGTCGAGGATGAGGATACGCAGTCGGCGTAGTAGGCTGCCGGGCTAGCCGGATCGGCTCACGCCGAGGCGTTGGCCAGCTTCTGCCGGAAGTAATCGATTGTCTGGGACAGGCCATCGGCCAGCGAGACGCTCGGTTCCCAGTCGAGCAGAGCCCGCGCACGGCTGATGTCCGGTTGGCGCACCCGTGGATCGTCGACGGGCAATTCTCGATACACGATCTGGCTCTTCGAGTCGGTAAGCGCGAGGATCTCATTGGCGATTTGGCCGATCGTCATCTCCTGCGGGTTCCCCAAGTTCACCGGGTCGTTGGTGTCGGAATCGACCAGCCGAAGCACCCCGTTCACCAGGTCACTGATGAAGCAGAAACTGCGGGTCTGGCTGCCGTCTCCATAAACAGTCAGGTCCTCGCCCCGTAGCGCCTGGGAGATGAAGTTCGGCACCGCGCGGCCATCGCGGACACGCATGCGCGGTCCGTAGGTGTTGAAGATCCGAACGATTTTCGCATCCACCCCGTGATAGCGGTGGTAGGCGGTCGTCATGGCTTCGGCGAACCGCTTGGCCTCGTCATAGACGCCGCGCGGTCCGATCGGATTCACGTTTCCCCAGTAGCTCTCCGTCTGTGGGTGTTCCAGCGGGTCCCCATATACCTCTGAGGTGGAGGCCAGCACGAACTTGGCGTTCTTGGCCTTCGCCAGGCCGAGCGCCTTGTGGGTGCCGAGGGCGCCGACCTTGAGCGTCGGGATTGGAATCTCCAGGTAGTCGATCGGACTGGCCGGGCTCGCCCAGTGCAACACGATGTCGACCGGCCCGTCGAGGTAGATGTAGTTGGTGACGTCATGCTCGATGAACAGGAAATCGCGGTTCGCGAGGTGGGCGATGTTGGCCACATCTCCGGTCACGAGGTTGTCGATGCCAACCACGCTGTGGCCACGATCGAGCAGGGCCTCCGCAAGATGGGAACCGATGAAGCCGGCGGCACCGGTAATGACGACGCGTGAACTCATGTGCTGATCGGAGACGTGTAGGCAGGTGCCGCCGAAGCCCCCTGGCTTCCTTCTGACTCCTGACTCCCGACTCCTGACTCCTTGGCGTGCCTAATAGGCGTGGCGGTGGAAGAACCCTCGAATGACGGTCAGCCAGAGGATCTTGAAGTCCAGGCCGACAGACCAGTTCTCGATGTAGTAGAGGTCATATTCGATCCGCTTTTCAATTGAGGTGTCGCCCCGCCAGCCATGAACCTGGGCCCAGCCGGTCATCCCGGACTTCACCTTGTGCCGCAGCATGTACTGCGGGACGTGCTGCTTGAACTGTTCGACGAAGAACGGTCGCTCGGGTCGGGGTCCGACGAGCGACATGTCTCCGCGTAGCACGTTCCAAAGCTGGGGAAGCTCATCGAGACTGAAGCGGCGAAGTACACGGCCAACGGGGGTGCGCCGTGGGTCGTCTTTGCGGGTCCAGACCGGTCCGGTGTCGCGCTCGGCATCTTCGAGCATCGATCGGAACTTGAAGACGCTGAACGGTCGGCCATCGAGCCCCATCCGTTCTTGCCGGTAGAACACCGGGCCCGGCGACGTGCCCTTGATGAGCGCGGCGATGATGGCAAAGGGAACACTGAGGCCGGCAAGCGAGACGGTCGCGATGGCGACATCGATGACGCGTTTGACGGCACTATTCAGGCCCTGGATCGGAACATCGTTGATGTTGATGATCGGAATGCCGTCGAGGTCCTCGAGTCGCGCACGGAGGGCGATGACCTGGAAGAGATCCGGGACGACCTTGACGTCGATGCACTCCCGATTGGCCACCTCGATCAGGGCGAGCATCTTGACGTGCTCGTCGGGCGGGAGTGCGACATACAGCTGGTCTACTTGCTCCCGGCGGAGGATCTCGCCAACCTCCGAGAGCGTGCCGAGTAACGGGAGCCCGCGATAGCCGAGATAGTCGCCACCTGCCCGGTCGTCGACAACGCCGACAATCCGGTAGCCGAACTCGCTGTGCTGTAGCACCTTGTCCACGACGTGCCGCGCTACGTCGCTCGTCCCGGCGACCAGAATCCGCTTGAGGCCGATCCCGTGTCGCCACCGTCGCTCGAGCACCGCGCGGCGCGCGGCGCGCGGTGCGTAGGAGACTGCCACGCTCAGCGCGAGGAACAGCGCCCAAACCAGCTGCGAGACCTCGTAGGCCCCAAGTTCCTTCAGGGCTGGCGGCACGTAGTAGGTCTGGTAGTAGAGCGTGCCCACGATACCGAAGACGACTGCGATCACGCTGCCTACGAGGACGGCAAAAAAATCGTCGATCCGCGTCCGAACGCCGGTCGGGCGATAGGCGCCCTGCACCCAGAGCCCGAACGGGAGCAACAGTCCGACGAACGGCGCCAGCTGCAGATAGTGCTCGAGCGAGGGCTGGCCCTTGGGCATCGAGATGATGTTGGTTTCGAAGCGCAGCAGGTAGGCGGTCAGGAACATGCTCACGCCGATGACCGTGTCGAGCGCCACCTGAACGGCCACGCGCGTACGACCGTGTGTTCTCACTGCGCTACCCGTTCCTTTGGCACCGTCATCAGTTGTTCGACTTGCTGCGTGAACGCCACCTGGAACCGCTCTCGGGAGAAGCCGAGCGCGTGCTGCCGGATGGTGCTGGCGTCGTATCGAGACCGCTGGACCCTTTCGATCGCAGCCGCGAAGGCGGTCTCGGTCGGTTCGGGTACGAGGACACCAGTGACGCCGTCGACAACCGTCTCGCACGCTCCGCCCTGGCCCAGGGCCACGACCGGGCGTCCGCACGCCTGAGCCTCGACCGGTCCGATGCCAAAGTCTTCGATCCCCGGCAGCATCACGGCCCCGGCCTCTTGATATTCCGTTCGCACCTGTTCGTCAGACAAGGCTCCGAGGAACTCGACATTCGGTCCGGCCAGCTCACGGAGGCGCACCAATTCCGGTCCTTTGCCGACGATGCGGAGCCGGGCCCCGGCCAAGGCGCAGGCGCGTATCGCGAGATCCACGCGTTTGTAGGGCACGAGGGCCGATACGATGAGGAGCGACGCACCGGGTGGCTTCCCGCTCGGCCGGAAGAACGTCGTGTCCACTGGCGGATACACGATACTAGCGTCACGATTATAATATCGGCGGATCCTCCCCGCAACATATTGGGAAATCGCGAGATAGCGATCGACACGGTTCGCTGTGGAGGCGTCCCACCGAGCCATCGCGCTCAAACCCCATCGGAAGAACCGGCTTGCGCCGGCACCCACCCGGTCGGGGCCGAAATAAGCGCCGAACTGGTCCCAGGCGTAGCGCATCGGGGTGAAGCAGTAGCACAGGTGCCGGGCGCGGCCTGGAGGCACAACCGATTTGGCCGCGCAGTGACTCGTGCTGATGATCAGATCGAAGTCGTCGAGGTCGAATTGCTCGACGGCCGCGGGGAACAGCGGAAGCAACGGGCGGAAGTACCGATGCGACAGTGGGAGGCGCTGGAGAAACGACGTATGAATCGGGCGAGCTTCGATCGTCGCCGAGACGGAGCCCGGGACGTGGATCAATGCGAAGCGGGTGGCGTCAGGAAACAGCTCGCAGATCGCCTCGAGCGCCCGCTCGCCGCCGCGCATGCCGGTCAGCCAGTCGTGCACGAGCGCCACGCGGCGTGGTGTCGCCGACCGAGCAGGCACCGCTGGCAGGGGGAGGGGAGGCGCCGCGTGGGTCATGATTGCCTGGCCACCCGCCGGTAGATCGTCAAGACCCGGTTTACCGACTCTTCCCAGGAAAAGCTGGCTGCGCGCACTCGACCGCGGCTAATGAGTCGCGCGCGCAGCGCATCGTCGCACAGAATTTGTCGCATGCCGTCGGCGATCGACGCCGGGTCGTAGGGATCGACCAGTAGCGCTGCGTCATCCACCACCTCCGGCAGCGACGAGACGTTCGAGGTCAGCACCGGGGTCCCGCTGGCCATCGCCTCGAGTGGCGGGAGACCAAATCCTTCATAGAGAGATGGAAACACGAAGCCATCAGCCAGGCGGTAGAGGGTGGCCAGGGTCTCTGGGCTGAGGAAACCGAGAAACCGGACGTGCTGGTGCAGGTTGTACCGATGCACCGCGCGACGCAGGGTGGCGTATCGGGATATCTCGCTCCCGGTGATGAGCAGCTTGAGGTCTTCGAATCCGTGCCGTCGCAGTCGGGCGAAGGCGTCGATGAGTCGCTCGAGATTCTTGTGGGGCTTGACGTTCCCGGAGTAGAGCAGAAAGCGGTCGTGCAGTTGATAGCGTTCGCGGACTTGAGTGATCTGCGTCTCCGGCGGCGGCTGGCTGAATCGATCGTCGATCGCGTTGTAGATGACGTCGATCTTCTCTTCCGGGATCGGGCAGAACCGCATGATATCGCGCTTGGAGGCCTCCGACACCGTCAGGACCCGCGCCGAACGGTTCGCAGCGATCCAGAAGGAGACGCGCGCATACGTGTGCGCGAGACGGCTGGGGAGGTACTGCGGAAACCGTAGGTGGATGCAATCGTGGATCGTGACGATCGATCGGCACGGTGTAAGCGCCGGCAGCACGTAATGCGGCGCATGAAACAGGTCCGCCCTGACGCGGGCGAGATCGAGCGGCACGGTGAGCTGCTCGGCCACCGAGTAATTGGCCGATCGGTCCGGCAGAGGGCGAAAGTTGCGACCGAGCTGCTCGACGCCCTCGCAGTCCTCGCGCCGGCAGATCAAGACATATTCGGACTCCTGGTCCAGACGTGCGAGCCAGTGCACGAGGTTCCGCACATAGGTGCCGACGCCGAAGTCGTGTAGCTTCCGGACGTCGATCGCGATCCGCATCCCTCCAATGTTAGCAGGCTGTTTCGAGAGCCTCACTCGTCGAGCGGGAGCGTGCCGCGCAGGCGGAGATAAGTTCGTAGAACCGGGTGCCAGGCGGGATGATGTTTTCGATAGAAGGCGAGCTGGCTCCGGCGATAGGACGCCGCGGTGCTGGAGGGCGCGCTCAACCCCGAGCGGCCCCGGTGATGCATCACCTCGACAGCGGGGGTGAAGAGAATCTGCCCGCCCTGTTCGCGTATTGTGGCGCAGAAGTCGACGTCCTCGGCGTAAAGGAAAAATCGTTCGTCGAGCAATCCCGCCGCCTCCGTCTGCGCGCGCCGGGCAAGGAGGCATGCACCGCTGACCCAGTCGACGCGTCGTTCGACACGGGCGCGACGTTCTACGAGATGCGCCAGGACCGGCACCTGTCTGGCGTGGCCACGGACTAGGCACTTCTGCCACAGCTCCGCCACCGGCGAGATCATCGACCCAAAGGAGACTTCCAGGGCGCCATGCGCATCGACGAGGCGGGGGCCGACGACCGCCACGTCGGTTCGCGTGCGGAGAACCTCCACGAGGTGGTCGATGGCGCCAGAAGGCACCAGCGTGTCGCTGTTGAGAAGGCACAGGAGGTGGCTCTGGGTGGCGCGGATCCCCAGATTGGTTGCGCGGGCGAATCCCAGGTTGCCACCCGCGTCGATGACGGTGACCTGCGGCCAGTTGGCGCGCACTGCCGCTGGACTGCCGTCCGACGAGGCGTTGTCGACCACGACGATCTTGTGCGAGGTGGTCGGTGGTTGGTTCGCCAGCGACGCGAGGCACGCCTCGAGGTCGGCTCGAGCGTTGTAGCTGACGATGACGATCGCGAGATCGGTCATGTCGGAAGCTCCGCGCGCTCGATGACTGCCAGGGTTTCTGCGGCCGCTCGCTCCCACGTGAAACGGGGGAGGCGCTGGGCGGCTTTGGCGCTGAGGACTGCGCATTCGTCTGGGTGTTCGAGCAACCGAGTGATGGCGGCGGCGATGCCCGGGACGTCGCCGACGGCGACGCGACGCGCAGCATCACCATAGAGCTCGCGAGCGACAGGCGTGTCACCCACCACCGCGGGCACGCCGGCCGCCATCGCTTCGAGGGGGGGGAATCCGAAGCCCTCGTATTCGGAGAGAAACACGAAGACCCTGGCCCGGGCGTAGAGGGCCGTCAGCTCGGCGTCATCGACAAAGTCACGCACAGTCACGCGGTGTGTAATGCCGGTCGCGGCGGCGAGCCGGGCAGGATCCTCGCGTGGGTGGCTGCGGTTGTCGCCGACCAGGACGAGGCGCGCCGCGGGCAGGCGTGCCGAGACACGGGCGAAGGCCCGGATCAGCTCCGGAATGTGCCGACGATTGAAGATCGAGCCGACGAAGAGGACGAGTGGCTCACGAGGGAGCTCGGGCGTATGGACGGGCCGGTGGATACCCGACCAGACCACTGAGACACGCTCGGGCGGGAGACGGAAGTGGCGCACGACCTCGTCACGCGTGAAGCCGGACACAGCGATGACCCGTGCGGCGCGTCGTGCCGTGTGCCGCGTGAGCCACCGGCGGCGGAGACCCTCTCGCCAGGAAAACCACTCTGGGTGAGTCTCGAAGCTGATGTCGTGAATCGTCAACACGACCGGGACCTCGACTCGCAAAGGCGCGGCATAGGCCGGGGCGAAGAGCACGTCCGGGGGGTCTTGCCTGATGGTCGAGGCAAGCTGGGTCTGTTCCCACCAGCTATCTCCCCTCCCTGGGATCGCTTGGTAGCTGAAGGGGCCCGGCGCTGCGGCGTCGAAGGGCGGGCCCAGCACAGAGGGGTCCGAGCCCGGTGCCGGCGCATACAACAGGAACCGGTGCGGCCCATGGGGCGGCAGTCGTCGCCACTGGGCGCACAGATCTGCCAGATAGCGACCTACGCCCGTGCGCCGCCCCATCAACTCGCGCGCGTCAATGCCGATGCGCATCAGAGGTCTCGCTGCTTGGCCCCAGGCTCATGATGGGCGGCGAGGCGCTGCCGTCGCCGGTCGATTGCCCGCGTGTAGGCTCCCCTTAGCGCCTCGGCCGACGCGCGCCAGCTGAACTGGGAGGCTCGCGCGAGACCGGCCGCCGCCAACCTATGGCGCAACGGTTCGTCAGTCATGACCCGCTCGAGGATCGCGGCAAGCGCAGACACGTCGAGCGGGTCGAAGAGCAGGCCGGCGTCACCGACGACTTCTGGCAACGCACCGCGGGCGGCGGCGACGACCGGGGCGCCGACCGCCATCGCCTCGAGGGCCGGAATTCCGAAGCCTTCGTCGAGCGACGGGAGCACGACCAGCAGCGCCTCTTCATACAGCGTGCGGAGGCGGCGGTCGTCGACGTAGCCCTCGTGCCGGACATGACCGGCCAGCGACGGGCTGGCGAGGCGGGCCAGCGTCTGCCGGGATTGCCGGGTCGACCGACCGGCGAGCACCAGGGGCGGTGTGCCCGGCCGACGGGCGCGCACCTGAGCGTAGGCCGTGAGCAACCGGTCGACGTTCTTCCGCGGGGTGATGGTGCCGACAAACAGGAGGTGCCCCGTCCGCGGTTGTTGCTGGCGGGCGGGCCAGTCGGGGGCGCCGTTGCGGCAGACGATGATCCGATCGCGCGGGAGATCAAGCCGCCGGGCGACCTCGTCGGCGGTATGCGCCGAAGGTACCACCACCGCGTCGGCCCGGTGTGCATGGGCGCGTGCCAGGAGGGGATAGTCTCGACGAATCTCGCGTGTGCCACGTTCGGGATGCCGGAGAAAATCGATATCGTGGATGGTAACCACGCGGGCCGCGCTACGGGCCGGAATCAGCAGTGGCGACGGCGAATGCACGACATCGAAGTTGCCGGGAACCAAAGTGGCGACGTCGGGCCATTCCAAGCGGTGCCAGAGCCAGTTCAGCAGGCTGACGGGCACGCGACGGTCGACGCCTGTGACACCCACCGGAAGGACCGAGACGAGGCGGTCCTTCCAGGAGCTGCTGAAGACGGTGATCTCCGGTGCGCTGGCTCCCTGGCGCTCGGCGAGCGCCTCGACCAGCCGGGCTACCCACAGTCCAACCCCGGTTCGGTGGCGCAAGGCGGGGCGGTAGTCGATGAGAATCCGCACGAAGTAGGTGGCATCCTAGCACACGGGCTGAGTCGGGTTTGGGCAGGTGAAAATCTCGCAACTCCTTGTGTGTCAATATCTTGACAGCCTCGTTGGACGGGTGTTACGGTTAGAAGTTTTTGGGATCTGGTCGGCGACGCGCTGTGCTGCCACCTTCAATCTAGAACGCGGAACCTGACGCATGAAAATTACGGTCGTTGGTACCGGCTACGTAGGTCTGGTCGTCGGGGCATGTCTCGCCGAGACCGGTAACGACGTGGTGTGTGTCGACATCGACGAGCGGAAGATCCGGGGCCTGCGGCGCGGCCGCGTGCCGATTTACGAGCCGGGGCTCGAAGAGCTGGTGCGACGGAACCAGGACGAGAAACGCCTCGTCTTCAGCACGGCATTGGCGCGGTCGGCTCGTGGCGCAGAGGTCATCTTCATTGCCGTCGGCACCCCACCTGACGAGGACGGCTCGGCCGACATGCAATATGTGCTGGCAGCCGTGCGCGCGGTGGCCCGCGCGATGACCGGCTACCTGGTGGTCGCCATCAAGAGCACGGTGCCGGTGGGAACGGCCGATCGCGTCCGCGAGGAGATGGGGCGCGAGACGACGCACCCGTTCAGCGTTGTCAGCAATCCGGAGTTCCTGAAGCAGGGCTCTGCGGTGGATGACTTCCTGAAGCCCGATCGTGTGGTGGTGGGTGCCGATGACCAGCGAGCGCGGGAGTTGATGCGGGGACTGTATGCGCCCTTCACCCGAACCGGCGCGCCGGTTGTGATGATGGACTGCGCCAGCGCCGAGCTGAGCAAGTATGCGGCCAACGCCATGCTGGCGACACGCGTGTCGTTCATGAACGAGATTGCCAACGTGTGCGAGCGATTCGGCGCCAACGTCGATGACGTCCGACGTGTTGTCGCTTCGGACCGGCGAATCGGACCCTCGTTTCTGTTTCCCGGCATCGGGTACGGTGGAAGCTGTTTTCCGAAGGACGTCAAGGCGCTGATGCGCTCGGCACGCGAGGCGGGCTACGAGTTTCGGATCCTCGAAGCCGTCGAGGCGGTGAACCACTCGCAGAAGCGGCGCCTGTTCGAGAAGATGCAGGAGGTGCTCGGGTCGCTCGACGGTAAGCGGATCGCCATCTGGGGGCTCTCGTTCAAGCCACGCACCGATGACATGCGGGAAGCGCCGGCTATCACGATGATCGAGGCGCTCGAGGAGGCGGGAGCGAAGGTCGTTGCCTACGACCCCCAGGCTCAGCAGGCGGCACGGACCATCTTCGACAAGCGGATTCGGTTTGCGGCGCACAGCTACGACGCCTTGAAGGGGGCGGATGCGCTCGGCATTCTCACCGAGTGGAATGAGTTTCGCGAGCCCGACTTCAGGCGGATGCGGGCCCTGATGCGAGCGCCGGTCATCTTTGACGGGCGGAATCTGTTCGATCTGGCGCAGATGCGAGCCCTTGGGTTCAGCTACCACTCGATCGGGCGATGAGATGAGCACGGTGCTGGTCACCGGTGGGGCCGGCTACATCGGCAGCCACGCCGTGAAGGCTTTGCGGGCGGCCGGTCATTCGGTGGTGGTGTTCGATGACCTGTCTGCGGGGCACGCCGGAGCTGTCGAGGGAACGACGCTGGTGGTGGCCGACGTCAGGGACACCGTGGCCGTGCGCGGGGCGCTGCGGGAACATGCGGTGACCGCCGTGATGCATTTCGCGGCGCTGCTGTCTGTCGGTGAGTCGATGCGCGAGCCGGCCCGCTATTACGACTATAACGTGCGTGGGTCGTTGTCGGTGCTCGACGCGATGGTGGCCGAAGGCGTGCACGAGATGGTGCTGTCGTCGACGTGTGCGGTGTACGGCGACCCGCAGACGACACCGATCGACGAAGATCACCCCACCAATCCAATCAATGCCTATGGTGAGACAAAGCTTGCCGTCGAGCGTGCGCTCGGCCACTACGGACGCGCCTATGGTCTGCGCGCCATCGCGTTACGGTACTTCAACGCGGCCGGCGCCGACCCGGCGGGGGAGCTGGGCGAGGACCACGACCCGGAGATACATCTGATTCCACGAGCGATTGAGGCTAGCCGGCGCGGAGCCCCGCTCCAGCTGTTTGGGGACGACTACGACACGGCGGACGGCACCTGTGAGCGAGACTACGTGCATGTGTCGGATCTGGCCGCCGCGCATCTCTTGGCGCTCGACGGGCTGGCCACGGGGGCGGCGACGCGGGTCTACAATGTGGGCACGGGCCGGGCGCATTCCGTGCGCGAGGTGATAGGCGCCGTCGAACGCGCCACCGGGTGCCAGGTCCCGACTGAAGCGGCGCCCCGTCGGCCTGGCGATCCAGCGGTGCTTTATGCGGCGGCCGACCGGATCGGCCGCCAGCTTGGCTGGCGACCGGCGCACGCCAGTCTCGACGACGTGGTCGGGTCTGCCTGGCGTTGGCACGCCGCTCATCCCCACGGATTCGGCCGGTAGCGGGACACGAGTCGTGAACCCCTTACTTCGACTTCTTCGCTATGCCCTGCCGCATCGCGCGCGCGTCCTGGCCGCGCTGCCGGCCATGGCGTGCTATGCCGCGGCGTCGGGCGGGCTCGTTCTGCTCATCGAAAGTATCTTCGACCGGGTGCTGCCTCGGGGCGAGCAGGTCGAGCTAATCTGCGGGGCGCTCATCGTGCTCTATGCCTTGAAAGGGGTGGGCAACTACTTCTCCGTCTACCTCATGGCGGACGCAGGTCAGCGTCTGGTGCATGATCTGCGCACGGAGCTGTTCGCGCACATCCTGAGACAGTCGACGGGGTTCTTCGGCAAACAGGCCACCGGGCGCCTGCTGTCCCGGATCACCAGCGACGTCGGACGGGTGCAGCAGGTCGTGTCGGAAACGTGCGGAGACCTGCTGCGTGAGTCGCTGGCCGTCGTGGCGTTCGCCAGCCTGCTGCTCTACTACGACGCGCGGCTGGCGCTCGTCTGCCTGACCGGCGCGCCGCTGGTGGTCTATCCGCTGGTACGACTGGGGCAGCGGGTCCGGCGGACGACTCGACGGAGCCAGGAGCAGCTCGAGCATCTCTCACACCTGACCGTTGAAGCCTTCACCGGACACCGGATCGTGCAAGCGTTCCAGGCCGAAACGTTCGAGCACGAGAAATTCGAGCGCGCGTCCAGTCGGCTCTATCGCACGATCATGAAGGTCACCAGCACGCTGTCCGCGCTGCCTCCGCTGATGGAGTTGCTTGGTGGTCTGGGCATTGCCGGGGTGCTGTTCTACGGCAGTCGAGAAATCGCCGCGGGGGACCTGAGCCCGGGGCAGTTCGTGTCGTTCATGGCGGCGCTGCTCCTGATGTATGGGCCCGTGAAGAAGCTGAGCCGGGTCAACGCAAACATCCAGCAGGCGATTGCGTCGGCCGAGCGAATCTTCGAGACCCTGGACACCCACACGGAAACCGGCGACCGGCCGGGGGCCCGAGTGTTGCCGCCGCTCGGCTCGGCTATCGAGTTCCGTGACGTGGTTTTCCAGTATCACGCCGACGTCGACCCGGTGCTGCGCGGGGTGTCGTTCACGGTACGTGCCGGGCAGGTGGTCGCCGTGGTGGGGTTGAGCGGGGCAGGCAAGACGACTCTCATCAACCTGGTACCCCGTTTCTACGACGTGACCGGGGGCGCCATTCTGATCGATGACATCGATGTCCGGGATGTGACGGTGCACTCGCTGCGACAGTCCATCGGAATGGTGACGCAGGACACGATCCTGTTCGATGCCTCGGTCGTCGACAACATCGCTTATGCGGCGCCAGGCGCGAGCCGGGAGGCAGTCGAGGCGGTGGCGCGCGCCGCGCATGCGCATGAGTTCATCGTAGATCTGCCGGACGGCTACGAGACGATGATCGGCGAAAGGGGCCAGCGCTTGTCCGGTGGTCAGCGGCAGCGTCTGACGATCGCACGGGCACTGCTGAAGAACCCCCCGGTTCTGATCCTCGACGAAGCGACGTCGGCGCTCGACGCGGAATCAGAGCTGCTGGTGCAGGACGCGCTCGAGAAACTGTTGCTCAACCGCACCGCGTTCGTCATCGCGCACCGGCTGTCGACAATTCGTCGGGCAGACGCCATTATCGTGCTCGAAGACGGACGGGTGGTCGAGAGCGGGCGGCACGCCGAGCTGCTGGCCAACCGGGACAGTGTCTACTCGAAGCTGTACGCGACGCAGCTGTTTGGCAGCGAGGGCGACGACAAGGGGGCTGTGTCCGAGCCCGCCGGTGCTCCGGTTGGGAGCGTGACGCGCGCCGGGGATCCGGCGATGAACCGAGCGACATGATCAAATCGATGACGGGGTTCGCCTCGGTGAGTCGGGACCACGAGCTGGCGAACATCAGCGTGACCGCGCGAAGTGTCAACCACCGGTATCTTGACGTGCAGGTCCGCGTGCCTCAATTGCTCGCCGAGCAGGAAGTCGAGCTGCGTGGACTGGTTCAGCGCATGGTGCAGCGTGGTCGCGTCGAGCTGACCGTGACCACGCGCGTCACGAAGCCGCCAGCGGTCGAAGTCGCGTTGAACGAATCTCTTGTCGAAGCGCTCTCCGCCGCTGTGGAGCGTGCGCACGAACGGGGTCTGGCGACGGGTGGTCTGGCCTCGAGCGACCTTCTGCGGTTTCCCCAGGCGGTCGTCGTCCGGGAGCGAGAGACCGACGAGGTGAGTCGGACGGCGATTCAGGCTGCGGTGGCCGAAGCGGTCGGGACCGCGCTGCGGGAACTTGACGCCATGCGTATGCGCGAGGGGGAGTATCTGGGTGCGGATCTCGACAGCAAGCGCGCGAAGTTCGCTGACCTGGTCGAGCGGCTTGCCACGACGGCAGAGTCTGGACAGGCTGAGCTTGTAGCCCGACTGACCACGCGGGTTGGAGAATTGCGTGCGCAGAGCGTGGTCGACGAGGCGTTGGTGGCCCAGGAGGTGGTTCGGTTTGCCGGGCGGTCGGACGTCAGCGAAGAGCTCGCTCGGTTGCGCGGGCATCTGGCGCACTGGTTGGTGCTGGCTACGTCACCGGGTCCGTGTGGTCGGAAACTGGATTTCCTGCTGCAGGAAATGAACCGTGAGGTCAATACGCTGGGCGCCAAGATCGAGGGGGCCGAGGTCAGCGAGCTCATCGTGGCGGCGAAGGCGGAGCTCGAGAAGTTGCGAGAGCAGACTCAGAACGTCGAGTGACGAGTACTCCGGGTGCGGGTGGAGCAGCGTGCAGCCAAAAGGGAGCTTGTTTGTGGTCTCGGCGCCGTCTGGCACCGGCAAGACGACGCTAGTGGAGGCATTGGTGCCGCAGGTGCCTGGTCTTGAGATGTCCAGGTCCTATACGTCCCGACCGCCGCGTCCGAGAGAGCGGGACGGCGTGGAGTATAATTTCGTCAGTCGCGAGCGCTTTGGAGCAATGCGAGACGCTGGCGAGTTTCTCGAATGGGCCGATGTCTTCGGTCACCTCTACGGTACGAGCGCGATAGACACGCGCCGACACCGCGACGCGGGCCAGGACCTGGTGCTGGTCATCGATGTCCAAGGCGCCAGCCAGGTGCGACGGCTCTATGGCGAGACGGTGGGCATCTTCGTGCTGCCGCCGTCGCCGGCGGTGCTCGAACGTCGGTTGCGTAGACGCAGCCGGGACCATCTGACAGAAGAAGAGCTACGGCGCCGGCTGGCGGTAGCGCAGCGCGAAGTTGAGCGGATGGCGGACTACGACTACGTGGTCGTCAACGATGAGGTTGAAGAGTGTGTCGAGCGGCTGCGCTGTATCGTCATGGCGGAGCGCACGTCGTGGCGCGCGGCCGGGGCGGCGGGCGAGGACATCGCCAGGGCGTTTCGGAATATCGACTAAGAGGACGGCACCGTGGGATTGATTGCACTTGGGGTGACCGGCGGTATCGGCGCCTACAAGGCGGTCGAAATTGCGCGAGGGCTGCAGGAGGTCGGCCACGATATCGTGGCGATCATGACGCCGTCGGCCCACCGGTTCGTGGGGCGGGTGACGTTTGAGGCCATCACGCAGCGACGGGTCATCACCGATCAGTTCGCGCCCGGTGCCAACGCCGACATCGAGCACATCGCACTGGCGTCGGATATCAAAGTCCTGCTCGTGGCGCCGGCGACGGCGAATCTCATTGGGAAGTTTGCCCACGGGATTGCCGACGATTTCCTGACAACGTTGTATCTGGCGACGCGGGCACCTGTCGTGGTGGCACCGGCGATGAACACGAACATGTTCGAGCACGACGCCGTGGTGCGAAACCTGGCGACGCTCGTCGAGCGCGGTGTGCACGTGGTGGGGCCGGGCGAGGGGCATCTCGCGTGTGGCTGGATCGGGAAGGGGCGCTTGGCCGAGCCTGCCGAGGTCGTCTCGGCGGTCCAGGCCGTGCTGCGCCCGCCCGGTGACCTCGTGGGGCGGTGTGTCGTGGTGACGGCCGGGCCAACCTTTGAAGACCTGGACCCGGTGCGTTACGTTGGCAACCGGTCGAGCGGGCGAATGGGGCTGGCGCTTGCCAGCGAGGCCGTCGCCCGCGGCGCGCGGGTGGTATTGGTGCTCGGGCCGGTCGGCCTGGAGCCGCCGCTTGGCGCCGAAGTGGTGCGTGTGCGGAACGCGGCCCAGATGCGGAACGCCGTCATGGGGCATGCCACGGATGCCGATGCGGTCATCATGGCGGCGGCCGTGGCTGACTACACTGTCAGTGGGGGCGTCCATCCAGAGAAGCTGGCCAAGGACGGGGAAACTCTGACCTTGAACCTGACCCGGACCACCGACATTCTGGCGGAGCTTGGTCGGTGGCGTGGCGACCGGAACCGGCCAGTTCTGGTTGGGTTTGCGGCCGAGACCCAGGAGGTGGTCGCTCACGCGAAGACGAAACTGGACGCCAAGCGGGTGGACGTGATGGTGGCGAACGATGTGTCGCGAACCGATGCCGGATTCGACGTGGACACCAACGCGGCGACGCTTGTCGAGTCGACGGGTGCCACGGATCTGCCGCTGCAATCGAAGCGAGACCTGGCAGGGGTCATCCTCGAACGCGTCGAAGCGCTGCTCAGCCTGCGTGCTTCGCCGGCTGCGGCCGATGTCGTAGACGATGACGCGCCGTGAACAGCTCGCCGAGCACCTGGGGTTCTTCGAGGAGCTCGGGGTGGACGGTGTCAGTAGGGACCCGAGCTGGCGCCGTCGCGCGGTCGTGACGCCGCGCGCCGCAGAGTCGGCGCCGGTCGGTGACGCCCCACCGTCGACGGGTGGCGGCGGCGAGCCGAACCCCGACACCCTGGAGCAGATACGGGGCGACCTTGGCGAGTGCACGCGCTGCAAGCTGCACACGGGTCGGAGGACGCTGGTGTTTGGCGTCGGCAATCCCGACGCGGATCTGCTCTTCGTGGGTGAAGCGCCAGGGCGGGACGAGGACCGTGAGGGAGTTCCGTTTGTCGGCCGTGCCGGGCAGCTGCTGACCAAGATTATCGCCTCGATCGGGCTGACACGCGACGAAGTCTATATCGCCAATGTCATCAAGTGCCGCCCCCCCAACAACCGGAACCCGGAGCTCGACGAGGTGCAGAGCTGCGAACCGTTCTTGTTCCGTCAGCTCGACGCGGTGAGACCGAAGGTGGTGATGGCGCTCGGGGCGTTCGCCATTCGCGCGCTGCTTGGCACCGATCAAGCGATCTCTCGCCTGCGCGGGACGGTGTACGACTATCGCGGGGCGAAACTCGTGCCGACGTTTCATCCCGCCTTTCTCCTGCGGAGCCCCGAGCGGAAACGGGACGTCTGGGAGGACATGAAGACGGTCCGCGCATTGCTCGTCGAATGAGATCTGCCGCCAGGCGGGTACACCCCTGATGTCTCGCGTCGTCTCGGTCGCCGTTCCGGTCCCAGCACTCGATTTACTCAGCTACGAGGTCCCCGAAGTGCTGCCGCTCCCGGTGGTTGGCGCTCGCGTCCTGGTGCCGGTGGGGTCGAGGGTGATGACGGGGTGCGTGGTGAATCGGAGGGACGAGCCGGCGGTGACGCCACTGAAGCCGCTGATCGATGTCTTGGACGCCGAAGCGATGCTGCCGCCTGAGGTGGTGGACCTCGCGTTGTGGGTCGGCGAGTACTACGCGTGTGGACCGGGCGAGGCGATTGCCGCGGCAATGCCACCGCGCGCCTGGGTGATGAGCGAACGCCAGGCCCGAATTACCGATGCGGGGCTGGCTGCACGTGGTGGAGAGTCGGGAGCGGCACGTCGCACAGCGCTCGAATGGTTGGCCGACGGCACCGCACGCCCGGTGGCCCAGTTGCGGCGCTTGCTTGCGGCGCGGCGAGGGCAGGCGGGTCGTGGGGCCGGCGGGGCACATGCGCTCCTTGCGGCCATGGCGCGCGATGGGTTGGTGACACTGGCACAGCCGCTGAAGGGGACCGCCAGGGCGTTCAAGTCGATTCGCATGGCGCGGCTCACGCCGCACGGGGTGGAGCTGCTCGAGAGCGGGACGGCACTGGGCGCACGTCAACGCGAGACGCTCGAGCTGTTGCGCGGGACGCCGTCGGGCATGGCGGTGCCGGAGCTGACGCGGCGCGGGATTTCAGGCGATACGGTGAGACGGCTCGCCGAGCGCGGGGGACTGAGCGTCGGTCGCGAAGAGATCGAGCGGGACCCGTGGCCAACCCAGACCCTCGATACGATTGCCACCAACGGCGCGACGAACCGGGTACTGACGACGGACCAGCAGACAGCGGTCGATGCGCTGAGGGAGGCGACCCGGTCGGAAACATTCACCGTGGCCCTGTTACATGGCGTGACCGGGAGCGGCAAGACGGAGGTCTATCGGCGCCTGGCGAAGATGGCATTGGAGTCGAAGCGCCAGGCCCTGATTCTCGTGCCGGAGATCGCATTGACGCCGGCAGTCGCCACTCACTTTCGGCAGACCTTCGGCGCACGGGTCGCGGTGCAGCACAGCGGGTTGTCTGACGGCGCCAGACATGACCAGTGGCATCGGATTCGGCGGGGGGAGGTTGATGTCGTGGTCGGCACGCGGTCGGCTGTGTTTGCCCCATTGGCGTCGCTTGGGCTGGTCGCCGTCGACGAGGAGCACGACGGCTCCTACAAGCAGGGGGAGAGCCCGCGGTATCACGGTCGAGATGTGGCGATCATGCGGGCGAAACGTTGTGGCGCCCTGGTGGTGTTGGGTTCGGCGACGCCGTCGCTCGAGACCTATCGGCACGCGGCGGGCGGACGATACCGGCGGGTGAGCCTGCCGCAGCGCGTCCGGAGTCGTCCCTTGCCCGCGGTCCGCATTGTCGACATGCGCGAGGAGTATGCGGCCCACGGACCAGATGTGGTCTTTAGCCGGCCATTGGTCGATGCGCTCGATACGCGATTCACGCGTCGTGAGCAGGCGCTGATCCTGCTGAACCGGCGTGGCTTCGCCTCCGCGGTGTTCTGCCGTCAGTGTGCTCGGAGTCTGGAGTGTCCCAACTGCAGCGTGTCGCTTACGTTTCATCGGTCGGCCGATCGGGCACGCTGTCACTACTGTGGGTACTCGCGGGGACAGCCGGCCGCCTGCCCCGAGTGCGGCGGGACCTTTCTGGAACAGATCGGGTTCGGCACCGAACGAGTGGAGTCGGAGATCCGGGAGCGATGGCCAGACGCGCGGGTCGCCCGGTTGGATCGGGACACTACGCGACGAAAAGGCGCGGCGGCGAAACTGCTCGACCGCTTTGGGCGTGGAGAGGTGGATGTCCTGGTCGGGACGCAGATGGTGGCCAAAGGACACGATTTTCCACGGGTGACGCTGGTTGGTGTGGTCTCCGCCGATGTCGGGCTGGGTGTGGCTGATTTTCGGGCCGCGGAACGTACCTTCCAGCTACTGACGCAGGTGGCTGGTCGAGCGGGTCGGGGAGAGGTCCCGGGCGAGGCGGTCGTGCAGACGCTCTACCCTGATCACTACAGTATCCGTTATGCCTGCAACCAGGCTTACGAGCCGTTCTACGACGAGGAAATGCGGTATCGCCGGGCGATGCGGTATCCGCCCGACGTCTCGCTGGTAAGCGCCGTGGTCCGGGGCACCAGCTTCCGTCAGACGATGCAGGAGGCCACCGATTTGGTGACGGACTTGCGGCGCAGGCCGAATCGATTCCGCGTGCTGGGGCCGGCGGCTGCCCCGATTGGCAGGCTCCGTGGTCAGTATCGGGTCCAGCTGTTCCTGAAAGGCCCGCACCGGCGCGAAATGCGGGAAGCGCTGCTGGCAGCGTTGGAGGGTCGCGCTGAATTGAAGCGTCGGGTCGTGATTGACGTGGACCCGCTGGCGATGTTGTGAGGGAGCAAGGATTCAGAAGGCAGAAGGCAGAAGAAAGCAGGTGGGCTTCGCCAACATCGTCTCAGGAACGCCGCGAAGAGAGCTGACGCCCGATCGCCCTGTTCTCATTCGGCGACGAAGCCGGTGAACTCGATCGGAGCGGGAGTAAAGCAGAGCACGAACATGATCAAAGCGCCGACGGCCACCAGGACACGTGTCCGGTCGAGCGGAATGTGGTGGTCGAGTGTGCGAGGATGTCGCGGGCCGAAGGCGAAGAGCATGACCACCATCAGAACCGCCCAGGCGATCCAACTCGGCGACTGGAACGTCAGGAGAATGACTACGGCGGCGGCCGTCACGGTCACCAGCGTGGACCGCTGGCCGAGCGCGGCGTAGGAGATGTGCCCGCCATCGAGCTGACCGATTGGGAACAGGTTGAGGGCGGTCGCGAGTAGCCCGAACCACGCGGCAAACGCCATCGGATGGAGATTCAAGGAGTAGCCCTCGGGAGCCGTGCCCCAGATCGACCAAGCTGCCAGACGAAACAGCAACGGTTCGCCGAGTGAGTACCCGACGAAGTCGTCCGGCAACGGCAGGACACGCGACAGGCTGAGACCGAGAAACAGCGCCGGCACGGCCACCACGAAACCGGCAATCGGTCCGGCCACGCCGATATCGAAGAGCATCCGCTTGGTGGGGATCGGTTGCCGAATGCGGATGAACGCTCCGAGTGTGCCGGTCAGGAACGGTGCCGGGAGAAAGTAGGGAAGCGACGCATCGACGCGGTAGTATCGGCACGCATAGTAGTGACCGAGTTCGTGGGACCCGAGGATGGCCAGGATGGTTGCGCTATACCAGAGTCCGCGCCAGAGCACCAAGGGACCCTGTGAGGATGCCTCGAAGTTGGATGCGAACCCGTCGTAGTGGAACGCACCAAACAGCGTGGTGCTGGCGATGGTGGCGACGAGCAGCAGCAGGTTGACCCAGGGTCGACCCGGACGCGGCGTCGGGGCAACCGCCGGTTCGAAGCCCGGCAGCGTCATTGGCGTGCCCGGCTGTGAAGGGCGCACGACGGAATGCTCCGGCGGCTGGGACACTAGCTGCCGATGTTCTGGAGGTCCTTGCCGGGTTTGAAACGGATGGTGCGGCCCGGTGGAATCCGCACCTCCTTCCCGGTGCGCGGATTGCGACCGATGCCGCGTTTGCGAGGCTTGACCTGGAACACGCCGAAACCGCGTAGCTCGATGCGTTCACCCCGCTGCATCGACATCCGCATCGCGTCGAAGACGGCGTCCACCGCGACTTCGGCCTTCACCTTGGTAATGTCAGCGAGTTTTGAGACTTCGTTGACGATGTCGACCTTGATCATACGTTTCGGCTCCAGACGTCTGTAAGCATCATAGATACTGTCATTTACGGCTGTCAAGCGATCAAGGACAGGAAGCGGTTCGGACCACGCGATGCCTCGTCGTCAGACACACTCTATCGGTCGGGTCGCTCTTGTGGGGCGGCCCAACGTCGGCAAGTCGACGCTGTTCAACAGATTGACCGGTACGCGCCGAGCAATCGTGACGGCCGTGCCCGGGACGACGCGAGATGTATTGGCGCGTCCGGTCGAATGGCAGCAGCGGATTTTCACGTTGGTCGACACCGGGGGTGTCGTGGGCGCAAGCGAGGACCCGATGCACGAGGTTGTCGCCGATCGGGGGCGGCGTGCGGCCGAGGCGGTGGATGTGGTGGTCTTTGTCGTGGATGGACGAGAGGGACCGGTTCCGGCCGACGACGAGGTGGCGCGAGAGCTTCGCATCAGCGGTGTCCCGGTCGTGCTGGCGATCAACAAGATGGACGATCATCGGGCCCACGAGCGGGTGCCGGAGTTTCACCGGTTCGCGTTCGAGCCGATCGTCGAGATCGCCGCCGAACATGGACAGGGCATTGGCGACCTGCTCGATGAGGTGGTAGCGCGGTTGCCGGCTGTTCCTGTGGCGGAGCCGCTGGAGGTGAAGCAACGCGAACCGGCCACGCCCGAACCGGACATTGCTGTCGTGGGACGCCCCAACGTTGGCAAGTCGTCGTTGGTCAACCGGCTGCTTCGTGAGGACCGCGTGCTGGTGAGCCCGACGCCAGGCACTACCCGCGACGCGATCGACGAGGTCATCCGATGGCATAGGCGCGACTTCCGCATCGTCGACACAGCAGGTATTCGTCGTCCCGGCCGGGTGGCTCGTAGCGGCCAGGTCGAGGCGGTAAGCGTCGTCCGCGCCCGGCATGCGATGGAGCAGGCCGACGTGGCCGTCCTGGTCGTGGATGCGGCGGCCGGCGTGGGAAAGCGGGACGCGTCGATTGCGGGAGAAGCGGAGGAGGCAGGGTGTGGCGTGGTCATCGCCGCGAACAAGTGGGATCTCGTGAAGGATCGCGGCCCCGACTTCGCGAAGGAATTCGATGAGCGACTTCGCGATGCGTTGAAATTTGCCGAGTTTGCACCGATTGTCCATCTTTCGGCCTTGACCGGCGAACGGACCGAGCGTCTGCTGACCCTGATCGACGAAGTCGATGCAGCCCGTCGGCGTCAGGTAGCGACCGGGGAGTTGAATCGTGTCCTCAAGCGCGCGACCGAAACTCAGGCGCCGTCTGGCGTGGGCCACGGCTCGGTCCATATCCGATATGCCGTCCAGACCGGTGTCGCACCGCCGCTCTTCACGCTGTTTACGAGCCGGGGAGTCCGGTTGCATTTCTCCTACGAACGGTTCATCCGGAATCGGCTGCGCGAGGCGTTTGGGTTCAAGGGGACACCAATTCGGCTGAAGGTCAGAGGCCGGTGACCGGAGGAGTTCTACCTGCTGCCTGGCAGGCAGTGTGTGACCCCCGGTGTATACTGGGGCGGTTCATAGCTCGGCGATGACAACACCGGTCAAGATCCCGAAGCAGTCCGTCTACAAGGCTGCTGAAGTCTGCGCGCTCGCCAAGCTGCAGCCCTACGTCCTGCGATCCTGGGAGGCGGAATTCTCCGATCTGGGTGTGGCGCCGAAAGGCAGCGCTGCGCGCATCTACCGCCGGACCGATCTCGAGAAGGTCCTTCGGATCAAGGAGTTGCTCTTTGTCGAGGGGCTGACACTTGGCGCGGCGCGGCGCAAGATTCTGAAGGAGACGCCCGCGACCGACGAGACCGAGCAGCTATTGCTCGAAGAGTTGGGCAGCGGCACTGCGCGGGAACGGGTCGAGGGAGTGAAAGCCGGTCTGCAGTCCATTCTCGAGCTGTTGTCGGTCTCGGGCAATGGCGATGCGGTGTCGGCAACCTCTCCCCGGGTCGAGGGGAAGGACGCTCCGGCGACGCCAGGGCGTGCCCGCGCACCAAAGTCAAAGAAGACCAGCCCCGCGAGGTCGGCCCCGAAGGCCGGGACAAAGACAAAGGTCGGAGCAAAGAGGGCCCGGAAGCAGCCGGCGAAGAAGAAGACGTAGCGGGCAGGGCGCAAATCGTTCGTATCGGGATGTGGCGCAGTCTGGTAGCGCACCTGACTGGGGGTCAGGGGGTCGCTGGTTCAAATCCAGTCATCCCGACCATATTTCATAGGGGTATATGACAGGTTCCTCCCCCCAGAGGAGCCTGTTTTTTCGTTTAAGGTGCCGCATAGGTGCCGCCGCGACACGCCCTTGGCCCCCTGTGCCAATGTCGCGGACACGCTCAATACGCTCTCCGGGGGCGCGACCTGCCGCGCTCGCCCTGGGATCTCCGGCTGTCCGATTGGACCGTGCGACGTGGGCGGCCTGATCGCCTGTCGGCTGCTGGAATCGTCTCTGAATCTACACGACGTGCGGGACTGTCTCGGTCACACCCACATCACAACGACCTCACGGTACGGCCGGTGCGTCTGGCACAGGCGCTGGCGCGGATGGAGGCGGCAACCGAGACCGTCGTCGACGCGGATGACTCGCCGCACCTGGCGGCGGTGCGTTGACAGCCGTGATGACGCACTACGGTGGCCTCGCCGTCTGGCCGATAGAACGAGAGGTGGCCAGCCGAGTCGGCCACCCGCGTTGTTTAATCTGAGGGGAAATGAATTATGAAAAGTAGTATCACCATCACGGCGCTTCTCGTATTGCTTCTTGGGACTTCTTCTGCTTTCGCGCAGACAAATGTCAGCTCCGTGCGGAGTCTGGCCTGCACTATCAACGAAGGCTATACCATGGCCGACGTGGTCGAAACGGCGAGGGCCTTTGAATGGGCTGAGGAGGTTTCTCCACGCGGCGTCGTTTTTCGATCCAAGGTCGCCGTCTCGCGTCCTGCGAACAGGTCAATTGAGTTTGATTTCATTGCTGATTTTATCTATCCGAGTTACGCCGACATGGTTGACAAGCGCGGGGCGTTCTTGCGCAGGCAGGCGGAGAGCGACGGGCGGAGGACTCTCGATGGCGTGGCGACCTGCAGTGACAATGTGCTGATGCGCAGTGGGCGAAACGCCGCTCAGTTGCCTGGAGGACCAGGCTCCCAAGAGCCACTGACCGCCATAGCTACCACGTCCTGTGAGTTGAATGGCGCGACTATTGCCGATGCAGTGGCTGCGGCAACTAGCTTTGGAGAAAACTTAGGGTCTGGCTCGGTTGTCTTGAGTCCAGCGTTCGGTGGGCGGCAACGTCCGATTGGTTCCACAGCCCAGATGTTGTTCATTTTTCAGAGTTTCCCTGATTTCGGTGCAGCTTGGGACCGACTAGAGCAAAACCTTCGAACTCGAGACCCGCAGAATCCCATTAGCTGTAGTGTGCCTTCGCTGTGGGCGTCGTACCGAATCCATCGAGACAATTAGGTGGATATTCCGATAAGCCAGGGATGCCCGCAGTGAGAAAGCTGCGGGCATTTCTCTTGAAGGCGCAATAAACACAAGAACGTAGAGGTAATGTCGCGACAGCCAATACTCCCGAGCAGATCGCCGCCGCCCAACGCCTCGCTCGCGAGTGGGACGCCGCGCACCCGCGTGAGCCGTAAGCTCTCGTTCCCGTTGAACTCAGACTATCGACTGACTGTCAGCACACGCCGAGCTGCATGGCTGGACTGCGGTCTCGGATGGCCACGGTGCGCTGACGGGGCACACGCCCGGAACGACCGGCGACCCTGTCCCGTAGCGCCTCCCTGTCGCTCAGCAGGGTATGCTTAGCGTCTGCACGCTGTCGCCTAGGGGAGCGCCGCCATGGAGCCAGACATCGACACCCTACGGGCACAGGCTGAGCAGGGAGACGCCAACGCGCAC
>Ga0187827_10001045_pt1 | contig 41657 bp, 33 predicted proteins | sample ETNtaG_39_FD_167969 | JGI IMG/M metagenome (GOLD analysis project Ga0187827, IMG submission 167969) | Marine microbial and viral communities from oxygen minimum zone, Eastern Pacific Ocean - ETNP2014_SV_150_PacBio MetaG (Illumina Assembly) | ecosystem: Environmental > Aquatic > Marine > Hypoxic...
AGGATGCAGGGTGTCGCTCGATTATTTATGGCATGGAGACTGGCAGTGAAAGAATGTTACAGGTGATGGAGAAGATGGTTTCTCTTGAAGATAACTACAATGCAATGCGTTGGACAATAGAAGCAGGGTTGTATACTGTCCCCCAGTTAGTTATAGGCATGCCCGGTGAAACTTCAGAGACTATTAAGGAAACGGCAGACTTCTTGTCATATAGTTTGACGCTGGATAGATCCCAGAATCCAAAGAATATCAGTATTAATTTTGCGCAAGCCCTTCCAGGAACTCCCCTTTATGAATATGGACGTAATAAGGGGTTAATAGGCATAACCACTGAAGAGGAGGAACAGTACTTACTTGTGGTATCCAATATGGATGCAGCAGATGGTGCTAAAACGATAAACTTTACGGATTATCCGCGATTAATGCTGCTTTCATGGCCAAGGTTTATCAGGAGTATTGTTAATTACAGATATGTAAAGATGTTTGGACTTCATCATTATTACACAATGATATTTCAAGAGGATGTGCAAATAGGTATATTGCATATCTTAAAGAACAGAAACATCTCAGATATATTCTACCTTTGTCCAACATTAGTATACAAACTTAGACACTTGTTATGGATTGTAAAACTCATGGAAATCTTCAAGACGAATGGTTTAGTTTTTACTTCAGTATTATTAAGAGAATATCTTGTATTTATCTTTAATAAAAGCAGAAAGAGATTCTCGTTTGAATATAAATCGTTACGCAAAATTATTGATCAGGACATAAAACCCCCCTATGCCGGTACTAAAGAAATGATATCTCTCAGGAAAGGAAGGCAGGTTGAATGACAAGGTTCTTATCAGGTGATAAAATTTATTTAAGAGGTTTAACTAAGGAAGATTGTCAGCAGGATTATCTTTGTATGGTAAATAATGTCGAATTTTTGTCTTTTGTTGAAGGGATAGGGTATTACCCGCTTTCTCCACGTGGCCTTGAGGAGTATATTGAATCAAATGATAATAATTCAAATCTGTTGTTAGGGATTTTTGAAAATAATTCTAATAAGCATGTGGGAAATATTCACTTGAGTCAGATAAAGCCTTATCACAATAACTGTATGCTCGGGATTGTTTTATCAAAGGACTTTACTGGAAAAGGCTATGCGTTTGAAGCGGTAAATCTTGTAACCAAACATGCTTTCGAAACAATGAATATTCACAGAATACAGATTAATGTCATTGAGAGGAATGACAGGGCGATTAAACTGTATGAAAGGGCTGGTGCGGTTAAGGAAGGAAGACTCAGAGAGGCTTTCTACTATCAAAATAAATATCACGATATACTCATTTACTCTGTGTTAAAGGATGAATATTTTTCCAGATTACAAAATAAGTAACACTTATGGAATAAAGGGGGTATTAGAAATGGTTATCGAAGAAGTTTTGGACAGACAAATAGACGAACAACCAAAAGAGGTATTTTATTGCACCAAATGTGTTAACTCCAATCAGCGGCCAAGAATGAGGTTTGATGAGAATGGTGTATGTGATGCGTGTCAATATGCGTGGGAAAAGGAACATGTGATAGACTGGAAGTCTCGTGAGGATGAGTTGAGAGCTCTTCTGGATAAATACAGGTCAAAGGATGGCAGCTATGATGTGATAGTACCCGGAAGTGGAGGAAAGGATAGCTGTTATGTCTCCCACCAACTAAAAAATGTTTATGGAATGCATCCGCTGACTGTTACATGGACCCCTCATTTATATACGGATATTGGATGGAGAAATTTACAGAGTTTTATTTCTTCAGGATTTGATAATATCCTTTACTCCCCCAGCGGTGTATTGCATCGAAAGATTTCCAGGATTGCCCTTGAGCTGTTAGGGGATGCTTTTGAAGGGTGGAGTTATGGATCAAGGGCTTTCCCCTTGCATATGGCAGTTAAGTTTGGGATTCCATTGGTGTTTTACGGGGAGAATCAACCTGCGGAATATGGAGGCTCTGTTGAGTTAAAAAACAGATCGCATGATACTTTCACTGATTGGGGAAAAGTTAGTTATAAAGGCCAGAAAGGTATAGATACACTGATAGAAAAGGGATTGGGGTATGATAGGTTTACCAAAGAAGAAGTTGAGGGAAATGCATCAACATTAGCCTTTTACAAGCTTCCTTCTTCAGAGAACCTGAAAAATCTGAAGCTTGAAAGCCACTGGTTTTCATACTACACAAAGTGGATTCCTCAAGATAACTACTATTACGCTAAACGATTTTGCGGGTTTGAACCTAACCCTGAGGGGAGGTCTGAAGGTACTCATTCAGAATACGCGAGTCTTGATGACAAGACAGATGGTTTTCATTTCTATTTACAGTTCATAAAGTTTGGTTTTGGAAGATGTACTTCAGAGGCAGCTATGGAAATTAGATGCGGTCATATTACAAGAGAGGAGGGTGTGGCGTTTGTACGTAAGTATGACGGAGAATTTCCAGGAAAGTACTTTAAGGAATATCTTGAATATCTTGATCTCACAGAAGATGAATTCCGGCATATAGTTGACAAATTCAGGGCTCCTCATTTATGGGAAAAAGTTAATGATGAATGGAAACTAAAGAGGCGGGTTGAATAGTGTCTAATGTTAGCGTTATTCCATGACTTGATGTTAAGGGTTGTAATGTTATTAAAGGCGTACATATCAAATGTCTGCGTGTTGTGGGAGATTCAGAGGAAATAACAACGAAATATTATAATAATGGTGCTGATGAAATTGATTATATAAGCACAAATTGGAAGAAAACATCTAGAAAATATTAAAGAAGGTGATGAGGTTTGTTTTCCTCATTTCTTTGTGGCAGTGCCCATGGATAAATCTACTGTTTTATCCTATGTTAAATATGGAGAATTTATTTTCTCTGCCGTGGTCAAAAAGGGCAATATATACGGTACCCAATTCCATCCAGAAAAAAGTAGAGTTATTGGAATTAAAATCCTGTAAAACTTTGCAAGAATAACTTCCTCAAATAGTAGAATGGTCAACACAGTTTAATAATGGATAAAATAGTTATATATTTATCCCATCTCACTCATATCAATGACGGCATTCATTCTACAGAATCAATACCATTGAATATCGGTTTTTTGGCTTCCTATGTGGAAAAGATATTGGGAGGCCATGTTGAGATTAAGCTTTTTAACTTGCATAAGGAACTGGTTAAAGCAATAAACAGGAGGGTCCCTCACATTCTGGCTGGCAGTAATTATTCATGGAACTCAAATCTCTCCTATCATTATTTGGCCTATTTCAAGAGTAAGTTTCCTGATATGATTACAGTTATGGGAGGTCCGACATTTTCTGATAGTAAGGAGCGTCGGAAAGAATATTTAAGGAAAAGGCCTTTAATAGATTTTTATATATCAGGAGAAGGAGAGATTGCTTTTCAAAGCCTGGTGGAAAAATGCCTGGATAAAGAAATGAATATATCCAGGGTCAAAGAATGCGATATAGCAGGATGTCATTATATATATAATGACACGCTTGTTTCAGGGCCTATACCTGAAAGAATTATAGACCTTGATATTATACCATCCCCTTATCTGAATGGTGTTTTAGATGATTTTCTTAGTAAAGGTTTCACTCCAATTTTGCAATCCAATAGAGGTTGTCCTTTTTCATGTGCCTATTGTTGTAGTAGCGCGGATTACTATAAGAAAGTAAATTTTTTCAGTATCGATAGGGTGAAAGCTGAAATTGAGTATATTGCAAAAAGAGTTAAGAGTCCTTCAATCCATATCCATGACGATAACTTTGGCATGTTCAAACAGGATTATGAAATATGCAGGAAATTTAAAGAGGTCCAGGATAAGAATGGTTGGCCTGGATTTATCAGCACGGCTACTGGGAAAAATGCCAAAGATAAGGTTATTAAATGTCTTGAGCTTCTTGGCTCCTCTGCTCCTTTTTCATTGTCTGTTCAGACTATGAGTGATGATGCCTTGGAAAAAGTACGCAGGAAAAATATTCGTTTAAGCGATTTCCTGGAAATACATCAACGATTAAAAAAATCCGGTACTAAAAGTAATTGTGAATTTATATTACCACTGCCAGGTGAAACTATCGAAAGCCATCTCAATGGAATTAAAACTGTAATTTCTGCTGGAGTAGATTCAATAAGCCCATATACAACAATGCTCCTCCCGGCAAGTCCGCTTTATGAAGATGCAAGTTTTAATAATTTCGAGATGATTTGCAAATATAGAGTAATTCCAAGAGATTTTGGTAGATATGAAGGGTCAAACATCGTAGAGGCCGAAAAGGTTTGTGTTGGAACTAAGGATTTGTCAATTGATGATTATGTTTTTCTGAGGGGGTTCCATTTAATAATCTACTGTTATTATAACGACGGGACATTTGAGGAACTATTTAGATATCTTTCCATTAAAGGTTTGGATATATACGATCTGCTTTATCAATTGCTGTTGAATTATGACAGTGCTCCAGAGATTGTCAAAACATTCATTACCGCTTTCCTATCAGATACAAGGAGAGAGCTTTGGGATTCTGAAGAGGAAATCCAGCGATATTATTCTGTTGATAAGAATTTTGACAAACTGGTTTTCTATGAAAATGGTTGTAATTTACTGCAGAAATATAAGGGGATATTTTTCGCGAATGGTTTTAATATGTTTCTTAGATATATTGTAGAGATGTCTAAGCGCTTGCTCCAGGAAAGAGAAATTGAATATGATGAAGATGCCTTAGATTCAATTTCCACTTATATAAAACATCGCAGTGGAAGTATTCTTAGTATAATCAAAGATGATAGGTTGTGTGAAATGTTATTTAATGTGTGTTTGTGGAAAAAGGAGGGATTTGATGTCTCTATCCTGGAAAATAAGGAAATTGTGAGAATGAGATTTATTCAGACTGAAAAGCAGAAAAAGATAATTAACGACTATGTTAAAATATTTGGAAATGCTGACGAGGGAAGAGGAAAGATACTAACCCGCATCAATCCAGAAATGCTTTACCTTAAATGTTCAATAATTGAATGAGCTGCATAAAATGAAACACTACTATTGCCTTGCGACTACCGCATTAAGCGAAATATGGGATAGGGACAGTAAATTACTTTTAACAAACCCATGGTGTTTGATGGGGAATAATAACATAAGGGTTGCTGCACGATAGAGATTATATGGTACTTCTCTTGTCTTGCCTATGGGTTGGGGAGATGGGGGCTTAAGCGCAAGGTTAGTTAACGACAGTCTAGGTTAAGCCGGTAAAACAAATTGTTATGGAAAAGATTCTGTGGTCTGGGGAACACTTAGGCGCTTATCTTTGGGACAGTACAGGAAAAGGAGCAGAGGTTTCTTTTTATAGAGTTGTATGGTCTCCGGAAGGTGCGGGGGTCATAGCATTTGTAAGGTTTTCGGAGAAAACCAAACTTACTGCAGTGAATGGTATTTACACAGATAATAAGAAAGTGTCAGATTATATGACTTCTTATGTGCTAAAAAAAGGTAAACCTCCTGATAACATCGTGAATGTAATCAGTTTTCCCATCCATAACGCAGTATGTGAGAGAAATAATGACTTGCCCTGTTCGTTGGTTGAGAAAATAATTAATGAAGACAATTTACTAGAGTTTAAATGGCATGGGTTGAAAGACTTAAAATATTACAAACCTGAGAAGAAGGAAAATTTGTCTGTTAGTTATAGTTTCCTTGCAGGAAAAGTTGATATTGCTGAGATTTTTGTTCAAAACAAATTGATTTTGAGGGCAGATTTTAATTCCACCAGTTATGGAACAGGCTCCACCGCTTTTATAGGACTTTCGGAAATATGGTTTGAGGATTAAACGGGTGAATAAAAGCAGATAATAGTCAGATTATTATAAAAGAAGGAGTTTTGAATTATGGAGACGAATAGTGAGGAAACAAGGAAAGTTTATCAAAGTATACATGAAAAAGGAGTTGCTGATGAACAATTTGTTAAGAGATTGCATACAAGATACAAGGAGAGAACATACACTTTTGACAAAAAATGGTTTGTTGGGAAAGAATGTCTGGATGCTGGTTGTGGGAATCTGGGTAGTCTGATTATAGGGTTGTTATCATTAGTGGTTCAAAAGGTTTATGCTGTAGACATTGGTTCAGATTGGATTGAGAAACTTAGAAATGTACTTGAAAAGCATAATGTGCTTGAATCAAGCTATGAATTGGAGCAGGGTGATGTTCGTGATATACCTTATGAAGACGAACGTTTTGATTTTGTGTCAATTAACGGTGTGTTGATTCATCTTAGTAGCATGGCTGAAATTATACGTGGTTTTTCTGAAGGGGCGAGAGTTTGCAGGAAACAAGGGTATTTTCATACCTCTTACGCCTCTTGTGGTGGTGTTATGCAAGGGGTAATTTTCCCAGCGCTTAGACAATATTATAAGGAAAATACCGAGTTTCGTGAATTTGTAGATAATCTCAATCCAGGTATATTGCATGAGGCAATTAACAAGATTTGTGCTGATACAAAGAAGCATACTGGAGAAACTTTTGATTCTCACCAGTTGAAATCCTTATTTGGTGAAGAATTTTGTCTCTTTATAAAGAATTATTTACAAGCTCCTACTTGTTTTCGAACGTATGCACGCCTGAATTAATTGAAGAGCTTTATAGATCGAATGGTTTTGTTGATGTAACTCGAATTAATGAATTTGTAAAGAGAGATGATATCAGAAAATATGTTGCATCGCTTCATTATGATAGAGATTATCCACTATCTAAACTGCTATATGGGAAAGGTTATGTAGAATATATAGGTAGAAAGGGCTAACGGTTTTTTTGCTGAGAAGTTAAATAAAGATGATAACTTTCAAGTTTTCCCATGATTATAGGCAGTCCTCAGTCAATAATTAAATGAACGGTATAAAATGAAACGTGACTATTACCTTGCGACTACTGCCTTAAGCGAAATATGGGATAATAACAGTAAATTACTTTTAACAAACCCATGGTGTTTGATGGGGAATAATAACAAAAGGATGCTGCGCGATAGAGATTATATGGTGCTTCCCTCTCCTTGGGAACCTGCCGCTTTAAGAAAAACGGCATTGGAATATTGCCACGTTGTTTACGAAGAGACACTTCTTCAAATGTATACCATATTAAATGATATACATCACGTATCTTTTCCATTGCAGTATTGGCGTATACTTATAGGCCCATGGCTTCTACATTTTATAAGTGCCTTTTGTGATAGGTATACGAGAATAGGGAATGCCCTTAAGTTGTTTCCGGACTTCCATACAAATGTTTTGCCTGTTGAAGGTTGTTGTCCAGTATCTTATAGCTATGATGATTTTATAAAATTCGGTATTGATGCAAAAGTAACAGACGATTATTATAATCTGATATTATATAGTATTGTATTATATAGTCTATGCCCGAACAGTGTAAGTGTTATTGAAATGGACTACAAGAAAAATTATAATATAAATGTGACCCGGTATGGATGGAAAAGTAAATTATTTAATAAGTTAAAAAAGCCTTTTGAAAATATTTTAGGCGGTCATATATTAATGAGTAATATGTACCATTTGTCCCTGAAAGATTCATTATTACTTAAAATGAAATTTGGTATTAATAGGATGCACTTCAGGGATTTCATTGATTTCAGTCCTCCAGAGGGGACTTCATTGTTGGATTATTACTCTCCTGGTTTGAGAAAAGAGATTAGATTTAGAAGTGGGGAAGATAAGTTTCAGGAGCTGCTTCTGGAGATATTGCCAAATGCAATACCGGTCTGCTATTTAGAAACATACGGATATCATAGAAGAAAAATCTCTCAATATATAGATTCCTTAAAATTAATATGTTCATCTGTGGGTTGGTCATATAATGAGGAATTCAAGTTCTTTGCTGCAGAATGCGTATCAAAAGGAGCAAGATATATTGAGTTTCAACATGGCGGTAATTATGGAACTTCATTGGCAGTTTCCGATGAAAAGCTTGCCACCGAAAAAGATGTCTATTTTAGCTGGGGATGGAAATCAAGCGATTATAAGAATGTTAATGTCCTTCCAAGCAATCATCTATCAAAATTAAGGGAGACACACAACATGAAATTGGATAATGTTATTTTTGCCGTTACAACTGCTCCTAGATATGATTGTAAAATAGTTGGTGCCATAGGGCCCGATAATATCTCAGGTTATTTTAAGTTCCAAGAGCTTTTTATCCTATCTTTGAGAGATATAATTAAGGATAAGATCCTATACCGTCCTAGCAAAGATACAGGATGGGGAGAGGAAGAACATATAAAAAGGATTAGAGCTGATATCAAAGTCATTTTAAATGACAAATTGGTTAACTGGATGAAAAAAGCAAAGTTGGTTGTTATAGATCATGCTCATACCTCCTTTCTTGAGTCTTTAACTATTAATGTTCCTTCAGTGTTTTACTGGGACCATGATATCTATTCGATGAGGCAGGAAGCGGAGCCTTATTTTCAAGCATTAAGAGATGCTGGCATTCTTTATAAGGACCCTGTCAGTGCGGCAAGGAAGGTTAATGAAATATTTGATGATCCTGAAGAGTGGTGGCTGAGTGATGATGTTCAGGATGCCCGTAAGGAATTTTGTGATAGATTTGCTTATGCGAGAAAAGATTGGATGGATGTGTGGGTTAAGGAATTAAGAAAATTTATATAATAAATGAATGCTGTAGTCGCGCAATAAAACATAAGTTGAGTGATTTTAACTTAAAAAGGCCTAAAAAAGTTACTCAAATATGTCTTGATGGTATGGGTAAGAATTTTGAATCTACAGTAATTGCAAATCTATACAGTTTTTGGGAAGATAAGGAATAACATGAAAATTTTACAGCTTGCCTGGACATTTTATAAAAAGTATCCACTTCTTTTTATTTTAAATATTTCTATGCTCACTTTTGTCTGCATTATCCAGGTTGCAAGTACTCTATTGATAGCTCCTGTCTTAGATGTCTTTATTAATCCTGAGTTTAAGAATGTTAGTTCAGTAACACAAAGATTATTTAATTTGTTTAATTTGCTTGACATTAATGTTACAAAAATCAATATCTTAATTCTTTTTCTTTTGTTTAATACTCTACTTAGTGCTTCCATAATAGTCACAAACTGGTTAATTCTAAAAACCCAGTACGCTATGGTAAAGTCCCTGGCGGTAGAGACATTTAATGCTTTTTTTAATGCCCGCTGGCACTTTTTTAATACACAGCGTTATGGTTCAATTCTAAATACATTAACCCGTGAGATAGATGGTGTCAAGAGTGCTTTTGTTTCCGTTGGTAATATGCTATCAGAGTTTATACGCGCAATGTTTTTTGTAGCTGTACCTGTTTACATTTCATGGAAGATCACTTTAATTGCAGTTGTATTAGGATGTTTTTTTGTTTTGCCTTTTATGCTTTTTAATAGAGCAAGTTACAGATTAGGTAAAGGAAGCACTGTGTCATCTAATAAGGTTATGGAACTAATACATGAAAGCCTGGGGGCAGTAAAAGTGATTTTGGGATATGGAAATCATAAAAAATATATAAGAAGGTTTAATGAGGTTTTTAGTGAGCGTTGTAATTTTGAAGTAAAGTCCAATGTTTTACAAAAGGCACTGCCAAAGATCTTTGAGCCTTTTGGATGGATGGCTATTATAATCACAATGTATATATCATCTGAGTATTCTAAACTCACTATAGCAGAGATGGGCATTATAGGCTATGCTTTTTTAAGACTTCTTCCGATGATAGGGGGATTCACATCAACTAAACATGCCATCGTGAACTTTTATCCCAGTTATGAACAGGTAGCTCATATGAACAGACTGGCATGTGGAAATGTTCAAAAAGCAGGTGGTTTTATTTTTAACAGGATAAATGATGGCATTGAATATAAGGGTGTAAGTTTTTCTTATCCCGGTCATAATCCTGTATTGAATGATATTAATATGACAATTAAAAAGGGTGAGATGACAGCAATCATTGGTGAATCAGGATCTGGAAAGTCAACTCTAATTGATTTGCTCATTGCATTTTATGAACCTGATAAAGGGGAAATATTAGCAGATAAGAAGCCTTTACAGGAATTCGATATTTACTCTTTCAGACGACATATTGGATACGTTCCGCAGGACACTGTTTTGTTCAATGATACAGTTAAAAATAATCTCTTGTGGAGTAATGAAAAAGCAACTGAAAATGAGATTGTAGAGGCTTGTAAATTGGCAAATGCAGATGAGTTTATTATGAATTTATCTGATGGATATGATACTGTTGTTGGAGAGAGGGGTGTAAGGCTTTCCGGTGGAGAGCGTCAACGTATTGCTCTTGCCAGGGCATTATTGAGAAAGCCGGAGCTATTAATTCTCGATGAAGCCACAAGCGCCCTTGACAGCCGCTCTGAGTTGCTTATCAAGAGTGCGATTGAAAATATTGCTCATAAGACTACCTTAGTAGTAATAGCTCACAGGTTGTCAACTATAGTAAATGCTGATTCTATTTATGTGCTCCAGAAAGGTCGAATAATCGAGCAAGGGAATTATCATGATTTAATAAAAATCAATAGTGCTTTTAAGCAGGCTACTGAAATGCAACGCCTTTAAATATATCGCTATTCAAAGACGTCTTTTGTAGATACAAAATACTTCTATATGAGGCAGATATCACGAAAATATTGCACCACGTCCACTATACTCTCAAATTATCATCTGGTTATCTTGTCTAATGCTTTAATAGGGGTGAACTATTATTACAATTAGATAAAAAGTTGTGTTTGTTTAAAAAAGAAATTATAATAATCAAACTATGGATATGAATATGGCACGATCTTTCTTGACTGGTGAAAATATATATTTACAACCAATGGATAATTCTTTTTTTGATCCTAAGTATTTAGAGTGGGTAAATGATGATGAAATTATTGACAATATGGTAACGCTTAATTTTCCTGCCACGGAAGAAGCGTTGAGAAATTATATATTGGAAAATACAAGTAAAGAAAATATAGCGTTCTTTGCAATTAGATGGAAAGAAAATAATGAATTTATCGGAACGGTAAAATTAGGCCCAATCGATTGGATTCATAGAAAGGCATTTTATGGAAGGCTAATAGGCGACAAAAATTATCGAGGAAAAGGTGTAGGAACTGAGGTTGCAAAGCTGATATTATCATATGCTTTTAACCGATTGAACTTGCATTGGATAGGAGCCACGATGGGTGTGGAAAATATTATGTCTATTAAGTCAAATGAAAAAGCTGGTTTAAAAAAAATTGCAGTTATACCAAATCAACTATGGTTTAAGGGGAAATACGTAGATAATATAATAATGGGAATAACCTCTGAAGAATATTTCAAATCAAAGAACTCCTCATGATAACTTTGTAATATTTCTTAAAATTTATCAGCCACTAAGACGCCAATTTATTTTTATTAATCTTCATTATTAAGCTCAATTTATGTGTGGTTTGCCGGTATTTTGGATTATTCAGGAAATTACCTGGAGGAATCTAAAGTAAATAGAATGGGTATGGGAGTGGGTGTAGAAACAAGAGTGCCATTCCTTGATTATCGACTTGTGGAATTAGCAAATAATATCCACTCTGATTACAAATTCAACGAGAGAGAAACAAAAATCATCTTAAAAGAGTTAGCTGTGAAATTGGGATTTAAACGAGAGAATATATTCCGACCTAAAGTAGGTTTTACAACCTCCGGTGCAAGAATGGATACAGCATAAATACTTACAATTAAACACTCTTAACCAAAAATGGTTAAAAAAATAGATTGAAAAAGTTCTCCTAACAGGGCATTTATTTCTTGTATAAGAAAAAATAAATATTAACCCCAAAAGGAGGATAAACGCATGACGTAAAAGATTTGTGAAAGATAAAATAAAAAAATTAGTTTCATTTTCGGAAACGTTATTTTTAGAGAAGGTACCAAGATATCCTTTTTTACTCCTTCCTTTACTGTATTGCGCAGAAAGAATAGTAGTCCCTGATTTAAGCTTAATGATAATGAAAAATTGCAGAGAGGAATTAAATCGATTCAGAATATACCTGGCATCCAAAAAACTGGAACGCAAGTTGGAGGTGGTTGATCCCTTTGTTTGGGCTAATGCACGAATGGAATCCAATGCAGAGGCAGTTATACAACTGTTTGAAGTAGTTTCCCCGTTACAAACAGTCAAGGGAAGTGAAGGTCTTTTTATTGGTAATTTTCTAGCACACAGGTGTTTAACTTCTCACGCTGTGAGAATTTATAACAATAAAATAATTAAAAAATTAAGGAACGAAGGAAAAAATGTCTTGGTTGTTAATTTTTTTTCACTAATCGGTAGTATAATAAAAGAGAAGAGAAATAATTTTTATTCTATCTTGAACGTTTTAATATTACCATCCTTGACTTTAGCTCTTTTCATTTTGCTTATTTTAGAGATATTTCGGTTGGTGCGTCCTTCTAAAACGGTAACAGGCTTTTCTGGCGGAGTATGCGTTGATATTTGTCATGGATATGAGCATAAATCAGTAGTTCCTGATCATATCTATAATGATGCCTTTTTGGTGCAGAATGAAGGAGTATTTTCCATATCCAATATGAGTTTTTTTTGTAATAACTGGTCACATGATCAAATGCACCAATGGATCAAAGACCTTCGCAGAGATGGTGCTTGTGCTTTTGGCCCTTTGCTTGGAAAAATAAGTCTTAAATGGAGTGATCTTCTTCTATTGATTATTACTACTATGTCTCGATGGCTGAAATCTATTTTCAGTTTACCTTCACCTGCAGGAGGGTGGAATACTACCAGCCGCATCTATTTAGCGCTTTACTTTTTTCATAGAATGAAGGTAAAGATATATTTTCTGCATCACCGCCCTTCTGTTTATGTTAACCGCTTTGATTACAGTCCAGTTTGCCATCCAATAGCTTCTGTATGCGAAGAATTAGGTATTCATTTTTCAGGGATTTGTCATTCTCCTATGGCTGGAATGTGGAATTCACCTGTCAATGCAGTGATCTCCTATAAAACTTACTTTATTCACAGTTCTATATACGCGAAGGATATCTTTCCCACTTGGTCTAACAAATACGCAAATTTAATACCTGTCGGAGTTTGGCGCTCTGATTTTGCCGTGGCCGCCCGCGACAAAACCACGTTTCCTCATGACAGAAAATTTATTCGAGAATCCTTTAAAACTGATTTCATCGCTGCAGTTTATTTGACATATGCCGGTGGTTGGATGAACTATGGGAAAAGTTACGAACGCTGGATGCTGCTATTTGTAGAAATGTTGATGGAAAGAAAGGATTTGTCTTATTTGTTATTTCCTCGTCATGTACATAATATAAAACCTCTAGCAGGTCACATAAGACGTATGAAATCCACAGGAAGGGCTTTTCTCCATTCTGATTTAAAACCTGACTGGAAAGTCTCTTATCCCTGGGTGTATGTATGTGACCTGGCAGTTTGTTATCATTTCTCTGATGCTGTTAACGAAGCTCTAGCATGTGGTATTCCAGCGATATCATACGCTGATATGGGGCAAGGGATGGTTCAGATAGAAAAATATGATAAACGTTTGTCAGTATATTCTCCTGATGAATTGAAACAGGCGGTTTATGATGCAATGGATGGTAAATGGCCGTCAGAAAATACTTGGAAGGAAATTCACCGCGAATTGTGTCCTCCCGCGGATGGAAAATGCCGTCAGCGAATGCGAATGGCATTAAGAGATTATGTTAAGCCAATAAAAACTTTCAATTAAAATAAACCTAGAAAAATGGAGTCTTAATTTATGGGTAAGCCGCTCTTTGACAAATATCTGACTTATTGTGTCAGATGCTGTCTTCCTGAAACCGTTATAGGCATTAAATTTGATGAACGTGGTATTTGTAACGGCTGCAATAGTTCAGAAGAAAAAATGCATATTGACTGGAATAAACGCCAACAGGAGCTCAAAAATAAATTAGATTCAGCAAAGAAAAAGTGCAAAGATCGCGCTCACAACTGTATAGTTCCTGTTTCTGGTGGTAAGGATAGCTTCTTCCAAACCTATATCTTAACAAAAATATATGGTATGACTCCATTGGCTGTTACGTTTAACCATAACTGGTATACGGAAGTTGGAAAACGCAACCTTCAGCGTCTTCTTGAAACATTTGATGTAGATCACATAATGTATACCCCAAAACGTAGTCTGGTTAATCGATTAGCGCATAAGTCAATAGAGCAAATTGGAGATTCATGCTGGCATTGTCATGCGGGGATTGGTGCTTTTACGTTGCAAATAGCTGTAAAATTTGGAATACAAATGATTGTTTGGGGGGAGTCTGTCGCTGAATACGGCTGTCAATGGAGTTACTACGAATCCACAAAAAAAGATATATTCGATGAGAAATACTTTGTGAAAATCTCTGCTAAGCAAAATGTTGAAAGTATGGTGGATAACTCCATACCACTTCGTGAGTTAGAATTTTTTCAACATCCTTCCACTGAAGAGTACAAAGAGGCCGGTATAGTAGGATTGCATCTTGGAGATTATATGTTCTGGGATGGTGAAAGGCAGGAAGAGTTTATAAAGAAGGAATTTGGATGGGAAGAAGATGATGTGGAGGGCTCCTATAAAAGATATAAAAGCGTCGAATGTAAGATGATAGGAGTACACGATTACACCAAATTTATCAAACGTGGTTACGGGCGCACCACGGACCATGCCGTTAGGGATGTTAGAGCGGGGATCATGACCCGGGAAGAGGCGATTGACATTATCAATAATATCGACCCAAAACGGCCAAGTACCATGGACCATTTTTTAAAAATAACAGGCATGAGTGAAGATGAATTAATAGAAAAGATTAAAGCATTACGGGATGGCGCTTCTAAAAAACTGCCTTAAAAAAAGCGGTTATGAAAAAAAAATCTCTTTACATGTTGACTGCTTCTGAGATTGCCAGGACTGTTTTGGAAGGTGTATATTCTGCGCAAGAGATTACTGAGAGTTTTATTGTCAGGACAGAGAAAATTGAACCATTTGTTTCCGCGTGGACAGCTCGTGACAATGAATATCTACGTCGACAAGCAGCGGAAATAGACGCAAAAACTATCAAAGGACCTCTAGCGGGGGTGCCTGTTGGTATTAAAGATGTTTTCAATGATGAAGTTTTGCCTACTCAGATGGGATCTCCTGTCTGGAAAGGGCATAGGGCTGGAAATGACGCCAGGTGTGTTGCTTATATTAAATGGAGGGGAGGCCTTGTGGCCGGGAAAACCGATACCGCGGAATTTGCAGTACACACTCCAGGCAAAGCAGTAAATCCATATAATTCTTCACATATAACGGGCACTTCTTCTGGGGGATCCGCTGTAGCAGTAGCAACAGCTATGGCTCCAGCGGCCCTTGGGACCCAGACCGCTGGATCTGCAATTCGTCCGGCGTCATGGTGTGGAGTGTATGCAATGAAGCCGTCTTTCGGTTTAATACCAAGGACCGGAGTTCTTAAGACAACAGATACCCTGGATAATATCGCATTTTTTGGGCGGAGTATTGCAGATCTCAGATTGATTTTAGAAAGTATACGTCTTCGAGGTGAGAATTATCCGTTTATTCAGCGTAATCTTGTCGATGAATCACAAAAAACTTCCTGGCGGGTTGGTTTATACCATTCCCACTTATGGAAATATGCTCCGGAATATGCTCGTAACGCCCTTGTAGAATTTGCAAAACAATTGGATGACGTTCCGGGTGTTAATGTTAATGATTGTACTTTTCCTGAAAGGACTTTTACAGCGCATGAACTTCACAGTCGGATCTATAATCCATGTCTTAGCTATTATTTTAGTGAAGAGATAGAAAAGGCGCCTGAGAAAATAAGCCCGTGCTTTATGGATCTAGTTAACGAGGGGGGAAAATATCCGCCTGAAGATTATAAACTGGCGCTTTGCGAGCAGGAGCTTCTGAGCCATACAGTGCATGAATCTGTTTCGGATCAAGGGTTTGATTTTATCCTTTGTTTATCTTCCAATGGCTCAGCCCCTGTTGGAGTTGAATCGATTTCAAGCATGGATGCAAACCTTCTCTGGACACTTTGCTGGATGCCGGTGGTTAACGTGCCTGTCTTTAAATGTCCTGACGGCCTTCCTTTTGGGGCTCAATTTGCCTCAGCCAGATACAGTGATTTGCGCCTTCTCAGTTTTTTGGATCACCTGGTAAAGAATAAAGTAATCCCCGCTTCTGCTCCTGTCGCAGAGCCAAGCAAATAATGATTGCATTTGGTATAACTTTTTATTAAGTTGGATATTTTGAAAATCTCTTTTTTATTGGGTAAAAAATATATCTTCGCCCTCTACTTGAAAACGACATTGGTTGTTCTTAATGCGCTGAGATATTAAATTGGGAAAAATTGTTGCCACAATCGAAGCGCGTATGAGTTCAAAGCGGTTTCCAGGGAAGGTTCTAAAAAAACTTGATGGTATGCCAAGTCTGGAATTGCAAATACGCAGGATGCGACGTTCTTGCTTAATAGACAAAATTGTTCTGGCAACGACAAACAAAGATACTGACGAAATTATTGTAGACTTTGCTAAAGACTTGGGGATACATGTATTTCGCGGCAGTGAAGAGGATATTTTATCTCGAATACTGGGGGCCGCGCAATCAGTAGAAGGAGATTTGCAGGTACAAACGACCGGAGACTGTCCTCTCATTGATCCCACAATTATTGACGAGATTATACAAACTTTCCTTGATGACCGGCATCAACTTGATTTTGTTTCAAATGGAATAGAGCTGACCTTCCCAAACGGACTTGCTTGTAGAGTTTTCCCGGTTTCCGTGCTGGAGGAGATCGACAAATTATGTGATGACCCAATTCATAGGGTTCATGGAACAACATTTATCTATACCGGTTCCGGCAAAAAATCGTATCGTATTAAAAATGTGCCGGCTCCTTTTAAGCTTGAACATCCTGAATGGCGATGGTGCTTGGATACTCATGAAGATTTGGAATTTTTAAACGCCGTCTGCCGTCATTTTGGAAAAAGGAAAACTGAATTTTCTGCGTTGGAGCTGGCATCCTGGCTTGAAAATAATCCGGATATTATAGCTATTAACTCTCATGTAAGGAAAAAACCCTTCCATGAAGGTTAACAAGTGTGTAATCATTGGTTGTGGGAAAATTGCAGGTAGTTCTGATTCTGTAGATAGTCCTTTTATAAGAACACATGCCAAGGCTTACAAAGAAAATTCCAAATGTCACCTTTCTGCGGTTTGTGACTCAAATAGAAATAGGGCAAAACGATTTGCTGAAAAGTGGAATGTGCCTGTTTATGGGACAAATACTTGTAAAATTCTACAGGAGATAAATCCAGACATCGTCAGTATCTGTACTCCCACTAACTGTCATGAAAATGATTTTGTTATGGCATTACAATCAGGGGCAAAGTACATCTGGGTGGAGAAACCGGCAGCACCGGACGTAAAATCATTACGACGTATGGTTAAGAAGGCAAAGAGATTTAGAGCCCAAATCTGGATTAATTATTTTCGCCGTTATGACCCGGGATTTCATATTGTACTTGACGCTCTCCCTGGGCTAAAAGGCGTCCAAGCAGTGCGTGCTTACTATACAAAAGGGCTTAATCACAATGGCTGTCATATGATAGACCTCCTATTATGGCTGTTCGGGCCTGTTAAAAACTTTGAAATAACTTCTACCTTACGCGATCCCCATTATCCAACTATTTCAGCGCGGTTACAACATCGTAGCGCTGTTGTTGATTTAAATGGATTGGATTATAAAAATTACGCGCTATTTGATCTGGATATACTTGGTAACAATGGTCGCATTAAAATTATTGATGGTGGTCATACAATACAATTTGAAAACATCAAAAGTGACAAGTATTACAGGGGATATAAAAGTCTGGCTTTGCAGAAAGAACATGACGGAACTTACGTACAGTTCATGAAATATGGCCTAGCCCGGGGGCTTTCCGGGCAACCTATGCCCGGTTTTAAAGAGGAATTAAAAATACAGACCCTGATACAAAGAATGATTAGTGCTTCCGGTTTGAAATAATGATAAACCGGAAAAAACTCTCTTTAACTGAATTTTTTAAAGAAAAACATCTTAATAATCAATATTTCATAATTTTATTTCCGATATGCACGTAAGCATTATAATTCCTGTATACAATGGAGAAAAGTTTATTCAAAGAGCTATTAGGAGCGTTGTCGATCAAAATTTCCCAAGAAAACAGTTTGAAATCATTGTGGTTGATGATGAGTCTACAGACAATACATTAGATATCATTCAACCTTTTAAGGATACCATAAGGATTATGAGGCACGAAAAAAACATGGGATTGGCAGCAAGTAGAAATACAGGGATTAAAGCAGCAAAAGGACAGTACATCGTCAATTTAGACGCCGATGACTATCTTCATCAGGATTTTTTGTATATAGAAACCATGTTTCTTAGTCTTAATGTGGATTTTGATGCTGTAAGCTGCGATTATTATATTGTGGATGAGTACGAGAAACGTTTAGAACGAAGAAATGCGACAGAATACCCTATTGCCTGCGGAATAATGTTCAGAATGGAACAACTGGTGGATATTGGGCTTTATAGTGAAGACTTTCTGGTCAGGGAAGAAGAAGATTTAAGACAAAGATTTCTTAAAAGATACCGGATCCACCACATTCCATTACCTCTCTATCGATACCGAAAACATGATGATAATATAACAAACAACCAAGAACTAATGAAGAAATATAAAAAGAAATTTCATGAGAGACATTTATAAATGGGGTAGATATTTTGGGAAGAGGACCAACAAACGAATATTTTAAAGTAATGAATGAAGATTATGTTGAAGGTACTTTAACATGCCTGAGTCCTGAAACAATTAGAAGGAAGATTACAACTGAGTTTCCATTGGTTTTAAATATTGAACCGACTAATGATTGCAATGCTTATTGCTTTTACTGCCCAAGAAGAACCATGATTAAATCCCAGGGAGTCCATTATATGAGTTTTGAAAATTATAAAAATATAATAGACCAGGTAGCGGGTAACCAACTGATAATGCTAAACCTTCATAAGGATGGGGAGTCGTTGTTGCATGAACAACTTCCGGAAATGGTTGAATATGCTGAAAAAAAAGAAGCCTCCCAAACAATCCATCTAAATACAAACGGAATTTTAATTAATACTGCAGTTGGCAGGGGAATTGTTGAAAGAGGAATCGATGATATTACTATCAGTATCGATGCTGCAAAGGAAGAAACATACCGGCGTATAAAAAAGGTGAAAGGTCTTGCAGAGTTAGAAGCAAATATAAAAAGAGTTATTGATTTTAAGAATAAAATCAATAGTCATACAATAATTAGAGTCAAAATTAACGAGTTTGAGGGAGTAGAAAAAGAAGAAGTTGAGCTTTTTAAAGAAAAATGGGAGCTTGTCGCGGATGAAGTACAGGTTTCTGGAATACATAATTGGAGTGGAGCCATTGAAGGGCTTAAAATTACAGATGAGCAATCGGATGAAAGATATCCCTGCGCTCAACCATGGTATCAATTAGCAATTAACAGCAATATGAAAGTGAGTCTTTGTAATGTTGATTGGGACTATTCAGGGATAGTCGGAGATGCCGCTAATGAAAGTATTAAAAGTATCTGGAATGGTACTCCTATGAAAAAAATAAGAAATGCCCATCTAAAGGAAATCTGGAATCGGCCTAAAAATTGTGAAAAATGCGTATTTTGGGTTAGCTTTGGTAATATAAGAGATTACTTACAAACAAGAAAAGAATTTATATGCTAAAAAGATTTACTATAATAATTCAGCGATTTTTTGACAGGATAAACAGGATATATCTTGTCTATCTTCTGTTATCCTGTCTAATTCTTTTTATGGGCAATTTATTATCTTTTATTTCCTATGTTAATTATTGCTGAAATAGGGCAGAACCATAACGGAGATTTAGAAATTGCGAAAAAGCTGATTAGGTCTGCCAGAGAAAAGGGGGCGGATATTGTGAAATTTCAGCTTTATGATGTAGACAGGATTTTTCCCCCTGATTTCCAGTGGTACAAAGAGGCAAAAGAAGCCCAGTTAACCAAAGAACAGGTCCTTGAGTTAGCTGGGTATTGTGAAAACGTCGGGATTGAGTTTTCAACCTCGGTCTTTGATTTGGAGCGACTCCAGTGGACTGAAGAGTTGGGGATGAAAAGGTATAAAATCGCGAGCAGAAGTATTTATGAAGAAGAATTAATAGATGCCATTGCTTCAACCGGAAAGGATATTCTTGTTTCATTGGGAATGTATAAAGAAGGCGGTTTTCCTGAAATTAATACGAAAGGGAAAGTAGATTTCTTATATTGTGTTGCTAAATATCCTACGATACCTGAGGATCTGGACTTTCTAAATGTGGATTTTTCCAGGCATGCCGGATTTAGCGATCATACCATAGGCATAACAGCTTCTTTAATTGCAATGGCAAGAGGAGCTCGTATTATAGAAAAGCACTTTACTTTAGATAAACAAATGCACGGGCCAGACCATTCCGGAAGCATGGATCCCAATGAATTGGGACAATTAGTCTGTTATTCGCAACAGATAGAGGATATATTGGGTCATAACACGGCAAAGTGAAAACCAAAAAGAATAAACAGCACCTAAAAATCCTGTTTTATCCTGTTTTTCCTGTCAAAAAAAGGGTTTATGAACAGACACTAACTATAATCTTATAATGATTGCTTATATTCCAGCGAGGGGAGGATCAAAAAGAATACCCCGAAAAAATATAAAATTGTTAGTAGGGAGGCCTGTATTAGCCCGCGTAATAGAAGTATTAAAGTCGTTAGAATTCGTTGAAAAAGTATGTGTTTCAACAGATGACCTTGAAATACAAAAAATAGCTATTCAAAGCGGGGCGGAAACAGGGGAGTTGCGTGCAAAAGAACTATCTGATGATTATGTTGATTTTATAACTTTAATTGGAAAAGACGTTCCACGTTTTGCCTGTGATTCAGAGGATATTTTATTTGCTTTACCCACGGCGGCACTAATACAAAAAAAACACTATTGTGAAGCTTTTGAAATATATAAGAAATCATCTCCTCAATTACTGATGGCTGTGGTTGATTACCTTATTAGCCCCCTATGGGCAATGCAGCAGGGTACCGATGGTTTCTGGAAACCTTTACATCCGGAGGCTATAAGAAAAAGGTCACAGGATTTACCACGAACTTGCACCGACGCTGGACTTTTCCATTTCATGAAATGGAAAGAAGTTAAGAAGTTTAAAACATTGATGGTTGACAGGTTGATAGCTTATCATGTCTCACATGATATAGCCGTTGATGTGGATACTCTGGAGGATTGGGTGCGCTTGGAGAAGCTATACCAAAAACAGATTACAGAAAGATGAATTTAAATAATTCAGAAAAATACTGGAAACGTGCAGAAGAACTTATACCTACTGGTACGCAGACATACAGTAAAATGCCGAACCGATTTGCTATGGGCTTAACTCCCAAATTTATTGACTATGGGGAAGGAGCTTATCTTTGGGATGTGGATGGTAATAAATTTATTGATTACGTGGGAGCCCTCGGCCCTATTATTCTTGGATATAATTATCAGCCCGTAAATGATGCCATAAAGAAACAATTAGAAAAGGGGATTATATTCAGTCTTGGCAATATCCTTGAGATAGAGCTGGCTGAGCTCCTGGCAGAGACTATTCCATCTGCTGAAATGGTGAAGTATGGAAAAAACGGCAATGACATAACCAGTGCAGCTGTAAGAGTGGCAAGAGCTTATACGGGAAGAGATAAAATTATCATGTGTGGTTATCATGGAGGACAGGATTGGCATATTATTACTACTCCAAGAAATCTTGGAGTTCCCAAAAAACTAAAAGAGTTTTCACTTACGTTTGAATACAATAATATAGTTTCATTAGAAAGTTTGTTCTTGGAAAATAAGGATCAAGTTGCCGCGGTAATTATGGAGCCAACGGGCGTAATGGAACCGGAGGATAATTTTCTCCAAAAAGTAAAAGAGTTGGCTCATGAAAAAGGGTCTTTGCTGATATTTGATGAAGTAAAAACAGGGTTCAGGTGTCATATAGGGGGGGCTCAAACACTTTACGGTGTTATTCCGGATTTGTCCTGTTTTGGCAAAGCTATGTCTAACGGTATGCCGATGAGCGCTCTTGTTGGGAAAAAAGAGATTATGCGGAAATGTGAGGATATCTTTTTTTCCATGCAGGCAGGGGGAGAGCTTTTATCTATCGCCGCTTCCATAGCCACAATAAAAGAGTTGAAAAAAACAGATACTATTTCTAAAGTTCATGATGTAGGCCTTTTGCTCAAAGAGGGATACAAGGATTTAATTCAAAAGCACCGCCTCGAAGCTTATATGGATATTTTTGGATTACCACAATACTCGGTTTTTGATTTTAAAGAAATAAAAGCTGTATCCGCCCTACAGGTGAAAACTTTATTCATCCAGGAATCAATAAAAAGAGGAATTCTTACAGGCGGTTATTCCATTTTATCCTTAGCGCATACAAAAGAGATTATTGACATGACTCTTGAAGTATATGATGACGTCTTTAAGGTTATTAGAAAGGCTGTTGAAAGCAATAACTTTAACCATTATCTTGAATGTCCGGTTGTTGAAGAGGTTTTCAGAAAACCATAATCTTAATAATCTTCCCTGCAATGCAAAAGAAATATAAAATATCTGTTGTTATCCCTGTTTTTAATGAACAGGACTCTTTGCGTCCTTTAATAGATCGTTTAATACATGTTCTTGAACCATTTAAGCCTTGTGAAATAATTCTTGTCAATGATGGGAGTACTGATGGTTCGGAGGCAGTACTTGAGAGTCTTCATAATGAATTTGTTGATATTGTAAGAATTATTCATCTGCGGACTAATTGCGGTAAGTCAGTAGCTTTACAATGTGGTTTTAAAGAAGTGTCAGGGGAATTAATTGTTATGATGGACGCAGATTTACAAGACTGCCCGGAAGAAATTCCCAAACTAATAACATTTTTGGAAGAAGAGAATCTTGACGCAGTTACTGGCTGGAAGTTTGATCGGTGTGATCCTATTCACAAGACGTTACCTTCAAGTTTTTTTAACTTTGCCCTTAGGAAACTGTCTGGATTGGAAATACATGATTTCAATTGTGGTCTCAAGGTAATACGGGCAGAATGCCTCATTGGGTTACAGATTTATGGACAGCTTCATCGTTTTTTACTGATTTTTATCCACACTCTTGGTTTTAATATCGGGGAGATAAAAGTTAAGCATATGCCAAGGCGGTATGGGCATTCAAAATATAGACACAAACGTTTTTATGAGGGTTTAATGGACTTTATGACTGTTACTTTTATTTCCAAGTATTTACAGTCGCCGCTTTATTTTTTTGGATATTATGGTATGGCCTTGTTACTGCTTTCCGTTTCAGTTGGGGGATTTTATTTGGGGCTTCATGTTATATCAATGTTTACAGATTACCCCCAATGGAGTCTAAAAGAGAACCCTCTTTGGCTTATTTCTCTGCCGTTTTTATTTATAAGCATGTTCTTTTTTGCGTTTGGACTTATTAGTGAGTTAATTTGCTACATAAGTAAAGTAAACCTAGATAAAGAATATGTTCGAAAGAGAGTTGGATTTGATGAAAATGGGGATAAAAAGCAATATAAGGAGGATTGAGACTTTACATATTGAGTAAAATATTTATCCTCTTTAGCTTAAAGAGGAATTACAAAAATGTCACAGAATTTTCGTTGAGTATGCCTGGCCGCCAAAGACGTTCAGGCGGATTCTTGCACGAAATTATGAAAACTAAAGATGACAAATGAAAGGTGTTCTGCCTCAGATATTGTTGGTTGTTACCTCCGTCGAAAGAGTTTTAAAACAGATTGATCGGGATCCGCTTTCTCCCACGTTTGGTTGTGTTCATCTCGCATACTGGCGGGATAAGACGTCGGATGTTGCTGATATGCGGCGTCAAGAAATTATGTTCCCCCTTGCCCTTCTTTACTCGCGTGACTACCCCGGTTCGGAATGGAAGGGTAATGAAGGAATTAGACAGGCAATAGAAGCTTTGCTATCCTTCTGGTGCAGGAATCAGTATTCTGATGGGTCATTAGATGAGTGGTATAAAGGTGAACGGGCATTTGCTGCTGCTGCTTTTTCTACACATGCTGTTGCCCGTACCATTGAGACTATGGGAGACTCATTAAATAAGGAATTTGTCGACCGTGCTAAAGAAAAATTGGAAAAAACAGCATATTGGCTTGTTCATCACAATGATCTTTTCAAAACAAATCATCAAGCAGTTGGAGTTGCTGCCCTGGCATGGGCGGGCGCCGTCCTCAAAGATAATTTGTTTAAGCAGAATGCCTATAAAAAGCTCCAATCCATTATTGAAGTTCAAACTGAGGAGGGATGGTTTCCTGAAATAGGCCATATGGATGTCGGTTATACATTCTTAACCGTGGAATTCATTTCTATGGCTATGGGGCTTTGGGATGATTGGTCAAAGATTAATACATTTCAAAACGCCTTTGAATTTGCCTGTGAATGGGTACATCCGGATTTGACTATTGGTGAGGAATATGGTGTTTGTCATAATACATATTTGTCTCTGATCGCTGTTATTTTAATGTCGAGATATTCAAAACGTGCGGCATATCTGAGAAGACGCGTTAGTGAAGAGACACTGGATTTAACGCGTTTTTCATCCTATCTTACAGATGACTTGAGATTGCTTAGATGGGCATACCAACCACTCCTGGCGTATGATTATGATAGAAAGACAGATTATAATAGCTCAATGGATGAGGAACCTATTCCCCTTCAAAACCCGGAGTGTAAAACGGTAGTTTATGATAAGGCTGCAATTGTCAGATTTGTCTGTCGTGGGTATACGGGTGTTTTTTCCGCGGCAGCAGGAGGCTTATTAAGACTTTTTGGGAGTGATTGTGGAAAATATATTTCGGATTATGGGTATGCTGTTAGAGTTAATAACGGATATGCTGCGAATTTAGTTTACAACAGCAATATTAGAATATTCAAAGAAGGTGATGGTGCTTTTGGGATTTCCTGTCCGATTTCTCCTGTTAAAAAATTTATGCCTAGATTTTTGGAGCGCGTAGCCTTGCGATTGGCATGTACTACCTCAATAGGCTCAAGAGTGTCGAGAAAACTAATTGATGTTGCTCGCAGGAAAAGGGGTACCTCCCTTAACCAGGCATCTGCTAATTTGGGTTCATCAAAAAGCCTGTGGAATATTCAGAGAGATATTCTAGTTAGAAAAGACCATCTAATTGTTAAAGACCAAATAGTTTTCAAAAGGCGAATAAAAACTGCGGATCTGTTTTTCCTCGAATCTGTTGATGGAGAATGGATGAAGCTACATCCTCTTTCCTCCAAACTATCAACATCATTTTCTAAACAATTAGATCATCTGGAGATTATTAAAATTTATCGACCGAAGAATAATTGGCGTCATGTAGAAATTTCAGTGAACCGGGTGAAGGTATAAAGTTATTATTTTCTCCATCTTATAAATATCTTAAGTATTGCTTTATTAAACACTATATTTGAGAGGATAAAAATATGTCCAGAGTTTTGTTTGCCCAACAGATCTATTTTCCATTCCAGAGTGTTGCGAGACTGAGCGCCTCTTTGAAACAAAGAGGACATGAAGTTGATTTGGTTATTGGAAATGAGAGTAAAATCGTGGATCATGCAAAAAAGAGTCAACCCGATGTAATAGCATTTAGCGTTTTGACTCCTTATAGAAATCACATGTTATCATCTGTTGATTTAATAAAGAAGGAAGGATTAAGTGCGATTGTAATTGCAGGAGGATATGATATTAGTTTTTGTCCGCAAGTTTTAAAAAAATCTCGTCTGGACATTATATGCCGTGGTGAAGGAGAAAGAGCCCTTGGAGATCTGTGTGATAGAATTGACTCTGGAGAGGATTATACTGACATCGATAATCTGTGGGTAAAAAAAGGAGAACGAATTTATGAAAATTCGATAAGGGCATGGACAAAGAACCTGGATGAGTTTCCTTTTGATGACAGAGAAATATATTTGAGATATGACGACTATTTTCGAATTTTTCCTCTAACACAAATACTAGCCGGACGGGGATGTCCCTATTATTGTTCTTATTGCTTCAATCATAAATACAGGCTTGTGTCCAAGGATGATGAGGGTTTGGGCTATTGTAGGTTTAGGTCCGTAGAGAATGTTATGGAGGAATTGAATATTCTGAAAAACAAATATAATGCGAAATACATTGTCTTTAATGACAGCACGCTTACCTACAACAAGAAATGGTTCATGGCGTTCATGGAAAAATATAACCGCCTTATACAAATACCTTATTCTTTGAATTCCGTAATATCCGAAGTTGATGATGACATCGGAAGGATAATTGGTGAAAGCAACAACTGCAAGGTCTTAAAATTCGGTCTCGAAACCGGTAATGAGCAATTTAGAAGGAAGGTCCTGAAAAAGAAGGTCACAAATGGCCAGCTTATCAGTGGTGCTAACATATTGAAAAAGTATAATGTTCGCTACTGTATTGCCACAATGTACGGACTTCCCGGGGAAACTATGGAACTTGTCCTTGAGACGATGAGGATGGCAAAGAAGATAAGCGGGAAAAGAACCTCATATGGAGTGAATATCTTCCAGCCTTATTACGGGTTGGATATGACCGAATACGGAATAAAGATAGGATCATATGGTATAGAGAAGGGTATTCAAAATAAATCGTCCCTCACAAATGAGGAAACAATGGACAATTCACATAAATTGGCAGGCAGTGGCCGTAATTCAGTTGAAATTATCGATTCAGGGGATCCTGCCAGCTCTTTTTTTGCATCCCACTATAACAATAGAGAGGGGGAGTATATTGTGAAATTTGCAAAATTCGGCCAGATTGCAATACGGTTTCCTTCTCTCATACCTTTGATAAAACTGATTGCCAGGCTGCCTGACAATACTGTTTTCAGTCTTATCTACAAGTTGACATACATTTTATTGCCAGCAAGAGTAACTGGGAACATTCCATGGAGTTTTTTTTTGAAGTGCTTTCTTTTCCACAGGGGAAAAAGGCAAATGATGTGATTCTCAAAATACTTCGTAAGTTGTAGATTCTCGTTTTTATTTTATGTAAATTGGTTTATCTTAATTGGGTGATTTAGATTATTATTTTTCAGATATCTTTATTGTAATATATTATGTGCGGTATAGCAGGAATTGTTAGCGCTGAAGAAACAGACCACTCTCTTCTTGAAGGCATGACAGATATTATGAGTCATCGTGGGCCTGATAACCGTGGATTTTTCAGGGATAAAACATTAGGTTTGGGGCACAGGCGGCTTTCTATAATTGATCTCTCCCCTGATGCCAATCAACCTATGCAAAATGAAGATGGAACATTAGTCCTTGTTTTTAACGGGGAAATTTATAACTACAAAGAGAAGACGGCTGAAATGAAAACCAGGGGGCATACCTTCATGTCAAAGAGTGATTGTGAAGTACTGCTTCATCTATATGAAGAATATGGAAATGATTTCCTGGACGAGGTAAACGGTATGTATGCCTTTGCCCTTTGGGATAGCCGCAAAAGATGTATTCTTTGTGGTGTAGACCGGTTTGGCAAGAAGCCTTTGTATTATGCCGTCTATGATGGACGTTTTGTATTTGCATCAGAATTGAAATCACTCCTGTTGTTTAAATGGATAACCGGAGAAGTTGACTATCAGGCTATAGACAGGTATTTATCACTCCGGCATGTTCCTGCCCCCATGACGATCCTGAAATCCGTTAAAAAGCTAGAACCTGCTACCATAATGATCTGGAAAGATGGTCAAATAACCTTTGAAAAATATTGGAACCCTGTTCCAAAACACAGCGAGAATTACGGTAAAAGAAGTATTGATGCCTTTGAGGAAGTCTTAACCGATGCGGTAAGACTAAGATTGCAAAGCGATGTTCCTCTGGGAATTTATTTAAGTGGAGGGATCGATTCCGCCGCAATCGCGGCCCTGATGAAGTCTTTTGGAGGTGGCAAAAGAGTGTCATATACGGTTAGCTTTGACTATCAGTATGACGAACGCCCGCGTGCAAAGAGAATAGCCGACCATTTAGGATATGAATATAATCCTATAACTATTGATGAAAATGACTTTAGTATTATGCCTACTATCGCATATCATATGGACGAACCCTTTGGAGATATGTTATGTCTCCCCGCGTATCTTTTAGCAAAGAAAGCAAAAGAGAAACTGACGGTTGTTCTTACGGGAGACGGAGCTGATGAAATATTAAATGGATATTTTCATCAGAAATTGATGGTTTTGTGGAGGAGATGTAATCCTTTTCTTTCTGCCCACGGTGTTTCCAAAACCCTGTCCAAAATGGTAAATCTCTTTCCTCCGTCATTTTTGAATCATTTTTTTGATTATCCGGATAGGATAGGAAGAAGAGAAAGGACTAAAATTTCTCAAACACTGGCTAAAGTGAACTCCTTTGGGACTTTTTATGAAGCCTTTACGTCTTGTTTTACGATGCAGGACAAAGAAAAACTGTATACAACAGAAATGAAATCAAAACTGACAGGCCCGCCAATATCAGAGCAATTCGGGCATGATATTAAAATATGCACTGATTTCTCTTTTTTATCAGGACTCAGTATTTTAGATTTAAAATACTGGCTCCCTTTTAGTGTTATTTACAGACTTGACAAGATGAATATGGCTAATGCTATTGAAACCCGCAGTCCTTTTCTAGATTATCGTGTGGTAGAAATGGCTCTCAATCTTCCTGATGAAGCAAAACTGGGCCGGGGCCGTAATAAAAAAATTCTTCGCAGCATGATTGAAAGGAAATATCCGTTGGCATTAAGAGAAAAGGGGAAGCAAGCATTTTATATGCCTTTCTTGTCTCAGCATAGAAGAAGATATTATGAGTGGATATGCTCCTTGATTAACAGGGAATCCGTTGAATGCCGTGGTCTTTTTAATTGGAAATATGTTCAAAGCATTTTTGAGTTTTCCCGTAAAGGAAGCTTTTTGGCAAATCGCCAACTTGCTGCGCTTGCTATGCTTGAAATGTGGTATTCTACATTCAATGATGGGAAATTTAACAGTTAGTAATTTTAGTAACTAGTATTGTTTTTTCAAAAAAAATATTTCTGGTCAATAAATACACTGATACTGGCATCGAGTTTACTGGTGTCACTGATGTTTGCTGAGATATTTTTTAGAATATATTATAAAATAGGTTTTAGTTCTATATTTGTATCATATAAATTAAATTCATTGGGATTTAGAGACAATCAAATAACTTTAAAAAAGGCAGACGATAAAATTAAACGTGTAATGGTTTTAGGCGACTCATATTCTTATGGTTATGGGGTTAAATATAAAAATATCTTTCCAGTTATTCTGGAAAATAAATATAAAGAATATTCGGATAATCCTGTAGAGGTGCTAAACTTTAGCAAAATGGGATGGAACACCAAGGCTGAAGTTGATTTCTTCCAAAATATTGGCAGGATGTATGAATTTGATATTTTAATTCTTTCATTTACATTTAATGATATCGAGAGAGAACCGGAAAAAATTAGCCATCCAAGATTGCTAAGCACTTTTTTTCAGTTTACTTCGCTTCACACCTTAATTTATCAGACGCATCTTCTTAAAAAATATTTTTCATATAACTTTAAAGACTATTCCTTAGCCTTGAAAGAATTCTATAAAAACAAGAAATCTGTAGAGTGGAAGCAATTGGAAGGCTTAATCTGGGAAACGAACAATTTCTGTAAGGAAAACAATAAATTGTTTGTGATATTTTATTTTGAATTGTTTTACGAAGATCATGAAAGTTTAAGGTATATTATCAAAGAGGAAATGCGGAAGCTGGCCGAAGCGCATAATATGGAGTTTGTTAGTATAAAACAAATGCCTCTGGATTATGACGTCGAAGGTTACCAGGTTCACAAATTTGATAAACATCCTAATTCCAGTGCTCACCAGTTAGCCTCTGACGCGTTAACTGATTATTTAAAGAGAAATATTAACTAAAAACTAATATGAAAATCGATGGGCTTTTGATCTATCCAAAACTTGGCAGCATGGATAGTATGGTTGTGGATTTACCCTTAAGTATCATATACGCGGCAGCCGATTCTGTTAAACGTGGCTATGTCATAAAAATGCTGGATTTGAGATGCGAAAATAGTAATTGGAGAGAAACGTTAAGAAGTTTTTTGGATGAAGGTGTCCTGGTAGTGGGTGTTTCAGTTATGACGGGCGAGCCTATGCGTAATTCCAGGGAAGTTTCCAGCTTTATTAAAGCCAACTACAAAGATACCAGGATTGTTTGGGGAGGTCCTCATGTAGCGCTTGTCCGCGATACTATTAATGAGGATTTTATTGACTATATTATCTGCGGTTACGGGTCAGAGCCATTTGCAGAACTAATTAAAAAATTAAAAACAGGTGACAATGAATTTTCGGAAATAAAAGGATTGTCTTTTAAAGAAGATGCGAAGGTTTTTCATAACCCACGTTCTACAAAGCATGAAATGCTGAATTATAGAGACCTTCCATATCATCTAATTGATGTTACAAAACCAGCTTACAGCAGATCATATATGGGTAGACTTATATTTAGTATGTTCAGCAGTATTGGTTGTCCATATCAATGTACCTTTTGTGTCAGTCCTGCAGTAAATATGGAGATCGAAGGGAAAAAATGGCTGCCATATAAAGATGAGGCAGTGCTTGAGCATATGGAGTATGTTATAAGGGAATTCGGAGTTGACCATATTTGTTTTCTTGACGATACATGCTTTCCTGATTTAAAACGTATGCAGCGATTGTTTGAAGGAATCATAGAGCATGGTATCAAGGCATCTCTGGAATTTCGCGGTGCGAGAGTGAACGAGATTGACAGGATGGACGATAGTTTTATACGTTTAATGATTAAAGCGGGAGTTAGGGTTTTGAAAGTCGGCTGCGAATCTGCAAGTGACAGGTTGCTTAAGGCTATGCAAAAAGGAATTACCAAAGAACAGATTCTAAGAGTAAATAAAAAGCTTTCAAGCTTCCCAGAATTAGTCGTAGATTATAATTTTTTCTATGGAGCGCCTGGTGAAACATACGATGATTTAGTAGAAACCAAAGATGCAATTTTACAAATTATCCGGGAAAATCCCAGCGCTTATATTTCTTTTGGCAGTGATTGGAAACCCATCCCAGGATCAAAAATGCTGGAAATGGCCGAAAGAGAATATAACTTTAAAGCACCAAAAAACTTTAATGAATGGATTGGAATGGATTCTTCAGACGCAAAATCAAAAATAAAACATCCATGGTATACCCGTAAACACAATAACCTGATAAAGCTTCTACAGGTTTCATCGTTTGTTATAGATGATAAAATAATTAAGGAATCGCCTTCAAACAATACACTATTTTTTAGTATTCTCCGCGTTTTATCCAAGTGTTATAAACCCATTGCTCTTTTCCGTCTCAAGCATAATTTTCATCAAATCTTAATAGAATATAACATTTGGCATTCTCTAATCAAGTTATTGCCTTATCTTGTAATATCCAGGAAATCTGTAGCAAATGCGAAAAAATAGTATTATTGAAAGACTTAAAATATTGCATAGTGTGTATAAACGGATACGTTATTTTAAGAAGATTTATCCTTTATCTATGCTGCTAAAAGATATGTTCCTGTTTCCAATAGATTATAATCTTAATAATAGGAATATTAATACGGTAAGGAATGTAACCATTGCTATAACCCACAAATGTAATATTAGATGTGAGATGTGTTATTTTTACAAAGAGCTTGAAAATAACAGGGAGTTGCCTCTGAAACTTTATAAGGAAGTTATAGATGCTGTTAAAGGGAACTCTTCCAGTATACAATTGACAGGTGGAGAACCCGTTGCACACCCGGACCTGATAGAGATGGTGTCTTATGCCAAGGCAAGGGGGTTAACGGTGCAAATATTTACTAATGGAACTTTACTGAAACCGGAAATTGTGGATTCTCTTGTAAATGTAGGTCTAGATTATATTGACTTCTCTCTTTTGGGTAATGAAATATCTCACTCTATTGTGGCCGGGGCAAAAAATGCTTACGAGAAGTTTATAGCAAATCTTGAGTATTTCGCCGGACACCGCGACCGGACTCATATTATATTGAACTATACTGTCACTCCGCGAGGTCTTAATGATTTAGAGCATGCTGTAGAATTGATTAAACGTTTAAAGTTAGATGGACTTCGTATTCAACATTATAATTTTCTGACACAAAGTGAATTTGAAAGCCAGTCAATGGTGATTGAAGACCTTTTGGATACGAATTCGTCTACTAATGAGATTGAGTGCATAGAGGACCTCGAAGGGATGGCAGGTCAACTTATCAGTTTGAAGAAGCAGTTATCTGGACAATTGAACGGAATTCCTATTCAATGGGCTCCAACACTGGTTGACAATGAAATAAAAGAGTGGTATTCAAAAAACAACTTTGTAACTGTGCGTAAATGCCTGTTTCCTTGGAGAGGGATTTTGGTTGATGCAAATGGAAAGATATACCCTTGCTCAAAAATATATCTAGAACTTGGCGATTTAGAAAGGCAGAATGTTTTTAGCGCCTGGAATAGTGAGACAATGAAGTTGTTTAGGGGCCGCCTAAAACAAAGCCTTTACCCTGCATGTTCCAGATGTTGTAAATTATGAGCTTCGGGGAAAAAGAGGCCATTAGCGACGATAATATAACCTTAATTGGATGTTTAGTAAATCTAATAAGATTGTTTGTGTCTAAGACCAACAAAAAATGTCTGAAAACAGAGACACGTTCTTTGGTAGAAGCCTATGAACAAATAGATTTTTATTCCCCAAGTCTACAGCTATTTTTTGAGGAGGTTTATCGAACTATAAGATCTAATATTCCATTAACCGAAGATTCTTCATTTCTCGATTTTGGTTGTGGCAAAGGTTTTTTTCTGAAATATCTTAAGCTACATGGTTTTAAGTATCTTCAAGGGGTTGAGCCTGACTCTGAATTTAGGGACAAAAGTCTGATTGATAATGTAATCGATGGAAGCTATGAGGAGAATACTTTCAATAGTAACTCGTTTGATATTGTATTCACGTGCCATACAATTCATCATCTTTCCAATAAATACCCCTTATATGCCATCAAAGAGCTTCTTAGAATTACTAGAAGATACATTGTGATATTGGAGATAAATAATACAAACATACCGATGTTATTCAGGTCATTGTATTACCTTCACCGGGAAGCAAACGCATTTAGATATAACCTGGCAAGAGTTAGGTCATTGCTGGTAGATTTGGAGTGTTTGGTTGTTTATAGTAATTACTTAAAGTCTGGTTATCTTTCTGGAAATTCTTTTATTCATAAGATATTAGCTAAGGTTGGGATGCCTCCATACAATATTTCAATTGTAGTGAAACAATGAGTGCAAAAATAGCTTGCTTTTTGCTGTTACTTTAGTTTGCATTAAAATTTAGTCAACATGACCTGAAAAAGCTCTCATCAGAGAAGAAGTTATCATAGATAAAAGTATATAATACTATGCTTTCACTCCTATAACGCATTAAAAAAATTACGGTAATGAGTAGAATACAGCTTTCCAGCTTTTTAGCGAATAAATTCCTGATTTACAATAAATGTTCTATACTACCTAGAATAGTAAGGGGGTTTTATAGAGGTCTGGTCTTAAATAAACCGACTCTAAAAACAATAGAAATATTTCCCACTTTTGAATGTGACAGTGCCTGTCAGATGTGTTCAGTGGAGAAGTATAAAAAATATAGTGTGGGAGATTTGTCTTTAAGTGATTATAAAAAGCTTTCACGGGAAGCGAGAGAATTGGGTGTTATTGCCTTCTCTATATTAGGTGGTGAACCGACTATGAAGGGAAATCTGGAAGAAATAATTCAGGCTCTTGATCCTGCAAGATTTTTTATAACTATGGTTACTAATTCTATAAGTTTAACGAAGGAAAGGTTGGCGAGCCTGCAAGAATCCGGATTAAACTCAATTTGTTTCAGCCTCGATAACCTGGATAAAGACAAAAACAATGAAATCAGGGGAAACAAGGGGCACTATGATAAGGTAATGCAGGCTATTAAGTGGAGCAATAAACTTGGACTTCATATTACTATTTCTCCTGTCGCTTTTCATGGAGAGCTGGGTGGGTTTAGGGAAATTCTTGAATATGCAAAGAAAAATGGTTTTGCCGTGGGTGCCGGGGCTGTAGGATATGTTGGCAACGCCGAGGGGAAAGATGATATTTTGTTGACTGAAGCCGAAAACAAAACCCTTCGTGAATGGTTAAAAAAATATCACTTTTTAAGGTTTGACTGGTCCCTCAGTTACAAGTTGAAACATCAATGCCCGGCAGGACAAGAAAAAATTGGTATAACTAATATTGGAGATGTTGTCGGATGTTCTTTGAATCCGATTTCTTTTGGAAACATCAGAAAGGAGCCACTAAAGGTGATTTGGGAAAGAATGAATAGATTCTCCCAGTTTGCAAAAGACTTTCCTGGATGTCTTGTCGCGGAGGATAGGCATTACATTGATAATTATATTCGCCCCATAATTGATAAACCGGCAAATCCGGTTTTTTATAAAGATCACCCGTCTATTCGGAACGATATTAAAGATTAATATGCAAAAATTTGCTATATCCTTTACCTTGTCCGTTTTATCCTGTGCCTTCTTTCTTTTTTTTATAGAAATATCACTTAATGTTTTTGTCTATGTTAAGAACATTGACAAAAAGAAACAGGAGTGCCTGCCATTTTATAGATCTACACTAACCCAGAGAGGTCTAGAGTCCGGTATTGTTTATCAAAATCGATACTTTTCATTTAGGTTGGGGCCTAATTCAAAGTATATGACAGAAAATTATAAGGGTGTGGAATTGCCAGAGGAAGTTTACGGGAAATACCAAAATGAAGATCTTATCCTTGAGTCAAATGAATGGGGTTTTATTAAAACAAAAGGTAAAGAGTTGGATCCTTTTAAGAAGTACCCTGAAAAGCTAAAAGTTGTTTTCTTTGGGGGGAGTTCGATGATGGGGTGTGGAGCTCCTTATCACGAAAGTATTCCTAGTTATTTTCATGAAAAACTATTGTCCCATGGAATTGACAATCTGGTCATTAATGCGGGTGTAATAAATTATTCTTCCAAAGAGGAATTCTTATACTATTCCATGGAAGTGGTTAATCTTAAGCCGGACATTGTAATATTTTTTGATGGATATAATGATCAATATGGATCGGTAGATGTGAAAAATGGATATTCTGTTTCACTGAGACCATTTTACGATATTAGGGAAGTTTCAAAAAGCCTGTCAAATGTCAGTTTGTTGTTTCTTAAAAGACTGTTGCCGAAGACAATGATAGGGATAGAAAAAGCCGTTAACCTGGTTCGTGAAAGCAAAAAGGGAGAACCTTTTTTTGAAGAAATGAAAAAGAAATATGATATTAACTTTGAAAGCTTTGTAAGAAATAATATAGGAGTATCTCTGAGTCATAAGGTGGCATGTATTGTAGCTCTTCAACCTGAGCTGTTTTCTAAGGAACTGGAGGATTTATCGCCTTATGAAAAGACTGTATATAATGACCTAATGGAACGGTCTTTAGGTCCCGATATGAGAAAAGCAGAGTATAGGTACGGTTACGCTAAAAAGGTATTTAAAGAATTGGAAAATGAATTTCGTAATAATAAAGGTGTTGTTGTTGCTGATTGGTTAGAAATGTTTTCAGGCATAAAGGAGACGACATATGTAGATAATATTCATTACACAGCAAAAGGAAATGAAATAATTGCTGATAATTTGGTGAGTGTTGTCTTGCAAATGGATAAATCGTTATGGAAAAAATCTCAAAAAGATAAAAATGGAAATAATCCTTGAAGAAAAATTAAGAACCGAATATGAAAATCTCTGTGAGGTTTGCGGTTCGAAGAATATTATTTCTATTGTTGAAGATGGGAAGGATTATGAATACGGTTTAGAAGGGAGCTTCCGAGTTTTACAATGTAGAGAGTGCAAGTTTGCATTCCAATCACCAAGGCCCTTGAAGGAGCAATTGGAAATATATTATCCTTTAAATTATGCTAATTATAAAGATTCTAAAAGCAGTATAATAAGCTGGTTGTCGTCTGCTTATTTTTGCAAACAGGCAAAAGAAATATCTAAGCTTATGGGAGATAAGGGGAACTTTCTTGATATAGGATGCTCCAATGGACATTTTTTAAAAGTGTTAAAAAGGTTTGGAGATTATCAGTTAAACGGTGTTGAAATAAAACCTGAAATAGCGCAAATGGCCCTCGATAAAGGTTTCAATGTGTACACAGGACAGATCGAAGATGCGAATTTTGAAGGAAACAGTTTTGATCTGATAAGAATGAATCATCTTATTGAGCATGTTACCTTTCCGTCAGTTAGTTTCTATTATTGTAATGTGCTGTTAAAACCAGGTGGTTATTTATACGGAGAGACCCCTAATTTAGACTGTATTGACTTTAGGATATTTAAAAAACTCTGGGGGTGTCTGCATTTGCCAAGACATATAGTGTTTTTTTCATCCGGCAATCTTGAAATATTGGCAAATAAAATGGGATATAAAGTGGTAGAAATAACTCAATCTCCCATGACACCTGGTTGGTCGTTAAGTTTCCAAAATTATCTTGTGAGCAGGCTTAAGTTGAGAACATCTAAAGGTAGAATAAGCATTTATCCGCTGCTTGTTTTCTTGTCGATTCCAATAGTACAAGTTCAAAGGATTTTTAAAAAGGCCTGTGTTATAAAGTTTGTCCTTCAAAAAGATAAAGATGTGAAAATTGATTTAGCCAACCGTATAGTATTTTCCTAACCAATAACGGTTGTCTCTTTGAAATAATAAATGAAATACATATGGAAACAAAACTGCCAATCCTAGTTGAAATAAGGGGGAAATATCGTGGTATCAGCCTTAAACCGTTTATACTGTTTGTTTTACTAACAGGTTTTCTTGCCTGGGTATACTATCCGGTTGGTGTGTATAGTATGAATGGTGACACATGGTCATACGCGAATATGATAACCGCATTAATGGAAAAATATGATTTTTCTAATGACCTATATATGCGTGACAAGAGTTTGTTCGGTTATTTTACCATCGGTTTATTTGAAATACCTTTTGTAAGGCTTTTAAAGGAGTATGAATCATTTCTTTTGTTTTCTCATGCAACACTTTTTTTTATAGGTATCTGCTTATTCTATATGGTATGTTTTTTGATAACGGGCTCCAATGTAATTTCTTTCTTTTCGGCCATTTTATATACATTATCAGTGATCATTTTTAGTTCTACAAGTTCTGCGTTTTCGTTGGTGCCTGTTACGAGTGTTAGAGGAGAGGTTATTGCAAGTGTTTATTATTATATGTTGTTGCTGGGTTTTTTATCGCTTAAAATAACCCCGAGAAGACTGTATTGTTTGGTGTTTCTCACCACAGGAATGGCATGGATTCATGCGTTAACATTTTTAGGACTAGGAGTTGCGCTCATTATAACTGGTTGTCTTAGTCTTTTATTATCGAAGCAGTATAATATTAAACAGAAATTAATTGTAATGCTGTTAAGCTCTTTAATTCTGTTGGTATCTTTTGCTCCTTATATGCAGCTTTTTTTAATCCCATCATTTTTTAGCAGTTCAAGAGACATCCTAGCGCCTGAATATGTCGAAGAATTAGGAATTGGTTTTACTGTATATATGTTTAATCCGATGCTGTTTGCTACTTATCTTATAGATATATTTGGTATTGGAGGGAAGGCGATTGCAGGTTATTTATTTCTCTTTAGCCTGTCCACGATTACTCTGTTTTTTTTAAAAAAAGATGGAAACATTAGATTTTTAGGCGGAATAATGATCATTTGTTTTTTCTTTAACCTGTTTTTGCAGGAAATTGATTGCATTCTAAAATATAAAATGAATTTGTGGTTACTGGCAAGGAATAGTAAGTGGCTCTATCTTAATCTGTTCTTGCTGTTTCTGGCTGCATATCCTGGCTTACGGGAAGTAGTAAAAAAGCATAGTAAAAATAATCAATATTCAATTATATTATTGAATGCCACTATCTGTTTTTTGTTATTCGCCCTTTTTACACCGCACATCATAAAAACATTTAAATATGGTTTTATGACACACAAGCTAGCAGAAAAAACAGGGATATGTAACATTTTAAATGACGGAAAGAAAATTCTACTCTTAACTTCTATAGTCTCAAGATATTGTCCGGATGAAACTTCCTTAAGCTTATCAAGAGTAAATAAGGATGCTGAGGAGGTGTCTGCTTTTATGCGTACGTTACCTGTTAAGCTTACCTTTATAGGTCCCAACTGGTTAAGATATAAAACCGGGAGAAATATGAGTTTTACCCGTCATGATGGACGTCTTTATTTGTTTAGAAGGGACACAAGATACCTTAAATGGAAAGAGAAAAGTGAAGTATATGAGAAGTTGTTCAATGGTTTTTTAGCTAATAAACTAACTCCATCGGAGTTTAATGACGGAATGCGTTTTATTGGGGGATCTTTCTTTTTTTTAGAAAAGTTCAGGATGGAAAGTGTAGGCAATGAGAAAGGAATAATAAAATTTACAAAGCTGAATGTTAACCTTGAAGGTTTCCCTGTAATTTTTGAGAATGAAAGCTTTGCAATAATTGATTTAAGGGAGGTGTATAAAACAGCAGCATGAATTGATAGACAAACGATTTGATGATATGAGTGCTACGAATAGGATATTTTTTAGATTTATAATAACGATACTTCTTGTTCTGAAAGGATAGTTCTTTGGAGAGGCTTAAGGTAGTTTTAGGTGACCTAAAACACGATACCATTGGCAAACACTCGGTTTATATGCCTATTGGCATTGGTTATATTGCTTCTTATACCCTGGCTCAATTTCGCTCTAATGAGATAGAGATACGGATGTATACCGAGCCGAATGAACTGATTGAAGCTATTACCAACTGGAAACCATCGGTGTTGGCGTTGTCTAATTACTGCTGGAATAATGAAATTTCTCGCACAGTATTTAATTATGCAAAAAAATTAAATCAGAGTGTAGTTTGCGTTGCCGGAGGGCCTAATTTCCCTAATGATCTTGGACAGTGTAAAGAATATTTATCAATGAGAACGGACATAGATTTTTATGTTTACCTGGAAGGTGAAGTTCCTTTTGGCAAACTAATAAAGAAAATAAAGAATGGAGTGGGTATTGATTCTCTTAAATCCGAGCCACAGGAAGGTGTCATGTCTATCCATCCTAAAACATGTGAATTGGTTGTAGGAGAAGAAACACCTCGAATCGAAAATATGGATATAATTCTCTCCCCTTATTTAAGTGGCTTGATGGATAAATGGTTTGATGGATAAATGGTTTGATGGCCATTTTGCTCCTATGGTTGAAACTGCTAGAGGGTGTCCATTTAGCTGCTCATTTTGTTATGAAGGACAGTCCTGGTTTTCCAGAGTCGGACGCTTCAGTACGGAGCGGATAAACGACGAGTTGACTTATATGGCAAAAAAAATGAAGGACCACCCTAATGTTCTTCTCTGTATAAGTGATTCTAATTTTGCGATGTACCAGAGGGATGAAAGAATTGCGGATCATTTACGAAAGTTGCAAGATGAATATGGTTGGCCAAATGCCTTTAATGTGTCAACTGGAAAAGCAAACTTTGACCGAATAATGCGGGTCTCCGCTCAATTGAACAATAAAATAAGTCCTTATGTTTCACTTCAAAGCTTAAACCCGGAAACCCTCAGGATTGTCAAGCGTAAAAATATTCCAACTGATTTATACCTTAAAATTCAGGCAAAGATTCAAAGCCTTGGACAGCAGGCCATTACGGAGCTCATTATTCCCATGCCAGGAGAAACTAAGATCTCTTTTTTAAAAGGTATGCATACATTAATTAATTCCGGTCTGGAACAAATTAATGTCTACACGGCAATGATCTTAAAAGGAACCGAGATGGCTTCAAAAGAATGGAAAAATAAATATGGCATGAAAACTAAATGGCGTATTTTACCAAGACAGTTTGGTGAATATTGCGGAGAAAAAGTCTTTGAAGTGGAAGAGGTATGTATTACCACCAACACCATGCCTTTTAATGATTATCTGGAATGCCGTGGTTTTGCGCTGGTGTCTCAGTTATATGTGTCCGAACAGTATGATGTTGTACGAAGGCACCTTAATGAGCTGGAAATAGATGCTTATGATTTTATTTATTATTGTTGGAAGATGATAAAGTGCGGCGATTCAGAGCTGTCAGAAACCTATGATCGATTTATCAGTGAAACCATGGATGAACTATGGGATTCTATTGAGGATTTAGACAATTTCTTTTCTAAACAGGAAAATTATGAGATGTTATTGAGAGGAGAGTTAGGAGACAACCTTTTAAGAAGGTACAACACACACATACACCTTGAAAATTCTATTCCATCGTTTAATCTAGCGTACAAAGCAATTAAACATTTTGTGAGAAAAAAATTGACTCCGGAAATCATGGAATCTTTAGAAGCTTCTCAAAAATGGGTAGGGGGTTTACGAAATATAGGGTCTATTATAAAAAGAAATTCCGGTCCGAAATTAAAAGAACAGCTTCATTTACCTTATGACGTTAATGCCTGGTATCAAAACAACAATGACACAGTTCAACTTCTGGACTATAAAAAAAAGATAAAATATAGTATTTTTGCCGATACTCCTCATATAAGAAATATTTTGAATGAAGGGCAACAACTTTATGGAGAGGATATACACTATTGCGTCGGGAAATTACTTACTAACTGGAGAATTAGTAATTTTTGGCTTAAATGTGAAACTCAGGCTTAATCATGTACACTTAGGCTCAACATGCTAAGTATAGTTAAATTATAAATATGCAAGAACTTGCTATACTTGGCGGACGGTCTCTACACGTCAAACCTTATCCTCCTTACAATACTATCGGCCAGGAAGAAAAGATACTGCTCTCAAAGTTTTGGACAGCGGTGCTTGGCAGCTGCAGACCTGTTTATAGGCTTAAGTACTACAATGGTGGCTTATGCTGCCATATATAGTATCTCGGTTATCAATTTATTTCCAAATTTGGCTGATTGGAATCCAGAAGACTGTCGTATTCCAAAAAGTCTTTAATGACACAAAGAGATATTTTTGAAAATAATCTAATAACCACTTTTAGATTCTAGTTAAAAGTTTTAGGTTGAAGTAGCAATTGTGAGTGTGTTTACGTTGAGAGATGATTGCAATTTTACAAATTATATAGATATTAAGGATTGGATAGACCAATCTTAACAATAGAAGAGATTAAAAATCTATTTATGACATTCTTAAAAAGGTAATGCTGTCAAGAGAGAAATTCAGTTTCTTTATGCCTGTTCACATCCATTTCGGGATAGACAGCATTCAAAAGGTTTCAAAGGTTATCAGTTGTTTTAACCCTGAAAAGATACTTCTGGTTACAGGAAAGATTTCCGCCA
>Ga0187827_10001046_pt1 | contig 41646 bp, 39 predicted proteins | sample ETNtaG_39_FD_167969 | JGI IMG/M metagenome (GOLD analysis project Ga0187827, IMG submission 167969) | Marine microbial and viral communities from oxygen minimum zone, Eastern Pacific Ocean - ETNP2014_SV_150_PacBio MetaG (Illumina Assembly) | ecosystem: Environmental > Aquatic > Marine > Hypoxic...
AAGTTGCACAAAATCATTCGGCAGCAGCTTTTCAGGGCTGTTAATTGCCAGATCCACCAGCATGGCGGTCGGCCGCATCTGCGCCAGGCTCAGCGCCAGCACAGTGTTGTACCGGGATATGTCAATTGCCGCCTGGTATGCGTGTAACTTCTTCACCATCAGGGTTGAAAACGATCATGGTGGGGTAGCCCTTCACGTCAAATTTATCACCCCAGGCCTGGGCACGGTCTGTATCCCCATCCAGGTATATGGGTACGAATAGTTCGGTCTGAGCAATGAATTGCTTGCTCTTGAAAACAGTATTCTTGATTTCCTGGCAGGGCGGGCACCAGACAGCACCCCAGTATAGATAAACGGGTTTGTCCTCGGCTTTGGTCAATTCAAAGCCTTGCTCCACTGATCCATCAAACCAGTGAATCTTTGCAGCAACCACAATCGGTTCCTGGGCCCGATCTGCTGAGTAGTCTGCCGAGATGTCTGCCGAGTCACAGGCAGCGAGAAATAACAGAAACAGCACAGTCAGGGAACGTGAAATGTTCATGTCAGAACCTAATATAGAAGGATGGTGGATTGTACTCTACCCTCGGGTCCTGTTTCGAGTACTCCTAATCCCTGTATTCACGACGGCCGCTCTCACCAGAGCAAAAAGGCGAAACTAGGGTTCCCTTATCACCAGTAACCGGGTTTCAGTCATGTCTTCAATGGCAAAGCGTATACCTTCCCGGCCCAACCCGCTTTCTTTTACTCCACCATAGGGCATATGGTCGACTCGCCAGGAAGGCACATCCCCAATCACAACACCACCCACCTCCAGCGTATCCCAAGCCTTCTGAATCTTGTATATATCACGGGTAAAAATGCCTGCCTGCAACCCAAACTGGCTATCATTAACCATGTTCAGTGCCTCTTCATAGTCAGAGAAGGGGACGAGCACGGCTGCGGGTCCGAAGGCCTCTTCAGCGTGGACAGAACATGATTTCGGCACTGACTCCAGGAGGGTAGCTTCAAGCATAACGCCGTCAAGGCCACCACCACACAATAGGGTAGCACCCTCCTCCAACGCCTCGTCAATCCAACCCTTGAGCCTGCCTGCCTCCTTTTCCGAGATCATCGGGCCAATGAATGTCTCTCGTTCTTTTGGATCACCCATTTTCAATGATCTGGTCTTACTGACTAACGCATCCTTAAAGGTGTCGTATATTTTTTCATGCACAAATATTCGCTGTACACCGATGCAGGATTGCCCAGACTGATAAAAGGCGCCAAACACTATTCTCTGCACCGCATCGTCGATATTCGAATCCTCGTCGACAACCACCGCCGCATTGCCACCAAGTTCGAGCACAACGGGTTTCTTACCTGCCTTTGACTTCAGCTCCCATCCCACTTCAGGGGATCCGGTAAAACTTAGCAGCTTGAGCCTGTCATCAATCGTGAAAAGCTCAGCCCCGTCCCTCCGGCACGGCAAAACTGAAAATGCACCCTTTGGCAGGTCTGTCTCAGCCAGGGTTTCAGCAATAATCAGCGCGCCAATCGGCGTCAGGCTTGCGGGTTTCAAAACAAAAGGACAACCTACTGCCAGAGCAGGCGCTACTTTATGGGCAGTCAGGTTCAATGGGAAATTGAAAGGGCTGATAAAGGAACAGGGTCCAATTGGTATCTTCTTCCACATACCCCGATAACCCTTTGCCCTGGGGCTAATATCCAGCGGCATTACCTCACCATAAATTCTAGTCGACTCCTGTGCGGCAATCTTAAAAGTGTCAATTAGCCGGGTAACTTCACCTTCGGAATCATTAATGGGTTTCCCTGCCTCGATACAAAGTGCTTCCGCAAGCTCATCGAACCGCTCTTTAAATCTCGAAACACAATGTTCAAGAACTGCCTGCCGTTCATAGGCAGGCATGTCTGCACAGGCCTGCTGCGCCTCTACCGCTGCGGTGATGCCGGCATCTATAACCTCATGCCCCGCCATGGCGACTCTGGTGGCAGGCTCACCCGTATATTTGTCAAACACCACCAGGTCTTCATTGGCATAGACCGGGTCATTTGCCAGGTAATAGGGGTAGGTTTCCTTCAGCATATCACTCCCTCGTAATATTGTTGGCGAATTTTTCAGCACAGCGACAGGGCAGCAGTCGAGGAATTGTCTTCATTTCTCATGTGCGCCTGAGCTGACCGTAAATGAGTGCATACCATACGCCTGATACTGCAATAATCCAGCGCCCACCATAGGCCGGTACATCAATAAATTAAATACCAATCAGGCATATCTGCTTCTAACTGCTGCGATCCGCCTGAATCCATTGCTATCCATGCAGGGTCAAGTGAAAAAACGGTCAATCCACACCTTAAGGAGTAGAATATGGCAATATTCAGATATCCCTTGCAGCTGAAATCGAGAACCACTATGCGAAATCTAATGATCTATACAATTGCCTGTTTTCTGTTGCAACCGGTAATGATACTGGCAGATGATGGCACAGATAACAAAGGGGGCAGGCAGATAGTCATAGATACTGATGGTGATATTGAGGCGGATGTACTCGCGGAAATTGTCGAGAAGGTAGAGTCAGAGTTAAGCAACGAAAATGCTGATGTTCGTGTTTTTATTACTGCGGAAGAAGCATTGGATATGGCAGAACAATACGATAATCCGATACGGCAACGTGGTCACAAGAATGTTCGTGTAATCAAAACGGGAAGCCAGTCCGGTGAACATCATGAGCGAAGCTATGGTGCCGGCCACCACCGATCAATGAGTGAGGGTGCCGCGAAATGTGTATTGAAGAATATCGACAAAATCAACAGCAATGCGGCGGCGCATCTGGTTATGGAAGCTTGCGGGGCATTGAACGAATCTGAAGAATGACAATTTTGCTACCCGGTTCGGATTGCACCAGTCACCTTAAGTCAGCACAACCTTACCGACGACCTTTCGATCAATGAGCAACTGGTAAGCCTCAATGACATCTTCCATTGCCAGCACGTGAGAAACAAAGGGGTTGATCCTGCCACTGGCAAGCCACCCCATTACAATACTTGAATTCTGCGCATACTTTGACGGCCTGTGTTTTAGCAGCCCCCCCGTTGTATAACCAATGACGGTGGCATCCTTCACCAGCAGGTGATTTGTTTTGGCGAGGGCAGGGCGGCCACTGGTAAATCCAACGATCAATATACGTCCAAATGGAGCAATGCAGCGCATTGATTCATCAAACACGTCACCACCTACAGGATCATAAATCACATCAGCTCCAAGCCCGCCGGTCAGGGCCTTCACCTGATCTCGAAACCCATCGGTGTAATTAATAATGTGATCAGCACCAGTCTTTTCAACCACGGCAAGCTTTTCATCCGAACTCGCCGTACCTATGACTGTGGCTCCACAAAGTTTACCGATATCCACCGCGGCCAGCCCAACACCACCGGCAGCACCATGAACCAGCAATACCTCGCCGGCCTGCAAATTGGCTCTCTGTAATCCATCGTAGGCAGTTTCATAATTATTCCTGAAGGATGCGGCTATTTTGAAATCTATGCCATCTGGTATTTTAGTGACAGCTTTCCCCCTGACAATGACCTGCTCTACACAACCGCCCGGTGTTATTACCCGATCACCCACTGCAACATCGTCTACTCCGGCACCAATTTCAGTTACCAGGCCCGCGGCCTCGCCGCCTACCACAAACGGGAAATCCCGCTTCACCTGGTAATTCCCGGACATCTGCACTAGGTCGCTAAACTGTATTCCCCGTGCCTGAATATCGACCTTGATCTGACCTTCACCTGGTTCACCAGGCGCCTCAATCTCCTGCACCTCCAGATCCTCATGGCTACCGGGCTTCACACAGTAAACAACCTTCATATAACTTTTCCATTTTCATAGTAGAATGGCAGTGGATACCATAGCATTCATTAAAATCAAGGACAGCTATAACAAATGTTCACTCGAATATATGCCCTCGCCGTCTGCTTTGCGTCGATTCTTTGTATTGCCATCTCAACCGGCGTTGGCCTTTATGACCTGGTACAAATCAGCTTCCCAAGACTGACTATGGATTCGTACCTCTATCAGAACCTGCAGTCCAATGACGCCTATAGACGATCACACCCCTACCCTGGAATGATGCAAGCTTACCCAGTCATGGTTAACCCGAATGCTGGCATGATCTCTCGCTCTACATCCGGAGCCAAGATTGCGCAAGATGAAGCCCCCGCTACCGATGAGGAGATCAGCAAACTCAGGGAACAGCAGCTGGCAATAGCCCTCGACAATGTCAGGCACGACGCTCAAAAAAGTCTGATTCAGATACTGGTGATCCTGCTGGTCTCGATACCGCTATTCATTATCCACTGGCGATTTTCACAGAAACTGGATGCAGCCGAATCAACCTAGATTGATATTTACTCCCTAATAAACCCTGCCAATCATTCAATGCTGTCTAGAAAACCGTTGATAACCTTTCGAATTCTGGCTGGCTTCTCCACCCAGATTGCATGACTTGCACCCTTGATCTCAGAGAACGAACAGCCGGGAATTTTGTTCGCATATTTAACACCTGTGCCAGGGGTGGCTTCATCATACTCACCACAGATAATAATCGTTGGCACTTTTATTTTTCCAAGATCAGCAATTCTTGTATAGTTCTTCAGGGTACCCGTGGGTTCAAACTCACTTGGTCCCCACATATATTCATAGATCAGTTTCCCATTCGGGTTCTTTCCTGAGAACATCTCCTCGAGCTTTTTCTTGTTCCTAAGGACGTGTTTCAGATAGAACACTTCCATTGCCTGCTGATAAACCATCGAGTCTGTAGCGCCTATATCGTGACAGGAATCGATGATGTGACGGGTATTCTTGGGCAACCCCTTTATGAGGTTTCGGCCATCCGCCTTCCAGTCCCGGGAACTAAACATGGGCGACTGGAACACCAGGGACCTGATCCCCCTGCCCTTTTTTCTCAAGTAATATTCCAATGCCAGGGTCGTCCCCCAGGAGCCTCCCATCAGGTGAAACTCATCCAGCCCCCAGGCACCCACCAGCAAACTCAGTTCATCGACGAAAGTCCTTATATTCTGCTGTTTCCGGTCAGTTATTGAGCTGCGCCCCCCACCCAGCTGGGTGTAGCAATAAACAACCCTGCCATCGGCAAGGCTAAACACATTGCTGTCTGGCTTATGGGTACCACCTGGCCCTCCATGCAACCATATGACGGGTGTTTTACCCTTCCTTCCCTTTTTGGTGTAGTAGGTTCTGCCAAGACGATGATTGATATAAGCCACGAGGTTCTAATTGTCCCGATCATTTGATGAGGATTATGTATCATAGGGGTTACGACGAGTCGAGTGATTTGTCCGGAAATAGTGCTCAATTGAGGTATTAATCGTGTCTGAAGAAATGGGATTATTTGAAGTCATGTACAACAGCAGGGCAATGCGGCGCCTTGACACCCGGGAGATCCCCCAGGAAATTCTCATCAAACTGATTGATGCCGCAAACCAGGCTCCATCCGGGTCCAACATGCAGAATGGGCGCTGGATAATTGTCTGTGATGCAGCTAAGAAAAAAGTCCTGGCTGACTTGAATAGAAAGGGGATAGAGGAATACATAGGCCCGGCCGTATCGAGGCCTGGAAGCCTGCCTCATCAATCTGAAGCAAAACGTAAACGCATGCTGGATGCGGTCCTATGGCAAATGGAACATATGCATGAGATACCGGCACTAATTATTGCCTGCATGGAATTCGGCCAGAAGGTCGATGCAACAACTATGGCTCGTGCTGGTGGTTCCATCTGGCCGGGAATACAGAATCTGCTGCTGGCAGCGCGTGCACTGGGACTCGGAGCGGCTCCGACAACCCTGGCACTCGGGGATCATAAGGCGGTTGCCAGGGTTCTGAACCTTCCTGAAACAATGGCTGCATTTTGTTTGATCCCGGTAGGATATCCGCTCGGCAACTTTGGCCCGGTAACCCGCAAGCCTGTTGATGAGGTAATGAAATTCGATGCCTGGTCCTAACTCGTTGGCCATCACCAAGTAGGATAGTTATACAGCAACGGATATAGGTGAAAATGATGAGCAGTCAGATTGATGGTTTAAGTAAATTTTCTCTGTTTCAAGATCTTTCCCTCGAGGAAGTATCTGCCCTCGATGAGATGGCGCTGGTTGACGGGTTACCTCGTTCAGCGACTGTACGGGCTTGCACCCAGTCAGCCCTTGCTGTTTTAATTTGACGCGCTGTTAGAGCAGACCCCTATGACCGGCATCAAGATTTTGCAGCACCTGGCTCGTGGCTTGTCTCTCAACCTGAGAAGAACTTCTAATAAACTGACGGACTGCATGGAAATCGATTGCTAGGAGATCCTGACCATCAAACTACAAATCTGCTATAGATCAGCAGATAAATGCTATGGTGCTGCTGGTCAGCAACTGGAAGCCTAAAGAGAAAACCAATGGCAGACACAATCAATGAGCTAACGGCCGAAGAGCGCCATGTAATCATTAATAAGGGCACCGAAGCACCCTTTACAGGTGAATATGAGGACCTGACCGATAACGGCCTATATATCTGCAGGCAATGTGATGCTGCTTTGTACAGATCGGAACACAAGTTTCAATCCACTTGTGGCTGGCCCAGTTTTGATGACGAGATCGAAGGTGCCGTAAAACGCAAGCCGGATGCTGACGGCATGCGTACGGAAATACTGTGCGCAAACTGTGACGGTCACCTGGGGCACATTTTTGAAAAAGAAGGCTTCACATATAAAAACATCCGACACTGTGTCAATTCCATCTCCATGAAATTTGTCAGCAGTGAAGAAAGCTAGCCCGGATATTTCATGAAGGCGGCAGATAACTGTTGTTAACATGTTGTGATTCAACAGGTTGTCAATGTTTGAGAAGCTTTTGCCAGAATACAGTTTGTACCTGATCGGGGAGGGATAGAGCAAGAAAGAAAGTTTTCGCTCTGTTTGACTATCCGCCGTCTATTTCGCGAGTGATATTCTGATCTACAAGACTGTCGATTTGATCACTGGAGAATCCTAACTCAAAAAGCAGGGACCGTGTCTCCGTCGCGAATGGTGCTGTTGCTTTCTGGGGCTGGAAACCCTCACCATCGAGCTTCACTGGCGGTGTCAGAGCCCGAAACTGACCTGCTGTCGCATGATCCAGCAAGTAGAACATATCATTTGCTTCTGTCTGGGGATCTTCGAACAACTCAATTGGAAACTTCACGATTGAAACGGGCACACCTGCCTCCTGCAGAACACGCTGCCATTCAGTGCTTTTCCTGCCACGCACAATTTCTTCAACGCTTCGCCGCAGGGTGTGCAGATATTCTCTGTCAAGTCCATCAGCCTGCTCTGGATCATGCATCCGATCAACAAAACCAAGTGCAGTGGAAAATTTTACCTGAAGCCCTCGGCTGGCACAGGCTATAGCAATGCTGCCATCAGCAGTATCGTAAGTTCTGAAATATACAGCCAGCAATGGCATCACTCGCATGGATGGTACGCTCGCCACCTGCTCCTCAAATTTCGCACCTTCTATTCGCTGTTGGTTAATCTTCTCGATGATGATGCGATGCTTGTCTCGATCCAGATCCTCCGAACGAATCAACTGATTGTTGGCTAGTGTCATGGCGGATTGCATCAGGCTGACATCAACAATGCCACCCTTTCCAGTTCTCTCTCTGCGCAACAGCGCCGAGCTGACACCAAAAGCAAGAGACATAGCCGCCATATAATCCGAGATAACCGGATCACCGGGTGCCGGTCTGCCATCTACGATTCTCCCCATGGCTGCCATCAAACCGCTTCGAGCCTGCACAACAATATCCATTGCTGAGAGATCAGCGTCTGGCCCCTCCTTTCCAAAAGGGGTAATCTCCCCAATGATGAGCCGCGGGAATCTTTCCTTTAGTGTTGCTGAATCGATCCCCATCCGCGCAGCCAGGCCAGGACGAAAATTCATCAATACGACATCCGCCCAAGCCAACAGAGATTCAATCACCGGTTTCGCATTCACATCACTCAACTTCAGGGGCAATGAGTGTTTACCGCGATTTCGTGACACGAATATTCGAGATTCCATCAGCGTGATTTCTCCCATATGCCGGTTCGGGTCACCGTCTGGAGATTCAACCTTGATTACCTCTGCACCGCCTTCAGCAAGCAGCTGACCGCAAAATGGCACAGCGACAAACTGACCGAATTCGACGACCTTTATGTTTTCAAACGGCTGTGCATCTGACATGACAACTACTCAACGTAAGACTATTCTCTTTTATCACTTTCGGAACCCAAATAGCATCGTCAGGGGCTTTACCATAGACATCCAGATTTGGATACTCACTTGCCACCCACGCGCACATATATGCATCGAGCCTGTCATGGCCCGCACCAGGCACACATTTTTTCAATCTGTCAGAAAGTTCACCCGGGGTCCAACCGGTAGCCATCGCCACCGCACCAAGTTGCGCAGCAAGACCTTCCTTCTTGAATTTGTGCACATCGGCAACACCCAACCTGTGGACAATCGCCTGTGGAAAAACCTCAAGACAACGATAGCGCACTTGAAGTTTACGAAAAAGAGCAAAGCCTGCGAGCATCCAGAGCTGGTGGCCATGGGGCAGTCTATTCTCTGCGCCACCTTCCTCCAGGTGGCTTTTCACCTTTTCCCTGATGTTTTTGAAACCGGCAGCGGTAGGTGTTGCAAAGCATCTGATGCCGCTGGCATTTAGAGCACGCTCGCCCTCTCGCCTCCCGGTGAGTGAATAGTCTGCCGGAGCATCAATGGCGATGACTTCAACGACCGCCTCTAACAGGGTTTCAACCGCGCAGATATAATTGCCTACATCCCTTGCAAATTTACTTACCAGTGCAGGCTGCAGTGAGGCGACGTTACCCGAGCCACGCGGTATTGGGGGCAGCCCTTCCATCTCAAGCGCTACAGGAAAAAGCTTTTCGCCCTTCTTCCTGACGACGCAAATTGGCAGCTTCTTATTTTTCGCGAACGCTACATCAATGCCGACAAAGAGTTTGCTGGAGTTCATAAACATGAACAGTAACAAATATTCAATGTCTGCCCCTGCCTGTCAGCAGTCGGCCTGGTGACTAGTCCTTGTCCGGGCTGTCCTTGTCCGGGCTATCCACATCCGGGCTATCCTCGTCATGGCTATCCACATCCGGGCTATCCTCGTCAGGGTGATCCACATCGGTTTCACCCACCTCTTGCGCATCAGTTTCATGAGCGGTTGACACCTTAACAGCAGGCTCATCATCTTCCTCCTCCAGCCACTCCTCTCCACCTGGCTCTTCATCCGGCCATGGCGAGTAGGGGAAGGGGCGTAATTCCGTGTTGAAGGTCTGGAACTCCAGGATTTCAAAGATATAGATACTGAGATTCTTGCCGAACTGCAGCAATGGTTCATTAACACCACCAGTAAACAGAACCGCGAGAAACTGAAAAACTGCTATAAAGACAATGATAACTTTAGCGATACTATAGGCAATTGCGAACAGCACCATGTACAGGCCGCGAATCCATATTTCCCTGCTTACCAGGTTTTCTCTCGTTTCCTCTTCCACTTATTACCCCTTATCCTATTGGTTTCTTCTCTAGCAGCAATTTCAATACCAACTATTTATTTTGTTATTTATCATGCAGTTAGCAGCGCCTCAAGGCTGGAAATTGGTCATTACACCAACCAGTTGGTCCAACTCACCACCTCACCGGTAACATAATCCGGTGGCATATGGTTATCCCGGTCGTAACTACAAACATAAGTCGACGATGAGACGATGACCAATATCCTGACTGGCAGCTTCATACTCATTCCCTGCCAATAAGACCGTGCAGATGTGCAACCACGCTTCGCCCCAGCGCTCCGAGGGCATAACCTCCTTCCAGTACCGAAATGATTCTACCGCTCGAATATTTGTCCGCGATATCTTTCAGTACATCGGTCACCCAGCGATAGTCCTGCTCTTCTAAACACACCTGTGATATTTCATCTTCCCAGTGAGCATCGAAACCAGCGGATATAAAAAGCAACTCCGGTCTGAAATTCTCAAGTTCTGGTATCCAGGTCTGCTCAATTGTATGGCGAAATACAGAACTGTCCGCCGATGCGGGCAATGGAGAATTCACGATATGGGGTGGGGTTGGCCCGGTACCACTGAACGGATAGAAGGGATGCTGGAAAGTTGATAAAAACAGGTAGCCCTGTCTGTCCAGAACAATATCCTCTGTTCCATTCCCATGGTGAACGTCAAAATCAACTATTGCTATTCGATCCAAACCATATTTTTGTTTCGCATAGGCAGCAGCGATAGCCACATTGTTAAATATGCAAAAACCCATGGCCCTGTTTCGCTCCGCATGATGCCCCGGTGGTCGAGTCGCGCAAAATGCAGAAGATATTTCGCCCTCCATTACCAGGTCAACTGCATCAACTGCAGCGCCAGCGGCAAGTAACGCGGCCCGCAAGGTACCCGGACTCATCGAAGTATCTGGATCCAGCTTAAAAATGCCTTCTGTAGGAGAATGTGTGAAAACAAAGTCTACATACTCACTGTCATGACAGAGTTCCAACATTGCTTTTTCAATGGGCTCGGCGTCGTATTGGCGTACAACGAAATCGAGACCACTGCTAACAAGTTGATCCTGGATGGCTGCCATCCTCGCCGGTGCTTCCGGATGGAATTCCCCCATCATGTGGGCAGAACAATCAGTGTGGCTGATGATACCTAGTGGCATTTTTTGCAACTCACGATCTAGGCCTCAAGAGAGAGCTCAAGATTTATCTCGCCAAATTCTTCCGGTGGCTTTTTAACAAAACCGGCACGCTCAAAGACCCTCAACATGGGTTTGTTGTCCCGCCGCACGCAGGCGATCATTTTGCTTAGCTTTCGCTTTCTGGCGATAGTGATCATTTCTGACAACAAGGTTTTGGCCATACCCTCACCACGTTTACTTTCCCTGATTACGAAAGCAGCCTCACAGCTATTCGTTGAGTCTATATAGTAGTATCGACCAACTGCATGTATTACCTCACCGAGATGGTCATTCCCCGTGAAACAAAGGGCAAGATCCCTGTGCTGGTCAACACTCACAAGACTGCAGGACTTCTCCCGGGTCATCTGGGTGGGGTGATGATTGTATCGCATCATCAAGGTTTCTTTGCTGTGTGAGTAGAAAAACTCCTGGAGCTTACGCTCATCTGTCGGGCACAAGGGCCGCAGAACGTAATCACCACCACCGAAATTAAATTTCTTCAAATCCACCGAACCCAATTCAGGAACCGATGTAGGTGTATTCTCCTGATATTCCGGCACCCAGTAATGTTTGCGGACCTCGCTCAACAATTGATCTCTAAATTTTGGATGGGCGATACGAATCAGCTCCAGTGACCTTTCTCGAACGCTCTTCCCAACAAGTGAAGCTATGCCATATTCGGTAACAACATAATGAACGTCGCCGCGGGAAGTCACTACACCGCCCCCTTCTGTAACATGAGACACGATCCGTGAAGTCTCATCTCCCCTGGTTGTTGATGGTAAAGCAATGATTGGCTTGCCACCTTTGCTCAGAGAAGCCCCGCGGATGAAATCCACCTGCCCACCTATGCCGCTATAAAAGTGATAGCCGATTGAATCCGAAACCACCTGGCCGGTTAAATCAATCTCTATGGCACTGTTTATGGACACCATGTTGTCGTTGCGAGCGACCTGAACAGGAGAGTTAACATACTCTGACGGATAGAACTCGATATGCGGGTTGCCATCAACAAAATCATATAGTTTCTGACTGCCAATGCAGAAGCTGACTATGGACTTTCCAGCATGGAACGTTTTCTTCCGGTTGTTGATCACGCCTTTGATCATCAACTCGATAACACCGTCTGAGATCATCTCGCTATGTAGCCCCAGATCTTTGTGATTGGAAAGATAGTGCAGTACAGCATCCGGTATTTTGCCGATCCCGAGCTGAAGTGTTGACCCGTTTTCAATAAGCATTGATACATACTGCCCGATTCTTTCCGTAACACCGTCGAATACCGGTAAGGGTATTTCAGGTAGTGTCTGTTCGACTTCAACAAAGGCCTCAATCTGATTCACATGAATGAAACTATTCCCATTAGTGCGTGGCATCTTTGAATTGACTTGCGCAACAACATATTTTGCAGACCGTACTGCCGCAGATACAACATCCACACTGACACCGAGGGAACAGTAACCATATTCATCCGGTGGGCTCACCATAATCAGTGCAACATCCAGGGGGAGAATGCCTTCCTGAAACAACTGGGGAATCTCTGACAGGAAGCATGGCGTATAGTCGGCGCGACCCTCAGCAACTGCTTCACGGATATTCATACCACCAATGAAAAACGCGTTAACTTTGAATTGATTCTCATGCTCGGGCTCTACCCACACATTGTCTGAGAGGGTTAGTATATGAACGACCTCAATATCACGGAGCGAAGAGCCATTTTCAATCAGGTCATTGATCAGAACGTTAGGGACTGCTGCACCAGAGCCTATAAATATCCGGTTGCCCGATTTTAGTAGTTGATCCCAGCTAACAATCGAACGGTCCTTCCCGCTAATTAGCATAATTCACTTGCCATTTTCTTTGCACCGCTGGTTTCACCTTCTAAGCTCCTTTTAACTTACAAACTTGTAGTGCTGCCCAATGCGAACTCGATACAGCCTACTCCTAGTAGCTCAACCGGTTGCGGCCACTCTGCTTGGCTCTGTAGAGATGGGCATCGGCTGCGCCCAGGCTTCCTAAGCCTCTACCGGGCTAGCAATCTGCACAAGTTGTTTTCCCATATTCGCTCCGGAAAAAATTCCCCGTGACGCCTCCGGTACTTGCTCGAACCCATGAGCGATATCAACAACTTCCTTGAGTTTGCCTTCTTTCAGCCATTGACCCAGCCTCTGGGTAGCCCTCGCGAAATTTTGCTGGTAGTCGGAATACCAGAATCCGTGCATGCTGCCATTTCTCTGCGCAAGGAGAATATGGTTGTACACACCCATCTGAGGGTTATCGTAGCTGCCGATGCCACCACAGACTACCACTCGACCCCAGGAAGCCAGGTTGAGCAGAACAGCATCTAAAACCTGCCCACCCACGTTATCAAACATGACATTGACTCCCCCTGGCGCAAGTTTGCCAAGCTCCGCAGAGACATCGCTGGACTTGTAGTCGATTGCTGCTGTGAAGCCCAGGTCAGATACGAGGCGCTGGCACTTGTTTTCGTCTCCCGCAATGCCAATCACCTCACACCCTGCCAGACCCGCTAGTTGCCCCGCAATATTGCCAATACCACCAGCCGCAGCAGAGACTACTACCATGTCTCCTGGTTTTGGTGAACCAATATCTAACAATCCTATATAGGCGCACAGCCCCGTCATACCTAGCGTAATCATACTGGTCGATAGATCGAAACCTTCAACCTGCAGCGATAAGGGCACGCCGTTGACGTCATTCCCATCGGACAAGGTGTAGTCAGCCCACGCCAGATTCCCATGCACCAGGTCACCAACATTGAAACCAGGGTGCTGACTTGTGACGACCTGACCGCCTGCATGCCCCTTAATGGTGGCACCCACAGGAAGAGGGTCGATTCTGCCTGGCACACCCTTGACCCAGGCATGGACAAGGGGTTCACATGCAAAGATCAGGTTTCGAATCAGTATCTGTCCTGGCCCAGGCTCAGGAATTGGCGCCTCGTGCAAACCAAAAACTTCAGGCTCCAGGCACATGCCGGCGCTGGTCGAGGCTTGTGCCACGACCCACTGGCGGTTTATTTCTGCCATCAGAATATCCTTTTTAGGTCAATTGATTTCGGTTGATCCGACCGTCGCAGGTTTCATGGCGTCATGAAAACGAGCCCCGGTACCTTTTCCCGACTCATCTTTCTGAGCCTGAATGAACGATAGACCCAATCGCTGAAACAGGTTGTCATCGGACTTAGGTTCTCGGTTAGGTGCGGTTAACAGTTTCTCTCCGCTGAATATTGAATTCGCACCAGCAAAAAAACACAGTGCCTGCATCTGGTCATTCATTGATTCTCGCCCGGCAGAAAGACGAACATAAGAAGCAGGCATAATGACCCGGGCGATCGCTACTGTTCGTACAAATTCGAAGGGGTCCAGTTCTCCCAGAGTTTCAAACGGCGTGCCGGGCATCGGGATCAACAAATTGATCGGTACACTCTCAGGATGTATGGGTAAATTAGCCAGTTGTTGCAGCAATCCAGCCCTGTCTTCCCGGCTTTCGCCCATGCCCAGGATGCCACCACTGCATATTTTCAGCTCGGCATTTCTGACGTGCGCAAGGGTATCCAGTCGATCCTGATAACCTCGCGTCGTAACAACTTCCTTGTAGTATTCCGGCGAAGTGTCAAGATTGTGGTTGTAGTAGTCCAGCCCTGCCTCCGCAAGTTCTCGCGCCTGAGCACCAGTTAACATACCCAATGTCATACATGTTTCCATGCCCATTTCTTTTACCTGCGTGACCATCTGCAGGATTGCGGGCATATCCTTTTCCAATGGACAACGCCATGCTGCTCCCATGCAGAAGCGACTGGCACCATTTTCTTTCGCCTCTTTTGCAGCCTCTAGAACCTGTTCGATCGCGAGGAGCTTCTCCTTCTCTAACTCCGTCTGGTAGTGACCACTCTGCGCACAGTATTTGCAGTCTTCCGGGCAGGCGCCGGTTTTGACACTGAGGAGAGTGCTCACCTGTACGGAATTTGGATCAAAATACTGTCTGTGAATCGTTTGTGCCTGAAAGAGCAGATCATTGAGGGGCAACTCATACAATCGCAGGATCTCAACAGAGTCCCAATCGTGCCGTACTGGACTATCGCCATCCAAACTATTCTGTAAACTCATAAATTGCACCAATTAGATTAGTATGTGCTGAAACCAGCTTTTGCAGGGCAAGCACATGAAAGTGCTTTCAGGGTCCTGCTTATTCTGGACAAAGTCAACCGACAAGAGAATCACCAGCCAGGAAGAGTAATAGCCAGCGAAAAGGTCGAGGGTGAAACCTAGTGGAGCTAGTTGATCATCTCCAGGAAAATACTATTCAGTACCTGGTTAAGATCATTTTCATTGGGTAATTCATCCTCTGGCGTCCTGTACAACCCAAAATTAGAACTGAAATGTCAGATTGAAAACCGTTTCATTCCGGCGATGGCTCCCACGACCAAACATGTCACCGATCGACCAGGGACCCTGCTCATCTCCGCTTGCCCGCCAGTACAAATTCTGCTGTACATTAAAAATGAGATGTTTTGACCAGAGGTATTCCAGTGACAGTCGGTTGAATGCTCCGGTGGACCGTGGATCATAGGCAAGCACGAATGTTGGCTTCCAGCGTCCTGCCCTGCCGTAACTTGTGGACGCAGCAAAAGTGATAACAAACTCGTCCCTGTCCGGTGTGTTGTTGTTCACACTCACAAATCGATCTCGCACAGTCGCGCCGCCAATGGTCGCAGGCACCACGGAAGAGACACCCTGATAGTGGGAACTATAGTCCAGGTATCGCCGCCAGAAGAACTGCGTCGATATAAAGAAGGTACGCAGTTTATTCAGCGGCCTGATCCAGGTCGGCCGATCTAAACCCAGCATGACGACCATCTGGCTGACAGTATCAAATTGATCCTGTTCCGGATCAATTCCTAGCGGCGCACCAGGCTCTATCGCTACAGGAATTCCTTTGGTAACCGTTGTCTCCAGCCGAATAACCGATTGGGTGTATTTTTCTTCAGAAAAATTGGCAGTCAGCCCAACCACATGGGTGCGTGGATATACAAGATCTACTGCCGTATGTAAGGTATCGATGTCCAATTCAGCCAGCTCCGATCGAACCTTCACCCCCGGTGTCGCAGAAAAGCCGTAGTAGTAGTTAAGGCTAAAATCAATATCACCCCAAATGGCTTTGAAGCGAAATCCGCCCTGGCCATTTTCCAATTCCCTGCGTGGACGTTGATCCCTTACGGTAACATCCAGGTCATAGAGTTGATCACCTATGATGACCGAATTCGCAACCTCGGGCAGACCTGCACCATAAAAAGCCCAGGGGTAACGCGGATCTGTCTCTACCAGATTTGACTCAAAGTCATTGGGAACCCAGACAGCCTCGACAAATGATTCTTCGAAGGGTCCAATCTTGCCAATATCAACAATGCCCCGTGCCATCCACAGGGGAATTCGGATGTCTTCCCAGGGCTCCTGACTCCAGTGCCAACTGAGATCGAGCGGGTTGATAACGTCAAGTGCTCTGAAGTTATCCGTTTCACCCCATACCACCTGTTGGCGGCCAAGCCTCAGCGTGAATGGCGGCAATACCATATCGACAAAAACTTCACGTATTTTTGATTCAGACTTGCCTTCGAGTCCGTCGTAACTGTCTCTTAGATCGTAAACCGAGTCATAGATACTGCGGCCGATTACCGTCAGCGTGGCCTCTTCCAGCCGTCCAGTTAAAAACCGGCCGAAGGCTTTGCTGTCACGCAGGAAATAGTATTTTCCCTCCAGCTGCGCAGTATTACGCTGCATAATGAGGTCGCCGTTAGAGAAGTTCGTCGCACGTACGACATTTTTTGCATTAACAAAACCCTCAAGCTCAAGGTCATCCGTGATATTGACGATGCCCCAGGATGAAGAAGCGAAAAATATTGTACCCAGCAGAAGACCTGCGAGGGCAACCTGTTTCTGTTGTCTGATCATAGTATTTATCTACTAACGGCGACCACTGGTCATGTTGCGAAGGGAGTAAAATTGTTTGGCTCGCGCTGCTGAAAAATTCCTCTTCTTGACGTAGCAATGAGTCAGCGTAGCATGGGGTTTTTTGGCATTGATGTCAGTTTCACCAAGGTGCAGGAACACGTTGTACCCCAGGTTTTTTGAATAGTCCTGCTTCACAAAGGGTGCCTGCTGCGCAACCTCTGTGGCATAACTTTCGGAGTATTTGAGAAAATGCTGGTTCATGCGCAACAACCGGTCGTCCTCACGATCAAACGCGAACATCCAGTGTGTCCAGTAGGTTTCAGCATCGATGAAAACGATGCGGTAACTATAGGGATGATTGTCTGCCTTAGGCTCGATCAGAACGACATGGCTTTCCCGCACTTCCCAGCGTGCCTTGTGTGGCACCCACAGGTGTGGTCCGCCAAACTCTGGGTTGTCACGAACATTGACCGTAGCAAGCACTGATCTTTTTCCCAGGTAAGTCCAGTTGTTCTCGTATACCTTTCCCGAAAACCCAAGTGCGTCTTCCTTAATCATGTCCATACCCATGCTCTCACCGGTGCGTTCTGAAGACAGGGTTCGCCGGGGTTTACGCTGCGCGGGCATGTACATCCAGCCGGAATTTTCCTTGTAGTGATCGACATAGGTGATGGTCATGCTCTTTGTGCCGGCCATATCCCGCGGGGAGCGAAACTCCATGATCGACTTGCTTTTGACTTCCTCATAACCCGGCACCAGGCTATGGTCTCCCCTGGCATAGGTCGCTGACACCCCGACAAATTCCATTTGCCGGTCCAGTTGACCATTTTCACTTCGCAACCAGGTCACCATAGGCATATCATAGTTGTCAGTACCGGGTCTCCAGAGCATGTTCCAGGTAGCCTTCTGGGCAGCCTCTGGATCGTCTGGCTTGATTTCAGGGAATGGAAATTTCCCACCAGTGAAACCCACCAACACGCCCTGCTCATCCAGCTGATAATCAGTGGCCGACTTTTGGTTCCAGTTCTGCGGTGCCGGATAGTGACCTGTTGCCCCTATCTCCATATCCATGCCAGCAAATATGTAGTATTCCCATGCCGACTGGGGAATGAGCTGCTCCAGGTACTTTTCCCTGTCTTTTTCCGTTAGATGTTGCCCGGGAGTAAGCTCATTGGCATTGGGGGAATCAGCACTGATCCATTGTCGAAGGGTTTCATAGCTCTGGTCAGACGACGCTTGAGATGGGGCTGAAAAACATTGACTGAGGACTATCACTAGAATAGAGCCATTAAAGAAAGGGTGGCACCTTCTACCCCAGATGACTTCCGATTTACTTTTTCCCATAGTTCACAATCCTTTGTTGTACGGATGACCAGATAGTATCAAGTCACCCTATTTTGAGGGAGGCTAAAAATGGTGCAATGCAATCCTACTTTACAAGGCTGTACCGTAACAAGAAGCCTCGCATCAGAAGCACTTTTAATGTCAATTTGTCTAGAGCTTTCCATAATCAACGGTCAACCAGACTTCCGGTTTGATTCGAACCTGGATGTTTCCCTCACTGACAGATTGATCTGCGTACTGATTACCTAATTCCTTGCCAAGATATCGAATAGCCATGGGGCGAGTATCGCGTTCACTATCCGTCTCGGTAACACTGATCACTGGCCCTTCAACAGTGACATATTTATAGGGTGGATTCTCGTCCTGGGCACACAGGGAGATCACCACGCCTTCGCTAATCAACCGTCCCTTGAGGGAATCTCGCCCCATTCCAACCAAAACTTCACCACCTGGCTCGTAGGAATACCAAATAGGCGCTGTAAGAGGCGCTCTCCCTTCCCTTGGGATGGAAATGACACCAACGTGCACATCGGCGAGAAATGCTTCCCGCTCGTTCCTGTTCATATTCAGACTCATAGTTTATTCCTTTAGGAAGTTTTTAGATGACCCAGACGAATTGAAATCGTTTCCAAAGCAGGTATAGCTTCACTCATGCCTTGCGCTCATCAAACGTGATGTATTTTTCCACTTCAATGCGTCCCACGAGTCGACCATCAGAATCCATCGAACCCATCCACCGTTCCCTGTGCGCTTCATCCTGCTGGAAGGACTTTTCATATAGAACTTCAAGGAACCGCCTGCGCTTGGCAGGGTCATCCGTAAGGTGCACAGTACCAACGATCGACACAGAGCCCAATCCCGCAACGCCAAAAATAACGGTGGTCCTGTTGTCCTTGAGCCAGGCTTTGGTTTTGGTACGGTTGGTCGTTGTCGTCACCCAGACCTCGCCATCAATCAGTGCGGGCGTGATCCAGACCCCCATGGCCCGACCCTTGCCGTCCATCCAGGTCACGGTACAGCCTGTTGCTGCTTCGATACACTCCTGAATGGTTTCCGGGTCCATACGAAAAGCACTCAGATCTTCCCATAGTTCCTGTTCTTCTGCCATGAAATACCTCCGATTCAATCAAGGCCGCCAGGCTTTGAGCTGTTTGGTTGCCGATTTGTTCGCTATGGCTCAGAAATGTAGCAGCCATGAGCCAGCCAATCAATAGACCCGCAAGTTTCGGCTACTTGTTATTCATACTTATGGCGACCACCTTGCAGGTGCAAAAACGAAGTCGAGTTAAATCGGAACTGCACTCTGAAATGGAAAAAGAGAAATCGTATTCATGGTAGCGCTGGATTTATAAGTGGTGTTCTCCTTTTGCCCCACCTGTATTGGATCTTCGAACTTGATCCGCTTTTACTATCACTGTATACCAGACACTAAACGACTTGCGGCTTACCTAAAACGATATTGAGATTCTATTCCGGTGACAATTAAAGACAATGACGAATACCTGCACCCGGCGCCTGAAGGAACCGAAGGACTCTGGAGCGACAACCTGTGGTTCTCGTTTGTAGACCGGGAAGCAGACATCCATGGCATCAATCACATGCACGTGACCAACAAGGGTTACGCGCGATTCAGCACCTGCCTGGTGATTGACGGCATTCCAATGCCCTGGGCCAACAAGGCACCCTGGCATGACATAGGCAAATTCGACAAGCTGACCGATGGTGGGCGAATGATCTATGAGGTCATCAAACCCCAGAAAGAACTCCGTATACAGGCCGACAATGATAAGTACGGTTTCGATGTAACCTTTACCGGTCGGTTCCCCGTCTTCGACTATGAAGACTGCGTACATGGTAATCCGCTCAAGTCAGCCGGTGTCTACGGCGGACACTATGAGCAGGGAATGCTGTGCCAGGGTGAATTTGAAGTTCGGGCTGGACCGAAGCAGGGGCGACGACAGATTCATTGTTATTCCCATCGCGATCATTCCTGGACGGACAGATTCACCAGCGGGTCACCCTGGGAGTTTCAGAAACCGCTGACTCTGCGGGATTCTCTCAGTCACTATTGGCCATCGATTCAGACCGACAACTTTCATCTAAACGCTTTTGGTTTCATGAATCCAGAGGTCGGACCCTACAATCTAACCGATTCGGATCAGGTGCAGGTCGGGGGGTTTCTGTCCGATAAAAACGGCAGCAGGGCGATTCGCAATGCCGAGTGTCTTGAATGCCGCCTGGAACTGGACGGGCGAAGCGCCATGAGCTTTCGCTACAAGTTCACGCTGCCCGACGGTGACATCATCCATGTAAGGACCGGGCGAAAATACGCCCAGACCGTGAACGGTCTAATGCGCGGCGAAAACGATGCCGAGTGTCTGCTGGACTGCTACGAGGGTTTCTTTGACTTCGAGGTTGAGGAAACTGGCGAACGCGGCTACGGCGTTGCTGAGTATTCAATCGAACCAGCCTTTCCACGCTGGCGCTATTAGAAGACGCCAGCCACGGCGGAACTATCTATCTCGGAACTATCCATTCACGGAACTATCCATTGCACAGGGAAAACTCAAGGGTAACCGGTCACGAATCTGCGCAATCCCCCGGGGCTGCAGACCTATAGGAGCTCTAGTGATGAAAGAACCTGGTGGATGGAGATGCAATACAAGTTTACGCGCAATAATCTGTGCAATAATCGCGCGATATCGAACCGTAAATTCCAATGCCAGGAGTCTTATATGAAATCAGGTGCATACTCTCCCAACCGACCTGAATCGACACTCTATGCCATGTCAGCTGATGATATACCCATGTTCTATGACATGCAGAATCTGACCGAAAAACAGAAGGCGGATCATGACGAAAATGTTCGTTTGCTGGGGCATCAACAGGTGTCCTTGATGGCAATCAGCAAGAATCAGGACTATGTCGGTATGTATGATGACTTTAAATCGGCACCCTTCGATGAGATTCTAAATAGATACCATGCTCTCCTTTCGAAAATCGGCCTCGATATGGTTCCCCTGGATCACCTTGTTTATGCGCCTAAGGATACCTACTACGACGATCTCGCTAAGGCGCTGCCCCCTGTGGAGATGATCAATCTACTCATGGTAAGCCGCTCAAACGAGGCGCTTCACCACAATAATGAAGAGATGGCAAGAAATCTGAATTTGAATTCGAAGTATCACTTTGCTGAAAACTCCCCTTCTTTCGGCATTCCCGTACCGGACACGATCATCACCAATCAGCCACTGGCTGGTAATGAGGAAGCTGAAGCCTTCTTTGAGAAACACAATGGTGAAGTCATCCTGAAGATGACCGGCTTTGCCGGTGGACGAAATGTCGCCCCGGTTGATGATATTGCCGCGGCTGAGGCCTACCTGAAAGATTATATTGAGTCTGCCCCGGTGATTCTGCAGCAGAGAATTTCGTTTGACTATTACCAGGAGTGGACGATTGACCTCAACATTACGGATACCGGCATAAGCATCGATAATGTCCGGCGAATTCTGCTCGCAGACGGACTCTGGATTGGTAACCTCTTTCATGCCACCCCTCCATTGACTGAGGAACAGGAAAAAATTCTGATCAATGTCGGTGAGTACGCTAGAGCATTCGGTTTCGGCACCAGTGACGGCAACAACTTTGGCATAGACTTTTTTATCGGCAAGCAGGGAGAGATCATCGTAACGGAGATTAATCCCCGCTGGACTGCCGGACTGTTCCCAAGTGAAATACTTAAGGTGCTAAAGACCGATGTTGATTCAGTCGCTTACTATGACCTGATCAGTAAAGACAAATGCCTGGAGTACCTGGACTATGTTGAGAGCAAATTACCGGGGCACAGTTCTGGTCAGTTCGATGTGATACCCCTGGGATTTATGCCATTCGATGTGGAAATCGAGGGCAATTCATTCGTATCAATCTGGTCAATTGTCAGGGGTGACTTTCCGGCTTTCAGAACGGAAGCCAAAAAACGTTTTGGCGGACAGGAATTCGCCAACGCGGACAGGATACCCATCTAACAGGCTGCCAGATCAACGGCTCAAATTAACTGTAAAGCCTCCATCGACAGGGAGCAGATGCCCGGTAATGGCGCTTGCAGAGGGTGATAGCAAAAATATCACGGCGCCTGCCACCTCTCCTACAGTGGGCAGTTTCTTCATAGGGTATGTATTGTTCGCCTGGTCTATGTACCCCTTGTAGAATTCCCCCTCGACGACATTGTCATCAGCCGCATCTGATCCATCCCTTCCTCCAGTGAATCTGTGCAGCATGGGAGAATCATCAATCGCACCGGGGCAGACGCAATTAACACGAATGCCGATATCCGCAACCTCAATAGCCACTGATTTGGTCAGCGACTGAACGGCACCATTAGCTGCTGTGTAGGCCGGGACGTTTGCATGCCCCCCAAGCCCGATCATGGAGGAAACGTTGACTATCGCACCGGGCTTTCGTTCTTCTTTAAAATGAAGGACCTGGTGCTTCATACCCAGAAACGCTGACTTTGCCTTGATGGAAACACAGAGATCGAAAACCGCTTCACTGCTTTCGTCTATCGTAGCCAGGGGAGTGTCTTCGACGCCAAGATTATTGACGGCGAAATCGAAGCCGCCGAACGCAGCTACTACCTTCTCATGCAATGCAACAATCTCGGCCTCTTTTGTCGCATCCATCTGCACGAATATGGCACCACCGCTATCCTTCGATTCAAGTAGCGTCAATGTCTTCTCGCCCTGATGGCTTGTGCGGCCTGTGATGACAACACGCGCCCCTGCATCAGCTAGCTGCAGCGCTATCTCTCTGCCTATCCCACGAGTTCCACCATTCACTATTGCCACTTTCCCGGAAAATGGCTGACTGCCAATTGATGTCACCTTTTAACCTCGCTACTTTCGGATAAGTATACAGGGACTTTAGCTGCCCCCTAACGGGAAATCCATATTTGCTAGTGAAACCTAATTCGGGTTCAAGTAGTCTTGAGATAGCGCCAGGATCGAAAGCCAGAGAACCAAAAGCCCTTTGAAACCCCCATGAGCCGAAGATAGTCTATGAACGACTGGTACGACGAGATAGGAAAGGGTTACACCAGCCTTAGAATTCCCGACAAGAGGATAGCAACCATCGTCCACAAGGCGCTGGGGAATGCCGACAGGGTCGCGAACATTGGTGCAGGCACCGGGTCTTATGAGCCTCTGGATCGCGAGGTCTATGCCATTGAGCCTTCTGCCCTGATGCTCAGCCAATACGAGGGCACAGGCAAGCGGATCCAGGGAATCGCAGAGGCGATCCCTCTAGGGGACAATTCTGTGGAAGCATCTATGGGAATACTGACCCTGCATCACTGGGAAAACTGGAAGAAAGGCCTCAAGGAAATGCTTCGCGTTAGTCAACACTCTGTGGTCTTACTTACCCACAAGCCGGACCTCTACGACTTCTGGTTACTGGACTATTTCCCAGCCATCCGTGAGATCGATCAGAAAATATTCTCTTCCATCGAGGATATTGAATCAGAAGCGAGCCTGAATCAGTGGAAGACTGAAAGTATCACGGTTCCCGTACCTTTTGATTGCACCGATGGTTTTCTCGGTGCTTACTGGCGAAGACCAAATGCCTATTTTTCCTCTGAAGTACGCAGATCAATATCAACGTTCAATCTATTGGATTCGGCCCTGGTCGAGCATACGCTTGAACGACTTAAGAATGATCTTGATTCAGGAGAATGGAATAAACGGTACGGTCAGTTAAACAATATCACCGAGCTTGATCTGGGTTATCGATTACTCAGAATGACACCAGTCTAAGTAGACCAAACACTCTTCCAGGAACTCTCCCGGGCGCTCTTCCAGGAATAGGGACTAACCAATAGTGTCCGACAGCTGAGATCGCTCGTTTCATTAAAGATGCTAACATGTCACGTCTTGATAGCCTCCGCACCAAATACGATCCACTGGGGCTTTTTTAACTCGCGGGCAGGAAGGCGGGGCGAGAAACCGGAATAGGACTCCATGGCATAGAAATTGGTAAACGTGCAACAGGACAAATTGCTGAACGATATCGCCAACGACCGCACACATGGTTCAACTGACCTTGCACTACTTGCACTTGATGGAATCTCCAAAGCAGCCAATGCAACAGATACCGTTCTTTTAGCCGTCTTCCAGCAGCGTATGCAATCGCTGATACGTTCACTCCAATCGTCCAGACCCAGCATGGTGGCACTCAACAATTTGCTGGAACGAGTACGTCTACCAATATCACAATTCAACTCACGTGACCTCAAAGCTTATCGGAAACTAATTATTGATCACTGTGCTGAAGCAAAATCATTTGCTCGGGAGGCCCAATCTCAGGCAGTAATTGAAATGGTAAACCAGATCAAGCCTGGTGATGTGATTATGACCCACAGTATCAGTTCGACTATCAAGAAGGTCTTGAGCAGGCTTTCAAAAACAAGGGTTCATATCATCGTAACTGAATCCCGGCCCGGCGACGAAGGCAAGGTGCTGGCCGCGTATCTCGTGGCGCTGGGCATGCGACCGACCTACATTACCGAAGCGCAAATCAATTTGTGGATGCCAAGGGCCAACAAAGTAGTAGTTGGAGCCGATGCATTACTTGAAGATGGTTCCATCATCAACAAATGCGGTACCAGCCTCATGGCCATGTCAGCCCGTTATCATGGTGTTCCAGTCTATGTCTGTGCAGAGTCTTTTAAACAGACGAACAGCAACGCATATGAGCTGGAACAAATGGACCCGGGCGAGCTCAAACTCAATGTAGCAGGCGTAAAAGTGAGTAACTGGTATTTTGAGCGGGTAGCTCCAGACCTCATTACCAAGTGGATACACTAGCCGTCCATCAATTGTCCCTTATTCCTGTTAGCGAGAGGAACTGATGCCAGCCATTCTATAGACCCTGTTCCTGACTCTTCCTGATATCAGAGCGACGAGTATTGGACCAACACATGAGCTAACACCGATATAACAACGGGCTAGAGTGTGCGCGTGAAAAATCGCGTGATCAGAGTTGCTTTGATAAAGGCGTCAGGGTGTGCCAAGGAAGCCTTCCAGTGCTATTTCAACAAAAGCTGCACCAAACCAGGCAAGCGGGGGAACAATAATGTACAACAGTAATCTGGAAACTATCGACATATCGAGGGGCCAGGTGGGTAAGGTTTTTATTCGCTCTCACCTCTGCAACAAAGACTCCAGCTGATCGACATGGTTACCTGCCAGATCTTTTGGTGCGGCAAGAATGCTTGCATTTATTTGTCGCAGTTCCTCATTCTTACAATCGACTATCCGCCGGTGCAGCGAGTACATGGGCATCACCATCAATACAGTAGTCGCGGGAAGCGTTACCAGGAAGGCGTTCATGTAGTTCCCCAGACGAAATTGTGCGTCGATTGATTGCACTACGGTAATAGTCAAAGCGCCAACGACCAGCAACGCGTCCGTCAACCCTTCCTGACCGAAGGGCTTAAGACCAGAGGGCTCAAATATGTCCAGCTTCACTCTTTTTCCTGCCTTGTAAAAAGTGCGAGCCACGTGAAATCGGATAGCCAGGAGAAAACCTACAAAGACCCACAACAAAATCTGCCCTACTGCAATGACATAGACCACGCTGCTATTGCTTCTGATGATGGATCCTGGGTCACCGGGCAGGTTGAGCAGGGAAAAGAAACCGCCCACCAGACACCCGATAAGTAAAGTCCGCCTGGGAACCAGCTCGATATAATGGGCGAAGTTAAAAACAGCGACAGATTGAATCTGTTGCGCCAGCTGCAGCGAGCGCCTCTGGGCGAAAATAAGTGCCGCCGCGAGGTAGCTGGGAAGAAGTATCAGCAGCAGAACCTGACCAACGAGTTGTAATCGACTGTCGAATCCGACTGTCGTATGCATGGAAAATATCCCGAAACTTGCATACCAGATTGTCAGCAGCAACAGGAGGCCAACCGCTAAAATTAGCCCGGAATATTTGTCCTCGTATATAAATGCATGTAATCGCTGGTTCATCCTATTAAGCTAACGTGGCAGTGCTTGCGAGTCAAACAGATCCCAGTATGAAATAGCCTGCCCCAATGGCAACCTGAAGGTTGTGAATTCTGGCAATTCCTGCAAACTGTATCAATGAATGAATTTATGCAATTTCTGATTGAGCACGGCTACCAGGTTATCTTCATCTGGGTAGCCCTTGATCAAGCAGGTCTGCCACTGCCTGCCCTCCCGTTGTTACTCGCGGCAGGTGCGCTTGCCGGTATTGGCGAACTGTCCCTGCCGCTAGTCATTTTGACAACCACCCTAGCCGCGGTGCCAATTGACCTTTTCTGGTATTGGCTTGGCCGGGCAAGGGGTGGAAAAGTGCTGATTCTACTATGCAGCATTTCCCTAGAACCAGACTTCTGCGTCAGAAATACAGAGCAAACATTTGGCAGGCTTGGCGTATTTTCCCTTCTGGTCGCTAAGTTTGTACCGGGCATGGCAACCCTCGCGCCACCCATGGCGGGCATGACAAAGATGAATGTTGGTTTGTTCCTGCTTCTTGACAGCCTCGGGACTCTAATCTGGGTCTCACTGCTCGCCGGTGTCGGCAACTGGTTTCATGCAGAGCTTGAGTTAGTTGCCCAAAGGTTCGCCGAACTCGGTGCCTTGGCAACCTACCTTTTTCTGACCGTTGTTACCTTGTTCTTTGGCAACAAGTTGATCCAACGGAGAATCTTCCTGCGCTCCCTGCGAATGCGCGGGCTCGAGCCTGCTGAAGTCAGTGAACTATTGAATTCGAATCAGGACCTTCACGTGATTGATTTGCGTCACGAACACGATTTTGCAGCACATCCAAAGATGGTACCGACTGCAGTACGTGTGCCGATGGAATCAATCGAACGTCACCTTGATCAAATACCTAAAGAGAGCGATATCGTAATTTATTGTAGCTGACCCAATGAGGCATCCAGTGCCCGTGTGGCACTCAAGCTAAAAAGGAACGGCATCCCCAAGGTGTACCCAATGATTGGCGGCATCGATTCCTGGCTAGAGCAGGGATTCGCCACTGAGTGAGGCAAAAGCGCAGATCCCGTAACGGGAGCCTACATACGTCGATGCAGAAACGGCGAAGCTATGAGGACCAGGATACCAAGTACGATAGCGACGATCGCTAATTTTTCAAACACTCCAACATAGACCGCCAGGGATTCGACGCCCGTTTCAACAACAGCGCCACCTTCACCAATTGCCATCAGGCCGGCGATCATGCCAGCGGCATAGGCTGCAAAGGCACTGGACATAAACCAGACACCCATCATCATGGCGGCAACGCGTTGCACAGACAGTTTAGTGACCATCGACAAACCAACCGGAGAAAGACACAGTTCACCTGTTGTATGAAGCAGGTACATTAGCGCAAGCCAGATGACAGAGACCTTGCCATCAGGGCCTGCCTGACTGGCACCAAAAATCAGCACCGCGAAACCCAGCCCAACCTGCAGAATACCGAGTCCAAACTTGGCGGGTGTCGAAGGCTCCCACTTCCTGCGACCCAGCACAACCCACAGAATCGCGAACAAGGGTGCAAACAAAATGATAAAAAGTGGATTCAGTGATTGGAACATTCCCGCCGTAAAAATATTCCCCATGGCCACATTTCGGTCGGTAAAGAGGGTCAGGGACGAACCGGCCTGTTCAAACAATGCCCAAAACAGAACTGAGAGTGCAATAAGTACCAGCATCACCAACATCCGGTCTCGCTCCTTCGGCTCACACTGGGAGACGGAGAACCAGATCACCCAACTTACGACAAGAGCGCCGAACACCGACAGCATCAGACCCAGCTCTGCTGTTCGTTGGATAACCTGCCAAATGGCAACCACCGTCAAGAGCCCAACCAGGTAAATTAATTTCTCCTTGGTTACCAGGGGGAACAGATTGCCTAACACCGGTTGGGTCAGCACTTCCGGAGAAAGTGGCTCTCCATACCCCAATAGATATTTTCGACCAGACTGAAAGGTCAAAAGGCCTATCAACATCCCGATGCCCGCCAGGCCAAATCCGTAGCGCCAACCATAGTTTTCTCCAAGGTAGGCACATAAAAGGGTCGCCACAAACGCTCCGATGTTTATGCCCATGTAGAAGATGGTGAAGCCGGCATCACGTCTAGGGTCACCTTTCTCATACAATTGCCCGACGATAGTAGAGATGTTGGCTTTCAGGAACCCGACACCGACAACGATAAAGGCCAGGGAAAGATAGAATATCTGATTATAGAAATCGTCACGCACCACCTCGCTCTGACCTTCAAGACGTATGGCAGGAGGGCCTTCAAACGCCATGCCGAAATGACCACACACCAGCAAGATGGCACCAAACGTGATCGCCTTCCTGAATCCGAGATAGCGATCGGCAATCAACCCACCCAGAACTGGCATAGCGTACACAAGTGAGGCGTAGCTACCGAAGATGAGGCCTGCCTGGGCATCCCCAAAAAGAAAATGCTTGGTGAGGTAAAGGATCAGCAAAGCCCGCATGCCGTAGTAGCTGAATCGTTCCCACATCTCGGTAAAAAACAGAACGAAAAGCCCCTTCGGATGACCGAGCAGGGTTCCGGTATTTTCGCTTACTTCATTCATCAATCCACCTGTGCCATCGAGGGCAATTCTGGTTCCTATAATATGGAGCCAAGGGTACCGTTTCTTTCAGGAGCGGACTACTACTGAATGAATATTCAGGCACGTACGTCCCACGTCAGATTTCTTAGAGCTCGTTAAACAAATGATCGAACTACTTCAGCCACTAACTTCATATCGATCTATCAAGGCTCTGACCAGACCACTGCGAACAATATCGTCCCGGCTGAACCGGTGCACACGCACATCGGCCAAACCATGGACACGGTCAATGGCATCTGCCAGCCCGTTTGCACCCTTGATGTCGCTCTGACAAATATCACCGTTAACAACAACCTTGCAGCCTTCCCCGATCCTGGTCAGAAACATTTTCATTTGTCCGATGGAAGTATTCTGAGCTTCATCCAATATCACGAAGGTATCCTTGCCGAAGGTTTTGCCACGCATAAACGCCAGTGGTGCGGCAACGATCCTGCCGTGGCGCAGGTTATATTCAACAGCGCCTGAACCCAGGCGTTCGTCCAGGAGTTCCCTGAAAACGTCGATGTAGACGGAGAACTTTTCATCTACTGCACCGGGCAGGAATCCGAGTTGCTCACCGGCTTCCACCGCCGGTCGAGTCAGGATGATTCTTTCGATCCGCCCCGCCACGAGCGCTTCAGCCGCTAACGCAGCAGCACAATAACTCTTACCCGTACCAGCGGGACCGATCCCGAAAGTCAGGCAATTATTCTTGATGGCGGTTATGTATCGTTTTTGTGCTGGGGTCTTAGCTTCAAGAGGTCGATGCGACCTTGGAGCGGAGTAGATTGTTTCTAGGTGGGCTTGGTTCGAATGCAGCGTATAGATGTCTGCTGTTTCGAAACGATTTTCTTTTTGTTTACTAGATTGGTGTCTGTGTCTTCTCCCTTCTGATTGCCTTTTTTTGTTTAGTGAACAATGTGCTCGGGACTTTTTAGCCATAAATAATCTGTAAGTTGCAAAAATTAAAAATCAAATACTGCACCAAATACTTAAATAACGGCTGTCGCCAGGTCTCGAACTTTCTCCTCTGTTATTGCAGCAGCAAAATCGCCACCACAGGTGATGATGTTAAACAAATTTTGCCAAGTAGCAAGGGTCAGGTCTTGAAACAAGTGATTTCCAGGAAATTAATCTGACATCCCTCAGGTTCGCGGTGGTAAAGTTAAGCAAAATCGATTGAATTTGAAGGTACACCGGTTATTGGATGGAATGACATTTAGCATGATAGATATTGAAAAACGATTACACGCCGTACGTGCAGAAATGACCGCGGCCGGGCTGGACGCCCTGGTGATTCCCAGGGCCGATGAATACCTCGGAGAATATGTCCCGGAACACAATGAGCGATTAGCCTGGATCAGCGGTTTCACTGGTTCCGCTGGTGTAGCCATTATCCTGAAAGAACACGCAGCCATTTTTGTTGATGGCCGCTATAGCATCCAGGTTCGGCAACAAGCTCCGGGCAATCTGTTCGACTTCCACCATCTAATTGAAGACCCACCTTTTAAGTGGCTGGGCAGAACACTAAAAAAAGGCTCACGAGTGGGCATTGATTCGCGGCTACACTCTTACTCCTCGTACAAATCCGCTAGAGACATATTGGAACCTCTTGAAATCTCTCTAATCGAAATCAAGAACAACCCAGTAGACGACCTGTGGGTCGACAGACCTGAACCGGAACCCAGACCAGCCTTATTGCTGGGCGAGGAATTTACGGGTGAGCACAGCAGCAGCAAACGTGAACGTATTGGCGCCATTATTGAAGACAATGGCTGCGATGTCGCTCTAATCACCCAACTGGATTCTATTGCCTGGCTGCTCAATATTCGGGGTAGCGATGTCCCCCGCTTACCTGTCCTGCTGGGATTTGCGATATTGGCAAAAAATGGAGAGATGACATTTTTTACTGATGCCCGAAAAATTCCAAACGATTTTCTACAGCATGTAGGTGAAGGAGTAACTGTTCAGAAGGAACCCATGATCTCGGATGCACTTCAATTAATGGGCGTCGATTCCAAGAAGGTTCTGGTTGACGAAGCGGTGACGAATGCTTTTTCTGTACTTCGATGCATGGAGAATGGCTGTGAAATTGTTGCAGAAAAAGATCCGGTTCTTGTGCCAAAAGCGCAGAAAAACGCCATAGAAATTGCCGGAGTGCGCAACTGCCATATTCGTGATGGCGCTGCCGTTTCCCGCTACCTTGCCTGGATTAAGCATGAGGTGTCCAACGCGATACTCCATGATGAAGCCGAGCTGGCAGACCAGCTGGAATCCTTTCGCAGGGAAGCATCACAACTAAAGGACCTGTCATTCGACACTATATCTGCTTCTGCAGCCAATGCGGCCCAGTGTCACTACAATCATAAAAACGGAACACCGGCGAAACTGGAGATGAATTCTCTCTACCTTGTCGACTCGGGCGGTCACTATTTCGACGGCACTACCGATATCACCCGAACGGTTGTAATCGGAGAGCCAAGCGATGAGCACCGGCGCATGTTTACCCTGGTCCTAAAAGGACATATTGCGCTTACTACCTGCGTATTCCCAAAGGACACCAACGGCACGCAGCTTGATGTGCTTGCAAGGCAGTTTCTCTGGCAGGAAGGCTTCGACTATGATCACGGAACCGGCCACGGTGTCGGCAGTTTCCTCAGCGTGCATGAAGGACCGCAGAGAATTAGCAAGAACTTCGATCCTGGTGCAATGCTGCTTCCCGGCATGGTGCTCTCCAATGAGCCCGGCTACTACAAGGAGGATTGCTACGGCATCCGCTGCGAGAACCTGATGATTGTTGTTGAAAGGCCTGATTCGATGCTGAGCTTCGAGACGATTACCTTCGTCCCTTTTGATCTGCGGCTGGTAGACAGGGACCTGATGACTGAAGCTGAGATTGGCTGGCTAAATAGGTATCATGCTGAGGTAAATGAAAAATTGTCACCTTTATTAACTGGCGATGATCTGCATTGGCTTGAATATTCAACAGCGGCGATTTGATTAATGAACGGGCAGAAAATAACCAGGCAAGAAGCACTCAGTGAACTCACGGCACCCGGGCAGCCCCACGAGCTTGAACAGCTGGATATAAACGGTTACCCATGCAGGGTATTCAAGAATGCACCCGCTACACTCAGGGATCTGTATTCTGAAAATCGCAGCGATACGCCCTTTTTCGTATATGAAGATGAACGCTATACCTATGAAGAGGTCTATCAGCGATCATCTCAAATAGCGACCCTGCTGATAAATGACTATGGGATCGTGAAAGGCGACAGGATTTCTATCTCGATGCGAAACTATCCTGAATGGGTCATGACATTTAACGCTGTGACATCTATCGGTGCCATTGCAGTTGCCATGAATGCCTTGTGGTTGACCGAAGAGATGGAATACGGCTTGGAGCATAGCGGATCACGCTTGTTGTTTGCCGACCAGGAAAGAATAGACCGGGTATTACCTGTCTATCACAGGCTGAAAATGGATGTGATCGCAATCCGCCCGAATAAGCCACTGCCGGATGATATTGCCGTACTTGATGACCTGATGGAAGGGATGGCTCCATGCGAGATGCCAGAGGTACAGATAGATCCGAATGACAACGCCACGATATTCTATACCTCAGGTTCCACCGGCCACCCAAAGGGCGCACTATCCTCCCACCGAAATATACTTACTGCCCTGATGTCATGGGAGCTGGATCTGCTGGCATTTGCAGTGGAAATGAATTTCGAGTTCGAAAGCCCTTCCTACCCCCCTGCAACCCTGTTGGCGGTTCCACTGTTTCATGCCACGGGATCCCATGCGGTCCTGTTGAACTCCTATCGCCAACAAAGGCTGATCGTTTCCATGTATCGCTGGGACCCACAACTGGCTGCAGAGCTGGTTGAAGAAGAACGAATTACATCCTTTATTGGGCCGGCAGCAATGACCGGAGACCTGACAGAGGTCGCCAAGAAAACCAACAGGGACCTTAGCTCCCTGGCTGCTGTGGGTGGGGGTGGAGCAGCCCGGGCCCCGGAACAGGTAAAAGGCATCGCAAAAACTTTTGCCAATGCCTTGCCCAGCACAGGCTGGGGAATGACAGAGACAAACGCAATCGGCACTGGAATTGGCGGTGAGGACTACCTTGAACGCCCAGGCAGTTCAGGTCGCTGCTCAGTTGTACTCGACCTCGCGGTCTTTGACGAAGACGGAAATGAACTGCACAGGGGTGAGCGCGGTGAACTGCGAATACGTGGTACTTCCGTTATCCAGGGCTACTGGAGAAGGCCTGAAGCCAACCAGGAGGTATTTGTAGATGGCTGGCTCAAAACCGGTGATGTTGCCTACATCGATGATGACGACTACCTGTATATAGTGGATCGTATCAAGGACCTGGTAATTCGTGGTGGTGAGAATATTGGTTGTGCCGAGGTTGAGGCAGCACTGCTTGAGTATCCGGTTATTCTTGAGGCAAGTGCTTATGCTGTACCAGATGACCGGTTGGGAGAAGAGGTTGGTACCACCATCTATTCGCAATCGACTATCGACCTGGATGAATTGAAAGCATTCCTCTCAGCGCACATAGCACGATTCAAGATCCCACGTTATTTCAAGATTGTAGCCGAACCCCTGCCACGGATTGCTTCTGGAAAGATTAACAAGCGCAGGCTGCGCGAACTGGCGGTGGGAGAAATCCAGAACGGCTAGGCCGGAGAACTCAAGGTGTAGGAGCCGATAGCTGAATTGAAAACCATCAGGATTGTTACATGAGTTTTGAGCCAAGATTCAGCCTTGCCAGCAGTCGGCTTTCTGAAACCAGAACCGACCTCTGGAAAGTCCACAGTGATGCACTGCAACGTCAGGCACAGGGTGATGACATTATCATGATGTCAGTGGGTGACCCCGATCTGCGTACTATAGTGCGAATCATCGAACACGCTGTCACCAGCTTATATCGTGGTCGTACCCACTATTCCCCTGGTATGGGGGAACTGCATTTGCGACAGACAATAGCCGACATTGAAACACGTGCAAGTGGAAGGCTCACGTCTAGCGATGAAATAATTATCTTCCCTGGCGCTACCAACGCGATATTCAGCGTACTTACCTGCCTGCTCGACAGCGATGATGAACTCATTGTTACGGAACCCGCCTATGTGGGGTACCAGGGTATATTTCAGGCAATAGGTGCCAATATCATCAGTGTTCCAGCCAACGTCGATAATGGGTTCACCCTCGATTCGGATGCAATTGAAAGGGTCATTTCGAGCAAGACGAAGGTGTTACTGCTCAATACACCGGGCAATCCTGCAGGAAACATGATTCCAGCAGATCAGTTGGCCTCCCTCGCAAGATTGTGTCTTGAAAAGAATATATGGCTGGTCTGCGATGAGGTCTATTCCATGATTACCTTCGAGCAAAAACATATCTCCGCAAGGACCGCAGCCAAAAACCTGGAGAACATCATTGTCATTGACGGCTTGTCAAAGTCACATGCCATGACAGGTTGGCGGCTGGGATGGGCAGTCGCGCCGGTCAATGTCGTTGAGAAACTTCTCAATTTTACATCTGCCACGATCTTTGGCTGCAGCCAATTTATCCAGGATGCGGCAGCCTTCGCCATGCAAAACGACGGTGACTACATCCAATCCATTACTGCCAAGTACAAGGCAAGACGTGACTACGCCTGCGAGCGTATCAGGCAGATTAATGGACTGCGATGCAATAAGCCGCAAGCTGGCATGTTCCTGATGGTTGATGTCTCCGAAATATCGGAAGACGGACAAGCGTTTGCAAGCAGCCTGCTGAACGAACAGGGCGTCTCTGTCCTTCCAGGCGAAGGCTTCGGCAAAATCACCAGGAATTTCGTACGGCTATCCCTTACCCATCCAACAGAAGATCTGCAGGCAGCGTTCGACAGGATCGAGAACTTCGTCAACTCAAACCGATGAATAAGGCCATACTCCAGGTCGGCTTCCAGACTCGCCTTGATTAAGAAACCATCCCGAACAACCGTTTTTTTGGCGACCGGCACTGCGCTTTCGCTGCCGGGAGACCAGGCGCTGTATGCATTATTGCCTTTATATTTTCAGGAAATCGGTCTGCTGCCCTTCCAGGTCGGGATTCTGCTGTCAGCTAACCGGTGGATACGGCTATTTACCAATCACCTTGCTGAACGATTAACGGGACAGTACCCGGCACACCTGATGCTGGCAGGAAGTCTGGCGCTGGGTGGATTACTTTCGGCAGTCTACGCGGCCTCTTCATCATTCTTTATCCTGCTCGCAGCCCGCTGCCTGTGGGGCTTGTGCTGGTCCTTTATCCGCCACATCAGCGTTATGGGTGTAGCCCTGACCAGTGATCCGCTAGATCGGGGACAAATGATGGGCCACTATAACGGGATCTCACGCCTGGGTAGCGTTACAGGAATAGTTTTGGGTGGGATTCTCTTTGATGTGATTGGCTTCACCTACACCATGGTGGTTTTCTGCGTGGCTTCACTTCTCGCCATTCCGTTCGCCCTGTCGTCGGGAATTCAACTAGTGGGAACTCACAATACAAAGTGGGAAACAAACAAAACGGGTTTGGGCCACCATTCGCTGCTAACTTGTGGTTTCTGTATTGGTAGAGTGGGGCCTGGATTACTCATGTCAACCCTGGGCTTCATTCTACTCAGTCGATACGGGCAACAGGTCGACCTGTTCGGCTTGCTGGTCGGTATTGCGACCCTTAACGGTTTGCTACTCGGCTGTCGCTGGGTTCTAGATACGTTGGGTGCACCAATATATGGGGCACTGATCGACCGAGCTGGTTTATATATAGGCGCGCCCCTTTGTTTTATTGTTGGTATTATGGCAATGCTGCTTTTAGCCCTGGATGACGACCTCGCTATCCTGTCAGCCAGTATCATCGTATTTTTTGTTTGTGGTACTGCCCTCTCTACAGTCATATCAGCAGAAGCAAGCCACCAGGGTTCAAGAGTTTTTGCCCGATACGCTACTGCCACTGACCTGGGCGCCGCATTCGGACCCGTTATCGGCTGGACTGCTTATGAATTCCTCGATATCCCTGATTTGGCTTTCATCCTTGGCGCACTACTCTATACAATTGGATTACTGGCTGCCCTTATCGCTTTCAGACCGCCCTCAACACTGGAGGCTCATCAGGAATAGAAGTATGAAATCCAACATCACAGGCTTGATCCTTGCGTTCACTTTGAGCGTACCTCTATTTGCCGAGGTCCCCCTAATGCTGGATTCAAAAGAATATCGTGGCGGTATAGCCAAAACTGGAAATCTGTACATAGCGGGGCAACCGCTAAATGCCGGTGCACTCCGAAAACTAAAAGCTGAGGGCGTGACAACTATTATTAACCTTCGTACAGATGAGGAGATGGCCAATCGCCGGTCAACGCCGATTGATGAAGCAAAGGTCATCGCAGACCTCGGCCTTAACTACATTCACATTCCGTCGGGTGGTAAAAAACACCCTCACAGCCCTGCCATACTAGTATCCTTTGCAGAAGCACTTGAGGAGAGCGAAGGAAAGGTATTACTTCACTGCAACAGCGCAAAGCGGGCATCACATCTCTGGGTGGCCTACCTGGTCAAGTACAAACAGATGTCGATACAGGAGGCAATGGCTCACGGCCGTGCCGTTAACTTTGGCAAACAGCCTATTGAGGGTTACCTGGAGGGTGAGATCGAATTCAACTACCAAGGGCAGGCCAATTAGTGCATTGCTGTGCCAGCAGATAGCCTGGCAGCGCATAGGCCGAAAACAGACTCTGCCATGCCAGGCAACATAGCCCGCCCGGACGGTTCATGATTGCCCAGGTTAGTGTAATCTGCCTTGCCACGTCTGCTTTGCTATCATGGCGCACTTTTAGAAACCGGGTTTTACAATGGAAGCATCCACTGTAGTTTCAATGCTAAAAGGTGAGCAGCCTGTCGGCCAGAAGGTTACCGCGCAGGGCTGGGTTCGCAGCAAGCGGGATTCGAAAGCCGGGATCTCATTTATCGCTATCCATGATGGTTCATGCTTTGATGCAATTCAGGCTGTGGTCCCGAACGACCTTCATAACTATGAGGCTGAAGTTTTGCCGATCACCACAGGAAGTGCCGTATGCATTAGCGGCGAGTTGGTGGAGTCGCAGGGTAAAGGACAGTCGGTGGAGATCCAGGCAACTGAGGTTAAAGTCATAGGCCTTGTTGACGACCCTGAGACATATCCCATCGCCAAGAAGCGGCATACATTTGAATACCTCAGGACTGTCTCACACTTGCGTCCGCGGACAAATACTTTCGGTGCAATCACCCGTGTGCGTACAAGCCTTGCCAATGCCATCCACAATTACTTCTATGATCACGGATTTCATTGGATCAATACGCCTATTATCACCGCCAGTGATTGCGAGGGCGCAGGCGAACTGTTTCATGTGAGTTCACTCGACCTTGCTAATCTGCCAATCAACAATGGTGAGGTGGATTTCGAACAGGATTTCTTTGGTAAGGAGTCATATCTCACTGTTTCAGGGCAACTTAATGTAGAAGCCTACTGCCTGGCGATGAGTAAGGTGTACACATTTGGTCCGACCTTCAGAGCTGAAAATTCGAACACCTCCAGGCATCTAGCGGAATTCTGGATGGTAGAACCGGAAATCGCGTTCGCTGATCTGAACGACAATGCTGATCTCGCTGAAGACCTGCTGACCCATGTGCTACAGAAGGTGCTGGATGACTGTGAAGATGATATGGCCTTCTTTGAGCAACGCATAGACAAGGATGTCATCACACGCATCAGGTTAGTTGTTGACAATGAGTTTGAGCGTATGGAGTACTCGGAGGCTATAAACATACTGCAGTCATCCGGGGAAAAATTTGAATTCCCCGTTGATTGGGGTCTGGACCTGCAATCTGAACACGAGCGATTCCTGACCGAAACCCATGTAGGCAGGCCGGTCATCCTGATGAACTACCCGTCAGAAATTAAAGCTTTCTATATGCGCCTGAATGATGATGAAAAAACCGTTGCTGCCATGGATGTGCTCGCACCAGGCATCGGTGAAATCATTGGTGGCAGCCAGAGGGAAGAACGCCTTGGAGTACTGGATTCACGGATTGAAGACGAAGTCATGAAGGAAGAACTCTGGTGGTATCGCGATTTGCGCCGATATGGCACCGTGCCTCATGCGGGGTTTGGCATGGGATTCGAGAGACTGCTCAACTACATCACCGGAATGGAAAATATCAGGGATGTGATTCCATTTCCCAGAACGCCCGGGAATGCTCATTTCTAGGTTGCCTTGCATACTAGTTCCTGACCGGGAAATGACTTTCCGTTAGCTGTGTGTCTGGGCCAGATGCTAGCCTGCTAGATATCCGAGGCTCGCTTGCATTGCACACTATTCTCGACCTTATATTAGCTCGACGAATTTCAGCAGTTAGGATTGAGGAATCAGGCACCTGATTCTCCGTTCCGAGGGACGTCCATGTCTAGGCGACCCCGTCCATCCCGCGTCTCGGCGACCCCGTCCATCCCTGGCGCTAGTCTCTACAAATCAGTTACCTGACTCCTCAATCTGGAAATTCATGAACAAAGTTAGAGTTTGCTTCGCGAGCTAGTTCAAATTTGCTTCGAGAACTATCCTCTCAGTATTTCCTGACAGAAACACCTGCCGGGGATTCGAACAACTACTCAACAACATCACCGGAATGGACAATATCAGGGATGTGATTCCGTTTCCGAGAACGCCGGGGAATGCTCATTTCAAACTTGCTTCACACGCTAGTTCCTTTTCTGGAAATTGGTCCATGAGACCAATTACTATCAAGGAACCAACCTGGTCGATATCCGACACTAGCTTGTATCCACAGAGAGGACTTGGATTCGTAAGGCTAAAAGGCACGCCAGGGATGGCGTGGCAGTACCATGGACGGTTCGCCTGGAGAATATAAGTCCTCTCTGTGGATGCAGGCGACAACTTTCGACTAGCCACTTGGATTAACTCGCTACATGAGTTGATTGCTAGGATTGAAGAGAGTGGTTCCTCAATCCGGAGGCAAAGGCCTGTTCACGTTTGCTTCGCAAGTAGTTCGTGGCTTGCGAAGCAAACACGAACACCCGGCAGGTGATTCCGTCAGGAAACACCGAGAGGGCAAGTTTGCTTCGCAAACTCGAACTAATGTCCCATCATCATCTGCCAGGTTTCCAGGTCATTGATGCGCATGTAAGTGTTGATGCGCTTGGTCTCTTCCAGGGTGGCACTTGGAACCTGGCCATAGTTATGCCCGGGCAGGAGAAGGGTATCATCCGGGAGGGTCGCCAGTTTCTGAAGGCTGTGAAACATATCCTCTGAACTTGAGCCTGGCAGATCCACACGCCCGCAGCCATCTATGAACAGCGTATCACCGGACACCAGTGTTTGCTTGACCATGAAGCATTGGGAACCCGGTGTGTGCCCCGGCGTGTGAAGAAACTCTACCTCAATATTGCCAATTTTAAGTTTGTCCCCGGATTCCACTTTCTTCATATCATTGTCTGAAATCCCCGTAACCTTCTTCAGTCCTTCAGCCTCAACCTTGTTGGTATAGATCCGTACCGGATTAGTTTCCAGTAATTCCGCCACCCCATTAACATTGTTGTTTCCGAACGAGCCACCACAGTGATCAGGATGATAGTGAGTAACCAACGCAGCAACCAGCTCGTACCTTCGCTCATTGATAACGTCAAGCAATCCGGCTATATCCCAGGCCGGGTCAACTACCGCCACTTCCCGTGAACTGCGCGATCCAACTATATAAGCGAAGTTCTGCATCGGGCCGACCTGGATTTGTTCAATTATCAATTCATCTTCGTTAGACATGATATTCCCAAAAAAACTAGATATGACGCCCTGTTCATGGAGAAGTCACTGGAACAGCCAGCGGTTGTGGCGAGCCCTTATACCCAAGGGCACCACACCTCAATGCAGGATTTACAGCAAAGGATACATTAATTGCCTTGTCAGTGTCCGGACCCGATTTGACTACTTCTATACACTTTATCCATCGTCGCACTCGCAGGTCCACAATCCATCCCGACTAAAGAAGACAGCTGATACTGATACACGTGAAACAGGATGCGGGGCTCGTAACCAATTCCCGGCTGAGCTATTATGCAAGCGATTGAGCTCAGGAAATCTCGCCGTGGAAGAAAGGGAAAAACCCCTCATACTGGTAGTCGATGATCAAGTAACCGTCATCCGTATCATGACAAATATGCTGCAGCCCGAGTTTACCGTGTGTGTTGCTACAGATGGTGAAAGGGCAATAGAAGTAGCTAAAACTCAGTCACCTGACCTTATACTGATGGATAACCTAATGCCCAGCATGACCGGCGTTGAAGCATGTAAAATCCTTAAGTCAGACCCTGAAACCGAGAAAATTCCAATAATATTTGTCACATCGATGGATGACAAACACAATGAGCAGGTAGGACTCAAAGCGGGAGCCGTTGACTATATCCCCAAACCCCCTTCCGCCGAAATAGTAAGAGCAAGAGTAAGAGTGCACCTCGCGAACAACAGACAGCAGAGCTTTATTGAAAGCCTGGCCGCTGGAGAATTCTCCACACTGGACGAAGCTAAAGGAATGGCGCGGAACCTGCTAAAGTGAATACGTTAACAAGTGAATAAGTTAACGAGTGAATAGGTTAATAAGTGAATGAATAGATGTAGGAGCGACAAACTAAACCGAAGGAAAGCAAGCAATGGCTCTATTAAGTGGGGGCGATACGCTTCCTGACTTCACCCTGAAAGTTGGAGATCGTGATTCAATATCATTACCTTCAGACATCGAATCTGACTTTGCAGTTATCCTGTTCTACCGAGGCCACTGGTGACCCTTTTGCCGCCGTCTGTTAGACGGCTACAATGAAAGGGCAAGCAAATTCGAAGCCCTTGGAGTTTCTATTTATGCCGCTAGCGTTGACCCCCTCGAAAACGCGTTGGAAGTAGGCAAAAACCTCTCCTTCCCGGTCGCATGGGGAGTAGAACGTGACACAGGAAACAAATTGGGTTCCTTCTGGGATGAACAACGAGATTTCATGCAACCAACGGAATTCGTGGTTACAGGATCAGGAAGAATAATATCTTCCACCTATTCTTCTTCGCCAATTGGCAGGACAGACCCGGAAGATGCACTGACCCTATTGAACTTTGTGATTTCAGCCGGGAAAAAGTAACCTGAAGAATTGGTCCCCGGACTAATTCGCCACCGGATAATATATCTCACTGCCTACATGGTGCGAATGACATTCTATGCACCGGGCTCGGGCCATGTGTTTTTAGCGCCTGCAGGTGATAAGCCGTGGCATAGCCCTTGTGCTTCGCCAGGCCATATTCAGGATACTTCTTGTCCAGCTCAACCATTTCCTTATCCCTTGCAACCTTGGCAATGATGGAAGCCGCCTTAATGGCATCAACCTTGGTATCTCCCTTGATCACCCATTCTGAATCACAATCAAATTCCGGGGCACGATTACCATCTACCAGCACAAAATCAACCTGAACTGACAAACCTTTCACAGCACGCTGCATTGCCCTGAAGGTCGCCTGTAGTATATTTATTTCATCGATCTCTGCTACATCTGCCCGGCCAATGCTGTAGGCGATGGCCCGCTCTCGTATAATCGGATCCAGCGCTTCCCTGCGTTTGCTTGTCAGTTGTTTCGAATCACGTAATCCTTCAATGTATCCAAAAGGATCCAGGACAACTGCAGCTGCAAATACAGCGCCCGCAAGTGGACCACGGCCAACCTCATCCACACCAGCAAGATACTCACGGTGATACATCAGCCTCTCCATGTCCAGGTTTCTCTCCACAGAGCGTCAGAATCGCCTGGGCTGCCTCATATTTTTCGACCCGCAGTTGTCGATG
>Ga0187827_10001047_pt1 | contig 41614 bp, 42 predicted proteins | sample ETNtaG_39_FD_167969 | JGI IMG/M metagenome (GOLD analysis project Ga0187827, IMG submission 167969) | Marine microbial and viral communities from oxygen minimum zone, Eastern Pacific Ocean - ETNP2014_SV_150_PacBio MetaG (Illumina Assembly) | ecosystem: Environmental > Aquatic > Marine > Hypoxic...
ATCAGCAACAAAGAACATTCAGGCATCCTAGAGCTAGCCTCAAACCACGATATCGAAGCACTTCACCTTTCACCAAAAGACAAAGAAAAGGAAGCCTACGATCAAGAAATCTCCAAAATACTACAAGAAAAGAAAGTAGAACTCATCCTCCTAATTGGCTACATGAAAATCCTCTCAAAAGAATTTGTAACCACCTGGAAAAGAAAAATTCTCAATGTCCATCCCTCATTATTACCCAAGTTCGCCGCAAATATGGATCTCAATGTCCATCAAGCAGTCCTAGATTCAGATGAAAAAGAGTCCGGCATGACCATCCACTACGTAGATGCAGGCGTCGACACCGGCGAGATCATACTACAAAAGAAATGCGAAATCGAACCCGAAGAAACTGCCGAATCCCTCAAAGCAAAAGTCCAAAAACTAGAAGGCGAAGGCTTTGTAGAAGTTTTGAAGAAATTCTCTAAGTAGGTCAAAAGTAACTACTTATAAGTACTAATTAAGGGAACATTTATAAATAAAGATGCACTCTAAAGCAGTATGATTGAAGCATATATAGCAGAAAAACCTCCACAAGTGGAATTGGAGAGTATTGCAGAAACTAAGCAACCCCTGGGAGTAGACTATAGTGACGAATTCGCAAAAAATCCTAGGGACAGGATAAATCGGGAACACTATCTCAAAACGTTAGAAAATCTCAAAGAAACAACTAAATGTCATCCAGAAGTAACCGCTCAAGAGCTAACAAAACTTCTTACTGATTTAGGTCTAACTTCACAACACCGACTCACTGAGTATCAAATGGTTCTGTTAGCGGAAGGTGATGGCCTATATACGTACAAACAACTCAATGAAAACGAAACCTCTCGCTTTAAGTTCGTAACAGTCCTCGGTGGAGAGTCCAATCTTATTGCTAGAGGACTACGTAGACATATGAGACAAGCGGAATCAAGACCAGATGAACTTCAACCCACACTAGTAATCGCAACAGAAGAGAATAGGCCTGCATTAGCTGAATTAGCAGAGAAATATGAAGTTAGGATCCATAACTAGTACTCAACTTACCATACACCGTATCCGCAATTCTTTTCAAATTCACAACATCTTCTTCATTATACTCAACCAGCAAATTCAGATAATGATCATCACCCGTCGAACGATACATCCGCCAAAGAGTAACAGCATCACCTCCACTCATGTCACCAACAATATCGCCACGAGAAATACCCATCTCCTTCTCAATTGCCTTCAACCCTCCAACTAAACCAACCTTCTTGCACACAAACCGCAAGTCCATGTGCGGTATTGCAGGAACTAAACCGGGAAACCGACGTTCAAGAAAAGGAACATCGAACACAGAGCCATTAAACGTAACCAACATCTTATACCGAGATAATTCCTCCTTCAACGCATCAACATCCAAATTAATTCCACGAATCATCGACTTCGTCTTAAACCCATCAAACAACCCAACAACCGTAACAGAAGACTGATGACTTAAACCAGTAGTCTCAATATCCAAAAAGCAAGCCTCATCCTTAAAGTGATCATACAACCTCCAGTGGTCATCAATCTTCAATGAAGAAGCAAAATAAGCAGCATTCCCATATTTCAACTCATTACCTGCCTCGGCCAATTTTCTATCATAAAACGACTTCCGCTTAGAACTCATCCCCGTTACAGAAGAAGAATTCAAAAAATCATGCCAATCGTTAATCCCTTGCAAGTTCAAAGAAGCCTCAGTTTTAGCTTCAATCCCAGGTAAAAAAGAAAACGTCTTACGAATCATACATTTGAGAAATTCCCAAATTTTTAAAGGCTGCGTTTACAAGGATATCGGCCCATTCCAAAAACTATTTAAATGCACCAAAACCCACGTAAATTGAAATCAATGGTGAAAACAGCCCTTATCTCTGTCTCCAACAAGGAAGGCATCGTAGAGTTTGCGAAGGGGCTTGCTACTCTAAAGATTAACATTCTTTCTTCAGGCGGAACTGCTAAATTACTGAGAGAACATAAGATAAAGGTACAGGACGTCTCCGACTACACCGGTTTCCCCGAAATGATGGATGGAAGAATTAAAACCCTACACCCTAAGGTACACGGTGGAATTCTAGCACTAAGAGATAATAAAGAACACCTTGCACAATCAAAAAAGCATGGAATCACACTAATAGATCTAGTAGTAGCCAATCTCTACCCATTCAAAGAAACAATCTCGGTAAAGACCGTAAAGCACGAGCAAGCGATAGAACATATCGATATTGGCGGTCCAACATTAATTAGATCCGCAGCCAAGAATTATCGAGAGGTCATCGTAGCAACCGATCCCAACGAATACAATAGTATTCTCCACCATCTTAAAGAAAAACTACCCTTCAAGGAAAATTACAGAAGAAAACTCGCAACGCGAGCCTTCAAACACACCGCTAGATATGACGCACTCATTGGAGATTATCTCTCAACAGCACAAGACGAAAACAGATTCCCCTCAATTATCAACCTCTCCTTCCTAAAAGCTCAAGATCTACGCTATGGGGAAAACCCTCACCAACGAGGAGCATTCTATAGAGATGAATTCATCCAGGAAACCTGCATCGCAAATGCAGTAATGCACGGGACAAAGGAATTAAGCTACAACAACATCCTAGATGCGGATGCAGCACTCGAATTGGTAAAGGAATTCAAAAATCCAGCCTGTGTAGTCATGAAGCACGCCAATCCCTGTGGTGTCGCAGAAAGAAACACCATCAAACAGGCATTCGAAGATGCCTATAACGTAGATCCATTAAGCGCATACGGCTGCATCATCGCAATAAACGGAAAATGCACGCTAGACATTGCGAAAGCAACAAAAAAGAAATTCGTTGAAGTCCTAATAGCTACAGAATTCGAAAAATCAGCACTAGAATATCTCAAAGAAAACAAGAAAAAGCTCAGAATGATTGAGACGGGCAAATTAACCAAATCAAACCTCGGCTACAATCTAAAGAAAGTAACGGGCGGCACCTTAATCCAAACCAGAAACTGGCCAGATGTAGACGTCATCAAATTAGAAACGGCAACAAAACGAAAGCCCACAAAAAAAGAATTAGAAGACCTTAAGTTTGCCTGGAAAGTAAATAAACATACAAAATCTAATTCAGTAATCTTCTGTAAAGACAAAACAGCCTATGGATTAGGAGTAGGCCAGATGTCCCGTGTAGATTCAACCATCATCGCCAAAAGAAAAGCAAATAAGAGAGCAAACAATGGAGTATTGTCAAGCGACGCCTTCTTCCCGTTTAGAGATGGAGTAGACGAAGCCCATAAAGCAGGCATTAAAGCGATCATCCAACCCGGCGGCTCCATTCGCGATCAAGAAGTCATCGACGCCTGTAACGAGCACGACATGGCTATGGTCTTTACCGATATCAGATTGTTTAGACATTAATTCTCTAATAAATGACATCCTACACTTAAATCCTAACTCTCCTGATTACTGTGGTGTAATAGTTACCTTTTTAAATGAGTACTCATTATTACTCATGAATGGTAACAAAAAGGACATTATATGAACCTACTACATAGTGATAACAATGGGACAAAGAAAAAAAAGTGTAGGGGAGAGATTGATTCGATACATCGAAAATAAACCCTTGCAATCTTTGGGAATTACAGCAAGCGCAGTAATTGCCTTTGTAGCATCAAATGTATATATCGCTAAACAATTTGATTCTCCAACTCAACAAAATTATGCATCTGAAATTCGAACAGAACAGATAGCAGAAGATATCGAATTAATACAAGGTTCTAGGCAAGAAAATTCTCTACAGGTGACCAATCAAGCAACAAAAGAATGGTATGAAGATAACTTGCCCCAAAAGAGTGAATTTTGAAGAATCCCCAGATCATACAATACCTGAAGCAATTTTCGAAGGAAAACCCATTTCCATTGGAGCAGCTGCATCAAGACGCGAGAAACTTGCTCTCTCAATAACAATAGACGAATTAACAAACCTAGATAAGGGTTTAATTCAAAAACCCCATATAAATGAAAGTCCCGAATTATCAAATGTCCCTCAATCTCAATTCAGATATCATTCGCAAAGGGATTCTGTCAACATAGATGATCTATTTGATATGCCTGACGCTTTACCTCCTGGAGAATTTTTAGCAAAATCATTTCCCGAAAAAATTCCAGGCGCTAAGTCTGTAGAAAAATATCCGACAAAAGGGGCTCGTTATTGCTTAATCCACATCCGACAACGACACGCCGATCCATTCGATTATTCTGAAAACGGAGTGCAAAATTTACCAGAACCCAAAAAAAGCTGGAAAAAAACAATCAAATGTCAGGAAAACATCAAAAAAATAACGGAATTTATTGTTAATAAATATCACAAGGATGGTGTGTTTCAGGAGGGTATTGGTAGATTTGATGTAAAAAAACAAAACTCAAAAAAAACGTATGAGGTCTTGCATGATCACACAATCATGTACTATTTTGGTGCAACAGGTATGCTTGCAAAAGAAGGAAAAGTACAATTAAAACAGACATTAGATCGGCAACCGCGTAATTATTACATTAAGGCAATTAATGCAATATCTGATAATAAAAATGACGACCTCTTTTTTCAAAGAATCATCGAAGAAAGAGAAGATTATATTCTCCAAAGAGTAATGGCTGAAGGCCAATTCATGGCACCTGTAATTTACGGAGCAGCCCATGTCTTTGGTGGAGTTGAAACTTGTGGGGATGCCTACAAAAAAAGAATAAAAGATAAGCTTCCCCTGTCAACTTGGGGAGTACTAAAAATGTTATTTTCTAATAAAATGCTTTCAAGAAAAGACAATATTGCTGATCATAACTCGAAAATGGATCAGAATTATGCGTACAAAAGAAAAATCCGGCAAAACGGCGGAACCCCGGGAAAAATGTCACTGGTAGTAATTACACCATATGGATTATAAAAAATTGGAGGAATCAACATGAAATACGAAAACAACAAATACCAAGGAATTGCAAGAGCACTTGCAGCGACCGCAATAATCGCGACAACAGGATGTGAATTCAAAAACCAGAAACCAGAAGAAATCTTTAGGAAAGAAAACGAAGAAAAAATAGATCAAGTAGTAATGGATCAATTGAACAACCTAGAGGAAGGAGATATTAGTAAAGTGGCTGACGGGTTATGGTTTGAATTTAGACACATCCCGGCCCATACAAAAAGTACTCCTATCGAAAATGAAAAAGGTGAAAACGTAGGATATAGCCAAACAAGTTGGTCTGGAGGCCCAGTAAAGGTTACATTCAGAGGGGAAATTTATAATTTCGGCGGACACGAATTAGGTGCCCAACAAAGAAGTGTTCCCCTGAAACATGGATTATTTAATTCTGAAGTACGGGCTTTCTTTGATTATAAGGCTGATGGAAAGGTAGATATGTATGTTACAGGTGAGGGTGGAAGTATTTTCTCAGATAACGTCTTAGATGCCTTTAACCAAAAACCTGAACATGTAAAATATCGAGGAGATGTTTCGCCTGGAGTGAGAAAAGGATGGGATTCTGATTATGCGCGGTTCAAAGCCAAAGCAAAAAGAAACCCTTACAACCGAAAAAAACCTGGGAAAAGATAATTTGTTTGATATAAAATGAAACCCAATAAAGACCAATCAAGAAGAGAGTTCGTTATAAAGGCCGGCCTAGCTATTGGAGCGGCCGGCGTAGTATTGGGTTTTCAGCAGAAAAAAAAGTACGAACAAATAAAAGAACTCCTAATGCTAGCATCATACGAACATAAATTGCGATTTCTCTTTGAATACACAATGAGAAATTACGTCTCAGTAAATCTTGATGGAGAAATCCACGGCTTTGGGGGAAGATACAGTGAAAAGGCCACCACCATAGTCTATTACTTTAACAGCCAAAAAAACTTGAATGGAGACGGTCTCTTTCTACGTGCTTACAGCCTTTCAGATCCAAGCATTGATGCTTGGGGGGTTCAAGTTGACGAAAGACTACCTGACGAATATCGGAAATTCCTCAAGTTCGATCAAGACAAGGGTAATAGCCAATCAGAAGTTTTCGAACGCTTTTTTTGGGAGAGATGGGATAATTCTAGTGGGAAAATGGAAACATCCTATAAAAGCAAAAATAGAATACCTGAACAATTAACGGGCACCTCCAGTATTCTAAAAACTAATCCTAACCCAGAAGAACAATTCATCAATGATGTAGTGGAAACACTCCTATAAATACAATGAAAAAAGAAGAATCAATAAATGATCAAGTTCCAGCACCCCAACCCGCCTAAAGTTCATTAGTTGCCAGAAGCGTAAATGCTCCCACAATAAGAAAAACTCCTGCAATAATATACAAAACATAATCTACAAAGGGGGATAGGCAAGCAAAAAATCTATAATCTCTGCCCTATGGAGTTGAGGTATAGTCACCGAAGAAATTAGGAGTGTACCTATGGCAAATGAAGGCCATTTCAGCTTACTATCTTTTTCTTTAAACGCCTCCTTAAAGAGATCCTTGCCTGCAAAAATAATCAGAAAAACAGCAGCATAACCATACACGGGGTACGCAGTAATGTCAAAAGAAATAACTTCCAAATCTTGAAGCAGCGGCAATAAACCCAATGAAATCAGAAACAATCCTGAAATAACATAGTGCTTTTTCTTCGCTAGCAATAAAGATGCAAACAGAATGCAAACAACTACTACAGAGATAACTTGCGCAAAAAATGTCTGAGACATACATCTCCTAAAGAATATCGGTATATAAAACTTATCCTATTCTAAAAAAGGAAAACCAAGCAAACAAGATATAGTATGTGCATAGCACCTTCGAAATTCTTGCTCTTGACTTCTGAAGGTGCTGCGTCCCCGGATGGGGCAACCCCGCGCAACGCACTTAATTCTGAGGTATCAATGAATTTCGACCTGGTGATGCTATGCACATACAAGATATAAAAAAGTTTATATACCTAAGAAATGAAGAACATTCATGTTCGAAAGAAAGAAAAACGTCTTTAATCTAGAGGACTTAAGTAGAATTTCTGGTGAAATTGATGGAGCCCTTAGAGGTCTTCTCAAAAAGGAGGCTCAAGAAGTTGAGGAGGAATCTCGAATTATGGAAACCTACCTGGCCCAAGCAAAGAAAATCGGCAAGTCCAAAAGGCATGCAGAAAAGGAAATGCTTGAAGAAATGACTAATCTAAAAAATGCAATTTCAGCAGATCTCATTTTCAAACCAGAGGAAAGCTACCCTGAAGTTTTTGAAACACTCGAAAAACTTTCAGCGCATGGACAACGCTTTGGTTTCGCAATCAAGATTTTTATCGATCTTGTAGACCATCAGCTGAGTAACCTAGAAGCATTTGAACAATTGGAAGAAAAAGAAACTCCCCTATCTGCTGGAGACAAAAAAGGTATTTCGGAAGAGAGAACGGTAATAGGAGAAATGAGGGGAAGAATCTCTAAATGGATTATTGGGATCAGAAATAGGGCAAATGGTATGCAAGACATCCTATCTCGAAGTATCCTGCAACAATACCTACCAAAAAAGGAGCTCCCCGAAAAAAGAATAAGGGGATTCTTCAATATGTATGAGGGCATTCAATCTATTGAGACGGACTTAAAAGCAGAGCTCAAAAAAATACAAAACAAGTACAAGGGATTGTCCCGTGATGTAGACAGAGAGCTTAAAGTGTTGAAGAAAGGTCTAGGTGACGCAACCGTGGTTAATACTATAGCTACAAACTATCGAGAATTAAATATGAGACATCCAAAAGTACTATATGGTATCGGAGTCTCGTTCTTGCTCTTATCAACGGTTGGTGCGCTTTTCGCCGTAGCAAGTACACTTGGCGGGATAGGCGCCATATTTGGTATTGCAAAAGGATTTTCTGCATTAGGATTCATAACCTCGGGTGGATTCGCACTAGTAAGTGGACCTCTCTACGCATTCATAACTGATTGGGGCCCTAAATTATCACTGAGAGTTGCAAATGCTACCTAGCTACAAGAAACAATTGCTGGAAAGTGAAAAAGAAACCCATCTGATGGAAGTCATTAGAGAGGAAAACGAGATTAAGGATACGGTAAAGGGAATTCTCTATTGGACACACAACAACTCGCATCAAGATATGAGTAAAGGTCATATGATATCCGGTTGTAAAAAGATATTGGAAATACTAAAACATGATTACGACAAAGATGAATTCAAGGGCCCAACGAAATTGACCAATTTCTCCCTAAGAACGTATGTCGATAAACCGCAACATCTAGCAAAATTATTTGGTCCCGATAATAAGATTGCAAAAAAAACAAAAACTATGCTCAGAAGCATCAACAAGAAGTTTACTTTCACGAAAGATCAAAAAGAAAAAGTCTATAGCCAATGCAAAGCAATCTTCAAAGAGATGGGCGTACCGGAAACAGAGTTGCAAATGGTATTTGATTTCATGGGGATGAGTTAAGCCACTCAACAAAATAAAAACTACAAACATTTATATACAATTCATTGATACATACTATTCTTGAAGACACATGGAAAACGTAAATCTGTCTACAAGTTTAGTCGGCGTCAAATTAAGAAATCCCTTAGTTCTCGCATCCGGAATCGTTGACACAACAGCATCAGCTCTCGTATACGCACTAAAGAATGGAGCAGGCGCAGTCATCATAAAATCCATCTCTCCAGAACCCAGACCCGGCCACAAAGAGCCCATTCTCCATGCAATAGGAAAAGACAGCATGATCAACGCTGTAGGATTGAGCAATCCCGGAATGGAACTAGGGGCAGAAGAAATAAAGCAAGCGAAAGCGAGAACAAAAGAACCGATCATCGCCAACATCGTAGCCTTCACCGTAAAAGACTTCGGAATCTGTGCGAAAACAATATCTAAAGGCAATCCCGACCTCATCGAAGTCAACATGTCCTGCCCCAATGTAGACGACGAACACGGCAAACCCTTCGCCTGCGATCCCGAGCTAGCGGCGCAAGTAACGAAGGAAGTAAAAGCAAATACCAACATCCCAATCATCGTCAAACTCTCACCGAATGTAGCAAATATCACTGTAATAGCAAAAGCCGTAGAAAAAGCAGGCGCAGACGCCATCACCTGCATCAATACCATTGGCGGAATGGTCATCGAAACGAAAACTACCCAGCCATTAATCAGCAACAAAGTAGGTGGTTTATCCGGAGCAGCCATCAAACCAGTCGCAGTCAAAGCAATCTACGAATGTTACAAAGCAGTAAACATCCCCATCCTAGGTACGGGCGGTGTAACCACCGGAAATGACGCCATCGAGCAACTGATGGCCGGAGCCGTTGCAGTAGGCATCGGAACAGCAGTCTACACAAGAGGCATAGAAGTATTCGACAAGATCAACAAGGAAATCGAAGAGTTCATGCAAGAAAACAACTACTCCACAATAAGCGAACTCATCGGTCTAGCGCATAAGAAGGAGAACAAACAATGACCGAAGTAATCATGCTCAAAGTAGCTAAAATAAAAGAGGAATATCCTGGAACAAAGTCCTTTTTCTTCAACCACAAACTCAATTCGCAACCCGGACAGTTCGTCATGATCTGGCTTCCCGGACTAGGAGAGAAACCCATGTCGATTGCAGCTGATTCAGGAGAGGAATTCCAAATCACCATCTCGGGTGTAGGCCCTTTCTCAAAAGCCATGCAGGACATAAAAGAGCAAGACACCATAGGAATTCGCGGCCCTCTTGGAACACACTTCAATCTGAAGGGAGAAAAAATAGCATTAGTCGCTGGAGGCTACGGCGCAGGCCCCATGGCATTCCTAGCAGAAAAAGCAGTCTGGGAAAAGTACAAGCCAGCAAACATCCACTACATCATCGGAGCCAGAACCAAAGAACTATTATTATTCGAACAACGTATGAAAACCATTGGCGTCAACATCCACATCACCACAGATGACGGAAGCCAAGGAAAGGAAGGCCGTGTCACCGATGCCCTAAAAGAAATCATAGAAGAAGTCGACATGATCTACTGTGTAGGACCCGAAATGATGGAACGTGCAGTATTTGACCTCGCAATTGAACACAATAAACAATGCGAAATATCCCTAGAAAGATACATGAAGTGCGGAATAGGAATATGTGGCAGTTGCTGCGTAGATCCAACAGGATGGCGAATGTGCATTGAAGGACCAGTACTAGATCAAGACCAGATAAAGAAAGTAGCTGAATTCGGAAAGTATAACCGAGACGCCACCGGAAAAAAAAACAATTTCTAATAGCAATCCACTTTTGCAATCATAAGTAAAGTTTATAAAGAACACCAGAAGAATTAATGTGTACAAAATGAAATTTCCGATAGATCTCAAGGAATATAAACTACTCACCTTCAAACTATCAGAAGCAAAGCTTTCTGCAGAACAAAAAGAGCAATTACAAAATAACATTGACTTAGCAAGAGACAGCATGATCTTCTTTACCGGCTATGCATCAGCAAAAGGCGTATCCGGCCACACCGGTGGAGCCTATGACATCGCTCCAGAAGCACTCATCGTAGAAGCCTTTACGAGAGGCGAATCAAATATCTACCCAGCATTATTTGATGAAGCAGGACATCGTGTCGCATTACAATATCTGCTAGCAGCCCTAGATCCTAAAAAAGGCATGAAAACGGAAGACCTACTTCACTATCGAGAATACAAAGCCGGATTACCTGGACATCCCGAAGTCAATGAAAAACTAGGAGTAGATTTCGCTTCAGGACGTCTAGGACATATGTGGGCCGACATCAATGGGGTTGCAGAAAGAACAAAGCAAAAAGTAGTCCTCTTCTGTAGCGATGGCGCCCAGCAGGAAGGAAACGACGCAGAAGCCGCAAGACAAGCCGTTGCCGCCAATCTTCCCGTCGTGCTTATCGTTGACGATAACAACGTAACCATCGAAGGCTTCCCCCATGATTACCTACCAGGATTCGACGTAGCAAAAACACTAGAAGGCCATGGAATGAAAGTACTCACCATCACCACCGGCAAGAATCCAGAGAATCTAGATGTGCTCTACACCACCATCCGTTCTGCACTACTCGCAAAAGAACCCATCGCCATTGTCCACAAACGTGAAATGGCTCATGACATTCCCGAAGTCGCAGGCACCAGCAAGGGCCACGATGCAGTCTCTCCAGGAATCGCAATCCAATATCTCAAGAAACGCAATCAAAAAAATGCAATCAAACTCATCGAATCTGCCACAAAAGTAAACGATCCCGTGAAAGAGAAGGATCCAAAAGCATATCGTGGAAGTTCCGAAGACACAGCATCCTGCAGAAAGATGTTCGGACAAGCATTAGCAGAAATAATGAAAAAGAAGGGCAAAGAAGGACGAGAAAAGATCATGGTCTACAGTGCAGATCTCGGCGGCTCCACCGGCGTCAATACTATTCAAAAAGAATTCCCTGACAGATATGTCTCTGGCGGCATCATGGAACGAGGATTATTCCTAAGGGCAGCCGGTTTCGGTTCAGAACAAGGATCACAAGGCGTATTCGCAACCTTTGCAGTATTTGGTAGTGAAATGTTGTCTTCTGAAATTCAAATGGCAGCCCTAAACAAAAGAAACGCACTCTGTCACTTCTCACATGCCGGAGTAGACTGGATGGCCGACGACACCTGCCATTTCGGAGTAAATCTCAGCTTCATCGACTGTCATCTCCCCGAAGAAAGCTCCATCAAGATGTATTTCCCCGCCGACGCACTCCAAATGCAAGCAATCGTCAACAGCGTCTATGACGACGATGGACTACGCTTTATCTTCTCAACAAGATCCGATACTCCCTACATTCAAGACGAATCCAATAACAACATCCACGACGGCAACTACACCTTCGAACCCGGAAAGGATGAACTAATAAGAGAAGGCAACGATGGCTACATCGTAACCTATGGCGAGATGCTCTACCGTTGCCTTGACGCAGTAACCCAACTCAAAGAACAAGGAATAGATATCGGATTAATCAACAAACCCACTCTCAATGCAATCGATGAAACCATGATCAAAAAAGTAGGAGCATCAAAACTAGTTGCCTTTGTCGAATCCCAAAACGAAAAGTCCGGCTTCGGCAATAACTATGCAAAAGCCTTACTACAACACAATCTAACACCAAAATTCCTTCACCTCGCCGCAATAAAACCTGGTCAAGGTGGAATCTGGGAACAAATCCCTCATCAAGAGCTCGATCCTGCATCAATTGTCAAAAAAATAAAAGAACAATTCAAAAAATGAACTACGTAACACTAACCACATGAAACTAGCAATCATAGGATTAGGACGAATGGGATTTAGTATGGTCGAGAGACTGCTAAAGAACAAGCACTCGGTAGTCGCCCACAACCGCACCAAAGAAAAGGTAGATGAGATAGCAAAAAAAGGAGCCATCCCCGCATACTCACTCCAAGAGGTTGTAGACAAATTAGACGGAAAAAAGATCATCTGGCTAATGCTCCCTGCAGGACAAATTACCGATGACCACATCGAAAAACTTCTTCCACTATTGAAAGCAGACGACATTATCATCAATGGAGCAAATTCCTATTACGAAAACGCACAACGTCAGAGCAAACTTTGCGAAAAATCAGGCGTCCATCTCTTCGATGCCGGAGTTTCAGGAGGAATCCACGGCCTCAAGCGCGGCTATGCATTAATGATTGGCGGTCCAAAATCCGAATTCAAGCACATCGAACCGTTCTGCAAAACGTTAGCACCGAAAGAAGGCTACGGCTACTTCGGAGAATCAGGAATGGGCCACTACGTAAAGAGCGTCCACAACATCATCGAATACACATTTATGCAAGGACTAGCAGAAGGAGTAGAATTACTAGAAAGAAAGAAATTAGACTACAAAAAAGCTGCAAAAGTATGGCAACCTGCCAGCATCGTCACCAGCTCCTTATTAGACTGGATGGTAGATGCATTTGCTCGCCAAGATTTCAAAGATCTAAGTACTAAAATCGGCAGCGTCACCATCGAAGAACTCACCAAAACCGTAGAATCCGTTAAAGGCTTCGCTCCCGGCTTTCAAGAAGCAAGAAAAGTAAGACTTTCAACACCAGAAGGCAAATTCGATCTAGGCAAGAAAGTAATTGCTGGCATCCGAAGAGAGTTTGGCGGCCACGCCGTTGAAAAAAAGAAATAGTTCTAAGAATGCTCACTAATATCAATCGGATACCCATCCGGAATATACAAATTCGAAACAGAAAGCTCAGCTGAAGTTTTCTTCCCAGTACTAGCCAACAATTCATAAAATTCATGCTCCAAACTAGCAACATAATTAACAACTCGTTTAGCCTTATCCTCAATATCAAGCCCATGCTGCAACTCTTTTCTATGAGTAGTAATCCCAACCGGACACGTGTTTCTATTACATTGCAGAGCCTGAATACATCCTAAAGCCAACATAAAACCACGTGCAGTATAACAGGCATCCGCCCCTAAAGAAAGAGCAATCATCTGCTTCCCAGGATTGATTAACTTGCCAGAAGATAATAACTTCAACTTTCCCCGAACACCCTCTTTAACCAAAATATTCTGCACCGCATGCAATGCCGGAAATAACGGAACTCCAATATCGTCCATATAACTTTTTGGAGCCGCTCCCGTACCACCCTGAGCACCATCCACATCGATATAATCGGGAAAAGTCTTCTGTCTTTTCATCTCCTTAACCATTTCCCTAAATTCACTATCAGAACCTAAACAAAATTTAATACCTACCGGCTTTCCAACTAATTTCTGAACACGACCAATAAATGCAACCGTACTTTTAGCATCCACACATTCCTTATGGTGCGGAGGACTAACAACATCCTTACCCATCGACACGTGTCGTAAGGAAGCAATCTCCTTAGTAATTTTCTCAGCCGGCAACAAACCACCCTTTCCTGGTTTAGCACCCTGCGAAAACTTGATCTCAATCATCTTGACATTCTTCTCCGAAGCAATCTTCTTCAATTTAGCTTCATTCAACGAACCATCATCATTTCTAGCACCAAATTTAGCAGTACCCATCTGCCAAATCAAATCAGCCCCTTCAAGAAGGTGATATTTAGGATATCCTCCCTCGCCCGTATTCATCGGAATCCCAGCACGTTTAGCACCTCTCGATAATGCACGAACCGCATGTTCACCTAAAGCACCAAACGACATCGCGCTAATAATAACCGGTTTAGTAATCGTGTACGTATTTTTAATGCCGCGCTCCTCACCAAACGTAACCGAAAAAGGCTTCACCTTATCCTTATCCACAGCATAAAACGAATGTCTAATCTTCACCTCAGAACTATCAAAATTATCTAATGAACCAAACGATGAAGTACTATCTTTTCCCTGCGCCTTCTGATAGACCTCCTCTCGTTCAGCACGATTAAACGGTTTTTCTTCAGTATCAGAAGCATACAAATACTGCCGCAATTCAGGTCCAATCGACATCAAAATATAACGCATCTGCCCAAATAATCCAAAGTTACGCAATACCGCAGTATCCTTCTGAATGTAAATCAGATAGAAATTAATCAACACAAAAAATCCGAAAATACCTGCTCCAATATAATAACCAGAATCCAAATAATAGCCAAGACCTGCAAAAACGATTGCACCAAGCACAATCAGCCTATTGATAAAGCGAGAAAGCTTCGGCAAATTAACCGCTAATCTATTCATAACCCCATAACTGAGAGAAAGGCTATATAAAACTTTTGTACCTCTGAATTTATAAAAGAGAATGCATTCCTGAGCCTATGCCAAAAGTCAGCGAGTTAGCTCTTGAAGCAATGATACTCCTTTTACTTGCAACCGGGTGCAATACTCCACCCCACACCTAAAACCCATTCTTTACCAGCAAAACCTGCTAGCAGCGAGATAGCAGATGATGCAGTTCTATATGGAAGGAAAGGCCATTACAATCCAGACATGACCATCCTACTAGGCGCACATGGAACCAAGAAAGATTTACAAGAAATTCTCAATGAATTAGATGGGGCAGCAGAAAAGGATACTCCCTACCATCGACTTCTCCTAGACAGTTATCTAAACAACGAGGTAGCACTAGATATCAATAATTTCTACACCCACATCCTACATCAGTACAAGAAAGCAAAACAAGCTAAGAGCAAGATAGATGATAAGGCTGCAGCTAGAATAATACAATCCACACTAGAGAAAATCAACCGTCACACTGACTACAGTTTTGTAATTCCCCTGGTAATAGAATCAGCAAAAAGAGGAGTCCTAATCCAGCACGGAGAAAGCTATAATGATGAGGAATTAGAACGCCTCCAAGATCTAGATAGGGAAAAAGACGAACTACTCCAAGCCATAATCCATGACTCTCCAGAAGGAAAGAACATTGTAGACTATTGCAACGCCATGGCAGATCAGTGCCGCTACCGAAACACCCGAATTGGACAGGTAATCGAAAAGGTAGCAGCTCCCAAATCTAGACCTACCAAAGTAGGTCTGTTTATTGGATGTATGCATGAAGACGCCCTCCAAGAAATTTCAGCCTATAAAATGGGTGAACAGATGAGCTGGCTCCCCTTCAAGACAGTAAGACTCGGAGACCCACACTCATGAAAACTCCACTCATGAAAGTAGTAAGAAGACTCATCAATAATCCGGACTATGCAATCAGAAACAAAGAAATCGAAGCAATCAGAAACTACCTAATGAGTTACACCCAGATGGCTACTAAGCAAGCTCCTCTAACGCCTTGACCGGATCAAACGCCTCTCGAATATTGACCAACGGCTGCTTCACATTCACAATATCATCCATTCCAATTCTTGGACAAGCCGTATTAACCCAAGCATCAATAAACGGATAATTCTCAAACAAAGAAATATCAATCGTGTTATCAATAAACACATACGCCTTTTTACCACTATTCACTAAATCAGCACGAAGTTTCTCAGCAAGATGCAAATATTGCTGACCCGGCTTAATCGTAACCAAAATCCCAATAGTTTCAGCTGCAATAAACCGCTTAAGATTAGCCTCACGTCTCTTCCACTGCTGCTCAATATCATTCATACCGAGCGTCTTCATCAGTGAAGAAACAGGATCCCAAATAATAATGTCAGAAACAGACTTCTGAGCAGCCTGCGATAACAAAAGAGCCTTAGGATGAAATAACCCATCACCAATATACAAGATTGCATCAACATCATCAATTATCGAATCAGAATACGAATCATGATACGCATCACAACCCAGCACCTGGGTCGCAGCGTGAGTCCTTTTAGCCTTCGTCTCTTTAACCGTAATACCTGCCTGATCCAACTGATCTCGTACCGTTTCTAATTTCAAGAATTGAACAGAAGCAAACAAACCAACACTCTTCACCTTAGCTTTAGCAAAAAACTCCAAAACTTCCTTACCAAGAACAATCTCCTTCTCCCAAATCCCATCAATGAAGAGCGTGTCTACCATCCCGTCCTCGTATAGTGATATTTATTATGTCCAAAACCAACAAGAAAATCAATTCCCAGAGTTTCCAAACCTAAAGGCAAATCACACGCACCGAAACACGAAGAATACCAAATATAAACGCTCGCTGAAGTCTCACCTTCAATCTTATCAACAATCTCCTGAGCGCGAGTCTTCAAACCATCCGGTAGCTGAATAAGCACTTTCTTCTTACCATTAGCCTTAATTTCATCAATGACTTTTTCTAATTCTAAATCAAACATAACTTCTACAGAATAGAGTTTTAGTTATAAATCTATTGAACGAAAACTTTAAATAGGAAGAGGTATACCAAAAGTATACCGTGCAAGAAGTAACTACAATGAAAATCAAAAGAACAACCAAGCGAGCTTTAGATAGCATTCGCAAAAGCACAGAAAGCTACGACGAGACAATAAAAAGATTGGTTGCACAAAAGGAGGATCAAAACCTACGAAAGTTACTGATCGAAGGATATACTCAAAAAGCGAAAGAAGATCAAGAAACAGTAGCTGATTGGGATCACACCTCTCCTTCTATTGAATAAGATGAAACGTGTAAAAAGGGGAGACATTTGGTTGGTGAATCTGGATCCAACTATCGGACACGAAATTAAAAAATCGAGACCTGCTGTCGTTATTCAAAATGACATTGGAAATCAGTATAGTCCCATTACAATAATTGCGCCGTTAACGTCCCAACTAAAAGAAAAACAGTACCCTTTCGAAACTCTTCTACCAAAAGAATATAGTGGATTATCAAAAGACTCAAAAGTGTTGATGAATCAAATTCGCGCAATAGACAAGAAAAGACTCATAAAAAACATAGGAACAGTAAAAGAGGAGCTTCTTGAAGACGTAAATAAAGCTCTAAAAGTGAGTTTAGGATTGGATTGAGGATAGAGACTTAGCCATATAACAATCTTCCCTAGAATAACCTAATTTACGATAATATTCTCGAGCCCCAACACCACTAATTACTAGCATCTTATCCTTTCCATTCGAAGTAGCTATCTTCTCAGCCTCAGCCATCAAAGCACGACCAACGCCCTTATGTTGCGTATTCTCCCCAGCAGCACCAATCGCCGTTGCACTGCCATACACGTGCAATTCTCGAATCATCCCAGACGTAAGTGTAATTGCGGGATGTAATGACCTAGGCACAAAACGTAATCGACAAAAACCAAGAATTTTATCCGAAGCTTCCATCGAAATAAAATATTCAGTACCACCAGAAGCCTCATACGAGGAAACAACAATAGACGGCTCACCCTCAACCTGACCCAATCCAATCTCCCGAGCTCGAATATCACGAAGCACAACATTCTTTTCGTCAGCAAGCTTGTCAACATACTGCCTCAAATTCGTCTTATCAACGCCAGCTTCCGTAACATTCGTCGGAATGTCTCGCTGAACACGCATCACCCTACACCAAGAAGGAATAAAACGATACGCATCCACAATAATTGAAGCTGCCTGAGCAGTAGTAATCGGCTTATAAATTCCAGCTTCATAATCCTTAACTAATGGTGTACCTGGCATCACCATACACGGATAAATCTTAATCATATCTGGCATATAACCAGAATCACTAAACATAGCCTTCAACGATGCCATATCTTTTGCACGCGACAATACCTTGCCATTCTTTCCAGGTAACCCTGGCATCACATGAAAGTTCAACTTAAACCCTAAATCACGCAAGTCAGCAATACTCTTCAAGGTATCTTTAACCGTATGACCGCGATGTGTCCTCAACAACACCTCATCGTATATAGTTTGCACCCCTAATTCAATTCTAGTTACACCTTGCTTCAATAATTCCAAACCATGCGAAGCAAAACCCCAGTCCGGCTTCGTTTCAATCGTCAATCCAATACAACGAATAGCGGCTTTCTCATTAAGTTCCTGCTCCTCTTCAAGCGTCTTTACATCTTTCGACTTCAGAGCAAGCACCTTACTAGCAACCTTAGCTTCACGCTCTTTATCACCAACCTTTCCAGGCAATTCAAAGAACTTCTTAAACGCAACAAGATCCAATTTCCCAGAACTAAAAAACAGTTTAGAAAAGTCATTATACGCCTTAAAAGAATAGTAGATATACGATTCACGATACTTTGGAGGAAATCCAGTAAACGTACCGCCCATAATAATCTGATCAACCTTATCACAATTCTGTCCAAGAACAATATACTGCTCTAAGCGATTAAACACAATTCTGTACGCATCGTACTCATTCCGAATCCCGCGCATCGTTGAAGGCTCATTACCGGTATACGACATCGGCACGTCACCAAAAGACGAACCTAAACCACCCGGACAGAACGTGCATGCACCATGCGGACATTTGTAAGGTTTCGTCATCGTAGCAACAACCGAAACTCCACTACCTGTGCGCATCGGCTTCGTAGTCAGACAAGACCTAATCACCGAAGCATCCTCACTATCAGCATGCAAATAAATCTCGATATCCGTAGGAATATGTCTTTGTTTAAACTTCTTACAAAGCTTCAGCTTATACAATGCTAATTGTGACTTTGTAGGCTTCTCCTTCTTTATCCACGAAATGAGCACAGGATAAAAATCAGAGTGCTCCTCAACCAATGCTTTCATACCAAGAGAATGCTTTCTGCATTTAAAAAGGGCACTCTCTAGATGGTGGATACAAACACTTAAAAACGAAGTTACGCTCTCAATAACACTAAAATGCCACGAAAAACGATAGCAAATTTCGAGTTGGAATACCTGCAGATAATGGACGAAACAGGTAGTGTAGACCAAGAGTTAATGCCAAAAATAGAGAAAGAACGCCTAAAAGAACTCTACAAAACCATGCTTCTCGCAAGAACATTTGACACTAAACTATTAGCACTACAAAGACAAGGACGTATCGGAACATTCCCGCAAGCAACAGGACAAGAAGCAGCCGCAATAGGACCTGCAGCATGCCTAGAAAAAGACGATTGGTACATCCCATCATACAGGGAATTCGCAGGCTTATTTTTAAGAAAAATGCCTCTCAGCAACGTCATTCTTTCCTTTTCAGGAGACGAGCGAGGCAATAAAAACAACAGCGAATACAAAAACTATCCGCTAACCTTCCCCATCGGCTCCCAACTACCGCAAGCAACCGGAATCGCAATGGGAATGCAACTAGAGAAAAAGAAAAACGTAGTTGTTGTCTACTGCGGAGATGGAGCAACCTCAGAAGGGGACTTCCATGAATCATTAAATTTCGCTTCTGTTACAAAAGCACCCATCATCTTCATCGTTCAAAATAACCAATACGCTATCTCCACCCCCATCAAATTACAAACTTCATCACAAACATTCGCACAAAAAGGAATTGCATACGATATTCCCTCAATAAAAGTAGATGGAAATGATACACTAGCCATGTTTGCAGCAACCCAAGAAGCTATACAAAGAGCTAAGCTCCATCAAGGCCCCACCCTAATCGAAGCATTCACCTACCGCATCTGCGATCACACCTCAGCAGATGACGCTAAGAGATATCGCAGCGAAGAAGAATTAGAATCATGGAAGAAAAAAGATCCACTAACACGATTAAAGATCTACCTCGAGAAAGAAAACATATGGACGGATAAAGACGAACAACAAACCGAGAAAGAAAACGAAGAAACCATAGCAAAAGCGATCGAGGAAGCAGATGCGCTACCAGCAGTAACACCAGAAGACATGTTCCAATATATGTATGAAGACATGCCAGACAATCTCAAAGAACAGCTAGAAGACTGCAAGAAATTCAAGAAAAATGAATAAAATAAACATGGCACAAGCCATCACCCAAGCATTGGAAGCAGAGATGCAGGCAGATGAGAAAGTACTTGTCCTAGGAGAGGACGTCGGCCTCAATGGAGGAGTCTTTAGAGCAACCGATGGACTCCAAAAAACGTTTGGAGAGCAACGAGTTATCGACACTCCCTTAGCAGAATCCGGCATCATAGGAACCTCCGTAGGATTATCCATCTATGGCTTCAAACCTGTTGCAGAAATTCAATTCTCAGGATTCATGTACCCCGGATTCAATCAACTAGTAACTGCTGCAGCAAGATTAAGAAACCGAACACGAGGCGAGTTCACAATTCCCTTAGTAGTGAGAATGCCATACGGTGGAGGAATAAGGGCACTAGAACATCATTCTGAAAGCATGGAAGCTCTCTATGCCCACATCCCCGGACTAAAAGTAGTTATCCCCTCATCACCAAAAGAAGCGTATGGACTTCTAAGAGCAGCAATCCAAGATCCCGATCCCGTTGTCTTTATGGAACCAAAACGAATCTACAGAGCAATTAAGGAAGAAGTAAAAGAAGATCAAGAACCCATCCCATTAGGAAAAGCGAAAATAACTAAAGAGGGAGATGAATGTACCGTTATCGCATATGGTGCAATGCACTGGGTAGCACAAAAAGCAATCGCTCAATTAGGTTACAAATATCACATCGAGCTCATCGATCTAAGAACCATCTCACCATTAGACACAGAAACCATCATCAAAAGCGTAAAAAAGACAGGACGCTGTGTCATCACCCATGAAGCACCAAGATCATACGGTGTAGCAGCAGAGATCATCGCACAAATTAACGAAAAAGCACTCTACGAACTCCAAGCACCCGTAGAACGAGTTACTGGCTACGACACCATCATGCCCTATTACCAAAATGAAACAAACTATATTCCCGATGAAGAAAAGATCGTTGCAGCAATAGAAAGAGTTATGAAGGAATAAATTAATAAAGAAGAACAAACAGGTGAACACTATGGCAGAAGAAAAAGACCAATATGGAAACATTGAGAAGATACCCGTAAAAGGAGTTCGAAAAAAGATCTTCAAACATATGATTGAAGCTACGCATCAGTCAGCAGCGGTAACACATATGGACGAAGCCGATGTAACCGAATTAGATGCACTGATAAAGAAAGAGAAAGAAAAATACAAGAAAAAAGGCATTAAAGTGACAATGATGCCCTATCTCGTAAAAGCAATCGTTGCTACGCTAAAGAAAAACCCCTATTTCAACGCACATGTTGACGACACCAGCGAAAACATCCTTCTCAAGAAATACTACAACATTGGCGTTGCAGTAAACACCGACGCAGGGTTAATCGTTCCAGTAGTAAAAGATGCAGATAAGAAATCTATCGAAGAAATAGCGCATGAAATCTTTGACCTTGCCGCAAGATGCAATGACCGGAAGGTAAAACTTGATGAACTGAAAGGCGGCACCTTTACCATCAGTAACGTTGGCGCTATTGGAGGAATCTTCGTCACCCCCATCTTGAATTACCCAGAAATATCCATCCTTGCTACAGGAAGAACAAAAGAAAAGCCAGTTGTCGTTAAAGGAGAAATAGTAATACGAAAAATGTTACCGCTCTCATTAACGTTTGACCACCGTGTCATTGATGGAGCAGAAGCAGCAAAGTTCTGCAACGAATTGAAAGAGTATCTAGAATCCACCGAAGTGCTCCTAGCAGAGATCAACGAATCCAAAGCGGACTCCATAGGACCGTTCTAAAAGATGGCTGGAGCATCTCATCTCAGATTAATCACCCATTCACCTGAAGAAAATCCAGATTGGAATCTCATAGACTCAGAACTTATCTTTGCTTCATTTTTTTCTCCTACAGCAAATCCGCAAATTCAGAGTATAGCCCCAAATGGCGAATACGATGGCAGAATGAAAGCTGAGCACAAGAGAAAAATTGCGGGTGCTAGGTCATATGATCCTTCAACGATAGTCGAGTATGCTTGTGCTTTTCTTGATATGAGTGAAGAAGGATGTATCGATTTCGCAACAAGGGTAGCAATGTTAGACAGTGAACCAGAAGATGTTGCTGCAATGAGCATCATAACAATAATACCTAAGGTGCGAGAAACTATCGGCATAGCTATACGTGACAGCTCAAATATTCCATTAGACATGAGTTCATTTAACTCCTCAGAAGATAAAACCTCTCTCCTGGTGGGCGTTCAATACCGACTGTGCCCATTTACCGAATACAGAAGATCCTTGTATGAACCAATTGCTCAAAGTATAGGACCTCTTGTATTGAATGCAAGAATTGATAAACAGGAAGAAAGATTTGCCAATCTCCTTTTTGAAGAAAGAAAGCCCTTGTTAGAAGAATTTTTCTCATTGAGCCATCGTGCACCCCTCACCATGCTGGGAATCGCAAACCATATTGATTCCACATATATACACACACTACAAAATCCGGAATTTTACTATGGGGGAAGAGCATGAAGTTAAGTAAAAGCGCCGGTGGAGCCGTCCTTAATCAAGATAAAGTCCTTGTAGTCAATCAAAACCACAATTCTTGGTCACTTCCAAAAGGCCATATAGACCCGGGAGAAGACGCATTAACCGCAGCCAGAAGAGAAATCAAAGAAGAATCCGGAATCTCCGAATTAACCTTCATCAAAGAGCTAGGAAACTACGAAAGACATAAGATAGGAAAGCATGGCGAGGGCGACGAAATAAGAGAACTAAAACACATCACCATGTTCCTCTTCAAAACCGACCAACAAGAACTCAAACCAGAAGATCCCGACAATCCAGAAGCGAGATGGGTAGACATCCATGAAGTCTCTAAACTCTTAACCCACAAAAAAGACAAAGAATTCTTTGAATCTGTTAAAGCAGAACTTAACTAGTAATAGCACCAGTAGAAGCACTAGAAACCAATTTCGCATACTTATACAACGCACCGCTCTTATACTTGATTTCCTTTTTCTTCCAATCCTTAAGACGTGAAGCAATCTCATCATCAGACAACTCAACATGCAACAATTTCTCTCCAGAATCAATAGTAATCATATCTCCATCCCTTACAGCAGCAATCACACCCTTCTCCTGAGCCTCTGGAGTAACATGTCCAACAACAATCCCATGCGATCCACCAGAAAACCGTCCATCAGTAATCAAACCAACCTTCTTATGCAATCCTCGTCCAGCCAATGCAGCAGTAGGACTTAACATCTCCCTCATCCCGGGACCGCCTTTCGGACCTTCATAACGAATAACAATAGTATCACCCTCAACCACGCTACCATCCAAAATAGCCTTCAGACAATCCTCCTCGTTCTCATAAACGCGAGCAGGACCCGTATGACTAACCGTGTCTAAACCACACGTCTTCAACACAGCCCCATCCGAAGCCAAATTACCTTTCAAAATCATAAAGGAACCGCGACTCTTAACGGGATCTGAAAGAGCATGAACAACATCCTGACCTTCTAGCTTAACCGAAACATCAGCAAGATTCTCAGCAACCGTCTTTCCCGTAACCGTCATGCAATCTCCATGCAATAGCTTAGCTTCAAGCAACATCTTCATCACCATCTGCACCCCGCCTGCTTTATCCAAATCAGTCATCACATACTTCCCAGCCGGCTTCATATCAGCAACCGTTGGAGTTGAATCTGAAAACGCATTAAACTCATCAATAGATAGATCAACTTCAGCTTCACGAGCAAGAGCAAGTAAATGTAATGCAGCATTAGTACTGCCTCCTAAAGCCATAACCACACGAATCGCATTCTCAAATGCCTTTTTCGTCATAATATCACGAGGCCTAATACCGTTCTCAATCAATGCAACCAAAGCCTTGCCAGAATCCTCCATCATCTGTTCCATACGCTTGCCTTCAGCAGGCAAAGAAGCATTACCTGTTAGCGACATCCCAATTGCCTCCATAGCAGAGCTCATCGTATTAGCAGTATACATCCCACCGCAAGCCCCAGCTCCCGGACAGGCAGAACATTCAACCTCTTTAGCATCTTCCTCAGTCATTTTTCCAGGCGCTACACTACCAACAGCCTCAAACGCAGAAACAATATCAATATCTTTTCCCTTATACTTTCCAGGCGCAATCGTCCCGCCATACACAAAGATCGACGGAATATTAAGACGAGCCATCGGCATAACTGAACCAGGAATCGTTTTATCACAAGCCCCAATACCTAAGATAGCATCAAATTGATGTCCACGACTAACTAATTCAATAGTATCTGCAATAACTTCACGAGAAATCAAAGAACACTTCATCCCCTCATGACCCATAGCCTCGCCATCAGTCACAATAAACGTGTTATACTTCATGGCGTACCCGCCACTCGCCTTTACACCATTTTTAGCGTGCACCGCCAATCCATCAAGATGCATATTACAAGGCGAAACCTCAGAACCAGCACTTGCTACACCAATTAAAGGCTTAGAAAAATCAGCATCCTTCATCCCTGCAGCCCGCAACATAGCCCGATTAGGAAGTCTTTCAATCCCAGCAGTCATCGTCTTTGAAGTAGCATTCATTTCCATACTACCTTCGATTGCTACTTAATTTAAAAAGCTTTCTCAGAATAGTATGTGCATAGCACCTTCGAAATTCTTGCTCTTGACTTCTGAAGGTGCTGCGTCCCCGGATGGGGCAACCCCGCGCAACGCACTTAATTCTGAGGTATCAATGAATTTCGACCTGGTGATGCTATGCACATACTCAGAATAAGCTATTCCTTAAAACCAGAAACATAACCCAAAGAACTAGCAATCTTAGCAACATCTTCTTTCCCATCTAACAACAGAGAAGTCGAATCCCACGTACCCTCAAGCAACGCCTTCCGAGACGAAGAAACCATCGAACCATTCACCGATTTACCAGCATAAATAACCTGCTGCTTCTCCGCATCTAGAGTAATAGCTTCAGTAGGATGCGAATCAATAAACGACATCAACTCAGTTATCTCTGAATGAGACAACACAAGAGTAGGAATTCCCAACATCGTACAATTGCCGGCAAAGATTTCAGCAAAACTTTCACCGATAACAGCCTTAATCCCCCACCGCAATAACGACTGAGGAGCGTGCTCACGCGAACTACCACACCCAAAGTTCTTATTCACAACAAGAATAGAAGCCTTTGAAAACTTTTCATCATTAAACGGATGCTCTTTCTTATTGCCCTCAGCATCATGACGAGCATCGTGAAATGCATACTGTCCTAAGGGAGCAAACGTAACCTCTTTCATATAGCGAGCCGGAATAATTCTATCAGTATCAATATCATTACCGCGAACAAAGATACCCGAACCCTCAACCTCAGATATCAATTCAACCAAGATGATCCCTCACATCAACAACAGAACCATGCAAAGCAGCAAGAGCAACCATAGCCGGGCTCATAAGTAATGTTCTACCCGTAGGACTACCCTGTCTACCAATAAAATTACGATTAGAAGACGAAGCACACAACTGATCACCCTTCAATTTATCAGGATTCATTGCCAAACACATTGAACATCCAGCAGCACGCCACTCAAAACCAGCACGAGTAAAAATACCATCCAATCCTTCAGCCTCTGCAGCTTTTTTTACTTGCTGCGAACCAGGAACAACAATCGCTTTCACATGTGAAGCAACTTTACCTCCCTTAATCATCTTAGCAGCCTCTCGTAAATCAGATAACCGACCATTAGTACAAGAACCAATAAACGCAACATCGATCTTCTTACCCAATAGAGTATCACCCTCAGCAAACTGCATATGCTCAAGTGCTTGTGTAACCGTCAACTGATCATCCGAAGAAAAACTCTCCACAGCAGGAATCTTCTCAGAAATACCCATCGCCTGACCAGGAGTAATCCCCCAAGTCACCGTAGGTTCAATAGACGAACCATCAAACTCAACCATATCGTCATAGGAAGCATCAGAATCAGAACTAACAGACTTCCAATACTGCAAAGCCCGCTCATAGGAAGCATCCTTAGGAGCATACTCACGACCCTGCAAATAAGCAAACGTCTTTTCGTCTGGATTAACGTACCCGCACTTAGCGCCACCCTCAATCGTCATATTACACAATGTCATCCGTTCCTCCATCGACATTGCTTCAATAGCAGAACCACCATACTCATACGCATACCCAATTCCACCATTCACGCCTAACTTACGAATAATAGCAAGAATAACATCCTTAGCATACACTCCAGCATGTAGCGTTCCATTCACCACAATACGTCTAACTTTAGGCTTATTAATAGCCAGACACTGTGTAGCAAGTACATCACGAACCTGCGATGTACCAATACCTAAAGCAATAGCACCAAACGCACCGTGTGTTGACGTATGACTATCTCCACACACAATCGTCATCCCCGGCTGAGTTAATCCTAGTTCAGGTCCAACAATATGCACCACACCTTGATTAACTGAAGTAGTATCAAATAACGTAATTCCAAATTCAGCAGCATTTTTCTCAATCTCCTGCATCATGTTCGCAGAGAGTGCATCAGAAAAAGGACGTTTAGTCTCATCAGTAGGCACAATATGATCCACCGTAGCAATCGTACGATCAGGATAAGCAACCGTCAACGAACGCTCCCGCAACATCTGAAAGGCCTGCGGCGAAGTAACTTCATGAATAAGATGCAATCCAATAAAAAGCTGAGTCTGCCCTGTAGGCAACTCACGAACAACGTGCTTTTCCCAGACCTTATTAAACAGATTCTCACCCATAAAAAGCAAGAAACAGAACCATCTTTTAAAGATTACCTTCCAAACACAAAAATTTATAAACCGGTTAACTATAAAGCAACTATGCAGCTAAAATGCATTCTAATTGGAGTAATAGCACTATCCATAATCGGCTGCACCACAGAACAATCAATCCCTGAAGCAAAGGCACTTGACAACATCATCGACACTGCCTTCGAAGATCTGCCAGAACCTCAACTCTCGCCACCAACAAAAGAACCAACAACAATCTCAATCAACGGAGCATTTATCCCAGAAACAGTAACATTACTGCTGGAGAGGAAGTAACCTGGCAGTCAAATGACGACAAATCCCACAAGATTTCATGCTACGCATTAAGAACAAGAGTCCTCCAAAGCCAGCTCATGGAAAAAGGAGACTCATTTACCCACACATTCGATCTTCGCGGCGAGCAATTATGCGTAGATGCCATTTTCGGCCATCGCGGAACCGTCATCGTACAACCAAGAGTCATCAACGGAATAACCGGAAACGTCATCGGAGCAACCGGCAACCCCCCACCGATCGGTGTAACTATCTTATTGTTAGGAATGCTAGTAGCATTCTCTCAAATAGCTATTTTCTATAGAAAATAACTCAGATATGACTATCTGAGGGATTAAAAATCTCTAAGGGATTTTCAATAAAGCTAATTACGTCTTCGTCCGCCAAAGCGTCTAGGTCCGGAACCACCTTCTGAAGAACCGCCAGAGCTTCTACCACGGAAACCACTAGATGAGCCGCCGGATGAGCTACCAGAGCTTCTACCACGGAAACCACTAGAGCTACCTGAGGAACTTCCAGATGATCTTCCTCTGAAACCACTAGATGAACCGCTAGAGCTTCTGCCTCTGAAGCCGCCTGAAGATCCGCCTCTAGATCCGCCAGAGCTTCTGCCTCTGAAGCCGCCTCTAGATCCGCCTCTGAAGCCGCCACGACCAGAAGGTTCGGGATGTTTAGCGAAAACACGCTCAACTTGCGGCATCTCCAACTTTTCAATGGTGTAATCACGGTGTTCGCTCTGAATACGTGAGAAATTATCGTAATCATACTCGCAGATAATGTTGACAACCTTACCATCCTCTCCAGCTCGTGCCGTTCGACCAATTCTATGGACATAATCGGTTGAATCCGGAGGAATCTCGTAGTTATACACGTGAGAAACATTATCAATGTGCAATCCACGTGCAGCAACATCAGTGCATACTAAAACATGCGCCTTGTTACCGTTAAACATGTCAAGCATCTTACTTCTTTTATTTTGAGTAAATCCGCCGTGGATAGCCACTGCATCAACCTTATTCGTCTTCAAATTCGAAACAACAAAATCAGTGGTTCTACGAGTGTTACAAAAGACCATCACCAATCCAGATTCCTCTTTCGATAACAAATGAACAAGCAACGACAATTTAACATTCTTCGGTGAATCGTAGTAGACCTGCTTCAACTTTGAAGGATCAACCATCTTTACACCCTTAACTTCGGTATACTCATGCATGTGATGATTTCCTAAGTTACGAATTGTCTGCGAAATAGTAGCAGAAAAGAATAACGTCTGGCGTTCTTTTGGACACTGACTGATAATTCTCTCAACGTCGTCAATGAAACCCATATCCAACATTCTGTCAGCCTCATCAAGAGTCAATAACATAATCTTAGAAAGATTAAGTGTACCTCGCTCTAAATGATCAAGTAATCTTCCAGGCGTTCCCACAACAACGTCCGCTTTTGGCAAACCATGAATCTGGGGTCCAATCCCTACTCCACCATAAATGGTGATAATATTCAAATGCTTACTACCTGAAAATAAGTTCAATTCATTTTTAACCTGTTCAGCAAGTTCTCGAGTTGGAGTCAAAACAAGAGCCTGTAAACCCTGTCCGGGTACAACACGCTCAATAATGCCACATCCGAAAGCCAACGTCTTACCTGAGCCGGTTGCACTCTCTCCAATAACATCTTTTCCTTCAATAATAAGAGGAATCGTATCACTCTGAATCTTTGTAGGTTCAGTAATACCTTTCTTCTCAATCGTCTCTAATAGTTCTTGGCTTAGGCCAAATTCTTTAAATACATTCATTTCATTCACCTTATTGTAAAGCACTTCCTAAGAAAAAGCAAAATGATCGCTTTGAGCAGGTGCTTTCTCTTCCCTTCGTACTCTTGTAAAGAGGAAAAGCGATGGACTCTTTATAAAGCTATCTGATAGGAATTCTACTCCCCTAAAGAAGATATGTAGAAAGTAATTAATAGTAAACAACTCAGAAAGCATATATGAAAAAAAGAACGAGAAAGATCATCGGATTTTCGGTCGTGATTATTGTCCTGCTTTCACTGGTAACACTCTTATTCTTTGTAAATCCAGAGGAGTTAGTTAGAAAAATTGGCGTAAGAAATGAGTATATCCTTGCTTTCGTTGTTTCTTTTTTCGGTGGCTTTTCTGCAGGAGGCTCCTTCTCATTCATTGGCCTCCTAATTACGCTAGTTGCAGGAGGATTACATCCGATATCCCTGGGAGTCATAGCAGGAATCAGTCTAGCTATCGGAGACACTCTCATGTTTTACATTGGCTCTCAAGGTCGGCAGCTAGTAGAAGGAGACTGGGATAAAAAAATAGCAAAGATCGCAAAGATATTCGAAAAAAGAGCCTGGCTAAAAAAGCTAACTCCCTTGATCGCCTATCTGTACATGGGATTCCTACCGCTGCCAAACGATATTCTGATTCTCTTTCTTGCAGCCATAAAATATCCTCCTAGAAAAATGAACTGCATCATTATCGCAGGAGACATTACCTTCGCCCTAATGATTACATTACTAGCTGCAAAAGGCATCACTCTTTTTGCGTAATCAAGTCCTCAAAGCGCCATCCCATTTCTTAACCATGTAGGAAAGCAAGAACGGAACAATAAACTTAAACAGGACAGTAGTCCCAACCAAGACCGAATACAATTCTATCGGGATTAAACCACGCTCAAACAACAACTTAATAATCACAATACTTGTACTGAACTTCACCGTTAAACTTACACCCAAGAACAACGCCTGTTTCTTACCGAGCAACTTTCTGCCCATAAGATAACTAGTGATAATCTTTGTAGCATTAATCATCAGTATCAAACCAACAAGCAACAACGGATACTTCAGCAAATAATACACGTTCGTATCCAGACCAACCCACACAAAAAAGATAGGGGCGAATAAACCATATGATAACGTTCGCATCTCCTGCTCCACAACCTTCAACTTATGGTTCGGAATAAAGTTACGCAACGACATTCCTGCCAACATCGCGCCAACCGCTCCAGCTCCAACCAACGCACCAATCCCAATAAAGGCAAAGGCAAAGAACACCACAAACAAAAAGAACGAAGAAATACCCTTAAACTGTATTTTCGAAGCCTTATTCTCCAATTTAGCGAAGACAAATGCAAGTGCAAACAGAAAACCAAGCACCAACAACGTCAGCGAAACCCGAGTACCCTCGAAACCGAGCGTACCTGCAAGAATCGCACTCAATGCAATGATAGTAGTAACCTCAATAATATCGTCCAGTACCCCAATTCCAATGATCGTCTGACCTAAAGGAGTTTTCGTCAATCTAAATTCATCTAAGATAGGAATTAACACCGCCTCCCCTACCGTAGCAAACGATAACGCAACCAAAACCGAAATCAACCAGGGAACATCGAATAAATAATGAACGAAAAACGATCCAAATAAACCCTCCGCTAAGATAATGGCCAACGTCGTCTTGAAAATAAAGCCTTTTCGCCGCCTAATCTCACTAAAATCAATCTCAAATCCAATAATAAACAACAAGAAATACATCCCCAATTCAGCCATCGTAATAAAGCTTTCAGAAGACGTAATTTCAGTAAAGGGATTAATAAATGCCAACACTAAACCAATCAACAAAGCAGAAAAGATCCACGGAATCTTAATCCTTTCAAGTAATCTTCCAACAAGGAACGTCACCAGAAAGACTCCCGCTAAAAATAAAATAATCCCCATTAGGCGAGTAACCCCAGCACAACCCCAAAGACAAGGTGCAACATCAATGTAAGCACCGGTGCCTTACCGCCAATCTTCTTCATAAATATTCCCTGACCCATCATCGGCATCATCACCAACATCATAGCAAGCCATAGATAGATACCCAACACCACCGCCTGAGCCAATACACCCGAAACAAGAAATATGCCAGATCCCTTCAAAAAGACGAAAACAATCCCAGAAACAATGCCCATCGCCATATGCATAGACTTCCCTGCAGCCTGTCTCTTCGCTTCAGAAGAGCCATCACCAAGAACAAGAGAACCCATCATCAACGGCAAATTAAACATCGCCGGCATCATACCTGATTTTTTTGCTATCCTCATCAACAACGTCATCGCAATGACTGCAATAAACCCTGCAAACGCTCCGTTAAGAATCATATTTGAAAAGACTGCCATACCATCACCCAAACCCCTCTAGAAAAAATGCATATATAAATCTTACCTAAATCAAGAGTAAACTAGCCATCACCAGTCCTCTTAATCAAGAATGCACCACAATGATGCCGCCCCATATCCAAATCATGAAATGCAAACGGACATCCAACACTATCCAAATGTCTGCACCTCTGGCAGTTCCTTGTAGACGTCTTTGTATCTATCTTCTTCATTGTGTTGCCCTCTGCGCAAAAAAACGCCGGCATTAAACCAGCAGAACTACTAAAAGAATACATACACTCACTCGAATAACTGCTAACATATCACCAAACAAAGAGAACGATTATTTAAAGGTTACTGTCTACCCCTGTAGCGCGTTGAACTCACTTCAAAAAAATCAGTAGACAATAAAGCAGGATCATAACCTATCTCTCTGAGCGCATTAAGAAGGTAATCTTTCCTCGCAATAGCAACAAGCGCTCTCAAATCAGTATGAAGATGTTGTCCATCCTCATCTTCCTCCAAAAGATGGTAGGCTAAATCACCAACATGCTCCCTCCAATGAGGCATAAATGAACCCAATTCCACCGCATCTTTTTCCTTTCGAATAATAGGGACTTGCCCTGAATTATTAATCACTACAAGAGGACCACTTCCCACCATAGCTGTCGGCAAAGAGTCTCCAGAAAAATTTACTTCCGCGTTCTGTACATCATCCAAAGTAAAATTTCCTCCAACATGGATATAGGGAACTGCTATTGTAGACGGCTTTTCTAGTATAGATTCATCTTTCATACCCATCCAGAGTCAACCTACACTTAAAAAGCTATCCTATTAACAACTTCACAGCCATCAACCCAACGACAACGTAAAAAAGACCTCGCACCCACGCATCTCCTTTCTTGAGAGCATAATGAGCACCTAAAAAAGAGCCAATAAACATCGAAATAAATAAGACGGCTCCCGGCCCCCACAACAGAAGATCATTCAACCAGAACACAATCAAGGCAGGAATCGATATACCAAATCCGATGATCTTCATCGTGCCTGCAGATTCTAAAAAGGTCTTCCCAAAAAAGAAGAGCAACGCATACAGCAACAATGTTCCAGTCCCTCCAGAAAAAATGCCGCCCCAAATACTGATGAGAAACACCGCAAGATATCCTAACACCTTCCACGCACCACCCATACCCTTACCCGTAATCCCTACATCCTTTTTAGCAACCAAAACGATGAGCAGAGCCAAAATAACATATCCTATAAAGCGCTCAATAAAAGCAGAGCTCAAACTCACCAGGATGTTGGCTCCAATTAATGAGCCCAGTACCGCCAATCCCAATAACGGCCATCCAATACCATAATCAATCTTTTTTGCATGATGAAAGCGAATAAATCCTCCTACCGTCAATCCAAAACCTCCGAGTAAATGAGTAGCAATCGCTACCTTCGGATCTAATCCCACGAACACCAACACCGGAAACGTCAGCAATCCTCCCCCACCGACATTCGTGCCTACAAAAGCACCGATAAGACCAGCCAAAAAAATAAAGAGTAAAGATAAAAGCTCCATAACAAGAATAAATGAATTCGGTATATAAAACTAATCCTCAATTCTATATAATCTCTATAACAATGTTTATAAACCCAATAACCAAAATCAAGACATGGCAAAAACTAACGACATCTGCCGAGACTGCCTAAGATGGGACCAACACGGATCCGACTGCTGGGTACACTGGGAAAAGAAGAAAGATTGTTCCTTACGTGCAACCACAAACGAAGAACTACAAGTCCCGATTTCTGCCATCAGATAAGTGCAAATATTAACTAAATGTTTAAAAAAGCCTACTCGCTACTAAGACCATGATAACCCTAGATGGATCTCATGGAGAAGGCGGAGGTGCTTTAATTCGGACAGCATTAGCCCTCTCAACCGTTCTCAATAAACCATTCAAAGTCAGCAACATCCGCGCAAATAGACCGAAACCAGGATTGAAAGCACAACATCTCACCGCAATCCAAGCATTAAAGCAAATGTGCAATGCTCGCGTCACCGGCTGCAAATTAGGATCTTCTGAAATCACCTTCGCACCAGAAAACATCAAAGCAGGCACCATCACCATCGACATCGGAACTGCAGGATCTATCACTCTACTCCTCCAATCATTAATCATTCCTGCACTACACGCACCCAAAAAAGTAAGATTGAACATCACAGGCGGAACCGACGTCAGTTGGAGCCCCCAAATAGACTACTTTCGAAACATAGTTCTCCCCCATTTAAGACGTTATACTCAAGAGATAACCGCAACCATCACCAAGCGCGGCTACTATCCTAAAGGCCAAGGAATGGTACAGGTACACATCACCCCTCACAAAAACCAACCTGCAATCACTGCAACACAACAAGGCCACCTCATTATCGTTAAAGGCATCTCCCATGCATCTAATGACTTACAACAAGCACAAGTAGCAGAACGGCAGGCAAAAACTGCAAAACTAGCACTCTCCCAACTCAAAGTACCGGTAGACATCCAAGCGACTTATGCAGAAACCGCATCAACCGGATCAGGAATCACCTGCTGGGCAGTCTTCTCAACAGACAAAGACGACATCAGCTACGACCAACCCATTATCCTGGGAGCAGACATCCTAGGAGAGAAACAAAAGAAAGCAGAAACAGTAGGGAATGAATGCGCAAACCAATTACTCAAAGAAATAAAATCTGAAGCGCCAGTAGACTCACACCTAGCAGACCATCTCATTCCCTTTCTAGCACTCTATGGCGGAGAAATAAAAGTTGCAGAAATAACAGAACACACCAAGACCAACATCCATGTCTGCGAACAGTTCACGAACACCACATTCAAAATAGAAAATAATACAATTACCGCTAACCTACAACCAAGTCAAGATTAATTCTTTCTAGGGTACCCTGCCAGACAGCAGTACCATGCGTTAACACACTACCTGAACTCTTATCCCAAACCTTGAACGTAACCGTCTCTCCAGCCGACATCCCTTCATCCACAGAAGTTGCAGCATCATCCGCATACACGTGCAAGAATCCATAATTGCCCGGAGAAGTCACAATAAACTTTCCCGCTAAATTACCAGCAGCATCAAAAGCAGCAACCTGATTACCAACTGAACTACCGGCACCAGCCACCGTCAAGCTACCATAATAACTCATCCAGCTGTTCGTAGGACTACTATCTGCAAAACCACTAGACTGAGTAGGTTCAGGCCCCGCTGGAGGTTCCTCGCTAGCCACGACCGCCAACACAAAAGAACTGCTTGCAATAGCAACACCATCAAACGCAGTAACCGTGATCGTATACACGCCAATATCTCCTACAACAGGAACAAAACTGATTGCACCGGTAGCACTATCAACATCAATCAGCGAACTATCATCAGAATACACAATACTATCTCCTTCAGCATCCGTCGCCACAACCGTAAGATCAAAATGCTCACCAACCGTAGCCAGCTGATTACCAACCGTAGCAATAACTGGAGCACTATTCTGCCCCGCAACCGCAGGAGCAGTAAGAGTAAGAGTAAAGGAACGTGAAAACGAAAGACTCCCATCCGATACCGTAACAGATACCGAGTGCGTACCCGCAGTCGAAGGAGTAAACTGAATTAATCCACTACTAGAAACTGCAAATAAAGCAGAGTTATCAGAAAACGCAATACTATCTCCCTGAGCATCCGCAGCATTCAACTGTAAACTAAATAATTCTCCTACAACTGCTGTCTGATCCGAAACCACATTGAGTGTAGGTGCGGTATTCGTAGCAACCGGATCCACTGGCGTTACAACAGGAGCAACAACCTCCTCAACCGGAGCAATAACACCTTCACCCAACACCGAGACGACAAACAAATCATCGTACGCATCAGAACCATCCGAAACCCGAATCGTCAACTCACTATAGCCAATCTTTCCAGCTTGAGCAGTACAATCAACATAACGACCAAAATCTATTTTACACGAAACAACGCCCAAATCAGACTGCTTAACCAAACTAAATGAAAGTTCATTCTTCAAAACCCTTTCGTCATCGGTAAAAGAATACAAATCAACATAATTATTGTGAAATCCAGAATCCTGCTCCATCGTCTGATCCGGAACATCCAAGTCAAGTACACCATCCCCATCAGATGAAGATGAACTACGAGAGGACGAAGACCGACTACGAATCGAATTAGTAATCGAACCAATGAACGTACTGTCATCAACACCTTCAGAAACCACCTCATCAACAACAGGCACGACACGCTGCACACCCTCCACACTCCGCTGCTGCTCATACACAACAACCGTATTCCGAGCATCACAGCCAACTAAAAGTAGAACAAGAAAACCTATTACAAAAATAAAACTTTTATTCATGAAATCCCCAATACTAGTTATTTGCGCGAGTAACCTGTCGCCATTTCGGACGCTCTCACCAAAACAGTAAGTCCGCGCCCAACCATCTCTCCAAATCGAGGATGCTTGTCCATCAGTGCAATAATCTCAGGCGCACCCTTCTTATAATCAGCAATAAATTTTTCTCCCCTAGGAGTCTGACGAAGCGCCTCTTTTAATGCGTAAAGAGGGCCCAAAGCACTATGCTCTTCCCCGAAATAATGTGTAGCAGTGAAACAACTCCCTCCAGTGTCACCACCTCCTCCATCAGATGAAGGAGGTACAGTAGTCGTAGGAACGGTAGTGGTGGTGGTAGTAGGCTCAGCAGCATTAGGACTAGCAGTAATAATAGAAGAAAATCGGCTACGAGTAGTAGCTCCCTGAGGATCAGTAGAAACTGCACGGTAAAAAAGGTTATAGCTGGAATCAGAATCTAAATCCTCAACAGGAACCTTTTTGGTCAAATCAGGAACTGAATGTCTAACGCCCTGATTCTTGAAATCAGTTCCCTGCTTTACAACAAAAAGATCGTACGCAGTAACACCATTAACCTGTCGAAGCGTGACATCAAAGCTCTCGGCGCCTGCAACAACATCCTCTGCAACTAACGTGGGCGCGGTCACCGGTGAAAAAGCACTATCGATGCCCTCCTCAAGCGTACTTACCTCAGCAGTAGGAAGAATCAAGACCAATTGCTGATTATTAAATGCGGCAGCCTCCTGAACAGCAGCAATATCACTTGCAGTAGCTCCTGGTCCAAGATAAGTTACTATCTGCAATCCTCCAGTAGGAGAAAGATATTGTATGTCCACAGTGATATCCTGACGTACACCTTGGCTATCAATGTAAGAAACAATCGCATTAGAATCAAAATCTACAATGGTGCCACTATTTTCTAACATCCCAAACTTTGCATCCAAGGTAGTCTGAGCAGCAGCCTCACTCAGAAATGTATCCTGGGCATATGCTCCGGTCCCAATACCATTTTCGGGAAGAATACCTGCAAGAGTAGTATTACTTTTTCTCAATGACTGAATCACATTATCAACAAAAACGCCAGCATTCAAAAGACACAGTCCTGCAACCATAGGAACAAGCATGCGTCCGGGCGTAACAATACTATGCCGTACAGGCTGCTGTGAAGAAGATTCGTTTTCTACTAATTGTTGAATTGAGTGATCATCCATAATTCTGTCCCCTACTCCTAAGGGGTGACTCCCAGTTTAAAAAACTTTGTATGAAGATTTAGCTGATGACGACGGAAAGAGTGAGATTATTATTGGTTTCCACTCCCTCAACCAACTCATTGGAACGATCAATAGTACCCGTAACGAGGAAGTTACCTGCCGTTCCGAAAATAAATTTAGTGAAAACCGTGTAGCTTCTTCCAGGATCCAATATCGCAATAGGTCCAGCATCGTGGCCAATTCCCGGAACAGAAATATTCCAAATTGCGGGGCCACTTGGCGCTAAGCCCTTATTTCGCATCAAAAATCCGATCGTCACCTCATCTCCAGCAACTGGATTCGCCGGAGCCTGCTTCAATATAAAGGTAGCATTCAAATCAGGTAAATTAGTATTAACACAACCACATGCACTTGAACAAGTATCTACAGTGTTCACAATACCATCATCACAATCACTATCTTGTTCACATTCTGCACCACACGCAGTCGCATTACACGTATGAGTAATCTCATCTGAAACCGTCCTACAACTATCTGCAGCCTCATCACACGTGCTTACGAAAGCAGCCCTGTAATCGAAAGTAAATGAATTCGCATCAGGAACATTAGTACAAGTAGAGAGTAAAGGACTATTGCTGGCAACACAATCGATAACTGGACCAGCGCCACATCCAGCTAATCCACCACAAACCTCGACACCATTACAGAACAAACCGTCCGAACAGAAACTACTACCCGTCTCATCAGCATTTCCATCACAGTCGTTATCTAAACCATCACAATTATTCTCAGTTGCACTGTAGCTAATATTGTGTGCCTCAAATTCAGAGTCTCCACACGCAGGGAAGATTCCATCCAAGCAAGACACCGTCGATCCAGAACACACTCCCTGCTGATTATTACAGAGTTGGGTTTGTCCAGAGGTACATAAGGGTTGCACAACAACCGATTTTGAAACCAAGACAGATTGCTCAGAACCATCACTAGCAATTGCAGTAAAGTTCAAGACATCTCCAATACTTGTGAAATTAGACTCAAGTGACAATCCAACCGTAGTACCGTTCGGCACACCTTCTAACAATGAAGTCTTTGCCAACGTCCCATTCACAAACCAAGTCAGCGTAACCGAACCTGCTTCATCATCCGCATCCGTGTACACGCTGGTACCCAGAACATCTGAAAATTGAATCGGTGAAGTGTTATTAATGACCGGAACCGACATCGAAGGAGCCGTATTCACAACAACCGTCGAATTACTCAAAGTATTTCCATCAACACTCCTGTCATTCACACTCACATCTACTCGAACCGTCTGGCCCTTGGAGTAAAAACCACTAATATTATTGAAGACCGGACCAGGTATCTCACTTAAGCCAGCTCGAGCAGTAGGGATAGTATCATTCACCACACTCACATTATCTACAAACCATCTGAACGTTACGGAAGACGTATCACCATCCGCATCGCTAAAGTTCACAATAGCACCGATAACTTCCTGCGTCTGCAACGAAGTATCATTAAACCGCAATGCTACAAGCAACGGAGGAACATTTCCAATGGTAACGTTTGGACTATTAACAGCATCTCCAAATTCTGTACCATCGTTAGGTGTAACTCTAAAGAACCATCTCTGCCCCTTGACGGTATTGGAAGCCGAAATCGTAGTCAAATTTTCCAATGCTAGAACATCTCCACCGTTCCTAAACCATTGAATCAACGTACCAGATGAAGCGTCTGAATCTGCATCCGTAAACACAAAAAGGGCATTCAAATTATCGGTAGCCGAAGCAGGGTTAGGATCAAGAGTGACATTAACTGCAACCGGAGCCGTATTACCAATCGTAACAACATTCGATTGAACCGCTACACCCAGCAAGTTCCCATCTTTAGGTCGAACACTAACATTCCACTGCTCGCCTCGAGAAGTATTCCCTGAGTCAATTCGAGTCAAGTTCTCAAGCAAAGTTTGCTCAACATTATCTTTAAACCATCTAATCAATGAACCTGATTCCGCATCTGAATCAATATCAGTAAACGTAAACGTAACATTAAGATCGTCCCCAGTTTTAGCATCTGAAGGCGCAACAACAGCATCAGCAGCACTCGGAGCTGTATTCGCAACCGTAAGCGTTGCACTCGTAGCAACCGTGGAAGGAACATCCCCATCAAACGACTGAACTGCAACCGAAATTGAATTTCCTTTAACATAGTTGGAAGCATCCAGTACCGAGCTCGCAACCGTACCGCTCGCAACCGAAGTAACATTCTGAACGAACACAACACCTCCATTGACACTCCAAGTAAAGATCACAAATGCAGCATCTCCGTCCGTATCAGCGTACGTAGTCGAAGCAGAAACATCTTCAAACGTTTGAACTGAACTATCATTAAACGTTGGAACCGTGACCGTACTTCGTACACCACCAATCGTGACCGTGTTTGAAGTAACTTCCGAACCAAACGCAGTCCCATCTCGTGGCGTAACCCGAGCATTCCACTGTTCACCCTTAGCAGTATTGGCTGCAGCAACACTAGAAAAATTCTCCAAAGCATTCTGCTCACTCGAATCTTTAAACCATCTAATACGTGACCCAGATTCTGCATCAGAATCTAGATCCGTAAAGATAAACGAAACATTAACAGCATCATCCGAGCTAGGCAACAAGGGAACCACAACAACTGCAGAAGCTACAGGAACCGTATTAGCAACAGTAAGAATACCTGAATTAACAACCAATCCCGAAACACCGCCATCATTAGCCTGTACCGAAACATTAATCGTCTGGCCTTTCGTATAGTTACTTGAATCCAACACCGAGCTCCCTACATTTCCAGCAGCCACCGAAGTAACCGCATCCGTAAACACTAAACTACCCTCAACAAACCATCTGAACGTAATCGTACCGACATCTCCATCAATATCATTGTACGTCGAGCTAGCAGAAACATCCTCAAACGTCTGCACCGAAGAATCATTAAACACAGGGACCGAAACCACAGGAGCCGTGCTTCCAATCGTTACACTACCAGATTGCACCTCTCCGCCTAGTTCAAATCCATCTCGCGGTCGAACTCTAAAGAACCACACTTCATCTCGAGCCGTATTACTACCAGCAACCACACTCAAATTCTCAAGTGCAGTCTGTTCCTGGTTATCCTTAAACCATCTAATCAATGAACCCGATTCTGCATCTGAATCCGCATCACTATACGTAAACGTAGCATTCAAATCATCAACCGTCTGCGGCTGCACCGGTGCAATAGCAACATCTGCAGCACTAGGAGCCGTATTAACAATAACAAAGGAAACCGAATTTACAACAGCACTTGAAACAGAACCATCATTCGCCTCAACCGAAACATTAACCGTCTGGCCCTTAGTATAATTACTTGCATCTAATACCGAAGTACCTTCTGCATCAGCAGCAACATTCACAACATCAGTGAATACAAGAGAGGAATCAACAAACCATCGGAACGTCAACGTACCAGCTTCCGCATCTGCATCCGTATACTCTGAGAACGCCGAAATATCCTCGGTAGTCTGTACCGAACTGTCATTAAACGTAGGCTGATCGACCGTTGGAGCCGTATTAGCAATCGTAACTGTGTTCGAAGTAACCTCGACACCAAATCCAACTCCGTCATTAGGGGTAACCCGAGCGTTCCATTCCTGGCCCTCTGCCGTATTAAGCCCACTCACCGAACTCACATTCTCAAGAGCAGTTTGCTCAACAGAATCCTTAAACCATCTAATCAATGAACCCGATTCCAAATCAGAATCGATATCCGTAAACGTAAACGAAACATTGAGAGCATCCGTTGTAACAGGAGTTGCCGGAACCACAACAACCGTTGAAGCAACCGGAACCGTATTAACAATTGTCAAGAGAGCAGAATTAACTGCATTACCATCCGCATCACCATCATTCGGAGTAACGGAAACAGTAACAAGATCTGTTCTACTGTAATTAGTACCATCTAATACCGAACTACCTACATTTCCAGCTGCAACATTAACAACATCCGTGAACACTAAAGAAGAATTAACAAACCATCTAAATGTTAGCGTACCAGCATCCGCATCCACATCAGCATACGTCGACGAAGCAGAAACATCCTCAAACGTCTGTAAGGTAGTATCATTAAAGCTTATCGCCGAAGCCGAGGGACCCGCATTCACAATAGTAACCGTATTTGAAGTTCTCTCAATACCCAACAAATTACCATCTCGAGGCGTAACCCGAGCGTTCCATTGCTGACCTTCAGCAGTTTGAGCAGAAGACACATTACTCACATTTTCAAGCGCAGTCTGCTCATTTGAATCCTTAAACCATCGAATTCGCGAACCCGATTCAGCATCCGAATCAATATCGAAGTAATCAAACGAAACCCCAAGATTGCTAGAAGTATCTGGACTAGCAGGCGAAACAACCACATTCGAAGCATTAGGAGCCGTATTAGCAATCACAAACGTAGCCGAATTAACAGTTGCACTGTCCAATCCACCATCATTTCCGGTAACCGAGACATTAACCAACTGTCC
>Ga0187827_10001049_pt1 | contig 41581 bp, 32 predicted proteins | sample ETNtaG_39_FD_167969 | JGI IMG/M metagenome (GOLD analysis project Ga0187827, IMG submission 167969) | Marine microbial and viral communities from oxygen minimum zone, Eastern Pacific Ocean - ETNP2014_SV_150_PacBio MetaG (Illumina Assembly) | ecosystem: Environmental > Aquatic > Marine > Hypoxic...
GGACAGACGCCTGTCTGCCGGAATCGCGGCGTGGAGAAACCGTTGGGGTTCGACCAATCGTCATCGTTGGGGATGAAAATGATCTTTGCCAACAGATTGCCTGTTTGGTTGATTCCTATGAGCAGTCCGTCGACTCAGTTGACGGCCAACCCAAGCTTTCGGTCTTCGAATGGGATCATGAACTCTGTCACCTTCTCGCTAATGGTCTTGGCCCGAGGGTCGAAGACGCAACAGTCCTCAAGCTCAAAGGCCTTGAACGACAGATCGTTGTCTGGTCGGTTCGCTCTCCCTTCACGAACCCAGACGAGGTGGTCGAGTCCGTGTACACGATCTGCACCCGATCCATTTGTTTGTTGGTGATTGCCATAGATCCCGGAACGGTCCCGGACGGAAATCTGGAGGCCCTCCGCCTCTTTGATTCCGAGCACCTGATGTTCTGGAATCGAGTGTCAAAAGGGTGGTGGAGGAACGAGATTGGTGGGGGCGAGGAGCCCTTCTGAAGTGGCACTCTGGGCTTTGAGACATTGCCCCTGTTGCTGCCGGCGAACTCCGCATCAAGCCGATCGCCGACTGACCCGCCGACACCCGGTGTCACAGGTGGGGGAGACTCGGGAGGTATGAGAGAAGCGTCGCGCTGATGGCCACCCGACTCGAGAAGGTGGTCGTCTCCGGCCCCAATAGGAAGGACGAGTGGTTCTGGCGGCCCGCCGACGGGGGCGAGACGCTGCCGGTTCCCGAACACCTCGTCAATCTGGGCTGGGTGAACGCACAGACCGTCGAGATGCAGGTCCGTCGAAAGGGCTCCACGATCGAACTGGTCGGCCCACCCGAGCCGGAGCCCGAGCCGCTGGTCCTCGTCGACGGCGAGCCCTACATCCCGCCCGACACGCTCAACCTCGAACCCGGCGTGGTCGTCTGGGCGCTGGTGTCATTCGGCGCACGTGACGAAGCCCTCGGACCGGACCGTTCCTCCAAGCGCCGGCCGGCCGTCGTCACCCAGGTCCACGACGACTACGTGGTCATCCGCCCCGCCTTCGGCAACAACGCCAAGGGCCGCGGCCGCCGCCTCCAGGACCCCGAGCCCGCCGGCCTCACCGGCAACTCGATCGTCGGCGACGACGAGGTGGTCGTCGACCGGAAGCACCTCGGAAGGCTCGTCGGCACCCTCTCCGAGTTCGACAGGAAGTGGGTCCTCCGATGAGCACCTTCCGTTCCCTCGGCCTGGCCCTGGCCCTTCTGGCCGGCACCGTCGCCTGCGGTTCCAGCGACGAGGACCGAGCCGTCGCGGCGACCACTTCCACGACCTCCACTTCGACCACCACTTCGACCTCCACTTCGACCACCACCACGACCACCACCACGCTCGACGTGGCCGCTGCGATCGAGGACGAACTCGTCAACCTCTACGAGACCCGGGGGCTCGAACCGGACGAGGCCGAAGCGGCTGCCGCCGAGGCACTCGACAATGGCCTGAGCGCAGAAACCGTCGATGCACTGAAGGAGTTCGCCGACCGCTTCGTCGAGAACCGCCAGGAAATCCCCGTCTACGGCCCCTACCTGAGCGAAGACGAGGCACTCTGCATCGTCACCGAGATGATGGTCGCGATGGGATTCGGTGCGACGATCGACTTCATCGGCGACATCTGGCTGCCGATGAGCGTCGAGGACGCACACGCCGTCGTCGATCCGGTCGCCACCTGCGCCGACCTCGTCGAAAAGGTCTGGATGCAGGGCAACGCATACGGGATCGGGAACGTCGACTGCTTCACCGATGGCCTCACCGAAGCAGACGTCGTCCGCTTCGAGGTCTTGAGGCTGACCGGCCCCCGAGAGAACTACTTCGACGTCGACATCATGGAGCGCTGCATCCCCGGATACGACGACTGAACCAGCCCCCGCCTACTGCTGTTGTTGCTGTTGCTGTTGTGACGGAACAAGCGGGCGGTCGAACCGGGTCATCGTGACCGGCGGCTGCACCACCGCCGCCTGCTGGGTCGGGTCCATGCGACGGATCTCGACGCTCGTCTCCGCCTCCGCCTCAGCGGCCCCTGCGATCGAACCCCGCAGCGGCGGCACGTCGTCGTAGTCGCGGCCGTGGCCGATCTTGACGTGGCGCGCCCCGACCTCCCGGCCGTTCGTCGGATCCAAAGCCAGCCAGCCCCACCCCGGCACCGCCGCTTCGAACCAGGCATGCGTCTGCACGTGCACGATGTCTCCCACGACGTCCTCGCCGGTGCGGTCCGACGACGTGAACAGGTAGCCCGACACATACCGGGCCGGCACCCCGACCGACCGGCACAACGCCACCGCCAGATGGGCGAAGTCCTGGCACACACCCGTGCCCGCCGACAGCACGTCCTCGACAGCGATCCCGATGTGGGTCGACCCCGCCTCGTACCCGAGTCGCTCCCGCACCAGGTCGTGCACCCCGACGATCGTGGCCACCACGTCGTCGGCCACCACAGCTTCCCGGCCCGCAGCCTCGACCTCAGATCCCCACTCGACGTGCGGCGTCCGCTCCAGGTACTCGTGGTGCCGGTCCCTGAACCACGGCTCCGCCAACGCCTCCCATGCACACGGGTCCGGCCGGGGTGGCGCCTCGAACGTGTCGACCGCCGCCTCTGCCACGATCTCGAGCGACAGGTGCGGCTCACGAACACCGAAGGCGTCGACCCGGTTGCCCCAGTAGTCGCTGTAGGCCAGCGCCTGCGACGCCGGCGACACGCTCAATCGGTAGGCGACCAGGTTCTGGCGGTGGTCCGAGACCGGACACGCCCGCACCTCGTTGTGCGACTCTGCAACCGGAGCGTCGTACCGGAACAGCGTGCGGTTGCGGATGTCCAGTCTCATGGCAGCTACCTCCGGCCGACGATCGGCACGGTCGACGCCTGTGGGTGCGTGTCAAACGGAACACCGCTGCGGAAGTACTGCTCGCCCATCGCGTCGGCCACGCTGCGGATCCCGTCGTCCAACTCGGCACAGAAAGCCGGCACGTCTACCAACCCGGCATCGAGGTCGGCGAACTCGAGGGTCGACCGCACCCGCCCCAGAACCGTCTCGGTGCTGCCCCGCCCCGGCGCCCGGTCCACCACGTTCTCCAGCAACTTCTCGGCCCGCGTCAGGCAGTAGAGCACCGACCGGGGGAACAATGCATCGCGCAACAGGAACGACGAGATCCGCACCGGATCGGTCGTGGGCTGGTGCGCCCGCCGGAACGCCTCCACCGCCGACACCGACGACAGCGTCAGCAGCGCATCGTCCCAACTCCGCGACGCCAGGTGACCCCAACGGATGCTCAACAACCGCGACGTCATCAGGGCACGCTCGAGTTGCACGCCCACGTTGAGGAACCGGTAGCCGTCGCTCCGCGGCATGTTCTGCTCGATCGTGCCCGCCACCGCCTCGCAGCGGTTCTTCACCAACTGGAACAGCGTGTACGGCTCGCCCGCCAACTCGTCGACCAGGTCACGCTCAACCAACTCGAGGTGGAACCGGTTGGTCGTCTCCCACACCTCCGACGGAATCTGCTCACGCACGCTGCGCAGGTTCTCCCGGGCCGTCCGCACCGCCGAGACCACCGATCCGCGGTTGTCGGAATCGGCGACCAGGAACCCGCTCACCTCCTGCCATCCCACCGGGCGGTCCGTCTCGGCGAACTCCTCCGCCACCCGCAGCACCGTCAGCAGGTCGCCCCACTGCTCGGCGGCATCCGGGCGGATGATCGTGGCGTGCTGCGTCGCATCGAGGATGCGCGCCGTGTCCTCGGCCCGCTCCAGGTAGCGGCCGGCCCAGAACAGGTTCTCGGCGTGACGGGCCAGCATCAGAAGCCACCTGCTCCCGGATCGTGCGAGCCCGGCTGATCCTCGAGCACCCAGGTGTCCTTCGACCCACCGCCCTGCGACGAGTTCACGATCAGCGACCCCTTGCGCATCGCCACCCGGGTCAGGCCACCCGGCAGCACCTCGATCGACGCACCCGTCAGCACGAACGGACGCAGGTCGACGTGGCGACCCTCGAGCCCACCCTCGACGCACGACGGCACCCGGCTGAGCTGCACCACCTCCTGGGCGATCCACCCCCGCGGGTCGGCCTCGACCTTCGCCAGGACGTCCGTCAACTCCTCGTCCGACGCCGCCGGCCCGATCACGATCCCGTAGCCGCCCGACTCCGCCACCGGCTTCCACACCAACTCGTCGGCCCGGGCCACCGACTCGGCCCGCTGGTCGGCGTCCCACAGCACATAGGTGGGGGCGTTGTCGATCAGCGGCTCCTCGCCCAGGTAGTAGCGGATCATCTCGGGCACGTACGGGTAGACGGCCTTGTCGTCGGCCGCCCCGTTGCCCACGGCGTTGGCGAGCGTCACCGTGCCGGCCCGCACCGCAGCCATCATCCCCGGCACCCCCAGCGTCGACGACTTCTCGAACACCACCGGGTCGAGGAACTGGTCGTCGATGCGCCGGTAGATCACGTCGACCCGACGCAGCCCACCGGTGGTGCGCATCGCCACCACGTTGTCGTCGACCACCAGGTCCCGGCCCTCGACGAGTTCGACCCCCATCTGCCGGGCCAGGAACGCATGCTCGAAGTACGCCGAGTTGAAGATGCCCGGCGTCAGCACCACCACCACAGGGTCGTCGCCGGCCGAAGGAGGGGCGGCGTTGCGTAGCGCCGACAGCAGCGACCGCCCGTAGTCGTCGACCGAGCGGATCCCCATCTCGGCGAACGCACCGGTCAGCACCCGGGCCATCGTCGCCCGGTTCTCCAGCACGTAGCTCACGCCCGACGGGTTCCGCAGGTTGTCCTCGAGCACCAGGAACCGGCCGTCGTCGCCCCGCACGATGTCGATCCCCGACACAAGGCAGCGGGCCCCGTTCGGCACCGCGATGTTGAACGCCTCCCGCTCGAACCCGTCCGACGACATCACCAGCCAGCGCGGCACCACACCGTCCTCGAGGATCGCCTGCTCGCCGACGTAGAGGTCCTCGAGGAACCGGTTCACGGCGTTCACGCGCTGCGCCAGGCCCCGCTCGAGGTGCGCCCACTCGTCGGCCGGGATGATCCTCGGGAACAGGTCCATCGGCCACGTGCGCTCGATGCCCGACGACTCGCCGTAGACGGTGAACGTGATGCCCCGGGTACGCAGCACGTCGTCGCGCAGCGAGGCGTGGTAGCCGAGGTTCTCGGGCGTCAGGTCGTCGAACCAGTCGACGACCGGCCCGTAGCCGTGGCGGGCGTGTCCGTCGTCGTCGATGGCCTCGTCGAAGAACCCGCCCCGGTCGTAGTCGGAGAAGAGCCCGCCGGTCATCCGTCGACCGTACCCCAGCGGGAAACCGACCGTTCGGGAAACTCCGGGTCCGGGAACCCCCCGCCGGAGGAGCGGCTCACCTCCGGAGGGACTCGAGGTCGAAGCAGGCGAGGGTGTGCCGCACCACGTCCATCTCGCCGGTCACCACGATCGCACCCGAGGCGACCGCCTCCGAGAAGGCGACCCGGTCCGACAGCAGGTCGGCCAGCGCCTCGTGCGACATCGCCACCTCCAGGTCGGCCCCCGACCCGTCGGTCGGTACCGCAACCTGGTTGCGGACCCACAGGCCGGTCGTCAGCCCGTCGGCGAAGCGCCACCTGACATGCGCATCGACCCCGACGGCACGATCCGGGTCGAGCAGGACCCGCAGCGTGTGCACGAACGTCGCCGGCGAGCCGGCCAACACCTGACGTCGCCCGAACCGGTGCCCCCTGTGGCGGGCGACGTCCGCCGCCCCCTCCAACTCGAGCGCCCGGGTCAGGCACCAGCCCCGCACGTTCGCAGAAGTCGTCCGCTGCCCGATCGTCCGCAGCACCGAAGCCAGCAGTGCCCGGTCCTCGCCGGACCCGCCGTCGCAGCGGCCGTCCCCGTCGACCTCGCTGCGCACCAGCCAGGAGGCCAGCTCGAGTGCCCAGCGGACATCGTCGGCGTCCAGCGCCTCGGACGCCTGCCGGGCCACCTCCGCCCGCCCACCGAAGCCGTCGACCAGCCGTCGGCACCGCTCCGCCGTCGGTACCGGGAACAGGCGTGCCTCGTCGCCATCGAACCAGCCCAACAGGCCGCTCCGCACCTGCCGAACGTGGTGCTCCGCGAGCCCGTAGTTCTGCTGCGTCAGGTGGCTGCGCTCGAACCGGTCCGGGAGTTGGACGAACTCGATCAGTTCGCCGTCGGTCAACCCCCGGTTCAGGCCCCGCACGGTCTGGTCCCAGATGAACTGCAGGGCGTCGCGTGCGTCGGTCACGGCGGAGGCGATCTCGGCGGCGCCGCTGATCGGCGGCCCGTGGGCGCCGACGAGGTGCTCAGGGCCGAACCCGAGGATCGCATCGAGGCCCTCGATGACGACCCTCGGGTCCCGGTAGGGCTCGCCACGGATTGCGAACACGTTGAACAGCGCCGGCCAGGCCAGGTTGTTGATGCACACCCCCAGTTCCGGGAGGAAGATGGTGATGTTGTCGTCGGCATCCGACGGCGCCGGCACCAGGTCGACCCGGAGGCCGGCAAGGGTCGTCGAAGTCGGCACGGCGACCGTGTCGGACGGCGGGATGAAACCCGGCGTGAACGGGGCGTGCTCCGGTCGCCGGTAGCCGAGCCCGAGCCCGACATGGATCGCAGCGTCGGGTCCCACGGCAGGCAGCAGCATCGACATCTGGTGCACGAGCCCCCGGGTGGCGCTGGGTGCCACCTCGGCGCTCATGGCGACCAGATTGGCGACCACCCGCTCGTGCGCCCAGACCGGCACGGCGCCACCCGCCTCGTCGAACACTGCCCGGGTGCCGCTGCAGTAGTGGAAGTGCGTGTAGACGACGGCAGCGACCGGCGCCGACGTGTGGGCCCGCACGGCCCGAAGGGCGGCGGCCATCTCCTCGACCGACTCGCCGGTGTCGACGACGATCAGGCCCTCGGGACCCTCCACGAACGTCTGGTTCGACAGGCCGTTCCCGACGAAACACCAGACGCCGTCGGTGACCTCGTGGAGTCGGGTCTCGAGCCGTTCCAGGTGCTCGAACTGTCGCTGGTGGGCGCGCTGGCCGGACGGGCCGGTGGCCACCACCGATTCGTCGTCGCCGAAGCTGGCCGGAACGGGGTTGCGGGTCATGCCCCCGCCACCCCGGGCGCCGTGGCAGCAACGACGGAAGGACGGAACACGGGCGGGCTCGTCATGCCGCTGAGGATCGCACAGAAACCGTCGCCGAGGACGGGTCCGCCGCCGCCTCGTGGGCCTACTGGCCGGCCAGGCCGGCCCGCAACTCACCGGCCTTGATCGCCGCCAATGTCTCGGCATCGAGCTCGTCGAGCAACTCGATGGTCACGTCCAGGATGCCGGCCGTGCACGGGAACAGGCGTGGGTACGGACCGACCGGCGCCCCGGTGTCGACCCCCACGTCGAACGTCTCGCCGCTCGCCGAGAACACCACCGGCACCGTCTGCTCGATCCGACCGGTCGCCGCCAGCCCCCCGTCCACGAACAGGTGCGCCGTGCCGCCCTTCCCGAAGCCACCGTCGTAGTCGAACAGCACCCGAACCTCATGGGCGCCCGGCGACAACGGCGCCTCGCCGGCAACCGTCCAACGCTCGTGGCCGAAGAGGTTGTAGTGGTAGGTCGGCCGGCCGCCATCGAGGTACAGGGTCCAGCCGTTGAGGTTGCCGCCCTGGCAGACCACGACACCTTCGGGCGGACAGCCGTCGTCGGACACCTCCAACCGGGCCACCATTTCGAACGAACGGTTCTTCACGTTGATGACGGAACGCTCCGGCATCCGGACATGGTCGGTGGTGTAGGTCACCTTCCGGACCCCGCCCAGCGGTGACGGCGGCCGGGTGCCCGGACCCAGGCGGTCCCCGGGGTCGCGCATCGGGTACACGCCGTTGCGGCGCGCCTCGGCATCGAACAGGTCCTGTAGTGCTGCAAGTCGCTCGGGCTGCTCGTCCGCCAGGTCCACACCCTGGGAGAAATCCGTCCGCAGGTCGTAGAGCTCCCAGTTCTCCTGCGGACCGTCGAAGGGCTGGCTCTCCATCCGGATCCACGGTGGCCGACCGTGGTAGCAGGACGCCAGGAAGCCGTCGTGGTAGATGCCGCGGTTGCCGAGGATCTCGAAGTACTGGGTCCCGTGGGTGCTCGGCGCATCCGGATCGTCGAACGAATACGCCATCGACGTGCCGTCGAAGGGCGCCTGCGGCACGCCGCCGACCTCGACCGGAGGGGCGATCCCGGCGACCTCGAGGATCGTCGGCGCGATGTCGGTCACGTGGTGGAACTGGGTTCGCAGGCCGCCGGCGTCGAGGATCCGACGCGGCCACGAGACCGCCATCCCGTTCCTGGTCCCGCCCAGGTGCGACGCCACCTGCTTCATCCACTGGAACGGCGCATCCTGGGCCCACGCCCAACCGACGTTGTAGTGGCACTCGCAGCGGACGGTCCCGAAGTCGTCGATGTGCTCGAGCAGCCATTCGGGATCCTCGTGGACGCCGTTCTGGAACGACGGCGCCGACCATGCCCCGTGGATCGTCCCCTCGGCCGACGCCCCGTTGTCGCCGGTGATGTACACGAACAGCGTGTCGTCCCATTCGCCCAAGGCCTGCAACGCATCGACGAGACGTCCCACCTGGTGGTCGGTGTGCGCGAGGAAGGCGCAGAAGACCTCCATGAGGCGGCTGGCCACCGGCTTGTACCGGTCGGGGTAGTCGTCCCACGAAGGGATCTCGTCGGGTCGACGCGTGTTGATGGTGCCGGGAGGGATGACGCCGAGTTCCAGTTGACGCTCGTAGATCTCGTCCCGGAGCGCATCCCAGCCGGCGTCGAAGCGGCCGACGAACCGGTCCCGCCAGTCGTCGGGGACCTGTAGCGGCGTGTGGACCGCCCCGGGCGCCAGGTAGCAGAGGAACGGTCGGTCGGGCCGGTGGGCCTTCACCCGATGCACCCACTCGATGGCCCGGTCCACGAGGTCTTCGGTCAGGTGGTAGTCGTCGCGGCCGACGTACGGCTCGATCGGCGTGGTCTGGTCGTAGAGGGCCGGTTCGAACTGTGATGCCTCGGCACCGGGGAAGCCGTAGAACCTCTCGAAGCCGAGGCCCGTCGGCCACCGGTCGAAGGGCCCGGACGGTCCGAGTTCCCAGACCGGCGTGAGGTGACCCTTGCCGAACATGCCGGTCGCATAGCCGTTGCGCCGCAGTACCTCGGCGATCGTCGCCGCCTCGTCGGGGAGCACCGAGTCGTAGCCGGGGAACGAGCTGGCCACCTCGGTGATGGAGCCCATGTGGACGCTGTGGTGGTTGCGTCCGGTCAGCAGCGACGCCCGGGTCGGGGCGCACAGCGCCGTCGTGTGGAACTGGTTGTAGCGCAGGCCGGCGTCGGCCACCCGATCGCAGGTCGGGGTCGGAACCGGGCCGCCGAAGGTCGCAAACGATCCGAAGCCGACGTCGTCGAGCAGCACGAGGACCACGTTGGGTGCGCCCTCCGGTGCGCTTCCCATGCTGAGGGGCGCCCCGGTCGAGTCGGAGAAGAGCCGTTCGATCCGGCGATCGGCAGGTGACGGGTCGGTGGGGGACATCGGGTCAGTCCACCACGGATCCGGGCCGGTTCCCAAGGCGCCGGTCAGCGGTCGTCCACGGTCGGCCTCGCCCACGGCTACCGACCCCGTCGAAGCCCGGAACCCCGACGCCGCGGCGTGGTCGTGGGTCTCCACATGGAAGCAGTGGATTCCCTCGCTGGCCATGCCATGCCTCCCGGCCGGTGGTCGGCGGCGGTCGCTGTTCCCGGTCGGTGCGCCTCCGGGGAAACGGCGGGTACTCCGGGGTCGGGGAGTGTCGGGCCGGAAACGCGGCGATCGCCGATAGGCAGGCGCCCGTGAGCCCCTACGTCGCCGGCCTGCCGATGTACGACTGGCCGGAGGTCCGCGACGAGATCGATGCCCTCTGGACGGCCATCGCCGCCCGGCTGTGCGACGCCGGGATCGAGGCCCCGCAGTCGCTCAGCCGACCCGACCGGTTAGAGGACCTCTGGACCGTCCCCGACCTGCTGCTCGGACAGGCCTGCGGCCTGGACGTGGTCGACGGCCTGCGCGGCCGGGTCGAGGTGCTCGGCTCCCTCGACTACGGGATCGGGGGCTGCGAACCGGGCGACTACCGGTCGGTGCTGATCTGCCGCGCGGACGACGACGGCGACGACCTGGCAGCCTTCCGGGGCGGGAGGGTGGCGTGCAATGGCCGCAGGTCGTGGTCGGGCCACGGCGCGCTCGTGTCCGCGGTCGCGCCCCTGGCCGAGGACGGCCGGTTCTTCGGCGGATACGTCGAGACCGGTACCCACCGGGAGTCGATCCGCCGGGTCGCCGACCGTGGGGCGGACATAGCGGCCATCGACGCCGTCGTCTGGCCCCTCGCCCTCGACCACGAGCCCGCCGTCGACGAGGTGCGGATCCTGGCCTGGACCGACCCCACGCCCGCCCCACCGCTGGTCGTCGGTTGGGCCCACGCCCACCTCGCCGGGGTGATCAACGAGGCCGTTTCGGGTGCCGTCGCCTCACTGGGTCCCGACGTGCGTCGGCCCCTCGACCTCTACGGCTACCGGATCCGACCCGGCGCCGACTATGAGGTCATCGCCGAACGCCTCGCCGCCGCCGAAGCAGCCGGCTACCCCACGGTCGCCTGACCCCGGCTCCGGGCAGCGCCCTACACTCGGCGAGCCATGGATCCGAACGTTTCCGACGCCCTCGTCGCCGAAATCCAGACTGCCCTGGGGCCGAGGGGATGGCTCGATCCGGCCGACGCCGGGCCTGTGCTCACCGGCTGGCGTGGCACCTACTCGGGCACCCCGGTGCTCGTCGCCCGACCCGACACGGTCGACGGCGTCCAGGAGGTGGTGCGCTCGTGTGTACGGCATGGCGCTGTCGTCGTCACCCAGGGCGGCAACACCGGCCTCGCCGGCGGGTCTGTCCCGATCGATGCAGCACCCGACGGCCGCCCGTCGGTGCTGCTGCTCACCACCCGCCTCAACCGGATCACCTCCGTCGACCCCGCCCGGTTCACCGTCACCGCCGAGGCCGGCTGCACCGTCGAGCAGGTCCAGCAGGCCGCCGCCGCCGTCGACCGGCAGTTGACGATGGACTGGGGCGCCCGCGGCACCGCCACGGTCGGCGGTGCCATCTCCACCAATGCCGGCGGCCTCAACGTGCTGCGCTACGGCAACACCCGCCACCACGTGCTGGGCATCGAGGCGGTGCTTGCCGATGGCCGCGTCTTCGACGGACTGCGGGCCCTGCGCAAGGACAACACCGGCTACGACCTCAAGCACCTCTTCATCGGCGCCGAGGGCACGCTCGGCGTGGTCACCAGGGCGGTGCTCGAGCTCCAACCGGCGATGCCACACCACAGGTCGCTCTTCGCCGCCCTCGCCGACCTCGACAACGTCACCGACCTCTACGGCCTGGCCCGCTCGATCGACCCCGGCGGCCTGACCGCCTTCGAACTGGTCCCCGAGATGGGCGTGGGCGTGGCCGTCGACGTCCTCGACGTGGTCCGACCGATCGACACCCGGGCCGAGTGGTACCTGCTGGCCCGGTTCAGCGGCAGCGAGCCCGTCACCGACACGGTCACCCGCTTCCTCACCGAGGCCGTCGAGAGCGGCTACGCCACCGACGCCGTCGTCGCCGAGACCGCCTCGCAGGAGTCCAACCTCTGGAAGTTGCGCGACGAACTCCCGCCCGAGATGCTCCTCGACAGCCGGGGCGCCAAGTTCGACACCGCCGTCCCCATCGACCGGATCCCCGAGTTCCAGCGCTCGGTCGAGGCCATCGCCGCCCGGCTCTGCGGCCCCGAGGCGGTCACCTTCTCGTTCGGCCACCTCGGCGACGGCAACCTCCACGTCTACGTACTGCCCTCCCTCGAACACGGCGGGCGCCTGGCCCCGGACCTGGTCGGGTCCGTCACCGCCGCCGTCGACGAGGTGATCTGGGAACTGGGCGGCACGATCAGTGCCGAGCACGGCATCGGCCAGGACCTGCTCGCCCGCCTCCCCGGTCAGAAGTCGCAGGTCGAGTTCGACCTCCTGCGGGCCGTCAAGGCCGCCCTCGACCCCACCGAGATCTTCAACCCCGGCAAGGGCGCCCAGACCATCGAACGCAGCACGCGCAGCGCAGGTCGTTCAGGCCAGGACGAGGTCGAGGCTTGACCGGCTGAGGCGTTCGCACCCGGTGTCGGTCACGACCACCGAGTGCCCGAGCGTCATGGCCTTCTGGTCCCTGTGGTTCAGCAGGATCATGTGCAGGAAGAAGGTGTGGTTCGCCTCGAACTCGAGCGGGTTGCCCTCGTAGAGCATCGGCGGATCGGTCCAGACCGGGGCGTAGACAGCGCCCATGCCGTAGCCGCAGGCGTTGAGCCGGTGCTCCCGGTAGCCGGCGGCGTCGAGCACCCCGGCGTGTACGCCGAAGACGTCGCCCAGGGTTGCGCCCGGCCGGACGGTGTCCTCGCAGGCCAGCAGCGCCTCCTCGCACGCCCGGTGCATGTCGACCTGCACCGGGTCGGGCTCGCCTACGAGGATCGTGCGCATCATCGCCGCGTGGTACCGGCGCTGTACTCCGCACCACTCGAGCGTGAGTTGGTCGTCGTCGTCGAGCCGCCGCCGTCCCGTCGTGTAGCGAACCATGAGCGCACCCGGGCCCGACCCGATGATCAGTTCGTTGCCGGCGTAGTCGCCGCCCCCGAGGAACACCGCCCCCTGCATCGCCGCCAGGATCTCGCCCTCGTCGACGCCCGGTCCGGTCAGGCGCACCGCCTCGTCCCAGGCGTCGTCGGCCAACTCGGCGGCCCGCCGCACGTACGCCAACTCCTGAGGGCTCTTCGTGCGGCGCACCTCCTGGATCAGCGTCGAGGCGTCGGTCCAGGCGAGGAACCCGTCGAGCTCCGCCTCCAGCAGCAGCCAGTTCGAGGCCTTGAGGCCGTACGAGTCGATCTCGATGCCGACCCGGCTGCCTGCGAGGCCCATGTCGTCGAGCACGGCCCGCAGGTCCACCGCCGGGTTCACGCCCTCGACGTCGACCCAGGTCCGGACATCGGTGATGTCGGACGTGTAGAGCGCCGTCCCGTAGTCGGGGGCCCGGTTGAGCAGTGCGATCCGACCGTCGGCGGTCATCACCAGGCACTGGAACATGGCGAAGCCGAACGTGTCGTAGCCGGTCAGCCAGTACATCGACTCCTGCTTGAACATGAGCAGGGCATCGAGGCCTGCACCGCCGATCGCCGTGGCGGCCCGGTCCTTGCGGCCCTGCATCTCGTCGGGGGTGAAGTGGATCGGCATCGAATACCTCGTTCAGGCAGTGCGGGCAGCTGGAGCGGCGACAGCGTGCCCCGGCAACGGCAACAGGTCAACTCCCGGGGGTCAGAGCCGGCGCCGGACCTCGGCGCCCTCGTACAGGATGTCGGCGAAGGCGTCGTTGACGATGCGGCGGGTGGAGAGGGCCTCCGGCGTGGACGTCGTCGGGGAAGTCGGCCTCGGCCGCCTCGAGGTCGGCAGGTGCGTCTGCCGCCTCGTCAGCGGTCAGTACGTCGATCGGTGCCAGCCAGCCCTGCTCGCGGTACTGCGCCACCTGGGAGTCGGTGAGCCCAGCCATGGTGCGGACGCTGTTGCCTCCGGGCCATTCCGCCCGCATGGCACGACCACTACGTTGTGTCGATGCCGGACGTCGAGCTCCCGTTCAGCCGCGAGGAGTACGCCACACGACTCGCCAAGGTCCGGGTGGCAATGGACGCCGCCGGCGTCGACGTCATGGTCGCCGCCGACCCGTCGAACATGTCCTGGCTGACCGGCTACGACGGCTGGTCCTTCTACACGCCCCAGGCGGTGGTCGTCGGGCCCGACGGTGAGCCGTGGTGGTGGGGTCGACGCATGGACGCCAACGGCGCCCGCCGAACCGTCTACATGGACGGGTCCCACATCCTCGACTACTCCGACGACCACGTCATGTCGACCGAGCGCCACGCCTTCGGCCAGTTGGGCGGGTTGTTGTGTGATCTGGGCCTCGGGTCCGGCCGGGTCGGCGTGGAACTCGACAACTACTACTACTCGGCCGCCGCCCACCAGAACCTCGTGGCGGCCCTGCCCGACGTCGAGGTGGTGGATGCCACGGGCCTCGTCAACTGGCAGCGGGGCGTCAAGTCCGAGCAGGAACTCACCTACATGCGGCGCGCAGCCCGCATCGTCGAACTCATGCACGACCGGGTCCGCGAGCTGATCGAACCCGGCATGCGCAAGTGCGACCTGGTCGGCGAGATCTACCGCACCGCCATGACGGGCACCGACGAGTTCGGCGGCGACTACGCCGCATTCGTGCCGATACTCGCGACCGGTGCCGACGCCTCTGCTCCGCACCTCACCTGGGACGACAAGCCGTTCGAGCGCGACGCCGGCACCTTCTTCGAGATCGCCGGCGCCCACCGCCGCTACCAGCTGCCGCTGTGCCGGTCCGTGTACCTCGGTGAACCTCCGCCCGCCATGCTCGAGGCCGAAAGGGCGCTCATCGAGGGGCTCGAGGCCGGGCTCGAGGCCGCCCGGGCCGGCAACCGGGCCTGCGACGTGGCCAACGCCCTCTACGACACGATGGAGCGGTACGGCATCCACAAGGAGGGCCGTTGCGGCTACCCGATCGGGATCAGCTACCCACCCGACTGGGGTGAGCGCACCATCTCGTTCCGACCGACCGACGAGTCGATCCTCGTGCCCGGCATGACCTTCCACTTCATGCCCGGCCTCTGGATGGACGACTGGGGCCTCGAGATCACCGAGAGCCTCGTCATCACCGACGAGGGTCCGGCCGAGACCCTGGCGAACTATCCGCGCGAACTGTTCGTCAAGCCGTGAGTGGCCACCCGCTGTTGGACGACGCCCTCGGGATCCTCGACGACCTGGTGGCGTTCCCGTCGGTGGCGCTCACTCCCAACGTCGACCTCATCGCCTGGGTGGTCGACCGCCTCGACGGCGTGGCCTCCGACATCCGGCTCAGCCACGACGCCACCGGCACCAGGGCCAACCTGTTCGCCACGATCGGCCCGGTGGTCGACGGCGGGATCATGCTGGCCGGCCACAGCGACGTCGTGCCCGTCGATCCCGACGACTGGACGTCGCCGCCGTTCGTCGCCACCCGTCGCGAGGATCGCATCTACGGGCGGGGCACGGCCGACATGAAGGGGTTCGTGGCCTGCGTGCTGGCCCTCGCCCCCCGGTGGGCGGCCCTCGACCTGGCCCTACCGGTACACCTCGCCCTCACCTACGACGAGGAGGACGGCTTCCACGGCGCCCCGGTGCTGATCGACTCGTTGGCCGGTGCCCCCCGGCCGGCCGCCGCCATCGTCGGCGAGCCCACCGGCCTGCAGGTAGTCGGCGCCCACAAGGGCTGCTACGAGTACACGACCACCGTCACCGGCATGGACGGGCACAGCTCACACCCGGCCGAGGCCGTGAGCGCCGTGCACCACGCCACCCGCTGGATCGGCGGACTGCTGGGCCTGGCCGAGGACCTGGCCGACCGTGCACCCATCGACAGCCGCTTCGAGCCCGTCCACACCACGACGAACGTCGGCGTCGTGGCCGGGGGGCTGGCCCGCTGCACCGTCGCCGGGGAGTGCTCGTTCGAGTGGGAGATGCGCCCGGTGCAGCGCAGCGATGCCGGGTTCGTCAGGGGCCGCATGGCCGAGGTCGAAGCGGAACTGCTGGCCGAGATGCGCACGGTGCACCCGGAGGCGTCGATCGAGACCGAGGTCGTGTGCGAGATCGACGGCCTCGAATGGGATGACACCTCCCCGGCCGTCGACCTGATGCGGTCGCTGCTGGGCGGCGACCCGCCGGTGGGCGTGGTCGCCTACGGCACCGAGGCGGGCCTCTACCAGGCGGCAGGAATCCCATCTGTCGTGTGGGGCCCCGGCGACATCGGCGTCGCCCACCGCCCCGACGAGTTCGTCGAGGTCGTCGACCTGGTCGCCTGCCTCGAGGTGCTGGAGCGCCTGCCGGAGCGGCTCGTCGCCGGGTAGGCGCTGACCGGCCCGACCGTTAGCATCTTCGCTGCGGGGTGGAGCAGTCTGGTAGCTCGTCGGGCTCATAACCCGAAGGTCGCAAGTTCAAATCTTGCCCCCGCCACCAAGAAGCCGCAGGTCAGGGTCGGTCTTTCGAGGCCGGCCCTCTGCATTGGCGGCGGAGTAATGCACGCCAATGCACTTTCGTGCCATCCCGGCCAAGGTGTCCGTCCTGTCCTCGCCGGTACGTTCGAATCTATGCGCGGACACGGCTACATCGGAGAACTAGAACCAGGACGGTTCCTTGTCAGGATCAGAGCCCATTTGCAATAGGCCTGTTATCGAATGGAACCACCTCGGCGCTCAGGGGCTCCACGTCACCCTCTGCTAGGAAGAAGCGGAAGAACAGAGTGCCAGAAGCCCGACCCTCGGTGTCGATCCAGTTGGGGACGCCGGGGTCGGCGTGGGCCACGACCATGCGGAAGGAGCCGTCGGCTTCAAGGGTCGTGGTGGCTCTGTTCCGGCTGACCGGCCGATTCAGGTAGTCAAGGGTCTGTTGGAACCGGTTCCAGGCGCAAACGCTCGCGAAACGGCACTCGGGCCACCGGCCGGTGATGACCAGCGCCTCATCCGGCCCAAGCAGCCACCGACCCAGCGAATAGTGAGCATCGGCAGCCGCCAGGGCGAAATCACCCGGTTCCTGGGGCACCGGGAATTCATTGGGGATTCGGCCCACCCAGTCGGGCCGCGCAGCGTGATCGGCCGGGCGCAGACCGTCGATGGTCTTGCTTCGTACATGGGTGGTGACCCGTCCGATGGCAGCAGCCACCAGGTCGTCGTCCCACGGCGGCGGCGGGCCATCAGGTGGGTCGAGGTTCGAGATGGTCAGCGGTACATGGACATCGGCGGCAGCAGCCGAGGACTCCCACTCGAAGTAGTGGCGGCTGGTAAGGCGACCGGCATCGGCTGACAGTTTCAACCAGTTCCGGTCCCGGGGCTTACCTCCGAGGATGATCTCATAGGAGCCGTCGGCGGCAACGTCGAACTGCGTGTCGTTGAGCATCCCGTCGGTGCGATCCGGGTAGGAGCCGTTGTTCGCTCCGGCCTCCACGGTGAACGCCGTGTACACCGCTTGGGCCAGGTTGCCAGTGATCCGGTAGGTGCGGTCGCCCCGGATGGGGGCCTCAAAGTAGATGGCGTCGGCATTGTCACCGCTGAACTTGCGGGTCGGCGTCACGATACGACGCCACACTGGACGTTCCGGATCGAACTCGGCGTGGCTCACCAGCCCCGACTGGAGAATGTGGGCGATTGTGCGGTGTGCCTCGGCGACGTCGCGGTCATCGACCACCATCCACTCCTCACCGGCGAACCGCTCACCGGCCTCGGTCAGCACCTCGATCAAGCCGGCCCACGCAACACGCGTCTCGGACATCTGCTTCCTCTCTATCCGGACCTTTCGATTCGAGAGCGAGTGTGGCCCATGACCCGATTGGTGACCCAATCCGGCTGGCACTGAGCGCCCATTTCGAGCGGCGCCGGGCCGCCCGTTTGCTCTTGATGACCTCAGCTCTGCGGACTGGGGGGTGATTTTCAGGTTTTGGTGGTGCGCCCCCTAGAGAGCGGCACTAAACCCGGACCGTTCATTCAGGCTTTGATGGTGCGCCCCCTAGAGCGGACCATCACTCCAGGGACCCTCTCTCTGATTTGAACAACCACTCGAAAAGACCCACACCCCGCCGGGATGGGCATGGGGCAGACCTACCTCCGGGGGCCTCAACGGATACCACCGAACTGCATGTGTGAGGTCTCGCTTGTGCTCCCGAGCACCACTTCACCTCGAGGCGAGTCAATGGTGACGGATAGTGCCGGTGGCCCTGCAGACACCGCGATGTCGAGATCGATGGCTCGCAGGGTGCCTGCGAGATCATCGGCGTCGGGCGTCGTGATGGTCAACGCCCTGAACTCACCCCCGATGGGATTGGTGTCTTTCGGATTGGCGCACTCAAGCCAATCGATGAAAAACGGCATGCGCCCACCGTGCCGACTCCCGATGGGGAACAACAGATCCCACACGAGGAGGTCACCTGATTCCGTCTTGCGCTGGGTGCGATTGGGACCCTGAGTCGATACGCCAGCCGATTCCAGTGCCGGGGCAATGGCGTCGAGATCGCCTTCAGCCGCCCAGGTGACCATGCCACCGCTCGTCAAGCTGGCGAACTGTGCGCCGGCGTTACCTTCCCGGGACTGCGCCGGGTCGGGTGCGATGATCTCGAGATAGGTGGAGCCGAGGGACAGAAGTGCGTTCCGTGTGCCGAGACCTACATGCTCTCCGCCATAAGCGGCTGGTGTCCCGAACGTGTCCGCTGCCCATTCCATGCCTTCGTCCAGCGAAGCCACGGCGTACATGAAGTGATCGATCCGCGTGGTCAGGATGTGTCCCCCTGGTTATGGAGTCGGACCATGACTTCACGGTAATCCTCATCCTCCCCACGATTGGACTCACCTGATCTGGTCGAACCGTTCCGAGGGTTGTGGGCACCGTCTCGTCCCGGCGGGTTGATCGACAATCTCGCCGTACGTGAGTGCCTGATTCGGGTAGCCCGATCAACTGTCGGGAGTCCAGCGCAACGGGCCGAATACCAGGTCGGTCATCAGGTCGCCGAAGTACAACTTCCACGCGACGGCCATGGTGAAGGGGGCGGATTGCAACGCGGATCGAAACGGTTGCCCGGGGTGCCCCGGGGCCCGTCCCGGGTCGACATCCGTTCCGGCCTATTCGGCGGTTCGTCCACCGGCTATTCAAGCGATTCGTGGATGTGCTCTACTCTCCGTCTGGTCGTCTCAGTGGGGGTCGGCACCGAAAAGGGGGAACCGGAATGCTCTTTCACATCACACACCACCACGACGAGACCACGTGCCCGGCACATGACGATGCAGTAGTTGCCAGCACCTTCGGAGTGGTTCTCGACACGCTCACGGAGAACGTGAACGAGGTGATCGGAGCCTGGGTCGACCCGCCCGGTCACGACTTCTTCTTCGTGGTCGACGCCGACGACGCCTCCCAGATCTTCCTGGGCCTCGGCCCGATCGTCTCCGCCGGCACGGCGAAGATCCAACCCGTCGGTGACTACGCCGTCATGATCGAAACGCGTAAGCAACTGAACTCCTAGCCCCAATGTGGTAGCAGGACCCTTGTCGCCCACCTGTGCGGATCAGGCAGAGGGTGGGTGCGGAGGGGAGTCTCGCCACCTCGGCGGAGCAGCAGGTCCTCAGGTCGTGATGTCACAACCCGTGTCACGAGAATCAACGCTACGGACGGGACACCTTCTATTTCCCTACGAGGTGACCACGGTCTTCAGCGGGTGCTGTTGGCAGCTCCGAGGTACCCATCGAAACCGAGCGTGGCCCGCGCGTCGACGGTGGCGGCCAGTACCGCGTCGTCGAGCGGTATCCCGATGCCGTCAGCAGAACGGACCAGGCCGTTGAAGACGGCCACGATCACCGCGGCATCTACCAGCCCGTCCTCCCCAACGGCGGCGATTACCTCGTCGTCCAGGGCCCGGGCGGCTGCCGGGTCACGGTTGGCCGCCTCGGCGTAGGACACGAGCAACCCCCCGTGGGGGATGCTCCCCGTGGCCCCTCCCACCGCTCCGCGCAGGTCGGCGTCCGTGTCGATGGCATCGCTACTCGAACCGAGCAGCAGTACGTGGGACGATGCTCAATAGAAGCACTCGTTGATGGCCGACGTGCGGGCGGCGATCAGTTCGACCTGGGGGCGACTGAGGGGCCGGTGCTGCCACACCATCTCCCCGAAGTGTTGGCCGCCGCTGTACATGCTCATCACTACTTCCATGCGGCGTGCATTGTCGTCAGGCACGTAGGACAGCGCCCGGGCCACGTTGGGTCCGAACCAGGCGCCGACGGCCCACGGGACGAACGCCCCTTCCTGGCCGAGCCCGTCGGGAACGACCTGCGACGGATCACCCGCTCTGGGAGTCGGCAGATCCTGGTGGGGCCGACCCAACAGGTCGCAGAGCAGGTCGATGGGCACCGTCTGGACGACCAGGGCGACCATCTCCACATAGCGGCCCGGACCCAGCCGGTCGACGACAACGGCGGCCCAGTCCCCTGTGATGCGTCCGGCGTCGACCGCCAGGCGTCGGACCACCTCGCGTGTCAGCGCCGACAGGCCGTCGGGACCGACAATGTCGGAGAGCCCATCGGGATCTGGGGCGACCTCCCCCAACGGGAGCGGCACCGACGTCCGGGTTGCCGCGACGATTGCCACCCGTTCGGCGGCCGTCCACCACGTGCCGGGACCTGCGAGCCCGTCCCACACATTGTCGAAGGCGGTGAGGATCTCCGGGTCGACCGGTCGAGGGAACGTCTCGGGAGCAAACGGGGCCATGGGGTTCACGGTACATACACCACCGCTGTAGGGCCGCCCTGGCGGTCGTCTTCCGGTCGCCACGGCCGGGCCCTTGCAGCTTCCGAGGCTCAGCCCATGCCCATCCCGGTCAACCGACGGGGAGCATCGGGAACCAGTCCTCGCGGAGGCGCTGGCCGTCCACCATGTCGTGGCCGTCGAACGGCGGAGAGGTGCGGCCCCGGCGTTGCACGTAGCGGGCGTCGTCACCCACGACCCGCAGGGAGAATGCCCGCCGCAGGTTCGTCGAACCCCGGGCGCCGTGCACGGTGTCGAAGTGGAACGCCACTGCGTCGCCCGGTTCCACCGCCCACTCGAGGATGTCGTACCGCTCGGGCTCGGCATCCGGATCGGGTGCCGGTTGGAAGTCCCCGCTGTCGGTCGTCTCGTCGTCACCGTAGAAGCCGTCGCCGGTCGTCCAACTCACCGGATGGACCGCTGCGTCCCAGAGGTGCGAGCCGCGGATGAACCGCAGGGTCGACTCCAGGGGCACCGGGTCGAGTGGGATCCAGATGCTGACCGTCTGCGGGCCCTCGACGAAGTAGTACGGGGAGTCACTGTGCCAGGGCGTGTGGCGCGGCGCCCCCGGTTCCTTGACCAGCACGTGCTCATGGAACAGCTGCACCGTCCCGGACCGCATCAACTCGGCGGCAATCGCTCCCGCCTCGGATTCGAAGGCGAAGCGCTCGTACTCCGGGATGCGCTGCCAGTTGCAGTAGTCGTCCCAGAACCGACCGGGGTCGTCGGCAGTGCCGTTGTCGTCGAAGAACTCGCTCGGCTCGGCCTCGTTGCGGGCCACCCCTGCGGCCAGCACGTCCACCCAGCCGGCGAACAGCCCACGCAGGCACACCGCCCCGTCGGCAGCGAAAGCAGCGATCACTTCCTCGTCGATCCGTCCGGAAGGCACGGGCTGAGAATAAGCGCGGGCCGGGCCCCGTTCGGCCTCGTGGGCTGGCGCATCGCCCCCCGGGTTGTTAGCAACTGACCGTGGACCAAGGCGACGAGGGTGCCAACTGGCAGGCAATGACCCCAGCCGAGCGGGAGGTGGCCTACTCGCCCAGCTCCTGCATCGGCGGCGACTACAGCACCCATATTGCCGAATACCGGGACCGCAGCGCTGTGGCGCGGGCAACGGTCGACCGCTGGCAGGAGTACGCCTACGGTCCGGCACGGTCCAATCACCTCGACCTGTTCCTGCCGGCGGGTACCGGTGAGCCGCCACCGCTGCTGGTGTTCATCCACGGCGGCTACTGGCAGGAACTCTCGAAGGAAGACTCCGCCTTCGCCGCCCCGGCATGGGTCGACCGGGGCGTCGCATTCGCCGCCATCGGATACACGCTCGCTCCGAAGGCGACACTCTACGAGATCGTCGCTGAATGCCGAAAGGCCGTCGGCTGGCTCCACGAACACGCCGACGAAGTCGGCATAGATCGCCGCCGCATCGTCGTGGCCGGCAGCTCGGCGGGAGCGCATCTGGCCGCCCTGGTCGCCCTTTCCGAAAGCCCGGCCAGTGCAACCGTGCTGATCTCGGGGGTCTTCGACCTGCGCCCCCTGGTCGGGACCTCCATCGTCGAGGCCCTCGACCTCACCACAGCCGATGCCAATGCCCTCAGCCCCGCACTCGCATCCATACACGGGTTCCCCCCGAGCCTCGTGTGCTGGGGCGAGGTCGAGACCGACGAATTCAAGGAGCAGGGCCGGCGGTTCGCCGAGTTCCTGAACGCCGCGGGGACCACCTGCACCTCGTTCGAGGTCGGGGCACGCAACCACTTCGACGTGGTCCTCGACCTCGCCGACCCCTCCTCGAAGATCGGACGAGCAGTAGCGTCGTTCCTTGACGGATCGATGTCCGGTTCGTCCTAGGAGGCGGAAGTGCCCACGTTCAAGCCACAGACCCCGACCATCGTCGACCCGACCGGGGTTCCGCCAGGCAACGAGCCGCGGCCGATGGGAACCACGACCGACACCAGCCGGGCCGAGATCGTCGAAGAGACCGGTGGCACGCCCAGGGTCGACTTCGACAACACCAGCAACCCGTACATCGACTACCAGAGCATCGACCTGCTGCTCACCCTCCAGCACCCCCGCAGCGACGCCTATGACGAGACGTGCTTCTTCATCATGGGGCAGGTCAAGGAGCTGTTGTTCAAGTCGCTCCACTTCGAACTCCACAACGCCCGCCACCTCATCCGCGGCGATCAGGTCCACGACGCCCTGCTGGTGCTCGACCGTTCGCTCGAGATCACCAAGCTCCTGATCAACACCTGGGACGTGGTCGCCACCGTGTCCGCCGAAGGCTTCAACCAGTTCCGCAACCACCTCGACCAGGCATCCGGCCAACTGTCGTTCATGTTCCGCCACGTCGAGTTCATCCTCGGCAACAAGGACCGTCACCTGGCCAGCGCACACCGCAACGTCCCCCACGTGTGGCCCCACATCAAGGAGGCCCTCGAGAGCCCCAGCCTCTACGACGAGGTCATCACCATGCTCGACCGCCGGGGGTTCGCCATCGATCCCGGAGCGCTCGACCGCGACTGGTCCGATCCCTATCCCCCCGACCAGAGCGTCGAACAGGCCTGGTTCGACATCTACGACGACCCGAGGACCGGCAACGACCTCTACCGGCTCGCCGAAACCCTGGTCGCCCTCGACGAACAGATGACCCTGTACCGGTGGCGCCACTTCGTGCTGGTGTCGCGCATCATCGGCTACAAGCCGGGTACCGGCGGATCCACTGGCGTCGAATGGCTGCGCCACACCACGGAGTTCCGCTACTTCCCCGAACTGTGGTCGCTGCGCACCCGCCTCGAGACCTGAGCGGTTGGCTCCTCAGTCGTAGACGAGGGCGCCGTCGTCGAGGTCGGCAACGGGGATCGTGTCCCTGTCGGCCCAGTAGTCCTGCGACATGCGCCACGGATCGTGCACCCCCTGCCGCGGCATCAGGTGCATGGCGCGCGCCAGGTAGCCGGGATTGAAGTCCTCCGGGTCGACCCACGGCAGCAGGTCCATGCCGGCGTCCTCGTCGCGCAACGCGGGTGTCACCATCGAGGCACCCCGGTCGTCCAGGTGGTGCAGCAGTCGGCACACGAAGTCGGCGACCAGGTCGGCACGCAGCGTCCAACTGGCCCGGAAGTAGCCGAACACCCACACCATGTTCGGAATGCCCGTGAACATCATCCCCCGGTAGCCCACGGTGTCGGAGAAGACGAGCGGCTCGTCGTCGACGCAGAAGTCGATGTCGCCCAGCACGTTGAGCTCGAACCCCGTGGCGGTGATGATGATGTCGGCCTCGAGGTGGTCGCCCGACACCAACCGGATGCCCGTCTCGGTGAACTCCTCGATCTCGTCGGTCACCACCGAGGCGTCGCCGTCGGCGATGCTGTGGAACAGGTCGCCGTCGGGGATCAGGGCCAGGCGTTGCCGCCACGGCGGGTACGACGGCGTGAAGTGGGGGCTCACGTCGAAGTCCTCGCCGAGGACCTCCCGGATGCCCTTGAACAACTCCTCGCGGACCAGGTCGGGGTACTCGGCGGAGAGCCGCACGACCTGCTCCTGGTCGTGGAGGATCTTCCGGCGCACGATCTCGTGTGTCCACTCCTCGGGGACGTCGAGTTCCCGGAGGGTGTCGGCCAACTCGTTGCTGTTCGGCCGGGCGACGAAGTAGGTCGGCGAACGCTGCAGCATCGTGACGTGCCCGCAGTCGGCCGCCATCGCCGGGATCAGGGTTGCGGCCGTGGCCCCCGACCCGATCACAACCACCTGCTTTCCCGCATAGTCGAGGTCCTCGGGCCACGTCTGGGGGTGCACGATCTCACCACCGAAGCGGTCCACGCCCTCCCACTCGGGGGTGTAGCCGGCGCTGTGCCGGTAGTACCCCTGGCACATCCACAGGAAGTCGCCGGTGAACCGGACCTGCTCCCCGGTGTCGGTGCGGGTCACCTCGAGGGTCCAGCGCCGGTCCCCGGTCGACCAGGAGGCCGACGAGATCGTGTGGCAGTAGCGGATGTGGCGGTCGATGTCGTTGTCGTCGATCACCTCGCCCATGTACGTGAGGATCTCGTCGGCGGTGGCGATCGGCGGCCCGGTCCAGGGCTTGAACCGGTACCCGAAGGTGTAGAGGTCGCTGTCGGACCGGATGCCCGGATACGTGTGGGTCTTCCAGGTACCACCGAATCCGTCCATGGTCTCGAGGATCGTGAACGTCTTGTCGGGGCACTGCTGCAGGAGGTGGTAGGCGCCGCCGATGCCGGAGATGCCGGCGCCCACGATCAGCACGTCGAAGTGCTCGACCGTCGATCCGGAGTCCACCGCCTCAGCCTGCGCCATGCCGGAATCGTCCACCACCGGGCACGCAGGTGCCACATCCGAGGCGCAATCTGAGCTGTCAGCGACCGAGTGAGCCGAGGGCGTAGTCGCTTTCCGAGGGCAGCTCGTCCGGCCAGTTGGTGCGCCATACCTCGTTGGTCAACTCGCCGACCGGCATGGACGCTGCCTCGAAGCCGGGCCTGGGCAGCACCAGCGGTTCCACGACCACGTCGTGGTCCGGGACCATGAAGTAGGGGAACGAATAGCGGTCGGGTCCCAGGTTGACCACCCGGTGAGGGGTGGCGACGAAGTGCCCGCCGGAGAGGAGTTCGAGCATCTCTCCGACGTTCACGACCATCGCGTCGGGTGGACAGGCGACCGTGATCCATTCACCGTCACGGTCCTGCACCTGGAGCCCACCGACCGGATCGGGATGAAGGAGGGTGAAGATGTTGGTGTCCCTGTGGGGGTGGATGCCGAAGTCGGCCCCGGGCGGCATGGCCGGGTAGTGCATCAGCGTCATGTTGGTGAGCGGAGCATCGAACATGGCGTGCAGGGTGGTGCCGTGTACGCCGAGCGACGATGCCGCTGCGTCGAGGAGCGTCCTGCCGAGTGAGTCGCATGCCGACCAGTACCGGGAGACGACCTCTGCCATCCGGTCGACCTCCGGTACCCACCGGTTCCGGCCGTAGAGGGGGCAGGCCGTGAGAGCCGGGTGGCCGTCGGGGCACTCCCAGTGCAACTTGAAGGCCTCGTACGCGTCAGGCGTCGTACCGGTCACCTCGCCACGGTTGGGGGTGAAGAAGCCGAGCGGGATGAAACCCCGGTAGTTGTCGGGTGTGATCCTGTAGCGCCGCTTCACCTCATCGTCGAGGGCGAAGAGCTCTACGAGGAGCGAGCGCATCTCCTCGAAGTGGGACTGCCCGATCCCGTGCCCCACGACGGACACGAACCCGACGTTTCGCCAGGCATGGTCGAGATCCGTTGTGGCCGTCTCGCCACGGAGGTCCACGACGGGAATCTGAACGGCAGATTCGGTCACCGTCTCAACCTAGTCGTGACCTGTGTCACCCCTCCGTGGTCAGGACTTTTGTCCCTACTCCCGCCACCCCTCTACCCCGATGATGGGGCTGACGTAGAAGACGGGGCCGACTGCACTCACCAACCGAGGAGGGTGACACAGGTGAAGTGGACGGCTACAAGCAGCGCAGGTCGTTGTCTGGGATTGCCTGCGGTCATCCTCGCCTTCTCCGCAGGCTTGTGGTTGGTCGTGCTGACCCCTGCGGCCGCTCAGACGGCCGATCAGGGCGAGGCCGTCTTCAGCGCGAAGTGCGCTGCTTGCCACACGATCGGTGGCGGAACCCTGGTCGGCCCCGACCTTGACGGGGTCAGCACCAGGCGGGATACAGCCTGGTTGACCCGGTGGATTGCCGAACCGGACCTGATGCTGGAGGAGGGTGACCCGATCGCCGTCGACATGCTCGCCGAGTTCAACGACATCCCGATGCCAAACCTCAGCCTCACCGATCTCGAGGTAGCGAGCCTCGTCGCATATATGGATGCACAGTCCGGTGCCGCCCCTGGGGTCGACCCGGACCCGGTGCAGCCCGTTGCCGGTCCAATCCAGCCGAATGCCGCCACCGGCAAGAGCCTCTTCGAGGGTTCGAATCGTTTTGACAATGGCGGCCCAGCGTGCCTGGCCTGCCACAGCATCGCCGGTATCGGCGCCCTGGGTGGGGGTGCCCTCGGGCCGGACCTGACCGGTGCGTACGGCAAGTTCGGCGAAGCCGGCATGGCCTCGATCCTTGCCACCACCCCCTTCGAGACCATGAGTCCGATCTTCGACGATCACCCCTTGACCGACGAGGAACAGGTCCACCTTTCGCTGTTCCTCAGCCAGGCTGCCGTCAGCAAGCGGACAGCGGCCTCGGTTGGCCAACTGGCCCTGCTGGGCATGGCAGGCGCGGCATTCCTCCTGTTGGGGATGCAGTTCCTCTGGAGGCGGCGACTCAGGGAGGTGCGTCGGCCGATGGTGGCCCGATCGCGTGCTCGGATCGAACGTTTCAAGCAGGCAGAAGACGAGCGACGGGGTTCAACGCCCGGGACGGAAGGTAGGTAGGCACGTGGGTTGGATCCAGGACCTGGTTAACCCCGAAGCGCGCAACTGGGAGGACTTCTACCGGAACCGCTGGCAGCACGACAACGTCATTCGCACCACCCACGGCGTCAACTGCACCGGTGGTTGCTCCTGGGCCGTCTATGTGAAGGACGGGATCATCACCTGGGAGATGCAGCAGACCGACTATCCGCTCCTCTGCGACGAACTCCCGCCCTACGAGCCACGCGGATGCCAGAGGGGCATGTCGGCCTCCTGGTACGTCTACAGCCCGATCCGGGTCAAGTATCCGTATGTCCGCGGAGCGCTCCTCGACCTGTGGCACGAGGCCATGGCCACCCATGCCAGCCCGGTCGAGGCATGGGAGTCGATCGCGACGGACGACGAGAAGCGCTCACGAATCCAGCGGGCCCGCGGCAAGGGTGGCTTCAGGCGATCCACCTGGGACGAGGTGCTCGAGATAGTCGCGGCAGCCTGCCTCTTCACCGCCAAGGAGTACGGACCCGACCGCGTATTCGGGTTCTCGCCGATTCCCGCAATGTCGTACCTGTCGTACGCGGCCGGTTCGCGCTTCCTGCAACTCTTCGGCGGCGTCAACATGAGCTTCTACGACTGGTACGCCGACCTTCCCAACGCCTTCCCCGAGATCTGGGGCGACCAGACCGACGTTGCCGAGAGCGCCGACTGGTACCACTCCAAGTACATCGTCTCGATGGGCTCCAACCTCAGCATGACCCGGACACCTGACGTCCACTTCATCTCCGAGGCACGCCACGAGGGAGCCAAGTTCGTGGTGATCGCCCCCGACCTGAACCAGGTCGCCAAGTACGCCGACTGGTGGATTCCCGTCGAGGCGGGCCAGGACACCGCACTGTGGATGGCGGTCAACCACGTGATCCTCAAGGAGTTCCACGCCGACCGGCAGGTGCCGTACTTCATCGACTACGTCAAGCGCTTCACCGACTCGTCGTTCCTGGTGGAGTTGACGCCTGAAGGCGGCTCGCTCAAGGCCGGCCAGTTCCTGCGTGCCGACCGGGTGGACCGGTACACGGGTGTGGAGAACGGTGACTGGAAGATGCTGGTCCACGACCGCAACTCCGGGGCCCTGCGGATGCCCAAGGGCACCGTCGGGTTCCGCTGGCAGGAGGAAATGGGCCAGTGGAACATCAAGATGGAGGACGGCCTGGACCACCAGCCGATCGACCCCGACCTGACCTTCATCGACGAGCACGACGAGGTCAAGATGGTCTCGTTCCACGAGTTCGCCGAGGGCGGGGTCTACGAACGCGAGGTACCGGTCAGGTATGTGGAGACCACCGACGGAAGGGTCGCCGTCACCACCGTGTACGACCTGTTGATGGCCCAGTTCGGAGTCAGCCGGGGCCTCGCGGGTGACTACCCGGTCGACTACGACGACGAGCGCCCCTACACCCCGGCATGGCAGGAGAAGCTCACCGGCATCGGTCGGGACACGGTCACACGCCTGGCACGCGAGTTCGCGGGCAACGCCGAAGCCACCAACGGCAAGTCGATGGTCATCATCGGCGCCTCCATCAACCACTGGTACAACAACAACCAGTCCTACCGGGCACCGATCACCGCCTTGATCATGACCGGATGTCCGGGTCGAAACGGTGGCGGCATGAACCACTATGTGGGCCAGGAAAAGCTCTCGCTGGTGGCACCGTGGACGAGCCTGGCCCTTGGCCTGGACTGGTCCAAGCCCCCCCGCCTCCAGCAGACACCGATCTGGCACTACATCCACAGCGACCAGTGGCGCTACGAGGGTGATTTCACCGACTACGCCCGCGTTCCTCCGGAAACCAAGTGGGCCAAGGGCCATGCAGTCGACCTGGCGGCCGCGTCGGTCCGGATGGGGTGGATGCCCTTCTTCCCCCAGTTCGGCAACAACCCGCTTGAACTGGTGAGCGAAGCCGAGGCTGCAGGGGCCGGGACCGACGAGGAGATAGTTGAACGCGTCGCCGACCAGTTGAGCAGCGGTGATGTCAAGTTGTCCGTCGAGGATCCCGACGCCGAGGAGAACTGGCCCAGGGTCTGGTTCGTGTGGCGGGGCAACGCCATGCAGTCCAGCGCCAAGGGCGCCGAGTTCTTCCTTCGCCACTACCTGGGCACCCACGACAACATCGAGGCGATGGAACACGCCGCAGGGAAGACCGACACGGTCGAGTTCCGTGAGGAGGCACCCAGGGGGAAGATGGACCTGGTCGTGGACCTCAACTTCCGCATGGACTCGACGGCCCTCTACTCCGACATCGTGCTTCCAGCCGCCTTCTGGTACGAGAAGAACGACCTCAACACCACCGACCTCCATTCCTTCGTCCACCCGTTGGGTGAGGCCGTGCCGCCGGTCTGGGAGTCCAAGACGGACTTCGAGATCTTCAAGGCATTCGCCAAGAAGGTCAGCGAGATGGCGCCGTCGGTGTTCCCCGAGCCGTTCAAGGACATCGTCACCTCTCCGCTCAAGCACGACACTCCCGACGAGTTGGCCCAACCGCAGGTCCTGGACTGGGGCAAGGGCGAGTGCGACCTGGTCCCCGGGGTGACGGCGCCACACCTGAACGTGGTCGAACGCGACTACGCGAACCTCTACAACCGCTTCATATCCCTGGGCCCGCGGCTTCGCGAGGATGGCGTGAGCGGCCATGGGGTGCACATCCCCGTGGCAGAGGCCTACGACGAGCTCCTGGAGAGTCCGATCGGCACCGCTCCGGACCCACGCCGCACCCGTGCGGTCGAGTGGGGCGGTCAGAAGTACCCGGGTCTGGAGGACTCCCTCGACGCTGCCAACATCCTTTTGCGCCTGGCTCCCGAGACCAACGGCGAGCAGGCGTATGCGGCGTTCAAGGCCGAGGAGGAGAGGGTCGGGGTTCCCCTCACGGACCTGGCCGATGACACGCGTGCGGTCAGGATGACCTTCCACGACATAACGAGGCAGGTGAGGCGCACCCTCACCAGCCCGTGCTGGTCGGGTGACGTCAGGGACGGTCGCACCTACTCGGCGTGGACCCTCAACGTCGAGCGGCTGGTTCCGTGGCGAACGCTCACCGGTAGGCAGCAGCTCTACAACGACCACCCCTACTACATCGACTTCGGTGAGCACCTTCCGACGTACAAGCCCAAGTTGGATCCGGTGGCGACGGGAGACATCGTCCTCAGCCCGGTCGACGACCAGTCGCTGGTCCTCAACTACATCACGCCCCATGGCAAGTGGAACATCCACTCCACCTACAAGGACAACCTCCGGATGTTGACCTTGTCACGCGGGATGGATCCGGTCTGGATCAACGACAAGGAGGCCGCAAGGGTCGGGATCGTCGACAACGACTGGGTCGAGGTCTACAACGACAACGGGGTCGTGGTGACGAGGGCTGCGGTGAGTTCCAGGATCCCTGCCGGGATCTGCCTCTACTACCACGCCGTCGAGAGGACCATCTACATCCCCAAGTCGCAGGTTCGCGGGGGAAGGCGGGCCGGAGGCCACAACAGCCTCACCCGCACCCGGATCAATCCGCTGCTGCTGGCCGGCGGCTATGCCCAGTTCACCTACGGCTTCAACTACTGGGGCCCGATCGGCATCTTCACCCGTGACACGTACGTGGTGGTCCGGAAGATGGAGAAGTTGGAATGGTGATGCACGAAGCGAACGGGAGCACCTGAGATGGACATCAGAGCCCAGGTATCGATGGTCTTCCACCTGGACAAGTGCATCGGTTGCCATACGTGCAGCGTCGCGTGCAAGAACATCTGGACCGACCGCGAAGGCGTCGAGTACCAGTGGTGGAACAACGTGGAGACCAAGCCCGGTACGGGCTACCCCACCCTCTGGGAGAACCAGGAGGAGTACAGAGGAGGCTGGGAGGTAGAGGACGACCGGCTGCAACTCAAGTTGCAGAGCAAGGTCGGCACACTCGGCAACATCTTCTACAACCGTCGACTGCCCACGATCAACGACTACTACGAGCCCTGGACCTACGACTACGAGCACCTCTTCAACGCACCCGAGGGAGATGACCAGCCGACCGCTCGACCCATCTCGCTGATCACCGGTGAGTTCATGGAGATCGAGTCCGGACCCAACTGGGATGACGACCTGGGTGGCTCTCCCGTCTACGCCTCAAACGATCCGAACGTGGGTGTCCTCACCGACGAGGAGAGGGCCCAGCTGAACGAGATCCAGAGGGTGGTGTTCTTCTACCTGCCCCGGATCTGCAACCACTGCATCAACCCTGGTTGTGTCGCCGCCTGTCCGGCAGGGGCTGCCTACAAGCGCGGTGAGGACGGCATCGTGCTCGTCAACCAGGACAAGTGCCGTGCATGGCGGATGTGCATCTCAGGCTGTCCGTACAAGAAGGTGTACTACAACTGGTCCACGGGCAAGTCGGAGAAGTGTGTCCTCTGCTTCCCACGCCTGGAAAGCGGCCAGGCACCGGCCTGCTTCCACTCCTGTGTCGGTCGAATCCGCTACCTGGGCGTGTTGCTCTACGACGCGGACCGGATCGAGGAGGTCGCCAGTTCACCCGCAGCCGACCTGGTCGAGGCGCAGCGGGGAATCATCCAGGATCCGTTCGACCCCGACGTGATCGCCGCCGCGAAGGCCAACGGGGTACCGGACGGGATGTTGGAGGCTGCGAAGAACTCACCCGTGTACAAGTTCGTGAAGGAGTGGGAGTTGGCCCTGCCGCTTCACCCGGACTTCCGGACGGTGCCGATGCTCTACTACGTGCCCCCCATGTTGCCTGTTCTGGCCAAGATGAAAGACGGCAAGTACGACGTTGCCGGAGCCGAGACCGAGGGCCTGAAACCGCTGTTGACATCGTTGGAACATGCCAGGGTCCCGCTGCGCTACATGGCGGAACTGTTCTCGGCGGGCAACGAGGAAGTCGTGGCCGAGGTCTACAGGAAGCTCATAGCGGTCCGTGTCTACAAGCGTGCCGAAAAGGTGGGCGACCTGTCCCAGGAGGAGGCGCAGGAGGCGCTCGACGTCGGGAACCTGACGGCCGAGGAGGCAGAGGCCATATTCCGTCTTACTGCCCTGCCCTCGTTCGAGGAGCGCTTTGTCGTACCCCCGTTGGCCCGCGAGGTGGCCATCGAGCAGATCGAGAGCCCCTACGACCGGAAGCGCGAGGGTGGGTTCGGCAGCCGTACTGCTCCGGAGCGGAGGTGGTGACCGTGGAAGACCGGTCCACCGTGAAGCGCGTCTGGGGGTTCTTTGCCGGGCTGCTCGACTACCCGACCGAGAGCCCCCTGGAAGCCATCGGGGAGTGTCGGCGGCTGGTCGCAGGGGTGTCACCGGATGCCGACGCCCTGCTGGCCCGGTTCCAGGGGTTCGTCGAGGAATCAACCCTTGGTCGCCTACAGGAGGAGTACACCCGGGCGTTCGACATGGACGAATCCCACAGCCTGTACGTGGGCTACCACTTGTTGGGCGAGAGCTACAAGAGGAGCGCGATGCTCCTCGAGTTCATGGAGCGGTACCGGGCGCACGGGGTCGAAGTGGCCGGGGAGCTGGCCGACCACCTGCCGGTGGTCCTGCGATTCCTGACCGTCTGCGACGACCGCGACCTGGTCGACGAGATCATCTGCGACGCGGTCTGGCCCTCCCTCGAGATGATCTCGGGGGACGGCGACGAGACCGACGCCCCGGACCCGGAAGAAGAGGGACCGCCGGTAGCAGCCGCCCTGCCCTACCACGAGTTGTTGGATTCCCTTCTGTTCTTTGTACGGGCTTCCACATCCGGAAGCACGCAACCGCTCGCAGTGACCAGTGCTGTGGGGTGGCCGACAACGTGAGGAGAGGCTGACCATGTTGGATGATGTGCTGTTCGTGGCCTTCCCGTACCTGGCGTTCATCACCGCCGTCTGGGTCGGGATCTACCGCTTCCGAAACGACCGCTTCTCCTATTCCACCCAGTCATCCCAGTTCCTGGAGAACCGGATGCTCAGTTGGGGGTCGGCACCATGGCACTACGCCATCCTGACGATCCTGATGGCACACCTCGTGGCCCTTCTGGTTCCGTCAATCTGGGCCTCTGTGATCTCAGCGCCGATCCGCCTCTACACCCTTGAGGTGACCGGGCTGTCGTTGGCGCTGATGGCAATCTTCGCTCTCTGCGTGCTCGTCTATCGGCGCCTGACGACACACCGTGTGCGGACCGTGACGACACCGGCCGACTGGCTGTTGTTCTCCCTGCTGCTGGCCCAGGTGGTGCTCGGGTTCTGGGTGTCCCTCTTCTTCCGCTGGGGCGCCGACTGGTACCTGCACACGACGGTGCCGTGGATCGGCTCCCTCGTGAAGTTCCAGCCCGACACGGCGACGGTCACCACGCTTCCGTGGGTGGTCAAGTTCCACATCCTGGGCGGATTCGCCATCATTGCCGTCTTCCCGTTCACCCGCCTGGTGCACGCGGTGATCTGGCCCATCACCTACCTCTGGAGGCCGCACCAGGTGGTCATCTGGAACAGGAATAGGACCGGTACGGGAAGAAAGGCCCCACGGTAACCACGGTCAGAGAAGCGGGGAGACAGGATCAAATGGCTGTGAATAGCCAGATGGAACCCGAAGATCGATCCCGTGGGGCGAACCGGATCCTTGCCATCGCCACCATCGGGTTCACTCTCTGTTTCGCGGTCTGGGTGGTCTTCGCGATAATCGGACTACCAGCGCGACAGGAACTCGGGTTATCCGACTCCCAGTTCGCGTTGCTTGTCGCCACCCCCATCCTCACCGGATCGCTACTGAGGATTCCCCTCGGCATCTTGGCCGACATGTTCGGCGGTCGTCGGGTGTTCACGGTGTTGCTACTGGTTACCGCCGTTCCCGTCTACCTGGTGAGCAAGGCTGATTCCTATGTCGAACTGCTCATCGCCGCGCTCTTCATAGGCCTGTCGGGAGCCGCGTTCGCTGTCGGGATCGCCTGGGTATCCGCCTGGTATCCCCACGAGCGAAAGGGCTACGCCCTGGGGATGTTCGGTGCCGGCAACGTGGGCGCCTCCATCACCAAGCTCCTGGCCCCCACCCTGGTCACTGCTGTCTCCGTCGGTGGCCTGGCCGGCGGTCACATTCCCGGTGGGTGGAGGTTCGTGCCGTTCTTCTATGCCGTGTTGCTGGCTGTCATGGCGGTGTTGCTCTGGACCCTCACCCCATCACACGACATCAAGCCCGGCCGGGGGCGACCCCTGGGGGAGTTGCTGATGCCGTTGAGACACATCCGCGTCTGGCGATTCGGCTACTACTACGTCGTGGTCTTCGGCGCCTACGTGGCGCTGGCCCTGTGGCTCCCCAAGTACTACGTGGATGTGTTCGGAGTTGACCTCAAGGTCGCCGGCGCGCTCACCGCACTGTTCATATTCCCCGCCAGCCTGCTTCGACCCGTGGGAGGCCATCTGGCCGACCGAATTGGTGCTCGCCGGGTCATGCACTGGGTCTTCGCAATGATTGCCGTCGCCTCCTTGTTGTTGTCATTTCCAAACGGGCACCTCACCCTTCACCAAACCAAGACGGCAGAGGTCCGGGAAATACTGCCCTTCGATCAGAACATCTGGCTTTTCACCATGCTCGTGTTCATCATCGGGGTCGCCATGGGCATAGGGAAGGCCGCTGTCTACAGGTACATCCCCGACTATTTCGAAAATGATGTCGGTTCCGTGGGCGGGCTGGTGGGTGCGGTCGGCGGCCTCGGTGGCTTCTACCTACCTCTCCTATTCGCAGGAGCACTGTTTCTCACCAACCTCCCCACGAGCACCTTCTTCGTGCTGTTCCTGTTCTCATCAGCAGCCTGGGTGTGGTTGCACCTGACGGTCTTGCGGATCCTTCGAAGCGCGGCTCCCCATCTCGACCATGAGTTCGAACAGCGCGAGCACCCGGTGGGGACACCATGAGCAGCGGGCCAACCAGTGACGAAGGGTGATACGTCCCCTGGGGCCAACCGGAAGTCCCTTGATCTCTAGACCGACCCTGAGCCAGGAAGTGAGGAACAGGAATGGCTGACTTGTACGAATGGGAAGTCGAGGACGACGACTTCTGGGAGAGCACAGGTAAGAAGGTAGCTACCCGGAATCTCTGGATCTCGATACCGAGCCTGCTCTGCGGGTTCGCGGTGTGGCTCTACTGGAGCGTCATCACGGTCCAGATGCTCAACCTGGGGTTCCCGTTCACCACTGCCGAACTGTTCACGCTGTCGGCCATTGCCGGCCTGGCGGGTGCGACCCTGCGGATCCCGAGCAGCTTTCTCGTGCGCGTGGCCGGTGGGCGGAACACGATCTTCTTCACGACGGCGCTACTGATGATCCCTGCTGTCGGCACAGGCTTCGCACTCCTGTCCCAGGACACTCCTCTGTGGGTGTTCCAGGCGCTGGCATTCCTCTCCGGATTCGGTGGTGGCAACTTCGCCTCTTCCATGTCCAACATCAGCTTCTTCTATCCGAAGCACACCCAGGGACTGGCCCTCGGGTTGAACGCCGGTCTCGGCAACGTCGGTGTCACGACCACGCAGATCCTGATCCCGCTGGTGATGACATTCGGCGTGTTCGAGAGCCCGATGGTCCTCGAGAAGACCTCGGGAACGCTCATCGGGAAGATCGCCGCGGGGACCGAGACCTGGATCCACAACGCCGGGTTCGTCTGGCTGTTGCTGCTCGTTCCGCTGGCATTTCTGGGCTGGCGCAAGATGGACACCATTCGTACCGAGAACGTCTCACCCGACATCGGTTCGCCGTTGACATCGTTCGGGAGGATCAGCGCCATGTTGGGCATGGCCTTCATCCCGGCCGCCGCCGGGCTGTATGTAATCCTTCCCGACCCCACCGGACTGGGCTGGACATGGGCCAAGTACCCGATCATCGGCCTGGTCATCTGGTCGACGGTGCTCCTGTTGAAGCAGATGCGAGGTGAGGTCAGACCCAACCTGAGACGACAGTTCAAGATCTTCGGCAACAAGCACACCTGGATCATGAGCGTCATCTACACGATGACCTTCGGGAGTTTCATCGGCTATTCAGCCGGGTTCGCCCTTGCAATCAAGATCATCTTCGGCATCCAGCACGTGATGGTGGATGGGGTGATGACCCACGACATGGTGAACCCCGATGGGCCGTCGGCCCTCACCTATGCGTGGATGGGGCCGTTCATCGGAGCCTTCACCCGCCCGGTCGGTGGCTGGATCGCCGATAAGTTCGGTGGGGCAAGGGTTACGGAGTGGGTCTCGGTGACGATGGTCGCCAGTGCGCTCGGGGTGGCGTACTTCATGAAGCAGGCCTACCAGTCGGCGACACCCCAGGACCACTTCGTGCCGTTCTTCCTGCTGTTCCTCGTCCTGTTCGCTGCCACGGGTGTGGGCAACGGTTCGACGTTTCGCACGATCGCCATGGTGTTCGAACAGGAGCAGAGGGGACCGGTCCTGGGCTGGACGTCGGCTGTGGCTGCCTACGGGGCCTTCGTGGTGCCACAGGAGTTCGGTGAGCAGATCAACAACACGACCCCGGAGGTCGCACTCTACGCATTTGCAGCCTTCTATGCCGTATGCCTCGTGCTGAACAGGCGGTACTACCTGGGATCGAAGGCCGAGTACTCCAACCCGTAGCCCGCCGGTTGGAGCGCACCGGGTCGGGCCTGCCTGTCCGGTGGATTGGCCGAGGTGCCCTGTGCCTGATAGCAGGTAGCGCGTGGTCAGGGGGGTTGTGGCTGGCCGGTGGCGGTCGATGAGGCCGGAGGAGCGGGAGGTGGCGTCGCTCGGTGGGATTGTGGCCGAGTGCTGCCTAGCGGTGCCGAAAGGTGCGACGGATAACTAGGGTCCCGGGCGGGGAGGTGCCTCGACGGTGAGTGCTGGACAAGATGTGGGCGCAGGTGCTGAGGGGTCGCCCTTCGAGTTGGTGAACGCCGAGGGCACGGCACCCGTGCTCCTTCTCTGCGACCATGCCAGCCACATGATCCCGGCGGACCTCGCTTCGCTGGGCCTCGACGACGTGCAGCGTTCCACCCACATCGCCTGGGACGTCGGCGCCGCCGAAGTGACACGCGGCCTGTCCCGCCGACTCGATGCACCGGCCATCCTGGCCCGGTACTCGAGGCTCGTCGTTGACCTGAACCGGGATCCCGGCGAGGCCAGCCTCATCCCCAAGGAGGTCGACAGCATCGTCGTTCCTGGCAATCAGGGCCTCGGCACGGCGGAAAGGGACCAACGGGTGACGACCTTCCACCTGCCGTACCACCGGGCGGTCGCCGAAACCGTCGAACGACTGGCCGCCCGCGGACCGGGGCCGGCCGTGGTCTCGATCCACAGCTTCACCCCCGTCCTGAACGGTGTCGAGCGCCCGTGGCAGGTCGGGATCCTGTCCGACCGGGACAAGCGCCTTTCGGGTCCGATGCTCTCGTCCCTGCGCGACGTGGGGCTGCTGGTCGGCGACAACGAGCCCTATTCCGGAACCGACATCTACGGTTACACGGTGCAGCAGCACGCCGGACCCCGTGGACTGGCCAACGTCATCGTCGAACTTCGCCAGGATCAGGTCGACACACCCAGCGGGGCCTTCGAATGGGTCGAACGCCTCGAACGGACTCTCTGCGCAGCGCTCGACGATCCGCAGGTGCTCGAGCGGGGAGTCGCCGCATGACCGAGCCGAGCTTCACGATCGGCATCGAGGAGGAATACCTCCTCGTCGACCTCGAGACCCGAGACCTGGTTGCCCAACCCCCCGCAGAACTGTTGGCCGAAGGGGTGGCCCGCACCGACGGTCGGATGACCACCGAGTTCCTCCAGTCGCAACTCGAGGTCGGAACCCGGAAGTGCGCCTCCGTGTCCGAGGCGGCAGCCGAGATCGTCGAACTCCGGTCCGTGCTGTCGGACCTGGCAGGCGAATACGGCAACGCCATCGTCGCTGCGTCGACCCACCCGTTCGGTACCTGGGAGTCGCAGGAACTCACATCCTCCGAGCGCTACCAGAAACTCGACCAGGACCACCAGGTTGTTGCCCGCCGCATGCTCATCTGCGGAATGCACGTACACGTCGGCCTGGACGACGACGACCTGCGCATCGACCTGATGCGGCAGGCCTCCTATTTCCTTCCCCACATCCTGGCGCTCTCCACCTCGTCGCCATTCTGGTACGGGTCCAACACCGGGCTACGCAGCTACCGACTGACTGTCTTCGACGGCATGCCGCGCACCGGGCTGCCCGAGGTGTTCGAGTCGTGGAGCGACTTCCAGCGCCACGTCAAGGCCCTGATCGACGCCGGGGTGATCGAAGACGCCAGCAAGTTGTGGTGGGACCTGCGCCCCTCCATCCGGTACCCGACGCTCGAGATGCGCATCGCCGACGTCTGTACGACCGCCGCCCACGGGGCGTCCCTTGCGGCGATCTTCCAGTGCGTGCTGTGGATGCTCTACGAGTTGAAGCGCAACAACCAGCGGTGGCGGGGCTACTCGAACATGCTGGTGCAGGAGAACAGGTGGCGGGCCCAGCGGTACGGCTTCGATGCCGGGCTGATCGACTTCGGCGTCGGAGCCATCGTGCCGATTGCCGACCTTGTCGAGGAGATACTGGAACTGCTGGGTCCGGCAGCCGACGCACTCGGGTGCGTCGACGAGTTGACCGGGGCACGCGACATCCTCGTGACCGGCACGAGCGCACATCGCCAGGTGGCCGTCCATGAGGCCTCCACGGCGGAAGGAGCCGGGCCCGACGAGGCGCTCCGTGCGATCGTCGACTTCCTCATCGAGGAGACCAACCGGCCCACCTGAACCGGAACTACAGGAGAAGGGTTCCGGCCACGACGGTTCCCGACATCCTCGATGGCCGGCGATGCCCGACAGCAGTGAAAGAGTGACCCGATGCACACCCGAGGGCCGGTCCGAATCCCGCTGCGGGTCCGGGTGCTGTTCGTCGCCTACTTCCTCAGCGCCTTCGCCGTCATCGGCCAGGTCACCATCGTCGGGAAGCAGGTCTACGACCTGACGGGCCGGGAACTGGACCTCGGCCTGTTGGGGCTGGCCGAGTTCCTGCCCGTCGCCCTTCTCGCCCCCGTAGCCGGGACCGTCGCCGACCGCATCGACCGACGCTGGGTGTTCGGCGCAGCCCTGGTGGTCGAAGCCCTGGGATCGCTGCTGCTCTTCGGCTACGCCAGGTCCGAGCCGACCTCGGTGGCGCCGATCTTCTGGATCATCGGGTTCGTGGGCATAGCCCGGGCATTTGCCACCCCGTCGGGGCGGGCGCTCATCATCGACCTTTCACCAGTCGAGGTGGTCGCCAGGGTCGTGGCCCTCAAGTCGGTCGCCTACCAGGTCGGGATCATCGCCGGCCCGGTCATGTTCGGTTTCCTCTTCGTCGTCGACGAGCCCCTGCCGTACCTTGCCGGCACCGTTGCCCTGATGGTCGCATTCGGCATCGCCGTGCTGACGCCCTCGTCCGGGGCCCGCAGGCTCGACGCTCCGGGACCCGGCCGGGTGGTGCACGATGCACTCGAGGGGCTCCGGTTCATCCGACGCAGCCCGATCCTGTTCGGCGCCATGGGGCTCGACCTGTTCGCAGTCCTGTTCGGGGGTGCCGTCGCACTGCTCCCTGCTATCGCCGAGAACCGGCTCGGGGTGGGCGCGGTGGGCCTCGGTTGGCTCCGGGCATCCGTCGGGATCGGTGCGGGAATCGTCACCATCGTCCTGTCGATCCGGCCTGTGCAGCGCAACCTCGGGCGGGTCCTGTTGTCGGTCGTCGCCGTCTTCGGCGTCGGCACCGTCGTCCTCGGGTTCAGCAGCAACTACGCCCTGGCGTTCGTCGTCCTGCTGGTGCTGTCCGGCGCCGATGCCGTCTCGATGTTCATCCGCCTGACACTGGTGCCGCTGGCGACGGCCGAGGAGATGCGTGGCAGGGTCCTCGCCGTCGAGAACGTCTTCATCGGCGCCTCAAACGAACTCGGCGCAGCCGAGTCGGGACTGACCGCGGCCGTGATGGGCCTGGTCGGTGCCGTCGTGTTCGGTGGCGTGTGCACGATCGCCGTGGTGGTGTTGTGGTGGCGGTTGTTCCCCGACCTGCGTGACCTCGACACCTTCGACGAGGTCATACCGAAGACCCGGGAATGAGGCAGGGGGCCATCTCGTCACACGTGCCCGCCATCGACGGTCGGCGGTTCGACAACCCGGGTGCGGCGGCCATAACGTCGTCGGCGACCCCAAGGAGTGTCCGGTGACCGAATCCGTCCGACCGACCAATGCCTGCTTCGTCCTGCTCGACTCGCTGAACCGACACCTGCTCGGGTCCTACGGCAGCACCGAATTCGCCACACCGAACCTCGACCGGTTCGCCGCCGAGCATGCCACCCGGTTCACCCGACACGTCACCGGCTCGCTGCCGTGCATGCCGGCCCGCCACGACATCCTCGTCGGCGCCCTCGACTTCCTCTGGAAGCCCTGGGGGTCGATCGAGGCATGGGAACAGCCCGTCACGCGGGCACTGGCAGGCGCCGGCGTCACCAGCATGCTCGTCACAGACCATCCCCACCTTTTCGAGACGGGCGGCGAGAACTACCACACCGACTTCGGTGGCTGGGACTACGTCCGCGGCCATGAAGGCGACCCCTGGCGGACCCACCCCGACCCGTCGTGGGTGGGCGCACCAGCGATGCCCGCCCGCAAGGGTGGCTGGTGGTGGAGCAGCGTGACCGGCTTCGAAGCCGGCGAGAAGGCCTACGACCGTTCCCGAACGTTCTTCCGCGAAGAGGCCGACTACCCGGGTCCGCGCACCATGACCGAGGCCGCCCGGTTCCTGCGCGACGCCACCCCGCACCACGACCGCTGGTTCCTGTTCGTCGACGAGTTCGACCCCCACGAGCCGTTCGACACCCCGCCCCCGTGGGTCGGACGCTACGAGGATGAGCCGTGGGACGAGGAGTGGATCATCTGGCCGCCGTATGCCAACGGGGCCATCAGTCGCGGCAACCTGACCGAACGCGAGGGTCGCCACATCCGTGCCAACTACGGCTCGAAGCTCTCGATGATCGACCACTGGTTCGGACGCATCCTCGACGCCTTCGACGAGGGCGGCCTCTGGGACGACACGGCCCTCGTGGTCTGCACCGACCACGGCCACTACCTGGGTGACGAGCGGGACGGCAGGGATGTGTGGGGCAAGCCCAACGTGCCGCAGTTCGAGCCCATCGGGCACACGCCGTTGCTGGTGGCGTGGCCGGGGCGGACAGGCGGTGGTACCTGCGACGCCCTGACCACCAACGTGGACCTTTTCGCCACCGTCGCCGACCTCTACGGGGTGACCGTCGGGCACCGCACCCACGGTCGATCCCTCGTACCGCTGCTGACGGGCGAGGCGGATTCTGTGCGCGACTGGGCCATCGGGGGCATGTACGGCAGGTGGGTCCAGGTCACCGACGGCACCACCAAGTACGCCCGGTCGTCGTCGGGCGACAACTTCCCGCTGTCCATGTGGTCGAACCGCTGGTCGACCATGCCCGTCAAGATCACCGGCTTCAACGAGTTGCCGGCCCCGGACGAAAGGGCGGTGCTCGATCACATGCCCGGGACGACCGTGCCGGTCATCCGCCAGCCGTTCCGGCCAGGCGACCTGCTTCCGTTCTGGGTGGCCGGTGCAAGCAGCGACAGCCACCACCTCTACGACCTCGACGTGGACCCCGACGAGCAGGAGAACCGGGTAGGCGAGCGGTTGGAGGCTGAGATGCTGGACCTGCTGC
>Ga0187827_10001052_pt1 | contig 41521 bp, 33 predicted proteins | sample ETNtaG_39_FD_167969 | JGI IMG/M metagenome (GOLD analysis project Ga0187827, IMG submission 167969) | Marine microbial and viral communities from oxygen minimum zone, Eastern Pacific Ocean - ETNP2014_SV_150_PacBio MetaG (Illumina Assembly) | ecosystem: Environmental > Aquatic > Marine > Hypoxic...
TACCCGGTCGTCTACGACGCGACGCACAGCGTGCAGATGCCCGGAGGGCTTGGCGGAAGCTCCGGAGGTCAGCGCGAAATGGTGCCGCATCTTCTGCGCGCTGCAGTCGCGGTCGGCTGCGACGCTATTTTTGTCGAGACCCATCCGTCGCCGGATGAAGCCCCTTCGGACGGCCCAAACATGGTGCCGCTCGAAGAGCTTGAAAACCTTCTTCAGGGGATTCTTCAGATGGATGCAGCGAGAAGGTCGGTGGATGGGATCTAGCAGGCAGTCAGGCGGAAGTCGGTCAAGTAGATCGGGTTCATCATAGATGCTGGTTAATCCGAAAGTTCTGACTAAGATCCCGCGCTCGATACATCAACCAGCCGTTTCAGGTAGAGGTCACCACGTTGTTACGAATCTGCGCCATCCTCGGCATCTTTGCCACAACATTCCTCTCGGCTAAGGAAGTGCCGATACCCGCAAAGATCGATTTCAATAAACACATTCGGCCGGTGCTCACGGACAAATGTTTCGCCTGCCACGGTCCCGATGCCAGACAACGGAAAGGCAAATTCCGCCTGGATCTCAAAGAGGATGCTTACAGGAAGCACAAGAATGGATTCGCCATCGTTCCGGGCAAGCCGTCCGAGAGCCTCATTATCGGTCGCATTAATCACAAGGATCTTGACAAGCGGATGCCTCCGGAGGAGACAAATAAGCCGCTCACACCACGCGAGGTCAAGATGATTGAAAAGTGGATCGAGCAGGGAGCGAAATGGAAGCAGCACTGGGCGTACGTGATCCCGGCGCATCCTGAGATACCGAAAATACATGGCGAAGTGAAGTCGCCGATAGACAGTTTCATCCTTGCGATGCTGAAAGAGAAAGGGCTGAAGCCTTCCAGGCCGACGGACCGTATCACGCTCATTCGCCGTCTGTATTTTGATCTGCTTGGGCTGCCGCCGACTCCCGCCCAGGTGAGAGCATTCGTGAATGATAAGTCACCCAAAGCATATGAGAAGGTTGTCGATGAGCTGCTGGCCTCCCCGCACTACGGCGAGCGTATGGCCATCTACTGGCTCGACCTTGTCCGGTTTGCCGACACCATCGGATATCACAGTGACAATCATCGCGATATCGCGCCGTATCGTGACTACGTCGTCCGCGCCTTTAATCAGAACAAGAAGTTCGACCAGTTCACTTACGAACAACTCGCGGGCGACCTGCTGCCGGAATCAGGCAACGAGCAGAAAATCGCCTCCGGCTACAACCGCCTGAACCAGACCACGCAGGAAGGCGGCGCGCAGGCCGGCGAGTATCTCACAAAGTATCAGGCAGACCGGGTCCGCAATACGTCGGCAGTATGGCTTGGCGCGACCATGGGCTGCGCTGAGTGCCACGATCACAAATACGACCCTATCTCGTCGAGAGACTTCTACAGCTTCGCCGCCTTTTTTGCCGACCTGGAAGAAACCGCAGTCGGCCGGCAGGTGGCCACCATGAAAGTTCCTGCCCCCAGCCAACAGAAGAAGATCGATGAGATCCAGAAACAGATCACCGAAGCCACCGCAGACCTCGCAAAGCCTCGACCTCATCTGGCCAAATCACAGGAGTCCTGGGAGGAGAAGTTGCGCAAAAAAATCGAGCCCAACGCGCCCGTACCGGGACCGTGGTCTTCGCTTGGCCCGTTTGCTGAAAGAGATTTCAACAAGGCTTTCAAGACACAATACGGTCCGGAGAAAGGCGTCGACCTGTCCAGAAAATACAAGGACGGAAAGGTGAAATGGATTCCGCAGCCGAAGTATGCAGACGGCAAGGTTCATGCACTCAAGGGCGTAGCAAATTCAGCGACTTATCTATACCGCCTGATCACCGTAGCAGACCAGAAGGGCAAAGATGGCGACCTCGCACTGGAAGTGCCAGTGGAGTTTTCTCTGGGCAGTGACGACAGCATCGAGGTCTGGCTCAATGGCAAGAAGATCCTCTCGAAAAACGTAAAGCGCGCACCTGCAGCCAACCAGGACAAGGTCAGAGCATCGCTGGAGATTGGTGAAAATCATCTTCTCCTGAAGATCTGCAATGCCGGTGGAGGCGACGGTTTCTATTTCCGCCTGGTTGAGACCGGTGAGGTGCCGAACAACATCGCCGCCATCATCGGCACGCCAAAGAATCTTCGCACCAAAGAACAGAACGCGGAAATATCCAAGTACTTCAGGAGCGTGACGCCGGAAATGGCTGCGGCACGGAAGAAACTGGAGGACCTGAAGAAAGCCAAGGTTGCTGCTGAAAAGAATGTCCTGACCACATTGGTCTCAAAATCCAAGGCGAATCCTCGTCCTATCAAAATTCTGCCCCGTGGCAATTGGATGGACACCTCGGGCGATGTGGTCCAGCCTGCTGTGCCCGCATTCATGAAGCAGATCAAGAAGGAAGGACGCGCAAACCGTCTCGACCTCGCGAAGTGGATCATGGACCCGGAGAACCCGCTGACGGCCCGAGTCTTTGTGAACCGGCTATGGAAACTGTTCTTTGGGCGCGGCCTCTCAAAACGGCTCGACGATCTTGGAGGGCAGGGGCATCCCCCAACGCATCCTGAATTACTCGACTGGCTGGCAGCGGAGTTCTGCGACAGCGGATGGGATATGAGGAAAATGGTGAAGCTGATGTTGATGACCGATACCTATCGTCAGGTTTCGCAAGCCTCGCCGGCACTGCGGGCAAAAGACCCGAACAACGAATGGTACGCCCGGCAGTCTTTCTTCCGCCTGGATGCGGAAATGGTCCGCGACAACGCCCTTGCCATCAGCGGCCTCCTGGTCAAGGATTTTGGCGGCAAGAGCGTGAAGCCATACCAGCCCGCGGGCTACTGGCAGCACCTCAATTTTCCACGCCGCACCTACAAGGCGGAGACGGACGAGAACGGCTGGCGCCGCGGACTTTACACCTATTGGCAACGCTCGTTTCTGCACCCGATGCTTCTGGCTTTCGATGCTCCCAGCCGCGAGGAATGCACTGCGGAACGGCCCCGCTCTGACACTCCGCAACAGGCGCTTGTCCTCATGAATGATCCGACCTTCGTCGAAGCCGCCCGAGTATTTGCCGAACGCATCATTAAGGAGGGAGGGAAGACCCCCTCCGAACGAATTAGATGGGCGTTCCGGGAAGTTCTCTCCCGCGAGATCCGCAAAGATGAGCTCAACGTTATGGAAGGCCTGGCCAAAAAGCACAAGACCGAATTTGCCAAAGATCCCGACGGAGCGAAAAGCCTCGTCAGTACCGGAATGGCGCCTGTCCCGGCAGACGTGAACGTATCGGAACTCGCCGCGTGGACGTCCATCGCCAGGACGACGCTGAATCTCTATGAGGCGAATACGAGGTATTAGTCTGACAGTGACTCCAGAGAGGCCACGGCCTCTCGAGACCAGTGTTAACATTGTCAAGTTAGTCAGGATTTTAGATCTGAGGGTACGTCGAGCCGAACCTTGAATCCTGAATTTTGAACCACCACCGCAGCACGCGGCCCCAGGAATCGAATGTCAGAAACCACACCTGAAACGCTCCTCAAATCCTGGCTTGATCGCGCTTTGAACGAGAAGGCCACCGCATGGCTGGAAGAACGGCTCGAGAACGCAGCATCCGGTGACCAACAGAAGTTTTTTCTGTCCTTTGGATTCACCCCACGAAAGGTGGGCAAGAGTGACCTGGCATTGTCTGCCGAAGATCTCGCCGACGCCGAACAGGCACGGACAGGATGGAATCCAAGAGGTTGGAGCGTCGACCAGGCCGCGAGGACCCTGCTGGTCCTGACCTTTCCTTCGGACGACAAGGAAAGATATCTGGACAGCCTGGACAAGCTCTTCTCCACCGGCTCGGTGGATGAGCTCGTTGCGCTGTACCAATCGCTCCCAATCCTGCCTCACCAGGAGGCGCATAAGCTCCGTGCAGCCGAAGGAGTCCGGACAAACATACGGACAGCCTTCTGTGCGGTAGCGCATCGCAATCCGTACCCTGCCGAGTTTCTGGATGAAAGCGCATGGAACCAGATGGTACTGAAAGCGCTGTTTGTTGAAGCACTACTCGATCCAATGATCGGTATGGATGAGCGATCGAATAAAGATCTGGCACACATGCTGGTAGATTTTGCGCACGAGCGCTGGGCCGCGGGCCGTACCGTAAGCCCTGAGCTCTGGCGTAACGTCGCCCCGTACGTGGATGAAGGCGCACTGAATGATCTTGAAAAAGTTTTGAGGGAAGGAACGGAACTGGAGCAGAAAGGCGCTGCCCTCACACTATCCAAATGTCCGGCTGGACGCGCTGCAGAGCTGTTGAGCTCGAGACCAGAACTTGCGAGCGCTATCGAAACCGGTGAGCTTTCCTGGAGCAGAATCGCTGAAGAACTTGAAGGTAATTGAGGAGAAGCCGATGAATCTGATCGATCCACACATTCACATGACCTCGCGGACGACCGATGATTACCAGCGAATGGCCGCCAATGGCGTCGTCGCCATCATTGAGCCCGCGTTCTGGCTTGGCCAGCCTCGTACGACACTGGGCGCTTACAGGGATTATTTCTCGAGCCTCGTCGGCTGGGAACGTTTTCGTGCAGCTCAGTTCGGCGTCCGGCATTACTGCACCATCGGGGTCAATTCAAAAGAGGCCAACAACGAGGAATTGGCCGAAGAAGCCGTCGAGCTGTTGCCCCTGTATCTTGCGAAGGAAGGCGTCGTCGCGATCGGCGAGATCGGATACGACGATCAGACCGAGGCGGAGGACCGCATCTTTAAGAAACAACTCGAGCTGGCTCTCGAGCTGGAGATGCCGGTCATGATCCATACCCCCCATCGCGACAAGAAGCGCGGCACTTACCGCAGCATGGATGCGATAGAAGATGTAGGCGTCGACCCCGGTATGGTCGTGATCGATCATAACAATGAGGAAACCGTCGCTGAGGTACTGAATCGCGGTTACTGGGCTGCGTTCACGATTTATCCCGGCACAAAAATGGGCAACAAACGCATGGTCGAGATCGTGAGGGAATACGGCAAAGAGCGCATCATCGTGGACTCCGCGGCCGACTGGGGGGTCTCTGATCCCCTGGCGGTCTATAAGACCCGACGCCTGATGCAGGAGTCGGGCATCCCTCAAGATCACATCGACGCGGTGTGTTACAGCAATGCTCTCGCAGCCTACGGGCAGAGCGGCCAGATGAATGAGGAAGACTGGCTCAATCCGCAGCCAATCGATCAACGCCAACTCTTCAAAGGCAATAGCGTCCTCCGCGGCGGGCAGGTACCGCGAGTCGATGACGACTCACTTATCATTGAATAAGCATGTTCCCCGAGATTGAGCGCATCCTGGTCAGCGAAGACGAAATCGCGAAGGCCATTGACGACCTCGCCGAGCGGCTCAAAGAAGATTATGCGGAAGGGGATCTGGTGCTGGTGGCCGTCCTCAACGGCAGCGTTGTCTTTCTGGCTGACCTCATCCGCAAGCTCCCACTCAAGCTCACCTTCGATGTCATAGCAGCTTCGAGTTACGGCAGCGGCACGACCTCCAGCGGCAATGTGAAGATTCTTAAGGAACTCAGTCTCGATGTAGAGGGCCGCGACGTTCTCCTTATTGATGACATTTTCGATACGGGCCTGACGCTTTCAGCCCTGATCCACTATCTGAAGGAGAAGAACCCGCGTTCCCTTAAATCCTGCGTGCTTCTGAACAAGCAGAATCCAGAACGGCAATCGGACAATCATCCGGATTATTGGTGCCTGGATATCGAAAACGAATTCGTGGTGGGATACGGCCTGGATTACGACAGCCGCTATCGAAACCTGCCGTATATAGGGGTGATGTCAGGTGAGGCGGGCGCTTAGTAGGAAGAAGCCTCCAACGAATTAAAGGAAACAACGAATGAAGAAAAAAAGCATTTTCTTCATTCGTTGTTTCCTTTAATTCGTTGGAGGCCCTTTTTCTTTCTTTTCTTCTTCATTCGTTGTTTCCTTTAATTCGTTGGAGGCCCTTTTGGCCTCCATTCGTCTCCACGCCCCAGTAAACATCCAGAAGAATCAGCTCCTCATCATCCAATTCCACTCGGTTGAATGAGCCGTATTTCTTCGCCACTTTGTGCCACGGTGTCAATTGCAGTGACAGCTTCTGATCCGTTTTCCACTTCATGGCGGAAGTCCATTTATTTTCGCGCATCCCCCAGACGAAGACCTGGATTTCCTCTTCATCCAACTCGCCCTGGCTCACTTCGATGTCGGTCAGGTGAGCCGCAATGAGACAGTCCTTGTAAGGCACACTCTTTGGCACGGGAGCACTGGTTCGAGATTGCAGGCTGCCTGTCACGACCAGCTCTGGCGTGGTCGGTCTGACCTTTGGGCTTTCTTTACGTGCTTTAACATCTGGCAGTTTGAGGAGCTTCCAGTCGCCGAGGGATAGCTCACGCATGGCGAACTGGTAAATCACGAGCTTCTTGTTCGATAGACGATCCTGTCCACGCAGCAGCTCGTTGCGCAGTTGCTGCCGTGTGGTATAGGCCCCACCCGCATTGATCACGATCCGGTCCAGCGGACGCCTCAGGTGATAGCTCAACTGTTCCGCGAATCCGGCAGACTTTCCCCAGCCCATGGCTTCGAGCGAATAGATGTTGCTGAAGCTGTCTCCCAACAGCAGCACTTCTGCCTTTGGATCTGGTGCCCAGTCCTTACCGTGAACGTCCTGCACCTGTTGAATCGTGACCTCCTGCCGTGAGTAAAGTGCCTGAGATTCAGGCAGCTTGAGCATCACGGCGATATCGCCATGTGCCGCTGCCGACATCTCCTGCCTCTGAAAGTCGAGCGAATCCAGCGCGGCAAGTTTCGAATTCTTCTCGATGAGCCCGGCCAGTTCACTGGCAATGAAATCCATAGCGCCCGGAGACCAGTGCGTGTCTGTTTCCAGGAAACACGCGACTTTTTCTTCATCGCGTTTTCGAATCAGGAGCGGCGTGGGATCGAAAACTTCGGCGCCGGAATCGCGCAGTTGGGTGATGAATGTTTCCCATGAAACGTTCTGCTGGGGCAGATCGGAATCGAGTGTTCCTACGAGTTTCTCGGGATGGACTATCGCCTTGGTGGGCGTGGGCATCAGGAGCAGATCGATACCTCGTTCTGCCAGTTGTTCTTTGAAGTGGATGATCGCCTTGAGTGGGTCCGGCTGGGGGGAAGCCACCGCATCACTACTCAATGAACGTCTTGCCAGTACCTCCTCCTCCAGAAAGCCCGGCTGGGTCAGATACTCCACCCCCGGCCGATAGAACAGCCAGCCATCCCTTCCCGCGAGGGCCTGTTCATTGCCCGCCCCGAGCCAGCCTGTCAGACGAAGCTGAACCTTCGGCAGAATCCAATTAGCGACGACCGACTGTTCCTCCAACGCGTCCTCGTACTCGTCGATTTCCTTCAGCGACGGCAACGCATTCAGCAGATCTCGAATGGATCGAATCGAACCAACTTCGCCCAGAGAAGGCAGCATTCGTAACATGTCGTAACACTGCGGCAAACCACGATCTTCCCCAGGCAGGCGCAACTCATGAATATGCTGAGCGAGAGGAACGAATCCGACAGTAAGAAGGAAGACACCCATAAGGATGGCGGCGGCAGAACGTGATATCTCCGTCACGCCAATTTCTTTTTCGGCCTGTTCTTCGCGACTGAGGATTTCCGGCATGGATGTGTCTGAGAACCAGTGAGTAGGGGCAGGTGGCCTCTACCTTAGGCTTTGAAGTAACATGGACAATACAGGAGCCGTTGAATTTACTTCTCGATACTTATGTTCCATCGTCGGTAAAAGATGAAAATCCTCCGTTATTTCTGGACGAACGCGCTCTGGTGGGGAATTCCGCTTCTGATGATGGTGCTCGGCCTCGTCGCCATTGCGCTTTTCACCGGAGGAGGTGAGACCATGCCCAACATTTACCAACAGCCCTGACAACATTCCTTCTCACTCATGCCCAATCATCTGACGCCCGAGCAAGTGCAGCGGTTTGAAGATGAGGGATATCTCAACGGCATTCCGATTCATTCAGGAGGCGATCTGACCCAGGTTAAAGAGAGTTTCAACGAACTGGAACAGGCTGAAGGCCGCAACAGCTGCGAGATCGGATTACAGGCCCGGCATCTGGACGTCCCCTTCGTCTGGGAGCTCGCAACGAATCCGACGATTCTTGATTGCATGGTTGACCTGATGGGCCCGGACGTCATGCTGATGAGCACACACTTTTTCTGCAAGTACCCAGAATTCAAACAGAGCTGGGTGGCCTGGCATCAGGACATCACATACTGGGGTCTCGAGCCGGCTTACGCTCTCACGGCCTGGTACGCGGTGGACGACAGCGACGTTAAAAACGGCTGCATGCGAGGGTTACCCGGTTCGCATGCAGACGGCATTGTCGAACATGGAAAATCAGCAACGCCGGGAAATCTCCTCAGCATCAACCAAGAGGCGAAGGTCGGCGATGTTGACGACAGCACCATCTTCGATTTTGAGCTGAAAGCCGGCGAGATCTCCATCCATCATGGGCACCTCCTGCACTACAGCAGTCCGAATAATTCCGATCGACGTCGCTGCGGTCTGACCCTTCGCTACATCCGGCCGGAATCAAGGCCGGCCCGGGCAAACTCCATCAAGAAGCCCTGGCCCGCGGTCATGGTCCGAGGCGAAGACAGGTACAACCACTATGGCGAGGCGGAGTTTCAATTTGAGAGGTGAGTGATCGAGTGAGCAGGATCCTGGATTAAGCCTTTGCATTTCAATCATCAACAATCATTCCATTCCGCCCATGTCCGTTTCCATCGAAGACCGTTTCAACTTTGACCTCCACGGTTTCCTGATCCTCCGCGGCGCGCTCACTGTCGAAGAATGCGGGGCATACATCGAGGAACTCATCCGCCTGGAAGAGCAGGATTATGAAGACAAGTTCCTCGAAAAGTACACCGACGGTAATCCCGGACGGGGAACAAAAGAAAGCGCGAACGGTAATGGCGTCCGGCTGAATGGATTACCTCGCTTGAGCGACGTTTTCGATCCTTTGATTGCACACCCGGGAGTCGTCCCATTTCTCGAAGAATTCATCGGGCTGCCCCAACTCATCAACACCTGGTCCATCTCCAAATTCGAAGGATGCACAGAGGGCGGTTGGCATCGAGGAGTGCCGACCTCCGATTACAGTTTCCGCAATGGTGATATTCGTTCGCGTATGCTCAACGTCATCTTCTTCCTCACGGACAACGGTCCCGAGGATGGCTGCGTGGTCGCGATACCCGCGTCGCACAAGAGCAGCTTCGATCTGAGCTGGCAGGATTATCCAGGTCTTGATATGCCCGGTGCCATACCGGTCACTGGCAAGGCCGGTGATGTGTTCATGTTTTCAGAAGCCACCATTCATAACGGCCTGCCCAAAACGACCGAAGGCCGGCGCTCCAATCTCTATTTCAATTACGTGCATTCCCACTACAACGTCATGACCCGCGAGCCGCGCAACTGCCATCACTTCTACCTTCCGCCCGATGTGCGTGAGCGATTCGATGAAGACCAGAAGAAGATGACGGAATGGATGGAGTTTGTGAAGTGGGATCACTGAGACGAGGCGAATCGCTGCAAACACACTGAAACTGCGAAATTCAGCCTCCTCCACTGAATCTGAGCAGTTGGTTTGCTTTGAAGAACTCCACAACTTCGCGGATGAATCGTTCCACCCCCTCTTCACTGAAGTGGCACACGTCGCCGAAGTATTTCATGTCCAACGGTATCTTTTCATCGGCGTCGATGAGATAGACGTCAAGCTCTTCCGCCAATTGGCGGATCTGAGCATTGTGCCTCTCCAGGCCTTCTTCAACATATGCCGGCGGACCCCAGACATGGACGGGCGTGTACACAAGCCTTTCCGGATTGTTATAGCCCAACTCGCCGTCCTTGAATTTCTGCGCTGAATAGCCGTCAGGGATCAGCCACGAGAAGGTGAGCAGGATCGGCATGCTGCGCCTTGCCCTGATCTTCCTGATCAGGCTGCCGAGGTTTTGGGACAGAGCTTCAGCACTTCTGAAGCCCGTGCCGTTCATGACAGTCTTTGGCCTGGTGCGAGGCCAGCTGTTGTACGCAAGCCGGCAAATCAGGCTGTTATCCAACAGAAAATTCCTTCTGTTCCATGGGTTCCTGTGCGAGTAGTCGCCTTCGAAATCGTCAGGCGCCACGTGGTTGTTCCAGAGATCGTTGATGCCGTGATAGATCAGCACGTAATCGAATTCGTGCTGGGCGAGGTATCCGAATTTGATCACACTGCTGCGGCTGTCATGGCCACTCAGGCCCGCACCAAGAATTTCGACTTTCTGTGAGGCTTCTGCATTCAGCTTCGCCTCGAGTCGCTCGGTCATATTGCGATTCAGCATGACTGAGCCGCCCAGAGTCAGGATGCGGATTACGTTTTCACGCTTCGGGCCGGATGGTGCCGTTCCGGTCATGCCGACGGAATTGATCTTGACGCCTTGGCTCTCACTCTCGATGCCCTGGCCGGGGACGGCAGCGATGAATCCCATCAAGTAGAGATCTCTCGGTATCTTCAAGAGGAATGGAAGGAGAACCGCTTCAAGCAGAGCCATGGCGCATACGCCAGAACAAAAGGCAGCCATGGAAGCGAAGAACAGCCTCCTTGAAGAGCTCAACCGTTTCTCTGAGTGTCTATCTGGTTCAGCCGTCATCAGATTTCAGACCCTAGTTTCCACCCACTTGCCGCGTGTATATCGATAGCCGTTCAGGAACGCGCGTAAGGTCATATCCCCGCACATGCCGACCCAGGCGCCAACCAGACCACCTTCCAGATGAATGCCGAAGATATATGCCAACGGAATCCGAATGAAGAGAGCCCCGATGATGGTGAAGAACAGGGGCCAGCGTGTGTCGCCCGCGCCTCGCAGGCAGGCCCCATAGACGATAGAAAGCACAAGCGGCGGCTGGAAGAAGGCAAGCAACTGCATTGCCGGCACGCCTACGTCACCGACGATTTTTTCTTTGTGCATCAGGTCAAAGATCCAACGGGCCTCAAAGTAAAATATGAGACCAAAGAGAATCGAAGATATTCCGCACTGAAGCGCACCTTCGTGTCCGACCATCCTCGCGCGATCTTTCATATTCGCCCCGAGCGATTGCCCGATCATGGTCGCGGCTGCCGTGCCCCAGGCAACGGCCGGCAGGTATGAGAATGCCTCGACTCGGACCGCGATGATGTGAGCCGCATAAGCGGCCTTGCCCTGATCGCCATCGAAGAGTCGTGCGATGATCATGAGGAATACAAAGTGCCCGCTCCAGAGAATGGCACCTTCGGCACTGGTTGGCAGTCCAATCCGGAGTACGCGCCAGACGAGCTCGCCGCGGACTTTGAGCTCTGAGAGGTAGAGCTTCAGACCGTGGACCCCAACGCTCAAGAGGACGAGCATCAGAATTCCACCGGTAACTCTCGCTGTGACCGTTCCAGCGACGATGCCGTCCACACCCCACGGCTCGAATGGTCCGAGGCCGAAAACGAGAGTCGAAGACACGACGACATTCAGGGCATTCACCACCGCGAGCAGCAGCATGGGTGTCCGCATATCCCCCGCACCGCGCAATGCGGCAGAGCCTATGAGAGTCAGGCTGGTGAACATATAGCCAACCGCATCGATGCGAAGGTAGCGCACAGCGATGTCATACGTTTCATCGTGCATGTTCTGAAGCCGGGCAAGCATCGGAGCGAAGGCATACATCAGGCCGTAGAGGATCACGCCGATGAGCGCGGCAAGCGCAATGGATCGATTTGCCACCTTGTTAGCCTGCTCATTTTCGCCGGCCCCCCAGAATCTCGATACGAGCGCGGTCGTGCCCGTGCCAACTAGACTGAACAGCATCGATGCAAGCCAGCCCACGTAAGCCGCGAGCCCGATGGCGGCAGTCGCGTCCTTACTGATCTTGCCTGCCAAATAGGTATCGTAGAGACCGACGAATGAATTCAGGAGCTGCTCGCCCAGCACCGGCAGCGCGAGGATGAACAAGGTCTTCCTGAGATTTCCGTGAAGGATCTGAGAGGAAGCAGGCGCTTCGTTCACGAAGATGTTCCGCGCATCTCAAATTTGTGGGGCTGGCCGTTCAGCAGGATGCCCGGCATCTTCGCCAATCTGTAATGCTCGAGCATCGCATGGCCCAGCATGGACATCAGGGGAAAGCACTGGTCCTCGGTCTGACCGATCCCGCGAATGTGGGCGAGCTCATCAGTCACCGGCTCCTGATTAAGAATGGGCAGCGGATTGGACTTCTCAGTCTGAATGGAAACGCAGTAACCATGCCCCGGGCCGTGGGTGTGGTAATCCAGAAGGATGTCTTCGCCGGCATCCGCAGCCTGCCTTACTCCGGGGCCGTAAGACTCGTGCCGCTCGATGAGGTGAAGCACCTGCGTAATATAATCCCGAAGTGTCTCCTGATTGCTTTCCATGTGCCCGTGATGGATTACCGCCTACTCCTTTTCTTCCATCTTCGGCCCGTCTGCCGGCGCCAGCCCGCCGGTCGCTGCCTTGTAGACCGGTTTCTTGAAGATGAGGAAATCCTGCTGCGTAATCCCGACCAGAATCCATCCTGCCAGGCCCATTTCCTGCGTGCGTTTCTCGCTGGGGGTTCTCAGGAACATATATTCGTAAGCGACCGCTTGCGGCGGGAAAGCATCCTTGATGGCCGCGATGGCCTCGGCCAGCTCATCGAACTTCTCCATCTGCCTGGCATGGTTGTCTGTCAGAACTTTTTCGAGTGTGGCAAAGGCTTCCTTGTTGGACTTGCTCAACGCCGGCGCGATTTTGCCGACTTGCTCTTTAACGATACTGGTGGTGACCACCGAAAGTTTTGCCAACTCATTGAGCTTCTTTGAAAGCGGGCTCAGATCGATGGCCGCGGTAATATGCATCTTGTCCGAGCCTTCTGCAAAGACAGATGTGGACAGAAAGACCGTACTGAGGACGCAAACGCTTAGAGATCGGTGCAGGAGTTTCAAAGTAACCCTCCGATTAGTTCGTGGTTTTCAGGATGGCAGAAAATTCTAATGGTGGCCCTTGTGTGCATCAATGATCGTGACATGTCATTAGGCCGCGGGATGATTCTCCGGCGGCTCACTTCCCTGAGTCCGGTCAGGGAAGAAATAACAGATGGCTGCCAGCAACAGAAATCCGCCGGCCGTGATGTGACAGGCATACAATCCGACAAGTATGTCGAACACCCGCTTGAATACGATACCGAGCAGAATGAGAAGAAGGGCCAGGCCAATACAGATCTTTGTTTCTTTTCTGTGATCCAATGAGTCATCTCGCATGTGGTTGCTTTATGTGAATCAGTTGCCGGGCTATCATAGCGGCGGTTACGGGTATCTCGCCAGACAAAAGACCAGTACGGAATGCGAGTAAGTCTCTGCTCAATCCTCTTTCTCTTGATCGCCGGGTGCGGGCGGCCACCACAGAACGACCGCACCCGAATCACTTATTGGGAGAAATGGACCGGCTTCGAAGGCGAGGCGATTTCAAGAGTAGTCAAAGCGTTCAACGAAAAGCCCGAGCGGGAGCAAGACAAAATCGAAGTCGAGCTTACGCAGGTCAGCCAGATTGAACGCAAGCTTCTCGTGGCCACCGCGGGTGGCAAGCCGCCTGACGTAGCGGGCATCTATACCTTCATTCTGTATTCGTACGCTGAGAAGGGCGCGCTCACCGATATGACCCGGATGCTTAAGGACGCGAGCATCAAGCGCGAGGATTACGTTCCTGCGTTCTGGGACATGTGTGAACACAACGGAAAGATGTGGGCTCTGCCAACAACGCCGGCAACGGTGGCGCTGCACTGGAACAAACGCTTGTTCCGCGAGGCAGGTCTCGATCCGGAAAAGGCGCCCACGACCATCGCAGAGCTCGATGAAATGGCCGCGAAACTCACAGTCTGGCAGAAAGGTGATGAAACCAGAAGAGGCGCCAAGCCGGAGGGCGACGGATGGCGGCTCATGCAGATCGGCTTTCTGCCGCAAGAGCCTGGCTGGTGGGCATGGGCCTTCGGCTACTGGTTCGGTGGAAAGCTCTGGGACGGGAAGAAGGTGACCATCAACACCCCCGCAAACGTCAAGGCATACGAATGGGTGCAGGAATACTCAAAGAAATACGGCAAGGATAACATCGAAAAATTTGCCAGCGGCTTCGGCAATTTTTCTTCCCCTCAGAACGCCTTCCTGAGCGGAAAGGTCGCCATGGAAATTCAGGGCGTCTGGATGCACAACTTCATTGAAAAATTCGCGCCCGGCATGGACTGGGCAGCGGCACCGTTCCCCGGCCTCACCGAAGACATGCCGATCATCAGCAATGTCGAAGCCGATGTGATTGTTATCCCCCGTGATTCGAAACACCCCAAAGAGGCATTCAAATTTATCCAGTACGTGAATTCGCAGGAAGGCATGGAGATGCTCTGTTCCGGGCATCGAAAGTTCAGCCCACTCGCCAAGGTCAGTACTGCATTTGACACCATGAACCCGCCGGACAATCCATACCTGAAGATGTTTCGTGACATGTCATTCAGCCCCGGCGGATTCAGCATCCCAAAAGTAGGCGTCTGGAACAGCTACCGCCGCGAAATGGGCGTGGCCTTCGATGAAATCCGCAGCCTGAAGCGCCCTGTCCCCGAAGTCTTCGAAGAACTCCAGGCAAAGATGCAATCCGGCTTCGAGAAGGCCTTGAAACGGCAGAGGCTGAGACAGAGTAGAAGCAAGGATTGAGAATCCGTTGGCCGGCTCAATAAACCGCCGGTCGCCATTCATTATTTTAACATTCACATCTTCCCCGTTTTGCCTCGTCAGACATCACTCCTCATCGGCCTGGCTTTCATTTCACCGTGGCTCTTCGGCTTCGCTGTGTTCATGCTGTACCCGATGGTGGCCTCCATCTATTTCAGCTTTTGCGATTATTCCGTTTTGCAGTCGGCCTTGTTTATCGGACTGGAAAACTATATCGAGCTTTTCGGAGATAAAGTCTTTCGGGTCTCACTCGGAAACACGCTCTTCTACGCATTCTTCGCGCTTGGCCTTGGGCTGGTCGTCTCCATCGGAGAGGCGCTGCTCCTCAACATGAAGGTCAAGGGGATGGCCTTTCATCGCACGATCATTTTTCTGCCGTCTCTGGTGCCGGTGGTCGCGCTGTCGGTGCTCTGGATGTGGATATTCAACGGCGAAAGCGGCCTCCTCAATGCAATATTGGAAGGAGTTGGCCTGCCCGCCCCAAACTGGCTTGGAAGCGAAGACTGGGCCATGCCCGCGCTGATCCTCATGAGCCTCTGGGGCATCGGGCATCCGGTGGTCATCTATCTTGCGGGACTGCAGGACATTCCGCGGGAACTGTATGAGGCCGCGGAAATCGATGGCGCGGGCAGTTGGGACCGGTTCTGGAACGTGACGCTCCCGATGCTGACGCCTGTCGTCTACTTCAATGTCGTCATGGGCATCATCGGCACGTTCCAGGTGTTTGCACAGCCTTACATCATGACCCAGGGCGGCCCGGGTCGGGCCACCTATTTCTATGCCCTCGCGCTTTACGATTATGCGTTCATGGATTTGCGGATGGGTTACGCCTCCGCGATGGCATGGATTCTCTTCATCATCATTCTCGGCCTCACATTGCTGGCCACTCGGGTCTCTCAGAAGTGGGTGCAATATGATCGCTGACAACAGACAAAAGAAGACGATCGCGAACCTCGCGCTCTGCCTCAGCTCCGCGTTGTTCCTGGTCCCATTTCTCTGGCTGCTGTTGACCGCGCTCAAACCCATCGAGCAGACCATGAAGTTTCAGTTCTGGCCGAAGAGCTACAAAGCCCCCATCAGTGGCCAGGTGGTCGAGATCATCAAAGAGCGGGAGATCACCGAAGAGCATGCCATCGTGATCATCGAGGAGGGATTGAAGAAGGGTACCCGCCTGCTGATTCCCCGGAAAGAAATCAGCGATGGCAGGCTGGTCGTGGAAGAACAGACCGCGGATGTCGTGACAACCGTCAGACGCCCTGTGCAGATCGAGCTCGAAGTGCCAGAAGGATGGTGGCGTGTGCGCGAAAAGCTCCTGCGAAAATACGCAGGCCAGCAGCCGCGCTGGACCTGTGTAGCGCCTGAAGAGATCGAACAGGGCGTCCGCTTCTGGTGGGAGAACTTCACCCTCGCCATCGAATACCTTTCGGATACGGACAAGCAGCCCCTCAGTTTCAAGCCAGCCACTGAAGGCTCAGCAGTTGGTATCTACCTGGAGTTACCCGCCCACCAGACAATCAACCTGGCGAGGTATGACACTCTTCGACTTCGAGCGCGTGCCGGCAAACCGATGGAATTGGATTTTCTCGTTACGCCGACGAATGGCGAAACGGTCACCTTGAAGCAAGTGCTTAGCCTGAACGAAGGCGTGCAGGACGTAAGCCTGCGAGTGGACAAAGCTCTCGAGAGATCAGGCCACTGGGGCAGATGTAACTTGAAGGCTCTCTGGATTCGTGACGACACTCCAGAGAATCCAGACGTGGAGATCAGCGAGGCCCAGCTCATCCTCCATCGCGCCACCTTTTGGACATACCTCGCCAACACCCTCACCGTCTGCCTGCTGGGATGCATCGGCACTGTCCTCTCGAGCTCGATCGTTGCCTATGGGTTTTCACGCATTCAATGGACGGGCCGTGACAAGATCTTCTGGGTCGTCCTCGCCACGATGATGATTCCTTTCCCGGTCACGATGATCCCAATGTTCGGCGTCTTCCGGGCTCTTGGATGGGTCAACACTCTGAAGCCACTGTGGGTGCCCGCGTTTTTCGCGAGCGCGTTTAATGTTTTTCTTTTGCGGCAATTCTTTCTGACGATTCCGCACGAACTGTCGGACGCGGCGAGAATCGACGGCTGTTCTGAGTTCGGCATCTTCTGCCGCATCATCCTCCCGCTCTCCAAACCCGCGCTGGCCGTCGTGGCCCTTTTCCACTTCCTCTACGCCTGGAATGATTTCATGGGCCCGCTCATCTACCTGACCAGGCCAGACACTTTTACGCTATCGCTGGCTCTGCAGCAGTATCAGAGCAGACACGGAGGATCGGAGTGGCACCTGCTGATGGCTATGTCCGCGCTGATTCTGACGCCGATTCTGGTGCTGTTCTTCTTCACCCAGAAAACGTTCATTCAAGGAATTTCGACAACTGGGGTGAAGGGATGAAGAGGTGGCCCATTCTTCCCCCAACGTCCCTTCCTCCAATTTCCCAGCATTTCATACTCCCTCAGCGGCGAGCCCCGGTGAAGGTCGTATAAGTCCGACATGCCCCACCAAGAGATCACTGAAGCCCCAATGGAGTTCGCTGTGCCCAAACGTTTCGCCGGGCTGCGACTTTCGCAGTTCTTGAAGCGGCGTTTGCCCAGGCTAGGAAAGAATACTGCGGCTAAACTCATCGCGTCTGGCAAAGTCACGATCGGAAACGAGACCATTCGCCAGGACCAGATCCTCGATGCAGGCATGTGGGTATCCGTCCTGATGAGGCAAAGTCACTCAGACCCGACTGCTGTCGATCTTCCGCTCGAGATCCTTCACGAGGACGAGCAGTTGATTGTCCTGAATAAGCCTGCCGGTGAGGTGGTCACCCGCGGCCGACAGGACGATTCCTGCAAATTACTCGAGACACTCGCGCATCATCTGGGATCGGAGCAGGACGATGAGATTCGCCCACGAGTCGTGCACCGGCTGGATCGAGACACCTCCGGCGTCCTGCTCATCGCCAAGACCACAGGCTGCAAACGGTGGCTCACCACCCAATTCGAAGAGGGCAAGGTCGAAAAGAAATACCTGGCCGTCGTTCAAGGCGAAATCTACGAAGACGAAGGCTCAGTTGATCTGAAAATCAAACCTGTCAGCAAGCGCTCAACGACCATGAAAGCCAGCCGAAACGTCGGCCGTGACTCTTTGACCGAATACAAAGTCGCCGAACGATTCTTCGGCTTCACGCTCTTGGAAGTCTTTCCCAAAACCGGCCGCACCCACCAGATTCGCGTCCACATGAACGCGGCCGGGCATCCGCTCGCGGTCGATCCGACCTATGGCGGACACCAAGAACTTAAGCTCTCCAATCTCAAGCGAGGCTATCGCTCTTCAAAAGGAAGATCGGAATCGCCGATTATGGACCGGCTCACGTTGCACGCTCAGTCCATCCGATTCTTGCCCAGCGAAGGGGCAGAGCCTGTCAGCTACGAAATCGATCCCCCCGACGATTTCAATCATCTCCTCCGATGCCTCCGCAAGTACCGCAAAAAATCAAGGGCAGGACTTGATGACTGGTAATCGGATTCATTGAATCGCCGGCACCAAGTTCCATACTGGCACTTACCCGTTACTCATTACTATTACGCATTAAGTGTTACGCCCGTGTATCTCCGAATGGCAAAACGAGCGCTGTTTGAAATGGATAAACGGCTCCTCTGGAAATTCCTGATCAACATGGGATACCGCGGAGTGCGCTCAGTGCAGAAGCACAAAGCCCGGATGAAGAAGGGCGAATACTTCCCACCGTTCATCTACATCTCAATCATTAACAGTTGCAACCTCCGCTGTCAGGGATGCTGGGTCGATGTGGCGCATGAAGAGAGCAAGATCGAGTTGGAGGCCATGAACAAACTCATCAATGAAGCCAGGGAGGTCGGAAACAGTTTCTTTGGCATCATGGGCGGCGAGCCATTCATGCATCCGGAGCTCTTTGAAATTCTGGAGAGCCACCCGGACTGCTACTTCCAGGTCTTCACCAACGGGCAGTTCATCACCGACGAAATCGCCAAACGCCTGCGTGCTGCCGGAAACGTAACCCCACTGGTCAGTGTGGAAGGCTCAGAAATCGTAAGCGACGAGCGCCGGGGCCGGCAGGGCGTTTACAGCAAGACCATGCGCGGACTGCACGCGGCACTCGATAACAGATTAATCACCGGTGTCTGCACCAGCCTCTGCCAGTCAAACTATAAAGACCTTCTCAACGAAGCCTGGCTGGACAAGCTGATCGAGATGGGTGTCATGTACTCCTGGTTTCACGTGTATCGTCCGGTCGGTCCGGCAATGCATACGGAGCTTGCACTGACACCTGAACAACAACTCGAAGCCCGCAAATTCGTGGTCGAGATGCGTGCGAAAAAGCCCATCGCAATTGTCGACGCCTATTACGATGGAAACGGCGAAGCGCTTTGCCCGGCAGCCACCGGCATGAGCCACCACGTCAGCCCGTGGGGCGACATCGAGCCATGTCCCATCGTGCAATTTGCCAGGGAATCCATCCACGATAATCGCCACATTCGCGAGACCTTTGCCCAATCCGATTTCCTGAAGGATTTTCGTCAGACGGCAGCCGAGGCTACCCGGGGCTGCATCGTGCTCGAACGTCCAGACCTGTTGAAGGAACTCGTCGATCGGCAAGGTGCGAGAGATTCCACGGCCAGAAAAACGGCCATGGCAGAATTGGAATCGATGGAAGCGCTGCCATCGCAATATCGCCCCGGAACTGAGATCCCGGAAAAGAGCCTGGTTTATCGCCTGGTAAAGAAACTCTGGTACAACGATTTCGGCACCTATGCGCGGGCGGCTGATGGCAAGGAAGTGGGAATCAGTTCGGCCCCCGAAAAAATCGCGATCTAATGTCCACACCAGTGGTCATCGTTGGCAGTGGTGTCGGCGGGGCGACCACCGCTCTGCTGCTGGCCAGACAGGGCATCGACGTCCTCGTCATTGAGAAGGAAAAATTCCCGAGGAACAAGGTCTGTGGCGAGTACATCAGCGGTGAATGCCTGCCGCTGTTCGAACAGATGGGCGTGATGGATGCCCTGCGCACGCGGCCCTTCAACTGGCTCAAACATGTTACGTTTCACTCGCCGTCAGGGGCACAGGCGAAATTCCAGCTCGAAAGGCAGAGCCGCGCATTCTCTATTCGCCGGTGTGATCTGGATGAAGTCCTGGCGCAGTCTGCTATGGATGCGGGCACAAAAATTCTGTTCGAGACCCGCGTCACGAATCACGAGCGATCCCGTGATGGCATTCGTCTGTCCCTTTCGAATGGCCAAGAGCTGATCACGCCATTCGTGATCGCCTCCGATGGCCTGAGGTCTCGATTCCTCGGTCGCAGGGCAGCCGGTAAAGGGCAACGTCTGTTCGGTCTGAAAGCGTATTTCGAATCCGGTGAATTGAGACCGGACCAATTCGAAATGTTCTTCAATCACTGTAGCTACGGCGGGTATTCCCACGTCGAAGAAGGAACAGTCAACTGCGCTTATATCGTTCCTGAGTCTCTCGTAAAAGAACTTCGCGGCGACCACGAGCAAATCTACCGGCAAGGTCTGCTCTGCCATCCAACGGCGGCCGAGAAGTGGGGAAGCGTAAAACGTCTCTCAAAGTGGTACGCCACCGGCCCCATCCAGTACGGCCGTCAGACAGAGATACCTGAGCAGGTCATTCCTGTCGGCGACGCCCTTGCAGGCACCGAGCAGTTTGCAGGTGAAGGGATGGGAATGGCCGTCAAAAGCGCCTTACTTCTTGCCCGGGCCATTCAATCCTGCGGCCCGCAGAACTGGCCCGAAGCCCGCGAACTCTATCTGCGCCGCCATCATGAATCGTTTGCCATCAAGATAGGATTACTGAATCTGCTGCGCGTGGCCGTGAGCACGCGTCTGGGCGCGGAAACGATCATTCGGACACTTGGGCTCATGCCTGCCCTGTTCCGGCTCTTCTATGATTTTACGAGAGCGGATTACCGCGGGTTTGAAGAGGTCTGCTAAGGCACTACTTCTGTTGGACTGGCTTCCACCAGCCTGTCGCCTGGAAGCGTAAGCCGTGCGGGCCGGCATCCTACGGCCGCGGATGTCTTCGCACTCGCGGTCCTGGCCACAGGCCGCCAGAAGCCTGCACCACGAAGCGGTAATCTCTGCTACTCACACTCCGTCAGCAGATTTCTGCTCACGCATCCGTGATTTGCCTGGGCCGTGCTTGCACTGAAATCCGCAAGATAGCCGCGCCTGATATTGAGAGATGGTGCTGACCAGTTCTTCTTTCGTTCCGTCAACTCGTCCTCATCCAGGTTCATCGAAATCTCTCCTTCAAGCAGATCGAACGAAATCTCGTCGCCATCTTCGATGAGGGCTATCGGGCCGCCGACGGCGGCTTCCGGCGCACAGTGCACGCCGATGGCGCCGTGAGAGACGCCGGAAACCCGGGAGTCTGAAATGAAGGCGACCTTGCCATCCAACTCTGGAACAGCAAGCGCCGCGGTGGCCACGAGCACTTCCGGCATTCCGGAGGCGACCGGTCCGAGGTAGCGGAGAACGATCACCGTACCCGGCTGGATCTTGCGAGCTTCAACAGCATCGACAATGTCTTTGGCTTCACTGAAACAGGCCGCCTTGCCGGTGAAATGCGTTTCCTCCATGCTCGAAACTTTGAAGACGATGCCACCGGGAGCGAGGTTGCCGAAACAAACCTGCATGTCCGCATAAGCTTTGAAGGGCGCTTCGATGGGCGCGATGAGTTCCTGACCTTCGGGCACGTCCGGAACGTCTGCCAGGTTCTCTGCGTGGGTTTTGCCGCTCACTGTGAGGCAGTCGCCATCGATGATGCCGGCCTTGAGGAGATGCTTCATGAGCATGGGTGTTCCGCCGAGTTTGTGGAGGTCGACCATGGTCTTCTTGCCCCGCGGAGCAAAACTGCAAAGTACTGGTGTGTTTCGAAGGATAGGCTGGATGTCCTCGAGACCAAACTCAACGCCCGCTTCTCGAGCAAGGGCGAGCAGATGAAGAATGCCATTGGTCGATCCGCCAGCGGCAGCGATGGCGGCGGCGGTATTTTCAAAGGCTTTACGGGTCAGAATGTCTCTTGGGCGAATGTTTTCTGCGAGCAGGTGTTTCATTGCGTCAGCGACACTTCGGCACTCTTCCTTCTTTGCCTCCTCGACGGCCGGGATCGAACTGCTGTAAGGCAGCATCAAACCGATCGCCTCGAGCGCGATTCCCCAGGTGTTGAAGGACGCCGCGATGCCGCAGCCACCGGGGCCGGGGCATGCGTTACGCAGGATCTGCTCTACTTCCTCCTCCTCCATCGCTCCCACGCTTGCCGCGGCTTGCGAGTCGTACACGTCGAGGATAGTGATGTCCTGGCCCTTGTGACAACCGGGCTGAATGCTCCCGCCGCTGACAATGAGGCCCGGATAATTCATCCGGGCCAACGCCATGGCGAATCCCGGACCATTCTTATCGCAGTTGTGAAGACCGATCAGACCGTCGTAGCTGTGCGCGCTGACTACACATTCGGCAGCGTTGGCAATCATGTTCCGCGAAGGCAGGCTGGCATTGCCACCCTCCTGTCCCTGCGTAATGTTGTCACTCACCGCGGGCACACCGAACGGGAAACCAAGCAGGCCCGATTCTCTGCAACCTTCCGCGATCGTCTGAGCCAGGTCGTGCGCATGCACGTTGCACAGATTGCCATCCAGAAGAGGTACGCCGATCCCGATTTGTGCCTTATCAAAATCTTCGGGGGCGAATCCGAGTCCGTAATAGAAAGCGTTGACACCACGCTGCCAGCCGTGAGTGAGGTTGCTGCTGTTCCAGTTGAGGGCGTTCATGAGATGGTTGATGGTAAATGGTGGAGGTGGTTTAAGGCTGATGTGATTCATAAGTAATGGTTGTGGGAACCGTCTTCAACCATTGGCCATAAACCACGAACCGTGTCTTCAGGGCATCATATCCAGCAGCAGGAGTTCTCGGTCGGCATTGATGATTAGCACTGCCATCGCAGTCGAGTAGGTCGCCCCCATCACCTTTGTGTTTTCAGCATTGCCTGGAGGGATCTCAAAACTGCCGTCGGCGCTCTGGTGCTCTTTGAGGATGTTCAGCAGACGCCGGAAATACCAGTCGTAGATCTTTGGCTGCTTTGTGAGCCGGGCTTGATGGAGCGCACCACGCACACCGAAGAAATGGGTCTGGAAGAAGTTTGGTCCGTACCAGAGAGGCGGATGGGCACGAAGCCACTGGGCCGCAAGTGTGCGCCTGGCTTCTGACTGTTTGAAAAGAGTCATGATCGCCAGGCCAGCGCTTGTCGTGCTTACGACGGGCAGGCCGGCAACTTCATACGAAAATCCGCCGATGTCTTCCTTGTCGAATTTCTGCTTCGTTTCCCCCGTGACTTTCTGACTGGCCATGACGAATTTCAATGCCCGCGAGATCGAACGCCGTGAGACGTCTCGTCCGGCATACTGCAGCGTCTTTAAGAAGCAGAGCTGCCACGCGGTCACCAGCCGGTCGTTTACTTTTACTTTCGAGTTCGGTGTCCAGCCGCCAAAGTAATCCGGACTGTTCGCGCGATTCTGGATGCGAAGACTGAAATCCAGGATTTTTTCCGCATGGATAGCGGTCTTCATGTTGGCCTCGGCCTCTGTCTGCATTCCCATCACGGATGCACACATCAGACCGACGACGGCATGGCTCATATGCGGGTGTTCCATGTCCCCGACAAACCCATCTTCGCTTGCGTGAGCGAACAGCCACTTGAAAGCCTTGGTCAGCGTTGGCCCGCGCTCAGAATGTGACGGGGTAATTCCGGAAGAGAGATGTGCAAGGATGGCAAGCGCCGTCTGCAGGTTCTTCTGTTCGCTGCCCCACGAGCCATCAGAGTTCTGTTGTCTGGTCAGAAACTTGAGCCCGGCATCGATGATGCGTACCCGTGTTTTGAGTGCATGCGGCGAACGTGATTCGAACTGGATGGGTTGGGCGAAAGAGACAGAAGAGAGAATGAGCGACAGTGCAAAACTCAGGTTACCAGTCCGGCCTGCTATAGGTGAGCAAACTTCTTTCGTAGACGGTCTAGGCATGTCCATCACTCACTGATTAGACATCAGATAGTTGGCAATGGCCTGCGGCGTGACTTCCTCTTCCCGGATGCGCAGCAACTGCTCCTTCCCGTTGAGAGCATATGCACTGACAATCTGTTCTGCTCTGACGTTTCCTGCATTCAGCAGCATGAGCGGCTGCGGTGCGATGAGGGTGCAGGCTCCCTCGATACCACCTGCGTGGAGTAGCCCGGGGATGAACAAATCGTCCAGCCAGGGAGTCTCGTCGGTGGCGTCGATTCCATTCATATCGAGTGCGGCCCGGCTGATGGCCGTTGAAAGCGACTTTGCGAAAAGACCCCAGATGCCGGCCTTGCCCAGACCCACAAGATGCACCGCGCTCAGTTCCTCTCGAGAAGAAAAATAAGCAGCCGCTGTAAGGATGTCCTGAATGCGTTCAGAGTGGTCCGAACGATTGTATGTGGACCAGTGGGTGACGGAAGCAATGTTGCGTCCAGTCTGAATTCCCTGCTGAAGGAATTCGCCAGTGAGGAAGGTGTCGATAGCCAGCACAAACATCCGCTTGGACAGGATGGCCTGTAATTCCGGGCCGGGCTCCCCGGTTTCGGAATCGAAAAGTGCCGACTTCCCTGACTCGTGAACGAGCATGACACCTGCGGCGCCGGATTTCTTTTTTTTCGGGGAAAGAAAGAGGGCGGGAATCTGATCCCCTTTTCCTTTGCGGCCAATAAGGAGCTTCTCCATCACGTGGTCGCCATGCTCGGCCTCTCCGCGATTGACAGCTACCACCTCTTCAGATCCGGGCTCAGCGACATCGAGTGTATGCGTAAGAGCCGTTCTCAATTGATTCTGAATTTCAGTCAGCTCATCCTCATTGCCCGGTTTCTGCGCCGCTCTGCATCGGCGTGATTCGAGCAGGTCTGAAAGTACCTCGTCACCATTTCTGAATCTATCGGGCAGCTTGCCTTCAGGGAAGACAAGGAGATCTTCTTTAGACTCCACCTCGTAATCCGCTTCCTTCACCTTCTTATCAGAATTCCCGGACAGCCATCTGTTAAGAAACGTGTAAACCGCCTCGCGACTGTCCAGGTTGTAGTTGTGAGGGGCGTCGAATCTGACGCACTCGAGCTTGTCGTCCGCATCGTAGAGCTTGTATGCGTTGCGAACGTCCTGATATTCCTCTTCCGGCGTGTTCTTTGTCCAGTCGCCGGTAGCGCTCACCATGATCATCGGTCGGGGCGCCATCAGACTGCCGATTTCAGTATTGATGATGTCACGGCGCAGGCCAGGTGCGTTCTCGCACAGACAGCCGCCCTGCATGTGATTGCTGATCATGTTGACCGGTGCGCTGACCTTGATGCGCTCATCGACAGCCGTCAGCATGAATGTCTGCGTGCCGCCACCGGACGCGCCCGTGCACCCGATGTTATCCGGATCGACATCCGGCAAGCTCTGAATGAAATCCACCGCACGTATACTGTTCCAGAGATGCAGACCCATCGAGTTGATGCCCCAGAGCTCGGGGAGGTGGTAGTCATCCGTGTGAGGAAACTGCAGCGAGTCGTTGTACCCGATCATATCCCACGAAAAGGCGACGTAGCCCATTCGGGCGAGCCCGATCATCCTGGCAAGGACAGAATTATTAATCTCCGCTTCGTGTCCCAACCGGCCCTCTCCCCAATGTCCATGCGGGCACAGAACGCCCGGGTTGGGGCCGTCATTCAGAGGGCGATAAAGATTGCCGGTGCACAGGAAGCCCGGATAGCTTTCAAAGTGAATTTTCTCAATCGAATAGTCATCCCGTTCGATGCGGCCGAAGACCTCTGCATTGAGAGGCGTTTTTTCCGGCAGGGGAAACAGGCCAAGTGAAACGAGTACTCGTTCCCTGATATGAGCAGCCCGCGCTTCCCATTCTTCGAGCGTCTCATAACCGGGAAATCTGAAATGCTGATTCAGATGGCGCACTTCTCCGAGACGTGAATCGTCAGGGACGCTGTTTGGCAAAACGTTGGTTTTCGAGATGTAGTAGGGCATGGGACGTAATCCGTAATCCGTAATCCGTAGTGAGTAATGAGTGAGTGTCGGTTATACAGGAACAGCCCTGCGGAAGGGAAATGAGATGTGAATGGTGAATCGTGAATGGCTGAACCACCGTCTGGGAAACAATGGATGCCACCTTTCACACTTCCGAATTACGCATTACGCATTACGTAATACTCATTACTTCATTACCACCCGGTTGCGGCTCCACGTCTGAATGTAAAAATCCCGCCCACTGAATCAGGCGTTGAGTACTCCTGATTCCTTTTTGCCATTCGTATGTTCTTCAATTCGTGAGGCAATGCCTTCAGGCGGCGCGGGTGCCTGGAAGCATTCTGATCCAGATGAATAACCTGATGTCGATGCTGAAGTCCTCTATCGGACTGAAGTTTGTGATGGCCATTACAGGGCTTGGCCTGCTCGGTTTTGTGGTGGCGCATGTCAGCGGCAACTGCCTCTTCTTTCTTGGTGCGGACGCTATCAACAGCTATGGTCGCGGCCTACACAAGATGCCGTTTGTCCTCTGGCCGGCACGAGCGGTACTGCTGGGGATGCTCCTCGCACACATCTGGGCCGCATGGAATATTCGGCGGATCAACCTCAGGTCGAGGCAGATCCCATACGTGTCACAGAATCAGGTGCAGTCCACATTACAGAGCAGGACCATGCTGCTGACCGGCTTCATACTGCTGGGTTACATCATTTTTCACATCATGCACTTCACCGGCGGGATTTTCATTGTCGACTTCGACGACCACGCGAGGCTCGATGTCTATGCCATGGTGGTCAAGAGCTTCCGCAATCCGCTCGTCACGGTTCTTTACATCATGGCCATGTGCCTGCTTGGCACACACCTGAGTCACGGAATTGACAGCGCTTTGAAATCCCTTGGATTCAGTGACCCTCGCTACAACCGGCACGTGCAAACCATCAGCAGGCTCATCGCCGCGGTCATCGTCCTGGGCTACATCTCAATTCCCATCTATGTCCTGACGTGCGATCCGGCTCTGGCTCCAACCACCATTGTGGAACTTCAGTGAAATGAAACTCGACGCCAGAGTCCCACATGGCAAACTTTCGGAGAAGTGGGCCCACCACCTGAATTCCATCAAGCTGGTAAGCCCTGCAAACAAGCGTAAGCACCGCGTCATCGTTGTCGGTACCGGGCTGGCCGGCGGCGCGGCCGCGGCAAGCCTGGCCGAGCTCGGCTACCAGGTGGAGGTATTCTGTTTTCAGGACAGCGCTCGGCGGGCCCATTCCGTCGCCGCGCAGGGCGGCATTAACGCGGCCAAGAACTATCAGAACGACGGCGACAGCGTTTATCGCCTTTTCTACGACACCATCAAAGGTGGTGACTTTCGTTCCCGCGAATCAAACGTTTACCGTCTCGCAGAAGTCAGTACGAATATCATCGATCAATGCGTGGCGCAGGGAGTGCCCTTCGCCCGAGAATACGGCGGACATCTTGCCAACCGCTCGTTCGGCGGCGCGCAGGTTTCACGAACGTTTTACTGCCGGGGACTGACCGGCCAGCAATTGCTGCTTGGCGCGTATTCGGCTCTCAGCCGGCAGGTTGGGCTGGGCAACGCGCAGTTGCACGCACGCACTGAAATGCTCGACCTGGTGGTCGTCGATGGCAAAGCTCGAGGCATTGTGGTCCGTCACCTGGTGAGTGGCGAGATTAAGTCATACGCCGCGGATGTCGTGATTCTGGCGACCGGCGGTTACAGCAACGTTTTTTTTCTCTCGACCAACGCAAAGGGCTGCAACACTACGGCCATCTGGCGCGCATATAAGAAAGGCGCCTGCTTTGCCAATCCTTGTTACACGCAGATCCATCCGACCTGCATCCCCGTGAGCGGGGATTACCAGTCAAAGCTGACCCTGATGTCGGAATCGCTTCGCAACGACGGACGAGTCTGGGTGCCACGGCAAGCGGGAGAAACGCGGCCACCGGATCAGATCCCTGAGGAGGAACGCGATTATTACCTCGAACGGAAATACCCGTCCTTTGGAAACCTGGCACCCCGCGATATCGCCTCTCGCTCGGCCAAAGAGGCATGCGATGAAGGACGCGGGATTGGAGCTGCGGGTCGCGGTGTTTACCTCGATTTCCGCGACGCAATCGAAGACCAGGGCAAAGAGTTCATCAAGCAGAAGTATGGGAATCTCTTTCACATGTATGAAGAGATCACCGGCGAGGATCCGTATGAAGCGCCCTTCCGTATCTACCCCGCGCCCCATTACACCATGGGCGGGCTCTGGGTGGATTACGAGCTCATGAGCACGATTCCAGGCCTGTTCGTCGCCGGTGAAGCCAACTTCTCCGATCATGGCGCAAACCGCCTCGGCGCAAGCGCCCTGATGCAGGGACTTGCCGATGGCTACTTTGTGATCCCTTACACGGTCGGCGCGTACATTGCACAGGAGGCCCCCGCGCCGGTTAATACCGATCACAGTGAGTTCAAAAAAGCCGAGGCCGATGTCACCGGCGAGCTCGACCGCCTCCTGCACATCAATGGCGAACGAACGGTCGACTCCATCCACCGCGAGCTCGGAACTCTCATGTTCGAGCACTGCGGGATGGCTCGCGAGGAAAACGGCCTGAGAAATATGCTCGAGAAGATTCCCGTGCTTCGCGAAGAATTCAACAATAACATCAGAATTCCCGGCAGCGGCACAGACCTGAACAACGAGCTTGAAAAGGCCGGCCGGGCGCGCGACTTCCTGGAGCTCGGAGAGCTCATGTGCCGTGATGCGCTCAGCCGAAACGAATCCTGCGGCGGCCACTTCCGAGTCGAATATCAATCCGAAGAGGGCGAAGCTCTCCGCCAGGACGACGATTACTCTCATGTCTCGGCCTGGGAGTACGCGGGTGAAGAGAACGAACCGATCCTCAATAAAGAATCGCTGGTCTTCGAAGAAGTCACGCCCGCTGTGAGGAGCTACAAATGAAATTCACTCTCCATGTCTGGCGGCAGAACGGACCAGACGACCCGGGCAAACTCGTCACGTGCCAGGTGGACAACGTCAGTCCGGACCAGTCTTTTCTCGAGGTTATGGACGTTCTGAACGAAGAGCTCGTGTCCAAAGGCGAAGAGCCCATCGCGTTTGATCATGACTGCCGCGAGGGCATCTGTGGCACTTGCTCGTTGGTCATCAACGGTATTCCTCACGGCCCCGAACGCGGTGTGACGGCATGCCAGACTTTCATGCGCGCGTTCGAAGATGGCGAACACATTTTCGTTGAGCCCTGGCGCGCTCGAGGTTTCCCCATCCTTAAAGACCTGGTGGTAGACCGGAGTTCTTACGACCGCATCATCCAGGCCGGCGGCTTCGTCTCGGTAAACACCGGTGGCGCGCCCGACGCGAACGCGCTCCCCATCGCCAGGGAAGACGCTGAAACCGCCATGGACGCGGCCGAATGCATCGGCTGCGGCGCTTGCGTGGCCGCGTGCAAGAACGCGTCGGCCATGCTGTTCGTCGCAGCCAAGGTCTCCCACCTCGCCTACCTGCCTCAAGGCCATGCCGAGCGAAGCGAGCGCGTAAGGCGCATGGTTCATCAGATGGACGAAGAAGCATTCGGCACCTGCACCAACACCACCGAATGCGAGGCCGTCTGTCCCAAAGAGATCAGCATCAGATTCATCGCCAAGATGAATCGTGATTACATGAGATCGATCGTGGTTGGATAAGCAAAGCAGTGCTGACGTTTCGTGGCAGCTTGGATGTGACGCGCCGACTACAAATGAAGAGTCGCAATACGACGACCGCCCCTCTGTAGTGCCCCAGTCATGGCGCGTTGTCTCCCCGATTTCTTGTTTTCTGCCAAAAACATTCAACCAACTCCCCTTCTCTACGATAATGACGAAAGGCATGATTGCCTCTCCACTACTAAGAGGAAGACACGATGTCTGTTTCATTCCCCAATCAAGGGCAAGGCTATACCGGCCAGAATGTGCCGGGCCATCAGAGCGTTACGCCAAAACCGGTTGCGCATTCCAAGCCTCTGAACGGCGCAGCACCTGGTTTTACTACACCCGTCCCGGACAAGCAGCACGCACAGCCAGACCACAGACTCAAGCCAGCTTACAGCGTCCGTCTGAATCCTGGCCTGTTCAAGTCGCCACAGGCCAGCTATCGAAACGTCGTCGGGCACGCACCGCATCAGGTGCCGAAACCATCATCTCCCAAGCCCAGACCGGAGCATGGCCACAAAGAGATTCCGACGACGCCCTACCCAAAGCCTTCGCCGTATCCTTATCCAGGGCCATACCCGCAACCTGAGCCGCATCCTTATCCAGAGCCATACCCAATCCCAGGCCCCCCGGAACACCCGCCCCCACACCGGCCGACCCGCGAGGAATATCGGCCAGACCTTCAGAAGCCTCCACCCGCCCCGAAACTCCCGCCAGTGGATCCAAAATCGATCGGTGTTCACGGCCTGGCTTAGCCCTCCTGTCCACAAATGCTCCCGCGCATGCCTTGAGGCCACGGCCTTGTGCACGTGGAGTCTCACACTTGCTAGGGACGTGAGCCTCCGCAAATCTCACAGACTCGGATGCAGCCCCAGACGGGCGAGGACACCCATCCCGCGATTCGGCTGCAGGGCCACGGCCTCCACCCAGGATCGCCTGGATCATCCCAGAATCGAAGTGTGCTCCACCTCTCCTTCGGAACTCAGCCGCACCAGCATCAATTCTCCGCTGACAGTAATGTCGAAAGGTTCAACTCGCATCGGCCCGCCTTCAGAAAGCTCTGGATCGACTGCAATGACAATGTCTTTTCTGCCGTCGCTGAGTTCACACTCGACGCAGACCTGTGAATCACTCACAGCGTTCCCCGCTTCATCTGTGATCGGATGCCGGCGAACACGTGTGATGACCGGAGCACCTTCATGTGCCTGCATGACATCCACGAATGTGGAAACCAGCGAATCTTCAGAATCGGAATTTGTCCGCCGGGCAATCGCCACGGGAATCCAGTCCTCACTTCGGAGGTTGTAGTTGCCCGTCGTTATCCAGCTTTCGCAGATGCCTGCCTGGACTTCGCTTGAAAGATCGGTGTAACGGAAACGAATGTCCTGCCCCTCGTTCAACAGGCCCAGGCGGTCATCGACCTCCCATTCGACCGACCATGGTGACTCAGGCTCCGGGTCGAACTGAAAATCCCGGAGCTTGCAATGCTCACTGAATGCCTCGTCGTCTGATGCACTCAAGTTGAGCCCTTGGGTCGTTACAGTGCCGTAGTGGCTCTGGGTGAACTTGGCGTGATCGTGGCCTCCGACCACTCGGAAGACATCGAACAGATAGAAGAGCTCATCAGAGACATCCACCATCAACAAGGTCCGCTCGTAGCGTGAGCATTCCTCGTACACCTCCTGCGCATCGACTCGGATGGCGTGGCAGATTGCGTCCTCCGCCCAGAGTGTGGTATGCCCGGCGCGAATGCCGTTCGAGCCCCATTGTTTGCCATCCTGATCGCGCTGGTTCACGACAACGGTGTTATGGGCCGCTGTTCTGACGTACCACATGGCTTCCGGTGTACCGTGTCCTCCGTATCCGGTGGGCGGGTAACCGTAGTCTGGCAACAGGTCGAGCCCGTATGCGAAGAGCCCGGCGTTCAGCGCGTCGAAGTGGGAATGACTGCGGCCGGAATCGTAATCGAGCCACGCAGCCCGAGCGTTTTCGCCCTCGCCCGAGCGGAGGATGGCCACATGCCATTCCTGCTTGTTGACGCTGCCGAGCTTGAGTGTATCGCCACTTTTGTCGATGACCTTCTCCAGTGCGGGGCCGAGCTTATCGGACGGTTCACCGAAAAGATCGTTGGGCAGGCCATCAGTTGAGCGACCATTGCCGAGGTACATCACCTGTGCGTATGCCTCGTCGCCGGTCGCTTGGAAGAGACGCCACACAAAACTGTATGGCGACGACCCAAGAACCGAAGTCGCACGACGGACATCTCTCTGGCCGCGGGCAGGAAACTGGACACCCACATAGTTCTTGAAAGGCGTGACGAAGTTCCCCCCGTCGCCGCAGCTCGGGTAATACTTCTGCAGGCACCAGGTATCGATGTGAAACCGCCAGGTCTTGTGCAGATTCGGGCACCTCTCCAGCAGTTGAGGCAGCAAGTCAGATTCAATGCGTGCAAAACGTTCGATGAAACCGGCCAGACCGTTGACCGCGTAGGCCGAGTAGGCCGGCAGACCCTTTTCGCCGGTTGTCCCGTCGATGCTTGTCGACTGTTCGATAATGTCGGCCACACGGTCGATCACACTGTCCCGCCGTTCCGGCCAGTGAAGGACGGCATCAATGATCGTCAGAAGTGTGAGCTGACGCGGAAAGTTGGTCTGAATGCGTTCCGAATTCTCTGTCGGGTGGTGCAGCAGCCCGTGCTCGATGTTCTCTTGAATGGCCTCGATGGAATCTTTGGCGTCGAGTCCGAAGGTGCGCGCCTGTTTTGAAAGAAAGTCGACGAGCCCTTCGTTGTCCTGCAACCCGGGCCGGATGGCGTCGTAAGCCAGAACCATAGATCGCGTCTCTTCACACGCGTCGTGCCAGACGGACGTGTACCCGCGGCATTCTTTCTTCTCGTACACGTATGCCTGCACCGCGTAATCCATGCGGGGATAAATATCGGCAACCCGGTCCAGAATGATGGCCGCACGCCGCGCATAATCCGCATCGCCAGTGACGATGAATGCGTCCGCAAGAGATGAAGCACCGTTCACGATGAGCTGTTTCCACTGGCCGTAAATCAGGTACGCGGCAATGAATCTCCAGCATTTTTCGCCCTGAACGAATCCCCAGCCATCATCGACTCCCCACTTATGAAGCTCATCTTCAGGATTGGGATGCTCGCTGTTAAAGAGCAGCGATCGGTCTGCGGAGCCAGGATCGAATTCGCCGCTCGCCAGCCCTGATCGATAGTAAGCCTCAAAATCGTTCGTCGGGTAGATCTGTTGACAGTGGGGGCACTGCACCTTCCAAGGCCGCTTCAATCCATCGATTTTCCAACTGTATTCGGGAAGATCACCCTCACACTTCGGGCAATGCCCGGAAGACCAGACTTGCCAGGCACGCGGCATGTCTGGAGTGTAAACAAGCTCCCACAGGTCCTGCTCCGACATGGCGAGCCACGGCTCGGACTGCTCGACGATCGCTTCACGAGTTTCAGAGGCCCACGGTTCTTCACGAGTTCTGGCGCGGCTGACGAGATGTTCGGGTAAGAAGACACTTTGGTATGACATGAGATGGAATCCTGAATTAAAGAGGCTTATCTTGTAGGCATTCTTTCGTCGAGGTCAAAAGCACGTTTGAACGGATGACAGACAAAGAACTTCATAATCAGGATATCGGAAGAAGGCCGCTCCAGGCCGTATTCCCAGATCGCATGGCGCGATATTCTTCACACAGACTTTTTTGATGAGACCGAAAGGAGCTGAAGTGATCCAGAGATTTGCATTCCCAAACCAGGTTCTGTTCGGCGCGGGTGCGCTGCAATCACTGCCGGACGAGCTGAAGAAACTCGATTGCGCCCGGCCGCTCGTGGTAACGGATAAGGGGATCGTCGCCTGCGGGCTTGCCGCGCGGGTGGAGGAGACGATCAGAGAAGCCGGCCTCGAGCCCATTGTATTCGATGGGGTGGATGCCAACCCCACGGAGGAAAATGCGGAGCAGGGCCTGTTGGCCTACTCCGGCAACGCGTGTGACGGTATCGTCGGCCTGGGCGGCGGCAGCCCACTGGATACGGCAAAGGCCATCAAGCTGAAGGTAGATCATTCGCTGCCCCTGGCGGATTATGCCATCGAACATCAGGGCTGGGAGAAAATGGTCAACCCCATACCGCCGATGGCTGCCATCGCCACCACAGCCGGCACCGGTAGCGAGGTATCCCGCGGTGCGCTGATCATCGTCCGGCCGTCCGGGGCCAAGGTGGCCATCGTCGGCCCGCCACTCTACTCGGACGTTATCATCGCCGACCCCGAGCTGACCCTCGGCCTGCCACGTCACCTGACGGCCGGCACGGGCATGGACGCGCTCACTCACTGCATCGAGGAGTATCTTGCACCGAATTACAATCCAATCATTGATGGTATGGCCCTCGAAGGCGTCCGTCTCTGCGCGACCAGTCTCAAGCGTGCCTTCGAAGAAGGCGCGAATCTCGATGCCCGTTCAGACATGATGATCGCCGCTATGATCGGCGGCATGGGCTTCATCAAGGGCCTCGGCGTGGTTCATTCGTTGTCGCACCCGGTAGGCTCGGTGGTGGGGGGCCATCACGGCACCACAAACGCGATCTTTCTACCGGCCAGTCTCGAATTCAATCTGCCTTCCGTCCCAGTCAGGTATCGAGCTCTAGCCGGTGCAGCAGGCGTAGATGTGGACAATCTCTCTGATGAAGAATGCGGACAGGCCCTGATCGAGTTCGTGCGTGAAATGAATACCAGCCTGGGTATTCCGCCCGATCTCTCCGGCATCGGCGCCACAAGAGATCAGATCGAGGTGATGCTGCCCATGTGCGTGGCGGACCATTGCCACAAGACAAATCCACGTGAATGCACGGAGGAAGATTTTCGCTCCTTGCTTGAGGCGCATATCCCCGAGTAATGGACGCGGGAATGCGTGCAGGCCCGAAGGGGTGGTTTCTGATAGCTTGGAGCAGCCATCTTGAATCGTGCACCATCGATGAGCGCATCTCACAGGGTCGCGAAATGCTTAAGAAGACCGGTTTGGATTTCGGTTTTGACCTGCCTCGACGGCATCCACCGAAGACCTACGGCTTCGCAGTCTTGGAGTCTTCGAGTTTTCAGATCTCTTTCTAGGTCTTCGAGTGAGGACATCCTCGTCCTGGCTCATCCAGTACCAACGTTCGGCCTAAAGGCTATGAGAGGAATCGTTATGAAAAGGTGTCTTGGACTCTGTGCAACAGCGTCACTCGCTGGTCTACTCGCCATGCCGTGCCATGCCGGCGAAGTGGGTATTATCTCACTAAAGATGGCAATCTGAAGAAGGCTGTTACGGTCAGAATTGGCGCTAGACAGATCTTTGCTCCCCCGGACGAGGTCTGGATAATCGAACCGTCGGGTGAATGGGCTTGGAAATTCACCGACTCCAAGGGCAAGCTCAGCGCGAAGCAGTTGGCGGCCCTGGCCCGCCATCTCGCTACTCTGGACTTCAACTCCCTCCCCAAAACGCAGGGCTACCAGCCAAAGGAATCGAGCGGCGGCTACGGTTACGTCGTGATCGCATTCGGCAAACAGGAGGCCGCGTTCTACGCAAAATCGGGAAAGTCACGGGCCGACTACCTACCGAAGCCCGGCGACCCGAAAGCCGCAGCGTGGTCACGGTTCACCGCGCTGGAACTTGTCTTGGCTGACATGCTCAAAATGTCCCAGGTCAGGGCGGAGTACGGGATAAAAAGCGGCCGACCCAAGGGAAAATAGAGTGGTAGCCTACCGAATCAGAATGGCATCCAAACCATTCGGGCCGAACAGACCGATGCGCGGGCCACGTCTCCGCGATTCAGCGTCTTTGTCCTTTGTTAAAGGCTGATGATCATTCCGCCACATCCGCCATTGCTTTTCGCAGGCCGTTCAGTGAGATGGGCTTGCTGATGATGCAATCGATGGCATTTGGTTGATCGGCGGTGGCCTTCATCACGTCTGCAAAGCCGCTCAGCATGATGACAGGAATCTCGGGTGCGATTTCTTTGATTGCCGTTGCCATTTTGTCCCCGTTCATTTCGGGCATTCCCCGGTCTGTGATGACGAGATCAAAACCACCCTTGCTGAAGCACTCAAGAGCTTCGGGGCCGCTGCGGGCGGTCTGGACATCGTGGCCGTCCATCTTCAGATATTCTGAAACGACGGTGATCACCTCCGGCTCATCATCCACCACCAGCACGCGCCTTGTGGCCACCGGCTGGACCTCCTCATCCGCAAACTGTGCAATGCTGCTCGGATACTGAGGCAAGGTAATGGTGAAGCATGTTCCTCTGCCTTCTTCCGAACGGATGTCCAGCTTGCCATCGTGGCGATTGATGATTCCGAAGACCACTGCCAGCCCGAGGCCGGTACCGTCTTCGCCTTTGGTTGTAAAGAATGGATCGAGGCATCTCTTCCTGGCCTCGAGGCTCATGCCCGCGCCGTCATCTTCCACTTCGATCTGCATTTCCTTGCCAAGGTTTTTGGTGCGCAGGCAGATTCTGCCGTTGCCTTCAATCGCATCGATGGCATTGAAGATGAGGTTCACGAGGGCCTCCCGCAATTCGGCCTGGTTTCCGCAGAGGTATGGCAAATCCTCCAGCTCTGTTTGCAGGTCGATTCTGCGATCGTCCATCATGGCCTGGTCTTTCCAGCGCGGTCTGGTGATATCCACTACCTCTCGAACCAGGTCGTTGACCTGAATGCCGGTGAAGAGCTCTCTTTCCCCTCGCTTTCGGTAGAAATTCCTGAGACGCTGCACCACCTGTGAAGCGTCTCTTGCACGGCGTGAGATGGTCTGGAGGTAAGAGTTCCGTTCCTCGGCCACCAGGGTGTGATTAAACTTCAACAGCATTTCGCTGAAGCCGAGAATGGGTGTAAGCGCGTTGTTGAAATCGTGGCAGATTCCGCTGGCCATGGCGCCCAGCGCGCTCAGCCGCTCTTGCTGGAGTATCTGTTCCTGGCTTTTCTGAAGCGTTTCGTAGGCGTGCTGGAGCTCTTCGTAGAGCATGGCGTTCTTCATGCCCGTCCCAAAGTGAATGGCGGCCTGGCCGAGGAATTCGATATCGTCCTCTGTGAAGCCGTTCTCCCGCGAGCGAGCGACGGAAAGTGCGCCGAGCGGCGCGTCGTCACCCATGATGGGGACGATGACTTCGGATACGAGGCCGCATTCGATGAGCGTCATGCGGCCCCTTGCTCCCAGTTTCAGATTGCTCGTGTAAAGGGGTTGCTTCGATTCGAGGCAATCGTGGAATCGCGTGCCCTGAAGAGGGAATTCACGCTTCAGAGCGGCGGGGTTGTCCTGCGTATCTTTCGATGCGATGAGCTTGAGGGATTCATGACCTTCCTGGCAGACAAAAACACCGACCCTCCGTGCGTCGAGGTTTTCGGCCAGCGCTTCGGCCGCGGCATCCAGCATACTCTTGAGAGCGAGCCGCGAGCTTACAAGGCGCGCAATTTCATTGAGCACTTTCAGCCGGTTCTGTTTGCGTTCGCTGATCTCCCGCAGCATGGAGACCGTCTGTCGCCATTCGGTGACGATACTGTGGCGCTCGATGGAATAGCTGATAGCACGTATCAAAAGTTCACCGCATTCATAGCAATGGTCTTTTATTACGTATTCGAGGGCGCCTGACTTAATCGCATCGAGAGCTACATCCTGATCTTCCAGGCCCGTCAGTACTACGATTGGGATATCCTCCGCCTCGCTCTGGACGCGCTTGAGGGTTTCTACTCCCCTCGATCCCGGAAGTGAGAGATCGAGAAGCAGAACATCGAACTGTCCACTTCGGGCCTGCTCGATACCCGTATCCAGACGATCTGTCTGAGTAACTTTCCAATTGTGCAGACTGTCACTATTGAGGATCTCGCAAGTGAGTTCCGCGTCCGACCGTTCGTCTTCTACAAGCAGAACGGCCGCTTCTTGTTTTTTCAACTGGGCGCTCCTGATTAAGGCGCGGGGTACACCAGGAGACCGAGTAGGAGGATCGGCCCATTGTTCATCGCAGCCGGATTGATCATATCAAATCAAGATGGGCGTCAACAAGATCTGGAAAGAAAAACCAGAGCAGTATTGGCCATCAGCAACCGCCTTTGGCTCCCGTACCATGAGCAGTTCTGAAACATAAGGGGCTAAGGGTACTGGAACTCAGGAAAGCCCCAGTCTTTACGATTCATTCAGCAGACCAGAGATTTGGAGAACAGTATTCGACCAGTCCTTTGCGGCCGAGGCGAGAGTTCGTCTCACATTCTCATCTTCCCATCCGTTCCTTGCTCGAATATGCCAGCGTGCCAGCTCTACCTGAATTCGGACCAGATCCGGCTGCGCGTCGGCCTCAGCCCTCAGCGGCCGTCCACTCGATAAAGAACTTACTTTCTTCTATCAGATCCATCACAGCCCCGTGATGGGCCGTGCTCTGGGATAAGGAGGATACGCGCGCCAGATTCGAGGCAAGGCCGCCTGACCTTGTGGGCACTTCGTCAGCCATGAAACGCTTTCTGATTTCGGATGGGTCTTTCATTGTTCCATCACAAATCCGCTGTTGCCGCCCGTGCCAACGTACAGGCGTCCAGGTTTTTTTGCATCCAGGTGAATGGCCGTGATCTGTTTCACGGTCAGGCTGTCGTGGTTAAGGGACAGCCAGGTCTTTCCTCCGTCAGCACTCGTGAAGACGCCCTTGCCGATAGCGATGTCATGGTATGGATGGTCGTTTGTTCCGATGTAGATGCGGTTGGCATCCTCCGGGTCTATGGCCACACATTGCACGAAGTGATCGTCGAAGACTTTCTGCCACGTGACTCCCCCATCGTCGCTCAAGAAGAGGCCGCCTGGCATAAGCTTCTTATCTGGTTTGGTTCCAACCCAGCCCTGGCGAACGGCCAGGCAGAGCCTTTCCGGGCTGGATGCTGAAATGGCGAAGTCTTTCACATCGCCGAAACCTCCCCCAGTGTCCACGTGCCGCCAACTCTGTGCCCCATCGTCGGTCCGGTAGATGTGGCCGGGGCCGGAATTGTTTCCCCCGAAAACACAGTAGAGAGAGGCAGGACTGCGCGGGTGCTGGATGAGTCCCCGGATGTTGCCGTTCGGCAGCCCCGCGTTTGCCGCTTTCCACCTTGCGCCGTTGTCTTCGCCTGTGAAAACACCGTGTCCATCAGATGTTGCGTAGAGGCGGCGCGCACCGGCTTTGCTTTGCGGATCGATGAGCAGCGATCGGACTCGTGCGTTTGGCAGACCGGATGATTCCTGGCCGATCATCTTCCAGCTCGATCCGCCGTCAGTTGAAAAACCAACGGCGCCTTTGTTCGTGCCCCAATGGCCAAAGCCTGCCCAGAGCACTCGCGGTTCCTCAGGCTCGAAGGCAACGCAGAAGCAACTGTTGCTGAATTCGCGAGGCACGCCCTTCATAGATCGTCGCCAGGTACGGCCTCGATCCCGGCTCTGAAGAAGCCCGATATCGTAAAAGCCGAAATAAAGCCAATCTCTGTCTCCTGGATGGATATTGACGTGGTGCAGACAGGTTACCGCGAGGCCGTTGTTAGGATGCGTCCCTTGCTCGTTGCTCTTCCCATGACAGGGCTCCCAATGGTCCCCGCCGTCCGCCGTTCGGAAGACGTGCCCGGATGTGCCAAACCAAAGCACTTTGGGATCTGCCGGAGAGATTGCCAGACACTTTACCGATGGCCCCCAGAAATTGAGCCAACCGGCGTCGAACGGGTTCGGAGTTTCCCGGTGAGTGATGGGCTGCCAGTTCTCGCCATCAATGGTGCGGTAGAGAATGGCTGTTACCCAGGTCGTACCGCCGGCGTAAACGATGTCAGGATTCTCAGGATGCACGACGATGCAATCGTAGTTGCTGGCCATGTTTGAGTTCTGTCCCGGCTTTGCGAGCAGCGTCCTCAGGCCGCTGTTGATCGGCCGCCAGCTCTCGCCACCATTGTCCGTCCGGTAGACCCCTCCCTGCCACGGCGCCTCTGATGGATTCGCCCAGAGGGTAAGGTACATCCGATTGGGCCGGGCGGCACAGATGGCCAGCCGGCGAGTGTGCGGATGGGGCAGGCCCTTTACCTTCAAGTCCCAGGTCTTCCCGGAGTCGCCACTTCGATAGAGCCCGTGCTGCGTGCAGGCGAAGAGGGTATTGCTCTCTCGCGGGTGAATCACCAGGTCCGTAATCACGGCATCAGAGGAAAACGCGCTCTCGCCATTAACAATGAACCATCGTTCGCCTCCATCCTCTGACTTGTAGATTCTGCCCTGACCTTCATTGAAGTGGCGCGGCCGACCGATGCCCGCATAGACGACCTTCGGATTGCGAGGGTCGATGGCTACGATGCTTACGGGCGCGCTCCGCCGATACTTCAGCGGCTCCGGCCAGCCGTTCCGAAGCCACCTCCAGGTCGCGCCGCCGTCTGTGGATTTATGCACACCGCTCTGCGTGCCCAGGAAGATCACTTTCGGGTCGTCCCTTTGCACAGCGATGGATTCGATGAAGTAGTCATGGAGCCCGGTATTGCGAATCTCCCACGAAACGCCTTCGTTCCGGCTCACGAAATAGCCGCCCACGTCGCACCCGAGCAGGAGCGTCTTCGGGTCCGTCGGATGTGCGGCCATGCTCTGAATCCAGCCCCCGCCGCCCGGACCCAGCATCGTCCACTCGCCTCGCTGGTGATCGCCTGGGATAGCACTGTCAGCCTGGCGTTTTTGATTCTGAAGACAGGCAACAGGCCAGCAGCAAGAAAGAAATGCCAGCGCGTGGTAAATGACGATTCTTCGGAACATTGGGCTGATGTTACAGGTCAGAGCACTCAACGATTTCACAGACTGCGGGATGCGATTCTATTGGTCGCGGAGAGTGATGCTCGATACAGGATGCTTGATGCTCGGCAGATCCGGTGTCGGTGTGATGCCGGGCGCGGATTCAAGGCTTACTAATGTGGAAGCGATCCGGTGTCTTTCAACCGGATTGTGTGGGCCATCATGAATGTGGCCTTCATGTACGTGACAGAATACCACTGCTTTGCATTGCAAAGTAGAGGGCATTCAGGTTTACCTCGGGCTAGTAGGCCGAGACTGATTTGATGACAATTTCAGGGGCAAAGCCCCGGGCCGTTTGCCTAGCCCAGCCCAACGGGCTGGGTTTTCGAGCAGATCATCCTTAGGGGCAACGCCCCGGTCATTTGCCCAATGAATGGCTTCCTTATGAATGGCCGGGGCGTTGCCCCTTTTCAAATCTTTGCACCATTCACCCAGCCCGTTGGGCTGGGCTAGGCAAACAGCCGGGGCTTCGCCCCTGAAATCCGTCAGAACGACTCCGTCTTGGAGGGCTGTGGCCCAAACTCCTCTCTTTTTCTTAACCGACCACTTTGCTTCGCAAATCTATTTGCATACGCCGAGATAAGGGGAATGGTAAATGAGAATCGTCTTAATTAATCCACCGCACCGAGCGATCGGCAGCCGGATGCCTCGTGAACACCTGCCGCCCCTGGGACTTCTGGCAATCGGCGGGCCCCTGGTCGATCTGGGACACGCCGTAACACTGCTGGATGCTGATTACGACAACCTTCCATATGACCAGATCGTGACTCAGGCCCTCGAAGATAACCCCGACCTGGTTCTCATGGGGCACTCCGGCTCGACCTCCGCACAACCCATCATTAATGACATCGCGCAGCTCATTCGATCCAGAAACGCCAATACCCAAATCATCATCGGCGGCGTATTTCCCACCTACCACTGGCAAGAGATTCTTGAACACAACCCGCAAATCGATTACGTGGCCTGCGGCGAAGGCGAGCAAGTGGTCTGCGACCTGGTCACAGCCCTGGACCAAACAGAGGGACTGAGTGAGGTAAGAGGGATTGCCTACCGAAGCGAAACGGGCATCGTCCAGAACCCCGGAGCCGAACTGA
>Ga0187827_10001053_pt1 | contig 41519 bp, 35 predicted proteins | sample ETNtaG_39_FD_167969 | JGI IMG/M metagenome (GOLD analysis project Ga0187827, IMG submission 167969) | Marine microbial and viral communities from oxygen minimum zone, Eastern Pacific Ocean - ETNP2014_SV_150_PacBio MetaG (Illumina Assembly) | ecosystem: Environmental > Aquatic > Marine > Hypoxic...
TGAATTGCCATTGCCGCCACAAGGTACACCGATGACGTACATGCAGAACGGCAAGCAATACATCAGTATTGCTGTAGGGGGAGGCCGGGATTCCAGGCTGGTTACGCTGGCGTTACCCTGATCAGCGATCAAAGTGCTCCGTCCCCCTTAATTGCAAAATCAGAATAAACCGCTGGAAAAAATCATGAGCAAATCTGACAACGAAGGTTCAAGAAGAGACTTTATGACAACTGCCGGCACTGCTACAGGGCTGGCGCGGGTGATTACGGGCAATACGGAACAGATGTTGGGAAGATTCTGCAAAGCATCAGCGCTGAGATCATATTTTCCTGTGAATGCCAGACCACCTTTATTGGTGGTGCCGAATGGGACAGGATTGCCATGGTTCGCTATCCGAACTCACGAGCCCTATTACAAATGGCCCAATCTGAAGAGTATCAAGCCATTAGTGGAAATCGCAGTTCAGGTCTGGAAGGCCAGATGAATATCGCCGTATTTGAGAGCTAGTGTTAAATAGGTTTTTAATAGGGATGGAGGGAATAAAATTTCCTCCGAATTTTATTCCCTCCATCCCTATTAACGCAATTTTATTCCCTCCATCCCTATTAACGCAATTTTATTCCCTCCATCCCTATTAACCCTATTAACCAGTGCCCGTTTGTTAGCCGCGTTCGACCTCAGTAAGTACAGTTGCTTGACATGGCTGCTGTGCTAGACTGCCTGTCACGTCGCCAATTCACGAGGTGCAATGCAATGAATACTAAATCCATTTCCCGTCGTCGATTTTTACAGGGCACGGGAGCAGCAGCCATCTGGGTACCAAGCACTATGCATGGATATACTTCAGCGGAAATGCAAGCCTTCTATGCCAATGGGGTCATGGAGCAGGACGTGGCCAAATCGGAACTCGATACGCCAGCCCTTTGTGTGGATCTCGATTTGCTGGAATCCAATATTGGCAAACTGCAGCAAACAGTTACTGCCAATGGTATCGCCGCCCGTCCCCATGGCAAAACTCACAAGTGTCCGACCATCGCTCAGCTACAGATCGATGCCGGTGCAGTAGGTATCTGCACCGCGAAAATCGGTGAAGCGGATGCCATGTTCCAAAACGGTATCGATGATATATTGATGACCACAACCAATGTGACGCCAACCAAGATCAATCGAGCTATGAAATTACGCGAACAATGCCCTGGCTTTATTCAGGCCACTGACTCGCCACAAAATGCCCGGCTGTTGTCCGAGGCTGCACAGGCCATGGGGATAACTGCCGATGTGGTGGTTGATGTCGATCCCGGTGGACACCGCACCGGAATTACCCCTGGTCAGCCGGCACTGCAATTAGCCCAGCTTATCGATCAGCTCCCTGCCCTGCGTCTCAGAGGCATGCTTTGCTACGACGGGGGCTCGCAACATGTTAAGGGCTTCGAAGCCCGGAAGCTGCGGACGCTTGAAAGTCTGGTTGCGGCAACGAATACCTATGAGCTTATGCAACGCGCTGGACTCAACACCGAGATATTCAGCGGCGGCGGCACCGGCACCTATAACATCGACCATGGGACCAGAGGTCTGACCGATGTGCAGGTGGGTAGTTACGTTTTTATGGATGCCCAGTATCTCGATATCGGTGGAGAAACCAGCAGCGATGTGTATGCAGATTTCCAACCCTCTCTTACCATCCTGACCACGGTCCTTAATGATCAGTATGCGGGCCGTGCGACAACCGATGCGGGCGCCAAGGCCTGCACTATTAACCAGCCCTGGCCTATCATTAAAAATGAAACCGGCATGAGTTATACCTCAGGTTCCGATGAATTCGGCACGATCCGCTACGATGACGAACCATCGCGCACTTACAAAGTCGGCGATAAACTGGACTTAATCGTTTCCCATTGTGATCCCGTGGTAAATCTTTATAACCAGATGTACGCCATCAGAAACAACCGGGTAGAGGCAGTGTGGCAGATCTCGGCGCGGGGTATGTCAGCCTGAACCCCAGGCTAAATTTGTCATCATGATTTATGTAGGTAGTTGGGTAGCCCTAATTGCGTTCTGGTTTTTTGCCGTTCGGCTGACTGTAAAGGATGGCATAAAATTAACGGCGCCATTCTTTGTTTTGTGGATCGCAGCCTATTTCCTGTTTCCTCTACTTGGACTCTCCGGTGGCCTCTACTTCATCAGCTTCGAAGCCGTGTTAACTCTCATTCTGATTTTTACAGACCAATACAGAAGTGCAGCAAAATCCAGAAATCGAACATTCCCATTGGGTGAAACCGACGGGCATGAGAATAACTAAGACAATCTCTCCGGACTCACACTATGCAAGTAAAACTGGCAAACACGGAAGCAGAACTGGGGAAAATCAGTGATGTTCTGCGACAACTACGCCCCCAATACAGTGAAGAGGAATTGATAGAGCAGATAAAAAAACAACAGCAGCGAGGCTATCAAATTGCCTATGTGGAATCCACTGAGACTGTACTGTGCGTGGCCGGATTCGTGATTGGCGAAAAGCTGGCCTGGGAAAAACATATCTATGTCGATGATCTGGTAACCAGCGAGGAACATCGATCAACCGGTGCTGGCAAATTCATGCTCGACTGGCTAAAAGCTCATGCTGCAGAATCAGGCTGCCAGCAACTCCATCTCGACTCCGGAGTACAACGCTTTGGCGCACACAAGTTTTATTTGCGTGAGGAGTTTAGCATAACTGCCCATCATTTTGCCTCGGCTATACGTCATGGAGATTAGAGAGGAACAGGAAAATAGGGAGATATTTCGCCTGTTTTCTATCGGAGCCTCAGTGCTGGCACGAACCGGTTCAGCAGAGGAATTCCTGAGCTGGATCGAGGAACACGGGCCTGCTATTGCCCCCTCCATGGCTGCCAGTATAGATCCTCGTAGAGGCCCCATTGGCCGCGCATTCCGCTTATTTGGAATTTCCATCTATAACATTATGCCCTTGCCTTTCGATGATTTTCGCTGCCGGCCGCTAGCTAAGCCAGGCCGGAATGAAAAGTGCTGGTGCGGTTCATCTATAAAATACAAACATTGCTGCCAATCCCTGGAATCTATACCGATTTTAACCGATTACAATATGCTGAGACATATGTTGGACTGCTTGCCTAAGAAAACATTTGTCATGCTACCAACAACCGCAGTCGACGTGCTGGCTGTCACTGATACTGCCCGCCAGTGGATGGATGAAGGTGACCCTAAGCGCGCCCAGGAGCTGTTGAATCCCTGGTTCAAAAAAGGACGCAAACTAACAGGAAAAATTGAACCCTTGTTCGATCTACTAATGGAGGTTGACTACAGGCTAGGAAAGCACACAAAGCGGCAACGCTTATTAAAGCGTGTGCTGGCTGAAGGGGATCGTACTTTACGCGTGGCAGCGCTTCAACGTCAAGCCAGTATCCACGCTGATCAAGGCGATACAGTCAAGGCCTGGGAAGTATTTTGCCAGGCACAAAGGGAGGATCCTGATGATCCAGGGCTCTGCCTGTTGGAGATGATTCTGCTGGTTAGCCGCTATGAGACCGACCAGGCTAAAGCCAGGGCGAAATTTTGGTTGAAACGCCTGAAGCATAGTCGACATGCAGACCCGAAATTAATCGAACTCATGCACGAGATGTCGGAAGATCCCGCGGCTGCAATAGCCAGATTCGGATATGACAGTAATCCAGGACTCGGCCGATTGCAACAGTTGTTTGAATCTGCATCTGCGCCAGTAGCCTATTACCAGGTAGATTTGATTGAGGATATAGGCCTGCTGCAGCCGAAGAAAAAATTAATTAGGCTGGAGCCCAATTGGCGCCAGGTCTACCCACAAGTTAAACCACCACTTACTTGTCTGCAGATTGAAAATACCGATGCCTGGGATTTGTCGGCTAGTTGGTTGGACTGGCTGGAGCGCAATCCGGAAGCGTGGCAAAGTATAGAAATACTGGACGATCTGGTGCTGGCCGCGGAAACGCTAGAATTTTCCGGAATCGCTGAAACGCTGTTGATCCCGCTTCTGGACCGTGGTGTCGAACTGCTGAATCTCAATCTGGATTCCCGGCTAACAACAGAATATACGCTCCCATGGGTGTGCAGGGAAAACCGTCCCGCATTGCGGTTACTGGCACACCGAGCCTTTATAGAGTTGGATATTCACGGTGCTGCAAGCAATGTGTTTCAAAAATTAGCCAGGCAGATGCTGGTCCTCAATCCTAACGACAACCACGATTTCCGCAGTTCACTCTCAACAAGCTTCCTCGAAACAGCACAACCACAGCTTGTGGTGGCATTGAGCGCTGACTATCCTGATGACTTTTGTACATTGACGCTCAATAATATCCTGGCGTTAATCCAGCTTGAGCGTAGAGGCGAAGCCCTGACTGCGCTAAATAAGACAGCAATCCACCATCAGGTGGCCATCACTACTTTATTGGCAGCGAAGTCAAAAAAACCAAAATTTTCAATGTCCGGTTTGCAACTCGGCGGTAAGGAGGAAGCTTTTTTGTACCGTGAAGCTCATCTGCATTTGTGGAAGGCTAACGATGCTCTGGGTTGGTTGCGAGATGCTTGGCGTAGTATCCCGAATAAGAAGCAGCGACGCTGAATCACTCCAAAGAAAGATAATTTAATCCTTACATTTGCCTGCCGCATATAATTACATATTCCGGGTTATATTTATTATATGTTCCCGATCAATAGTGTTATAATCTCCAGGTCAAAATGAGGAAATGGCCGTGTATTATCCTAGAATAGCTGATCTTGAACTAAAACAACGGTTAGAAGCCACTGGTGCTGTAGTTGTAGAGGGGCCCAGGGCATGTGGTAAAACAGAATTAGCGCGTCAAGTTGCGGCAAGCGAAGTATTGCTGGATATAGATGAGGAAGCGCGACGCGCAATCGCCGTTGATCCAACACTCGTGCTAGAAGGCAACTCACCACGCCTGATCGATGAATGGCAAATTGAACCAGTGATCTGGAATCACATTCGCCGATATGTGGACCAAAAACAACAAGTTGGTCAATTCATTCTGACCGGTTCTTCGGTACCGGCGGACGACGTCACACGCCACACAGGTGCCGGCCGCATTGCTCGCTTGCGCTTACGCACATTGAGTTTATTTGAGTCTGGTTATTCATCTGGTGAATTATCACTTAATGACTTGTTTGCAGGTCAGTTTTCCAATAGTGCAGATCATGGTCTCAATTTGAAGGAGATTGTTGAGCGTTTGTGTATAGGTGGCTGGCCTGGATATTTGGGGCTTCCGCTTAATGCATGTCTTGGCGCGCAGAGAGACTATATTGAAGAGATTCAAAGAGTGGATATTGTCAGGGTAGATGGAGTGCGGCGCGATCCTAACAATGTGAGTAGAATGATTCATTCCCTGGCAAGAAATGTAGCCACAACCGTAAGTGCCAGAACATTAGCCGCAGATGCAGGTGGTGCGGATGGCTCTTTGGATGATGATACTGTCCGGGATTACCTGTCAGCGCTACGCAGATTAATGATAATCGAGGAGCAGCCTGCCTGGTCGCCACATTTGCGATCTAGATCTATTCTTCGAAAATCCCCAAAACGCCACTTCGTAGATCCCTCCATCGCAGTCGCAGCTCTCGGGGCAAATCCTGAGCTTCTTCTCAAAGACTTAAACTTACTTGGTTTATTGTTCGAATCCCTTGTACACCGAGATTTAGCTATTTACGCACAAGCCGTGGGCGGTAAGGTATTTCATTACCGCGATAACACAGATATGGAAGTGGATGCCATCGTCGAGAGCAGGCAAGGAGACTGGTGTGCGTTTGAAGTGAAATTAGGAGCGGGCCAAGTTGATCGAGCCGCTGCCACATTACTGAAATTTCGAAATCGCATCGACTTGGACAAGTGTGGAGAACCAGCAGCACTTGGTATAATAGTCAATAGTGGTTATGGCTATATGCGGAAGGATGGTATCGCTGTAATCCCAATCGACGCACTTGGACCCTAATGAAGGGAATGCAAAGGGTCATGTCTCCCATATTAAAAAAATCATGGAGTCACTATTTTCCAAGAGACTGTTATGAAATACCTTGCTTTCAACTACTGCTCTGTTGCCGAATTGATCCTAAGCCATGGAAATTAGAGATGAACATAAAAACGATTCGGAGAAAATCTACCAGGTTAATTCCCTGGCATTTCCAACCAGCGCTGAAGCCGAATTGGTAAACCGATTACGGGATTCTGCAAACCCAGACTACTTTACTTTCCTCCAGGTCAAGATGGCGGTTGTTCTTCCTTCGCCATTTTTGAGTGAGAGAGCCAGCGTATCACCTGCAAATTCATAATGGCGGATATTATCCCCTCCCACCCATTGGGGCCTGATGGCCGAACCCGCGACATGGTGGATAACAATTTCTTTATCCAGATCGACATCAAAGGTCCCCCAATAGGCGAAACCACCACTTACTCGCTCATTCGACTGGGCCACTCTTTCGGGCAAGTCCACTGGCATGCCCTGCCCGTTCATATTGCCTAATTCATCGTAGATGAGTACACCGATATAGTTCATATCGACTTCGCCACCTTGGGGAGGGTAGGTGAAATAGCTAGCCAGTTCCCAATGGCCGATAAATTTCTGTTTAACGGCAGCCAGATCATCGGCAGCAAAGGCGGAATTGAACGAAAGCAAAAATAAAATGACAGCAAATAAATGAATATTTCTTCGTCCTGATTGATCCATGATTCTTCTCCCCTGTTGTTTTTTCATGTTGGCTTATCGCCAGCCTACTCCTGACTGCCGTGACATGGCAACCCAATTCAGCTCGGCCATAGCTGCGGTTATCTTTTATACCCCGCGAGCACTATAGACATTTGCAGTTGAGAATTCTATCCTGCGAGTCGCTGAATTAATTGAGAGTTCCAGTCTATGTCCAGATCTCTGCTACGAATTACCCGCCTGGGATTTGTATCCCTCTTGCTTGGATTCCCCACTCTATTAGTTGCACAAGGCCTCAACCGTGCAGATATCACGGTAACCCGATTGCTGGATCAACCAGTCATCCATCCCGGCATTCACGCCAGTATCGGCGAAAATATACAGGGCCCCTCGGTCATTCGCGTACCGGATTGGGTAAGCAATCCGCTGGGTCGCTACTACATGTATTTCGCAGACCACAAGGGGCACTATATTCGCTTAGCCTATGCGGATGAGATCACCGGGCCCTGGCAAGTCCATGTCCCAGGCAGTTTGCAGATAGCCCAATCTCATTTTTTGACCGCACCACCGGTAGTGGCACAGGAGCGCCTGGATGAGTTGGTAGCCGCTCGACAGGCTAACGGCGCGAGACTTTCCCATGATGTGGCGACGGAACTGACCACACCCCATATCGCATCACCTGATGTACATGTAGATGAGGACAAGCAACAGATTATCATGTACTACCACGGGCTGGCCGATGTCGGCACTCAGTTCTCCCGCGTCGCCACATCTACCGACGGCATAAACTTTACTGCACAGCCCCAGCGACTGGGTCGCTCCTATATGCGCGCGTTCCAGCATGATGGCATGACTTATATTATGTCCATGCCGGGCCAGTTTTATCGATCTGAAGATGGCTTTACCGACTTTGAAACCGGCCCGCGTCTGTTTGTTCCAAATATTCGCCACTCGGCCCTGCTGGTACGAGACAATACGCTCTATGTATTCTGGACCCGGGTAGGGGACGCCCCGGAAAGTATTCTGCTTAGCACCATCGATATTAGCGGTGACTGGCAACAGTGGCAGGAATCAGAAGAAATCCTGGTAATGCAGCCGGAAACCGAATGGGAAGGTGCCAATTCACCGAATGAGCCGTCTGTGCGAAGCACAGCCTACGGCTATGTGAATCAGCTCCGCGATCCAGCGATCTATATAGAAGATGAGGTAGTTTATTTATTCTATGCCGTAGGCGGCGAAGCCGGTATCGCCGTGGCAAAAATTGAATTTTAGTACCTCGACCAGGGCCCCTGTCCACTTGAATGTAAGCAGAATTCACCACGAGAACCAGAGAATGAAACAGCTCACTTACACACTCCTGACTCTATCCGCTCTGTTAAGTCTCAGCCTCAATAGTGGCAGCGCCACTGCACAGAGCAATTCATCACTCGCTTCGGCATGCCAGCAACTGATCAATCTCAGTCTGGAAGATACCAGTATCTCCCTGGCAGAAGTAGTTACCGCCAACTCCTTCACTGCACCAGGTGCAGAGCGAACCATGGACTTGCCTGCTTTTTGCCGAGTCGTGGGCATGACTACCCCGGCAATAAATTTCGAAGTCTGGCTGCCGCTGCAGGGGTGGAATGGAAAATATCAGGGCGTTGGCAATGGCGGTATGGCCGGAACCATTAGCTACAGGGCAATGGCTGCTGCACTTCGACGCGACTATGCAACTGCCAGCACGGACACCGGCCACAAGGCAGGATCCGTTTCATTCGATGCATCCTGGGCACTGGGCCGACCCGACCTGATTGAAGACTTCGGCCACCGCTCCCTGCATTTAACTACTGTAAACGGTAAAGCGGTAACCGAGGCGCTATATGCCCAGCCGCCAAACTACTCATACTACATGGGTTGCTCGAAGGGCGGTCAACAGGGTTTGATGGAAGCGCAGCGCTATCCTGACGACTTCGACGGCTTGATTGCTGGCGATCCGGCTAATGACTGGACACGATTTTATGCCGGCTCCCATCTCTGGTATTCACTGGCAATGCTGGAGGACACCGAGAGCCATATCCCACCGGCAAAACTTCAGACACTGGGTGATGGCGTCAATGCCGCCTGCGATGTTATCGATGGTATCGAAGATGGCATCCTGAATAATCCCCTCGACTGCAATTTTGCGCCAGCATCACTCACCTGTCCGGTTGGGGTAGATAACAATTCCTGCTTGACGCCAAAACAGGTAACCGCGGTGGAAAAAATCTGGTCTGGAGTGAAAAATTCAGCCGGTGAATTAATCTATCCTGGTCTGGTTCCCGGCGGGGAAGCCGCCCGCGGTAGCTGGTCAAGCTGGGTAACTGGCAGAGGACCGTTTGAATCAACACACTGGCGTGGTGGTGAAGGCTTTTTCAGGTGGTTTGTATTCGAAGATGAAAACTGGGATTTTAGGACCTTCGATTTCGATAAAGATCTGGAGTTCGCATTGGCAAAGGTAGGCCCTGCACTGGACTCGAATGATCCAGACCTGCGCACCTTACGCGATCAAGGTTCCAAGTTGATTGTTTACCACGGTTGGAGTGATCCCGATATTTCACCGGTCGCCTCGATTAATTATTTTGAAGAGGTGGTTGAGCTAATTGGCGATGACACCAGAGCCATTAACTATGCTGCCGCGTTGGAAAGCACCCAGGATTTTTATCGCCTGTTCATGGTGCCCGGCATGGCACACTGTCGCGGAGGTCCCGGGCCTGACACATTCGATGCTTTAACCGCATTGGAAGACTGGGTAGAGAGAGGCGTTGCGCCGGAACAAATTACTGCATCAAAACTAGTCGACGGTGAAGTGGTCCGGTCCCGCCCGTTGTGTGTTTATCCAGAGCTTGCAAGCTACAATGGTAGTGGTAGTACGGATGATGCGGTAAATTTCAGTTGTGCAGCGCCATGACGCCACTATTTCTCATGATATCGCTGTATCGAGAATCGGCATATTAGTGCAACCTTATTAACTTCCCATCCTCCAGATCTCCCCTTCGTCTAACGAGCGCTCTCTGTGCATTAGCATCCAGTCAGAATGTTCGTTTAGCGCTAACTGCCCGAGGGCCAATAAAATCTGGCGTTTTTCGCTCTCGTCAGTCGCCTGTATCAAGCGACGATCAGCATTATTGAAAATGCCCAACATGTATTGGTACTGTTTGATGAGTTCCTTCTCCGCTGTGGCATAGGCGTAACCTTGTCTTATAGCAAACAGCAATAGCGTCGACCCCATAACAACTGTTAGCAGTGTATTGATCTCTGCGGACAGTGATGTGGCAAACAGTATAAATATGAAAACGATCAATACGCTGGTAGCAAGGCTCAGCAACCCTAATCGCTCAGTCAGTTTATTCCGTTTTACACGGTCATGTGCTTTCTTCCTGAAATAGCCGAGCTGCCCTTCCTCGTCATTGCCAATCCATTGGCGCAAGGCAAATTGGAGTCCAACAACTTCCTAGTAAGGCGTTGCATCACAAAAAGTACCTGCAACTCGCATCACGTTGCGTATCCAGCCAAATTCTGGTGCCTGGCTTTGCAGATAGCTGTCGTGAGCATAGTGCCATTTGTTTTCATTCATCACTCCGGCAGCTGCCCAGTAAAACTGGACACGCAGCCCCTCGGCGAGGGTGCGATAATCCAAGTATTTACGCTGCCATGCCCTATGTTTTGCCAGTAATTGTATGCTGGCAGCAGCAGTAAAAACCCCCAGGAACGCCCATAAAAAATACTGCAACGACTCAAAATCCGAATAGAGAATAAACATCAGCCCCATGAAAAATGCCAGGAGATGAGTAGTCCCGAGCACCCTGAGAGTTTTGCGCTGGTAATGAATCGCCAGACAATCTGCTATGGCAAAAAATGGCTTATAGTATGTATTCCATTGGGTAATTGAACATTGGTACTGAAATCGAGCAAGGAAGACTTTTTGGTTTCTATCCTGGCTGCAATCTTGGCGGCATCGGCACTGAAATCAGCGCTGCGTTGAAAGATGAGCTCGTGCTGTGCTGGCATTTTCCGGGAGCGGGGAGTTTGCTCATCTTTGGTGTACCAGCACCAATCCAGAGGCTGATAATCCGGGTGCGGTTCAAAATCGATCTGATCTCTTGAGCAAACAATATGAAACACCAGGTCACTTTCGTCATCTACTAACATTTGCTGCGTGGCTGTGGTCTTTGGAGTAATGCCAGGCATAACATCATCATGATGAAATTTGATCACCTGGGCCGTACCACCCAAATGCTGCGAAGGATTTCCGTCCCAGAGCGCTAGCAAAATATGGCAGTGAGCACTAAGAAATACACCGAGTTGGGCGTAGGGGTAATCGCTATCCCATATAGAGGCATCTATGCCCTCAGGTACAGGCGGTTTGTGACTAGGTAATTCAAAAACAGTCGTGGCTTGTTCACAAAGCCGCTTGAGTTGCTGTCGGGTTTCATCGCTCCTAAAATCCTTCAGGTAGGCTTCCCTGGATTTAGGCAAGGGCACAATCAGGTCCAGCGACATCTCGACAGCCACCTCTGCCACTAACAGATCCGCCCCCTCCGCCAAAGGCGACATAATAGTCAATAGATTATCGGGGTAGTTTGTTTGAAGTTCGACAAACAGACTCTTCACCCGCGCACGAATCGCCTCCACCTCCGAACCAACAATATCCCGGTGTCCAGTTACGGCAACAACCAGGGGCAGGGCGAAAGAATTTGGGGAAGAATGTGTCAGAATATTATTTCCTAAGCTGGTTATCGCGACTGCACTTCATCGACTGGATCACCATAATTTCAATGCGGAGCCGCGTGCTCAATTTTGCAGAGGGGCTGAAAGAATAAACGGGCCCATTTCTAAAGTCCACAGCTATCCACCAGGCTAGTCAAGGAGACAATCGTCGCTACATCCAATAGCTTTTCGAGTCAGCTCCCCGGTAGCAGTGGGCTGCATCTTGACATCCTCATGCAACGTGAGTAGCCTGCCCTCTACTGTAAAAACCCACCACCCTGTAGGGTTGTTTAGTCTTTAGATCCTGGGAAACAGGCAGATGGCAAAACATACCGAACCAAAGCTCCCATTCGCTGCCTACAGCGGGCAGGAACCCTTTATCTTTGTCAGCTATGCCCATGGCGATGCGGCTAAGGTCTTTGCGGAACTGAGCTGGATTAAAAAGCAGGGATTTAACGTCTGGTACGACGAAGGCATCAGCCCGGCCATAGTTGGCATGATGAACTGGCCAATCGCATCGATACCTGCGCTTTATTTGTCTCTTTCATTTCTCCCACTGCCGTAAATTCGAGTCACTGTCAGCGTGAAACTGCCTATGCTGTAAGCAAGAGCAAGGAGTTTCTTGCCATTCACCTGGAAGAGACTGAGTTGCCCTCAGGACTGGCACTGGAAATCGGTAACCGGCAGGCTATTCTGAAAGATCGATTTCAGCAGGATGTCTATCGGACTAAACTTTTTGAGGCGCTGTCATCGTATCTTTCTGCTAAGCCAACCGATGCCGTGGCTGACTCGGACGAACCGGTCCCGGCATCAATCGAGCCAGCGCTCGTAACCAAAGCAGCTCAGCCGTGGACGCCTTTCAAAAAAGCGGCTGCCGGCGTTGTTGCTATTGCAGTCATTGCTTTGATTGTCCTGCAGTTGCCCTTCCCTGCCGCCAGCCCGGATTCTGAATTAGCAGAGATTGACGCCGAACCGGATAACCTGACTCAGATCCAACAACTTGTGCAGCAGGAGGATTACATCGGTGCTTACCTTTTGGCCAATCAACTGGAGGGGCAATCGCCTGACAATCCTGCTTTGGCTCAACTATGGCCCGAGTTTTCTGATGCGGGTAGCACAGTGCTCTCAGAGCCGGCTGGTGCTGAAGTTTGGCTAAAAGATTACGCGACGCCCGATGCCGACTGGTTCTATCTGGGGCAGACACCAATCAACGATGTAAGATTGCCGCGTGGTTATTTACGCCTGAAACTGGAAAAAGATGGCCACGAGCCGGTAGAGATAGCAACTGTTAGCCCATACCCCGTTTACGGTAATAACCCCGCATCTGCTTCTCCCCCAATTCCAATTCCGCTTCCTCCCATTAACACCCCGCAGGACATGGTCTATGTCCCAGCTGACCAACTTGGTCCAGCCCTTGCGGGATTCGGAGTGGAAATATTAGTTTTTGGCCCATTCCTAATCGATAAAACTGAAGTGAGCAATCGGCAGTTCAAGGAATTTGTAGATCAGAGTGGATACCAGCAAGAAGAATACTGGCAGGAACTAGAGTCTGACGAAGGCGGCAGCAACTTAAGTCAGGATCAAATCCTTCGGCAATTTGTTGACTCTACCGGTCGACCGGGACCTGCCAATTGGGAGTTGGGAAACTATCCCGCCGGCCAGGACGATTATCCTGTCACGGGTATTAGCTGGTACGAGGCTGTCGCTTACGCGCGCTTTCGGGGCAAAGAACTGCCCACGCTTTATCATTGGGCGCGGGCAGCTTATGCATATGGCCATTTTAACGCGGCCATCGACAACCAGAGCAATTTCAGTGGCGCCCCCAGGCAGATAGAAGCTTCCTAGGCCGTGGGGCCCTATGGTACACAAGATATGGCCGGTAATGTAAGAGAGTGGGTTTGGAATCAGTCGGGAAGTAATCGCTGGGTTCTCGGTGGCGCCTGGAGTGATCCCAGTTACATGTCGGCCCTATCTTATAATCTGCCTCCGATGAGTCGCGATAATATCACCGGATTTCGCCTGGTTCAGTATCTTGATGACAGCAGCATTCGAGAGGAGTTGCTACAGCCAGCCGATGCCACATCACGAGATTATACTAATGAAACACCTGTTTCGGATGAAGTCTATGCCGTACTGCAGGAGCAATTACCCTACACCCAAGGCAATCTTCAGCCGGTTGTGGAAATGGTCGATGACAGCACCCCCAACTGGACCAGAGAAAAAGTCCTTATCAACACTGACTATGACAATGAACGCTTCGCCATCCATCTCTTCAAGCCCAAGACTGCTGGTCCCCACGAAGCCGTTTTATTTTTCCCAGGCCTGGGCGCGTTTAACGCGTTGGCACCAAGTGATGGAATTCAACCCGGCACGCTGGATTACATCATCAGCTCGGGGCGGGCTCTGGTCTTTCCTGTCTATGCGGGATCTTTCGAACGCTATGATGGATTTACCGAAATGTCGGCTGAAGAGCAGCTAAATACATTTCGTCAGTGGACGCCACGCTGGCGGTCCGATCTTGGCAGGACTCTCGATTACCTTGAGACCCGAGACGATATTGCCCCCGATTCTTTTGCCTATCTGGGAATCAGCTTCGGCGCTTCCAGTGGCGCTGTATTACTGGCTCTGGAAGAGCGCCTCAAAGCGGCGGTATTGATAATAGGTGGGTTCTCGTTCAGGCAGTATCCAACCATCGCCGAGCCACTTAACTACGTATCTCGCATCACACTACCGGTGCTTATGCTCAATGGTCGATATGATTATGTGTTTCCGGTTGAGTCGCGGTAAATACCCTTTTTTAATATGCTCGGTACGCCGGAGGCTGACAAACGCCATGTTTTATATGATATGGGCCACATGCTTCCCCCGCGAAATGAGTTAATCCGGGAGACCGTGGACTGGCTGGATAAGTATCAGTGAGTAATCGATTAAGTTAATCGATTGCAGGTAAACAGCATCCATTGGGCATGCATTTCATCTTCGCTCAGTGTCAAGGAATTCGCCTCATCTTCATCGTTTAAACGTCCCTCACGGATGCTGCTGTGAGGATGTCTAATTCAGTATCAGTAGATTCCAGGTCGGACAGGTCCTGTACGTATTGTTTCTCCAGCACCGGATCGGGAGACCAGATCGTCACTAGGTAACCAACCAGCAAAGACAGCACGAAAGACGGCGGCAAGGTTTCCAGCGCGACGAAATAAGGACCGACCGTCTCAAAACCCTGCACCACAAATTTAAAAAACAAAGTTCCCAAAAAGCCAGCCAGCATGGAAGCGATCGCTGCCTTTTCCGTAAACTTCGTCCAGAACAGGGAGAGAATAATCATTGGACAGAAGGTTGCTGCAATACCAGCCCAGCCAAAAATCACAAACCAGAAAATGGTGCGATCCGGCGATAGGATCGACACCGTGATGGCAAGTAGCATGGCAGCAATGGCGAGCACGATGGTGATAGCACGACACAATCGAGCGGCGTTGGCACCTGATAGGTTCGGGTTAATCGTCTTCTCGTAGAAATCATGGGTGATGGAACCGGCGGCCATGATCAGCAGGGATGAAACGGTAGACATGATGGCGGATAAAACCGCTGCTACATACAGGCCTACAATAAGCGGAGGAAACACATACTCGACCAATTCCGGCAATACGTTTTGCGCGCCATTACCGAGGATAGTATCGGGCTCAATCCCCTGTTGAGTAAAAATAAATCGCCCCAGCAGCCCGATACTTACGGCGGAAAAATCCACTAATATAGTGAACACCACAGCCACCCATTTACCGCGCTCGATCTGCTTTTCACTCTTGATCGCAATAAAGCGGGCAAATACCTGTGGAGAGCCCATAAACCCCAGACCAATCAGCATCATGCCCAGCACCAACATGAGGTTCATGAAGGTGAATCCACCTGACCCCCATATATTGACCAGACCCGGCTCGATGGTCTGTAAACCCTGATAAATATCACCACTGTTAGACAAGGTCAGAAAAGCCACCAGGGGTAACATAACCAGACAAACCAGCATTACCACACCCTGGAACATATCTGTCCAGGCTACCGCCAGGAACCCGCCCGCCACACAATAGACAACCACAATGACAAATCCTACCATCGCACCGACGTGATAATCCCAGTCGAGGAAGCGCTCGAAGGCCGAACCGGTAGCATCGATCTGGGCACTGATGTAAATCAGCACAAACACGGACAACACGAATGCAGATACTACGCGCAAGAGATTGTCTTTGGACCTGAAGCGGCTGGCCATGTAATCGATTACGGTCATGGAGGCGTATTTGTCAGTGAGTCGTTTAAAGCGATTCGCCATCAGGAACCAGGCTATGCTCACGCCTAATACCTCTCCGACCACGACCCAATAGGCGCTGAATCCCACCATGGCACCCATACCGGTCAGGCCCAACAGCAGCCACGCGGATTCTCCGGTAGCCTGTGCCGAGAATGCCGCCACCCAGAAGCTCAGGGATTTCCCCCCGATGACAAAGTCATCCATGTTGCGGACACGCCTGGAAGCCAGATATCCCAGATAGACCAGAATTCCAAAATAGCCAACAATCATGGCGTACTTCATTACCATTATGCGTTCCTCACTCACGTTTATGCTAGGGAGCCTCTGATCAATTATTCAATGCCTCTGCGTGGCCTGAAGCGTGCTTCTGCTAGGCGCAATCCGCAATTAAAGCTTCCGCTCCTAGCTCACGCCCCTCACCTACATCCATGTAGGAGATGGCCCTAGTCCTTGAAGGGTTGCAACAACGCAGAAGCGCGCTTCAGGCCGCGCCCGCTAGGGCCTTCAGAGCAGCCGTATCTCCGCGTTGGCTCCCTTTGTAAGGTAGCAAACATTACTGCAGGAACCCGCCTTGAGTTACGGCTGCTCTGCAGGCCAGAGGCAATGAATAATTGATCAGAGACTCCCTAGATAATACCCTCGACTGCCCGAGTAATCACCTGCAAAGGCCATTTAGTCTGAATATTGCACACAACTGGTGACTGTGCTTTGGGCTGGGCGCTCTGACTATTATGGCATTCTCACCATCGAAATAGTTCCCACAGCAGTCGCCGGCAACGTGATATATGGAGCTTAGCCATATAGAGTTTCAACTGACCCTTTTTTAGTGCTTGAGCCTGTTTTTTTTGTTGCTGTAAAGTATGGCTCAAGTCACATCGCCCGATTTTTTGGGCACCTTTCCTCTGGTTTAGCCTGTCCAAATTTGTCCAATCCATGGAAAATTTGGCCAATTAAGATGAAAGCAAGTAACGACTAGTCCGTTCTACTAGGTATCGCATACTCTTTAGTATTGCAGGTACAGAACAATAGGCAGGGAGTGATCCCTGACGGGGGGAGCCGTTTCAACATGCTCGAGCACTATTCCAAAACCGGAAAATATACACTTATGTTACGCACACTGGTACTGCTGGTTCTGGGTCTTCCTGCCGTGGCCTTTTCACAGACTCAGGATGCCAGTATCTCAGACAATGTCTTATCGATTCCCGCGGTCGCGGTTAATGGGCGTTTCTTCAGCGTAGATTTAACTATTGTGGCCGACACAGATCCGGCCGAATTGGAGTTAAGTAACGCAGTGGAGTTAAGCGACACAAGCGTAGAGGGGGCAAGCTCATTTGACGGCTCGATCCTGTCCATACCCTCGGTCTTACTGGGTGACGTCGCTTATCGCGCCGAGCTTACCCTGGTAAGCGATAGCCCGGTACGCTTTCGACTCGCAACTGCTGATCTTATAGCGTCTCAGCCTCCGCCCGTTCCAGCGTGTACAAGGCCAGAACCCGATCGCAGTCAAAATCTGGATAAACCGCCAATACTAGCCGGTGCCACGGTACCATTGGCTGACATCGTTGGTGGAGGACCCGGGCCGGATGGTATAGCACCGCTGGAGTCTCCAAGATTTATCGAGAATTCCTTCAATTCCCCGCTGGATGATGTGGAGTTAGTGGTTGGCGTGAAAATTGGCGACGATGTCCGTGCTTATCCCCATAACATCTTAAACTATCACGAGGTGGTTAATGAGACTTTCATGATTGACGGTGAACTCGAACAAGCCACGCTGAATTACTGCCCTCTCACCGGTTCGGCCGTGTTATGGCAGGCATTTATGGAGCCCGGTAACCCGACATTCGGCACCTCCGGTTTGTTATACAATTCCAACCTGGTTTTGTACGACCGCAAAACCTTCAGCCTCTGGTCACAAATGCTCGAACAATCCATCAGAGGTGAGGAGATTCAACGCATCCCGGAGCGAATCCAGGTAATAGAGACAACCTGGGAACCTGGCAGCAAATGTATCCTACAACCACATTATTATCGCCAGAAACTGGCTTCCCCTGGAACTACGACGTCTATAATTATGGTTCGTTCCGGATCTCTCAGAATTTGTTATTCGTGGTTGATAATCTGAACGATCTCCGTCTGCATCGTAAGGAAAGAGTGTTGGGCATCAATGTGGGTTCCAGTTCCAAAGTCTATCCCATCAGAAATTTTGATCCTAATGTGGAAGTAATCAACGATACGGTTGGTGATATGCAGGTGGTGACAGTCGGCAGTCGTAGTTACAATTTCGGTGTGGTGTATAACCGTGAACTGGAAGATTGCACTGTGCTGAACTTCGAACCCGTACAGAATAAGCTACCCATAGTAATGCAGGACGAAGAAGGCAATCAATGGGATATTTTGGGAACGGCTGTTAGCGGTGCAAGAACCGGGCAGCAATTGCAGAAAACCAATTCCTATATTGCCTACTGGTATGCCTGGACTGCCTTTTTCCAGGGTGCGGAAATACATCAATGGTAACCCGAGTTATTAGAAGACCATTCCTGCTACTGCTTTTGTTCAGCTTTCAATTTCCGGTAAATGCGGCTACCTGCAGTTGCGCCGGTGTCCCTCTGCTTACCTCAATAGATACCTCTGCCAGCGAACCCGGTCAGTTGTTTATTAATTTCTCCACCGAGGATCACCAAATCAGTGATCTGGTGAGTGGTTCTGATGATCTGAGCGATAGGACGAACCGTGATCGCAGTGCGCTTTCACAGGTCATATCTGCCAGTTACGCCTTAACTGATCGCTGGGCAGTTTCTGCTCTGATCTCACACATTGAACACGACCGCACTATAGGCGCCAGTTTTTTTTAGCAGCTCCAGTGCTTCCGGGTTTGGCGACAGCGTCATTCTGGCAAGATATACGCCGCTGTTTATTACGCCATTTTCGCCCACGAATTATCCCTAGGACTCGGTGTGCGCATCCCCACCGGTAAGGATGATGCTAAAAGCAACGGGATTACACTTTCCGAAGACATGCACCCGAGCGTGGGAGCCGTCGGTAAAATACTCTGGACCAGCTACAGTTATGCATTTAACCAGGCCGCTACGTTACAGTTGAATACGTCGGCAAACTACACCTATAACGACGAAAATGATCGTGACTATTCCTTTGGGGATGAGTTTAATTTTGCCTTTGGTATCAGTCAGAGCATTGGTACCAAATTTGGCTATTCAGCCGCACTTCGCTACCGCAGTACTCGCCGTGACCGCAGAATAGGATTCCAGATCCCCAATACCGGTGGTAAATGGCTGGATTTCGTCCCTGCAGTGCAATACGCTGTGACGGATAGCCTTACTATTGGATTAAATGGACGCATACCGATCGCGCGCAACTTGAATGATGCCGTGCAATTTACTACCAGCTACTCCTATGGCTTATCGGCAACCTATGGTTTCTAAAATTCTTACAGCATTCTGGCTGATGTTATTCCTGGCACAACCCGTGCTGGCCCAGGAAGCTGCACCGCTGTTTAGTGGCATCGCTGTGAATACCGACCAACAAATCAGCCTGATTGACTACCGGGGCAAGGTTGTGTTCGTAGACTTCTGGGCTTCCTGGTGCCCACCCTGCCTTGCTTCACTACCGGCATATAATCAAATGCGCAAGGAAATAGGCACCAGCGAGTTTGAAATCATTGCCATCAATGTGGATGAAAATACTGAAGACGGACTGGTGTTTCTGGAAGATTACCCGGTAGATTATCCCGTTCTTGCTGACCCGACTGGAGACATTGGTATCCCATACCGAATTCGAAATCTGCCGCGCTCCTTCCTGCTCGACCGCAATGGCCAGATCGTCGACACCTATAGAGACTTCAAGGTTGGTGATGAGGTTGAGATAAAGCAGGCCATTGAAACCCTTCTGAGCCAATAGTAAAAGCCATAAATAATTTTCTCGCACTCTGGGTGTTCGGTGATGACCGTATCGCTGTGCGCTTCGCCTATGAATGGCACGGCGATGAGGATAACTGGTTGACCAATTTATTTATGTCTGTCTCTCTTATCATGGACAGGGAGTTTCGAAAGCGATAACTTATGTTTTAACGATACAGGTACTCTTTGAGGCTAATTGAGAGAACATGGAACGGCTGAAGCAAGTTTTAGAGGAAAGTAAACATTTGAAGCAAGCTGAGCTGAGCCTGGATGACGGGGAAATTGCGAATGCAAATAGATACGAAAAACTCTTCCATATTTCTCCTGATTTCATATTCGAATCGAGAATCGATGATTTAAAATTTACCCGCGTAAACAAAAGAGCCTGTGACTTTTACGGCTATTCACAGGAAGAATTTTTAAATATGGAAATTTTTGATATTGAAGTAGATGCTCCGCTGAGGGAAGACATTATAAATCTGTATCAAAATACTGACGTTGGCAAAATCATCGAAGTTTTCGGACATAACAAAAAGAAAGATGGCACGGTATTTCCCGTGCATGTGAAATTTACCAAGATTGATGATGAATTCGCTTTGGCGAACGTTCGTGATTTATCGGTAAGTCGACTGGGGTTTGTGGCAAATCTCTCAAAAAGAGAAGAAGAAGTTTTACAATTAATTGGCAGCGGCCTTACTCCTACAGAAATGTCAAATTCTTTAAACCTGAGTATTAAATCAGTCAGCACTTATCGAAAGCGCCTGATAAATAAACCCAAGCTAAAAAATTCGATTCAGTTAACTCAATATGCAGCTAAATTAATTAAAATTGAGACAACTGAATAGGAGCTAGGGAGCCCCTAATTAAACAGGTCGATAATGCGGCTGTACTTGAGCACGAATTCTCGCGCCCTGTGGCTTGGTGCTCCGAATCCTCTTTCATCTACTTCGTTATATACCAGGTACAAACCGGCATTGGCAGACTGGATCCAGGAAAAGCGCAGATTGGTCGCTACCAGATCATCACGATCGTTGTACTGTACCAGTGCCTGTATGGAAATCTTGGGTGTGAAGGAATAGGACACGCGCGCACGAGCCAGGTTTACTTCAAAATCGCCACCGGGCACGGGTAATTCGATATCGCTGTAACTCCAGGATAGCTCGGTACTGATTTTTTCGCCGATCCGGTAACGCAGGGTTGGTTCGAGGTTAACCCTGTCACCACCGAAGAATCCGCCAATATTGCTTCTTACATCTATGCTGAGTGGTGCACCCTGATTACTCATAAATACCAGTTGTGCTTCTTCATGTTCATATTCATCAATCGGCACAATCACACCTTCTACAATCTCGAACGGTTCTTTCACACCCTCCTGGGTAAAATTCACACCGGTATGAATCTCCATGCCACTCTGAAACTCCCAGTGGTTGTCCACGTGAAGATAACCAGTCTCCTGGAATCCATCGAAGTCCCAGAATCCGCGGTAGTTAATATGGGGGCGCAGTTCATGCAGGCCCCACAGGTCCTCCGGTCGGTAGTGATAGCGGATCCCGAAATCCGCCTTGCGGTAGCCACGCCGGTTAAGAAAGCCGACTTCCGGATTGAAATCCTCTGCTACCTGGGCATAGCCACCATTTATCGCCCACTCCGGTGAGGTGTAATCGGCATTGATCGCACCGGCATGGTCACGACCGGAGATGCCAGGGGTATCAGTTCTGGCGAGAAAACCGGAAATAAGTGTGGTATCGCCAATACCCCAGCGACCGTCAACAGCATAGGTACGATTGTAGTCGTCCTTGCGGTTATTCAATACACTGCCATCGCCGTCCCGTTCCACGTATATAGCACCGATAGCGGAACGGTTGCCAAATTCCTGATTTACCCGTGCCACACTGTAATCGTTGCTTGACGCCACTCCATCGATGCCTTCGGAGCGCATCTGCAACAAGCCAATATTCGTATTGTTGCCAATCTTGCCACTGAGTCGCACACCACCATCGATAGGTAACTGGGCACCGCCGGCGCCGACACCGATACGGCGACTGAAGAAGAGTTCCACTTCGCGGGGATTACCGACGCCAAACTGACCCGCGTTCTCCAGAAAGAACGGTCTTTTTTCCGGGAAGAACAGGCTGAACCGATCGAGATTTACTTGCAGCTCATCCACTTCGACCTGGGCAAAATCCGTATTGTAGGTAGCATCCAGTGTCAAACTTGGGGTAATGGAATACTTCAGATCGATGCCGTATTCTTCGTCGATGTGTGTACCGCCGGCCAAGCTCCCACCCCGGGCCGCATTGTTCAGTGCGTAGGGCGTAATCTGGAGATTGCGTTGATTCGGTACCTGAATGCCGTCAAGCGATCCCGCCTCCGAAACCCGGTACAGGTTATATTGGCGATCGAGCGGCGCCCAGTAGGCTATCTCGTAATTGCGCCGGATATTGCGCTGAAAATTAATGCCCCAGGTCTGAATATCGTCGGCACCATAACGCAGCGAGCTAAAAGGAATCTCCATCTCCGCGCTCCAGCCCAACTCGTTGATCGCGGCATTGACTGTCCAGGTTGTATCCCAGGCCAGGTTAAAGCCACCGCCACCAGATCGAAACGAACCAGAGCCTTCGTTAGTCACCTGACCATCGTATTCCAGACCGTAGGGATTGGTGCCGAACACGAAACCATTTTGCCGGTCCTGAAGCCCGTCGATGACTACCTGAAAGCTGTCGGTATCATCCAGGGAAGAATCGCGCCGGCTGTCCGCCACGATGATTCCGGCAGGATTATCATCGTAGGCCATCACCCCGATGTAGAGCGCATCGTCAGTGTAGGCGACAAATACTTCGGTTTTTTGAGTCGCGGGTCGGCCCTCATCGGGTCTTACCTGCCAGAAGCCACTGGTCGGATTCACCTCGGACCAGGCCGGGTCGTTAAGCACTTCGCCATCGATAACAGGCGCAGCATCAAGCTGAAAGGCAGTGGTGGTTGGGGTGACTGTTCGGGAGATCAATTCCTGCGCGGAAGCCAGTGACGCTGTTAGTAACACCAGGCCGATTCCGGTCAACCAGAATTTCCCTGTACATCCCGAATTACCACGGCCCATCGACTACTCCCTAATGCTGACTGTTTCAACCTGTGCCAAAACTGGCGCGTACCATAGTAGAAACATAGAACAATATCAACAGCCTGGTCTATTTTAGAATCCTAGCTGTATATCGAGCTGTAATCGATCGTAATCCACTTTCTGTCCGAGTCGGGCTTCACCGTATTTGTTGATAAAATAGCCAACACCCAACCGCGTACTGTCACCGAGACCATAGGCAACCCGCAAAATATGCCCTTCATTATCAGTTCCGCCGGTGCCAAAATCGGAGTCAGTCAGAGATCCGAGGAGCGCGTCGGCTTCCAGATCCTGGTATCCCCAGCTTAATTGCCAGTTTCCCAGCCCGGCGGCACTTCCATAGCTGGCACCAAGTGCCCAACCCTTATCGAATTCGCTGGCATCGAGATTAGTTACGTAGTCCGCATAAAAACGCAGTGGTTTGCCTGCAAAACTGAGGTTGGCCTCGGCAAATAATTCCCACTCCTGATAGTCGTTAATAAAGGTACCCGTTGCGTCGACCGAATTACCAGAAGGGTTGTTCTGAAAGAACGGCTTGCTACCGTCAACAGATGCATCGTAGTAGCTGGAACCAAGAATGAAGGAACCATCATCCAGTGCAAACTCATAGCCGAATTGCAATCCCCACAGGGTCTCCTTGTCCTGGTCGCGGAATTTATCATCACTTTCCAGAATCATGGTGCCGGCGTTAAAAAACAGGCTGTTCCTTTCATATGACAGGGCAACACCCTCAGGACGATAATCCCCATCGAAGATCAGGTTCTGCCCACCCGGCTTGAAGAATACGTTTCTGTACTTGCCAGCTGTTAGCTCTGTATTGGCAATTCCGTCATAAGTAACATAAGCCAGGTCCAACCTGGCATCCTTGGTAGAACCACCATCGCCAAAGGTTTGATTAGTAGAGATAGGATCCGTCCCGCCACTGGCCAGACCCACTGCGGCGCTCCAGTTATCGCCCAGGGCAGCTTCAACCGCTACGCGCGCCCGAACCCGATTACGGTTCCTGTCCGATGATATGGAATCGTCATCGATGTTTTCGAAACGGGGCCGCAAATCGCCGCTAATTTTAAATCTGTCAGTCCATGAACTGGCACGGGAAGAAGATTGGCTCTGTTGAACCGTCGTGCTAATTAACTCATTCTCTCTTTCTAATTGCTCAATGCGACTGGAAAGTGCAGCAATCTGCGCTCTCATTTCATCGATTACAGCGGAGTCCACCTGTGCCAGGGTACTGGAACTAAAAAGCACAGTTGAAGTAATCAACATACTCAGAATGAGAGAACTGGTAGCCATGAGTTTATTTTTGATATGGATCATAATGTTGCCCTAAATAAGTATGTTGCCTTTCAATGATGACGAAGTGGATTCCAGCTTCCGCTATTCCCGATAAAGCCACTTGCAATCCATGCGTTTGTACCAGTTGTCTGGCCACTAAAAAAATGGACAGTAAATAACGGGCGAAGCATAGGGGAAGGAGACATTAAAAATCAATACCTCCGAGAGAGACTAATGCCAGACTGTGCATCGGCAAGCACACGTTGAATTTTAATCCCTCCATCCCTATTTCCCTCCCAGTGCCCTGAGACAGCCGGATTTTCTGGACTATTACGCATAAAGCAGGCTATTTTATCAACTTTATCCAGTAAGTTGATCGTATGCCAACATACCGAACCATGCACTCATTGAAGGGCTTTACGCTGATTGAGTTGCTCATGGTGACCGCTATAATTGGCGTGCTGCTTTCCGTTGCTGCCCCGATGTACCAAAACTATGTCACCCGTGCCCAACTGGTTGAAACAGCGTTGATGCTGGGTCAGTGGGGCCGGGAATTCAGTCGCTGGAATGGCGAGAATGGCCGCTATCCAAATGACAGTCACATCATTCTGCCACCGGAGGCATTGGGTGAATTAATTATCGATAACTCACTCTGGCTGGCCAGCACCGCCCTGGGTGGCAACTGGAACTGGGAAGGACCCGATGGCTATCCCTATGCGGCGATATCTATCTACCAGGCTACTGCACCTGTGGAAGACATAGCCCAACTGGATTTTATCCTCGACGATGGCGATCTATCCAATGGCATCTTTCGTCAGACACCCAATGGTCGCTATAGCTATATTCTGGATGAGTAGCTATTCCACTAATGTGGGCTCAGGATTATTACTGGTAACGAATATTTCGACATAGCCGTAAAAATCCGGGTGGGGATGTGAGATTTTAATCTCCCTGCCGGTTTGGGTGACGATGTTTGGTGTACCGGATGCATCGCAGCGCAATGACTCACCCGGCTTATTCCCCCTTTCCAGTATCTGGCCGATTTGCCGGAAAACCGACAGACACTCACTAAGCGAGGTGATGGCAAGCTCTCTGGCGCGCGTTTCATCATCCAGTGGTACGAAATCGATAGTTGAAGAAAAGTACAGTCGAACGACCAAAATCGTAAAGCAGGCGACAATGACTACCCACTGCCACCGATTGCTCCTCTGTTTCCTGCGCATTGGATGCGCTGGATTCTCCCTAGCTGTAGGCTCCGCGCTCTCCACAATCAGCGGTCTGTCAGGTTTGTCCAACTGCTCGGCTTGTGTAGCCACAAACTGCTCGGTCTGTCGAATCTCAACACAAGCCTCGCATAAAACTTCGGTTTCAGTGTAATTCGCACAGAAACCACACATCGGCATGTCGCAGTTGGCACACTGTGCGATTGCAGCTACGTTAGGATGGTTTTTACATGACAATTTATTGGTCACTGAGCATAGGGGACGGAGGGATTAAAAAGTAGCGATGGGATTAAGCGGAGATCCCATACCCATTTCGATTCTAAGCGGTGCGGCGGTAAACATGAATTCATAGCGGCCCAGCTCTCTGGCCACCTCAGCGACATCACCGAAATCCAGATTGTCAAAAATGGATACCCCCAGAGAGACTAATGCCAGACTGTGCATCGGCAAGCGCACGTTGGGTATGCCGCTGGGTGACACATCGTTCCACATATCATGGCCAATAAATGACACTCCCCGTTCTTTCATGAAATAGGCGACGTCGGCATGATAGCCGGCAACACCTTCCGAAGTCGGCCAGGCACCCAACGCCTCGCGTCGCATCCAGCGACCGGTATGCAGCAGGATTACGTCGCCTGGTTCAACCGTGACTCCCTGAATTTTCTCCAGTTCTATCAGGTCGGCATAGGTAATTGCCGTTCCGGGTTCCAACCACCCCTCAGCCGTTGCCCGACCAGGAAGCAGTGTGGCATCGAAAAGAATACCCCGGGTAACAATGCCATCCTTGTGTGCCAGGATACTGCCTCTGGGGCAACCACCGGCGGCCTCCACATCTTCCCAGGGAACGCCGTTATAACCCTTGCCCTCGTACATAATATGGCAGTCCAGCGAATCGAGATGACTGTGAATCGTACCGTGATAGCTGCCGCTGTATTGATACATGTCCGATGCTCCGGTCGGGCTAACGCGGAGTAATCGCCGATCGAGAATGGCGGATGCATCGACTGCGTCCTCCTGAATAACGTTATGGGCCATCGATACCGAAATTCCCTCAGTTACCAATGCAGCAGCCTGCTTGCGCTTTTCAGGCGTAATGAAATTAGCCGCACCCAGTTCATCATCAGCGCCCCAACGACCCCAGTTGGATAATTCATCCATGGCACGATGAAAGTCTGCTTCGGTAGTCATGGCAGGCGGGTTCTGCGCCAGCGATAAATGTGCAGCGAATCCGATTAAGACGCTGAGCAGCAGCTGTATAACAACTCTGATTGGTGTGCAAGTTTTCATCTAACCTCCAGCTATTGAATTTGTTCTTCCTGGCAATCCAGGTTACCAGTTTGTGCTGTCTCAAAATAGTCACGACCTTGGCTGATTTACAGCGTGCTTGGGCTGGCTACTGTGTAGCGTATTCCTTTACAAAACCAATAACTGCATCCCTGTATTGTGGTTTAGTAACTTCGGTAACCAGGCTGCTCATGGTTTCAAAGGGAATGTCTACCAGCAACATATTGGTAAGCCAACCGGGCAGGATCGAACCTGGATCGACATGGGTTTCATTGGTGATTTCCACAGCACCGGAATCCAGCGGTTTAAATTCCCAGCTCAAAGTCAACTGCTTTAATCGCAACCTGTCATCGAACTCATCCAGAATTCCATTGGTTGCCTCACTATCAACTCTCAGGGTATGGCTTGATGCATCCTGACTCCAGACGGCATGGGTCAACATATCCCTGTCCTTCGCTGGAAACGGCATATTACTGTGTGTATAGACGTATACCTCCGTCTCTTTCAGACGTTCAAATATGTAGGATTCCTCACATTGGGCAGCCCAGTTCGGGCAGGCTTCAGCATCGAGTATAAGCGCGGCGAATGAGGCGAGTCTGACATCCTGAGATACTGTTGTTGTGCGGACCGCATCGAAAGGAGATCCAGCCACATCCCTGGTATACACCTGGATATTGTCTTCGTCTTTTCGCAGTTGCCATTCACCGTCGGCATAGACAAAATTCGCCGCACACAGGCACAGTGAGACAAGAATCAGTGCAATTGCTTTTACCATCGAGATAACCTGGATTGTAGATTGCTGCTATACCTTAAACCCGCAAAACGCACATTTACTTTCAAATTCAATTGACTGAAAGTCTTGACTGGTATCGATTACACCCACTCTACAGTGTAAATGGCCGCTTGGAAACGGCCTGTTTTCAAGTACACTAACACGTTGAGGCCAGAAATTTCCTAATGGATAAGAATCATGTTTGAACAATTGCAATCTGTCATTTTGCCAGTGCTATCCATTTTTGGTGATAACCGCTACTTACAGGCTGTACTGGCCGTAGTTCTGTCCTTGGTCGTAGCCTGGATATTCGATCGTGTCATTATCACAAGCTTGAAAAAACTGGCACTTAAGACCCATTTCGATCTGGACGATCATTTGTTCGGTCTATTACATTCTCCCATCTATAACAGCATCCTGTTGCTGGGTTTGGCCTTGGCTACGCTTATCATTTCACCACCGGAGTTGACTCTCAATATAGTTTTTTCCTTGATCCAGACTGTTGCCTTGCTGGTTTGGGCCACGTTTTTTCTGCGTGCCAACCGCACTCTGCTGACACGTATTGCAAAAAATGAGAAGCGCATAAAAATAGTTCACCAGCAGACCCTGCCGCTGTTTCTTAACCTGATCAATATCGTCATTGTCATACTGACGGTCTATTTTCTGTTTTCTGCCTGGAATATAGACATGACAGCCTGGCTGGCTTCCGCTGGCATAATAGGCATTGCAGTGGGATTTGCGGCCAAGGATACCTTGGCTAATCTGTTTTCAGGTGTGTTTATTATGGCGGATGCACCCTATAAGATCGGTGATGTTATCGTACTGGACACTGCAGAACGCGGCGAAGTGACACATATCGGCATTAGAAGCACCCGCATACTGACCCGAGCCGATGTGGAAGTGACCATTCCCAATTCAGTCATGGGCAATACCAAGATCATCAACGAGTCAGGTGGCCCCCACGAGAAATACCGCTGCAAGGTATCTGTGGGCGTAGCCTATGGCTCGGACATCGATAAGGTAAGGGAAATTCTAATGACTATCGCCCAGGCAGATGAGCAGGTCTGTAAAGATCCCGAGCCCCAAGTGCGCTTCCGACTTTTCGGTGCATCCAGTCTGGACTTCGATCTGCTGGTGTGGATTACCAAACCCGTACTACGGGGCAGGGTTGTGGACAGCCTTAATTGCGCGATTTACCGGGCATTCAACGAACACAACATAGAAATCCCCTACTCCAAACAAGACCTCTATATCAAGGAACTCCCCAGCGGGGAACTCCCTCTCTCTTTTAGAGATGGGGAGAAGTAGTGCATAATCAGGTGCTATTGATGTGCGTACTTAGTTTCAGATTCAAGGAGCTGCCTTACTAATGACAACACCTGTTGCAAATAGCGGGAACTCCTTCATTAATGAAAATCATATCCACCTTCTGGACCACCTGAGTCAATTCGCGAGAATTATTGAAAAGAACTGGGACCAGGGAGAATTTGCTATCCTTCTCGCAAATTTTATTATCGATATTGATAACCATTTTTCACATGAAGAATTAATCTTGCGGGGTGTCGGCTATACAGATTTGGAGGACCACGCCACCAAACATCGCGAACTCGGATTAAGAATGGATCTGATAGATTCGAGCAACGTCAGCCATGAAAATGTGGACAGTATTATCTCTGACATTCGCTCGATGATCTTGGAGCATGAACTGTTCGAAGATCAGCAATACTGGCCTGTGTTTGAGGGCCACATCCTAGACAAACACTCCCTAATTCCCTGGTCGCCGAATTTTGAAACTGGCGATCCCGATGTGAATAAAGAACACCAGGCACTGCTGGTCCATATAAATCATTTCTTTGCCAAGCTCAAGCAGGAAAAGGATATTACTCGCGCCTGTGAGGAGTTAAAATTACTTGCCGCTTTCTCCAGGTACCATTTCGAGCAAGAAGAAAAACACTTAGGGGAGAACCTGAGAACCGGCCATGCAGCCAATCATCAAAAACTGCTGGCTGACCTGGACAACTTGATAGATGAAATTTCCGAGGGGAAATTTAACTTGAACAACCCGGATAGCCTTAGTGATTACCTGACTTTCTGGCTACTCAACCACATCAAGACGCATGATGTCCCGGCTTTTGCAAGAGAATAGCCCCATCCAGGTACGTCCCGATGTATGAGATAGACTATAGTTTGCAGACCACTCAAAAAATCAGCGTATTGACAATCCTTTACCGCTCGGAGCAGCAGTGTTTGCTTCAAGGTGAAACAGTCACCGTAACGTAGACATCGTGGAACAAACCACCATCATCGGCCCGGCCCCACAAAATATATTCACCGGGCTCGTCAAAGGTGATGTTAGTTTCCCAAATATCATCCTCAGGGATAGGAGGCGGTATCCATACCGCTCCCCAGGGCGAGTTGGCTGTGGCGCGGGTGTCTTCCCAGGGTTTGATTTGAGGTGGATCGAAGCTTACCTGTGCATCACCCCGGTAAACATTCCAGGACATAAAAAGACCATTGGTTTTACCCACGGTGATCTGGGTGGGTCTGCGCAACATGCGCGCCCGTGCTCTCTGCTCCGGTGTCTGCGTTGGAGCATCACTGCGCAGTCTTGACAGGTATTTTCATCATTTTTTTTTCAGGCGCGGATTTCGTCAGGATTTAGATTGATTGTCTTCCGGATTCTGAACAAAATTGCCTGATTCTGAAACGACTAACCCCAATTTCAAACTGTAACACGCCATCCTACTGATAAGTACTGACTTCTACAAATCCAGTGAGTCGATTTGCAATAAATTGAAACCTGCAAACATTTTAATTTGGCGTGGGAGCGATTTCATAATTCATCGGTAAGTTTTCAAAATCCGTAAGGTTGGCCGGTATTTTTTAAAAAAATACCAGGAGTCTGGATAATTTTTTTAACAAAAAAAGTAACTGAACCGCTCATTTAAGAGACTACTCTAATCACGCTAGAACGCAGTTAATACGGGCCCTACAGCAATTATTGAAGCGCCGCAGAGCTGCCCGTCGAAGTTGTCATATCAATAGCTAAATTGATCTAGCGCAAACTTAACGCTATTAATAGATCTATTACTCTCCACGCTTATTGTCCCCTGCCTTTGGCATCAATTAAGATCATCTCTAAGCTGATCAAACGTTTTTGTGGATTTATAGAAACAGCAATCTGAAAAAACGATAATTTTGATCCAAATAGAGCTATAATATCTGCCACGTAGAGCAGATAATTTTAAAAGGAAATCTCATGAGAATAATTACTTCAATGCTCGGAGGCTTATCATTGGCAGCGGCTATGTTGTTGTCGTCGATGACCATGGCCCAGCAAGTAACCTTTCACAAAGACATAGAGCCGATTCTGCAGCGTAGCTGCCAGTACTGTCACCGCCCAGGCGGTGCTGCTCCCATGCAACTGATAACCTACGAGGAAGTAGCGCCCTTTGCCGGCTTGATCGAATATAAAACCGGCCTCAGAGACCGTATGGGTGCCATGCCTCCCTGGTATGCAGAGAAGGACATAGGTATTCAGCATTACAAGAGTGATAATTCCCTTTCTGACGAGGAGATATTCGCTATTTCTGCCTGGGCGCGCACTGGAGCTGAAAGGGGCGATCCTGCCGATGCACCAGAGCCGCTGGTATTCGATGACAGCATCAAGTGGTCTTTGGGCGAACCCGATCTCATCTTTCGAACTGAAGATTATACGATGCCGGCTACCGAACCTGACTGGTGGGGCGATTTACCCCAGGTTCCGGTTGGGCTGACTGAGGACCGCTATGTCAAGTCGGTGGAAATTGTTGAAACCAACGATGTTCCACGTGACGGCACCGGTCGCGAGACCGTGGGTGGCCTGTGGATATTTCACCACGTGATCTGGAGAACAGAAGTTCTGGACGAAAATGGCGAGGTAGTACAAGGCACCCGAGCGGGTTGGCCAGTGCATGAAGTGGGTCGTAACCCGGATATTTTTGATCCTGAAGGAGGTCGTTTGCTGAGGGCCGGTTCGGTTTTCTCCACCGACTCAGCGCACATGCATTCCACTGGCTTGGAAACTACGGGGTTTCTGGAAATTGGTTTCCGCTTTCATCCCGTAGGTTATGAGCCCAAGTATGAGCCTGCCCGTTTTAGTCTCGGCAACGGGGTCGATATCAGCGTGACCGGTAACAAGAATGCTCAGGAGTTACACGCCTATACGGTACTGGATGATTTCACCAAGATCATTACCTTCGAGCCCCATCTGCACGCCCTTGGTGAGCGTATGTGCCTGGAAGCAATCTGGGGTTACACCATAGAAACACTGTCCTGTGTGGGCTACGATCATAACTGGGTACGTGGTTATCCCTTTGAGGTTGACTATGAACCGCTGCTGCCCCCGGGCACTGTGCTGCATATTACCGGTTTTCTGGATAACACCAGCGCCAACTTTAATGTCCCTGACCCACGCAACTGGCAGGGTTCGGGTAACCGTTCGATGACCAATATGTTCATCGATCTGGGTATTCGGGTGAAGATGACCGAGGAACAGTTTTTCGAAGAAATGGAGGGTCGTGTTCAGCGCCGGAACATTGGACCTAATGACCACGTAATCGGTTGTCCCTTGTGTGGGGCAGGGCTGGTGGATCATAGTGTTACGTCGGTGGGGAACTAATGATGACTTTTTTGATGACTAATCTGCGTAACATCCTGTTCTTGAGCCTCGCTGTGTTCCTGGTGAACATCAGCTTGGTTCAACCAGCTCAGGCCCAGGCTGCACTCAGCTACTTTAAGGGCCAGCATGTTGAACCGGCCTTCGAGGGCTGGAGAAGAAACGATGATGGCACTGTTACCTTCTATTTCGGTTACCATAATGAGAACTGGGAAGAAGAACTGGATATACCCATTAGTGACAACAATTTCTTCTCACCGGGTGGGCGGGACCGTGGCCAGCCAACCCACTTCCTGCCGCGCCGCAATCGCTTTACCTTTGAAGTGGATATGCCGGTGGGCTGGGATGAATCTCAGGATTTTTCATGGACCTTGATCTCACCCAATGGGGAGGTCAGGAGAGCCTACGGGAGTCTGCTCACTGATTACATCATCAACCCGATGATTATTGCTTCGGAAACGGGTTCCCTGGGTGCTGGCATCAGCAGCGCTGAGTCCAGGGCCAATGTTGCTCCAGTAGCCTCAGTGTATGGTGATAGCCAGCGTAGCACGCGTGTTGGCGAATCTATCACCATAAGGACTCACATAGAAGATGACGGCTTGCCCAGGCCTCGCCGCACTTCCGAAAGACAGATCGCAGCTGATACTGAGGCGGGAGGGGTAGACGGCCTTGATCAAGCAGCAATAAAGCGTGCGCGCTTGTTGCGAAGACCGGGCCAGGCAACAGTAGGCAAAACCAACGGTTTGTTTCTGTCGTGGAATGTATACCGCGGTCGTGGTAAAGCTAGTTTTGATCCACCCCAATCCAAGCCCTGGGAAGACACTCGCACCTCGGGAAACTCTCCCTGGGGGGTTCATTGGGTACCACCCCCAATACCCGAGGATGGTAACTATGAAGTCGAGGTGACCTTTGACGAGCCTGGTGAGTATGTGCTGTGGGCCAGAGCCGATGACGGTGGCCTGTATCACGATACATATGTCACTGTGAGTGTTTCACCCTGATCGGGAACACAAGGCAACAGTACCAGCTAAGCAAAGAAAATGGGAATTGGCGGTTGATTTATTTAAATCAACCGCCTTTTTTCTGCCTGTCAGTTGTGCGATTTCCGTTTGGTCGAACCGGGTACCTCCAAAATAGTGCTTTCAAAGCAGATGGAACGATCAATCTGACAGCGGCCAATTCCAGCAGATAGTTATCAAAAAATTCGAACGGGATTCATCACCATTTCAAAATTGATTACTGATTTTGCAAAAGCGCCAAACTCTAACCGATAGGTCGGAATTAGCCAGGGCAGCTCGCCCTTAATGTTACTAATTGTATCAAAGCAAAAGTGATTTCTGCTTCGAAACGGCCCCATTTCGAAATTCATCAATATTTTTCAATATCCGTAGGGCAATTCGTTCCCATTCTAGGCAACTGTAAGCGTCAGCTGGCAGGCCTTATCCGAGGGGCAGTGACGTGTATTTTTAATTATGGATATTGAAGTTAATACCTTCGGAACCCGCAAGTTTACAATCCAAATCGGAATCCGCTATCCAACATCGGCTAGCTAAAACCAGATTACCAGACTCTATCGCTCGCAATGGTTTCAGCTCTTTATTTAAACAATCAGTCAGTGTCATTTACCAATACCATAAAACCACCAGCAGCAGACTGAGTTATTTCTTACAAAACTGTAGTTTTGAAATTCATCATAATCATTTCAATAAACGGGAGACTGCCTATTTTTTGCATGATTAACTCGGTTACTTAGACCGAATCCCTCACTGGAATCTGTGCAGATTTGACCACATTGCAGTAATCGGGGAGGGACTGGGGAAAGATTAAATCGTATTAGCAGGGCGAATTACCAACTATTTGAAGTACAAGTTGAAATGCAAGATTTATCTGGAAAACTACCTTGAGGTACCCACAATATGTCAAACCCTTTAATAAAATCTAGTGTTCGTAGAAATTTGCTGTATACAGGTTTTTTCTGGCCTTCTTTTATTGCTTGCAGTAAAAAGGTTAAAATCATTCTGAATAGTAAAGGTCTCTAAAATACTGATAATTTTTCCTGCCTGCGGAGAACGAGTCATGACACTGTCTTTATCGTTCACTTCGAGTCGTGTCAGACACTTTATACTGATCTATCTGTTAACCTTGTTCCAGATGGTCTATGCCCAAGACCCCAGCGACTCCACTGTTACCTATCCAGCCAGCTTCTTTGCCCAGTACGAAGTGGTTACGGTAAACGATATGTTGAACCGCATTCCCGGTATTGCTCTTGCCCTTAATGCCAACGGCAGCGGTAATAACCGCGGCCCGAACAATAACGCCAACCGTGGCCTCGGCGGAGATGCCCAGATACTGATTGATGGCAAACGTATGGCGGGCAAGGAAAATGAGGCGGCCAGCCAGCTTAATCGTATTGCTGCAAACCAGGTTGAATACATAGAGATTATCCGCGGTTCGTCCGGTAATCTCGATGTCACCAATACGGGCCAGATTATTAACATCGTATTAATTGAACAAAGCTCGCGTTCCACTATCTCCGCTGATGTGAATATGACCAATTACCGGGATGGCAGCCTGAAATCGGGAGGCTCATTCTCCTACAGTGCACAGGCAGGAATGCTGAGTTATTTATTCAGCTTCGAAGCAACTCCCGGCTATGAGTTTTTCGAGAGTACAGAGAACAGTATCAATGGCGATATTTCACTCAATGACCGCATCGTCATCGATCGGGAGAAAGACCTCACAACCTACACATTGAACAGCAATTTCAATTTTGACTTGAGCGATGCCGACCGTCTAACAATTAATGCACTTTATAGCGAAGCAGATCCTCCCAGCAAATTGACACGGAATATAACTGATTTTAACACCGGCACTCCTGTCGATCGCTTCGAGAGTGAGGATATTCCCGCCACTGAGGATAACTGGGAAATCGGCCTCGACTACGAGCACCGCTTCGCCAATAGTGGTCGCTTCAAGTTGCTATCCATCGTCAATGACGTGAATAGAGACAGTACCCGGGAACGGTTTTTTTCCGCATCTGCTCAGGGCCAACAGCTTAAAAATCTGTTTCTGGACAGTAATGCCCGAACCCGCGAGCGCATAGTGCGCTCCTCCTATACCTGGCCGGTGGCAGAATCTCAGACGCTTGAGGTGGGCATTGAGCGGGCACAAACCATCCTCGATTCATCTCTGAAGATAGGCCTAAACATACCGGGGATTAGTGATTTAGCGTTCGGCGGATTGGTGCCCGTTGCGCTACCCATAGCCGACTCGACGGTGGAAGAGATCCGTTACGAGAGTTTTATCGTGCATAACTGGCAGATCAATTCTCGTAATACACTGGAGAGTTCCTTTCTGTTCGAAGCATCGGAGATCGAACAAACCGGTGATGCGAAGAACAAACGGGACTTTACTTTTCCCAAACCCAAATTCAGTTATCGCTTTGATATCAATCAGTCCACCCAGTTCCGAGCCACAGTGGAGAAATTTATCTCACAACTGAGCTTCGCCGATTTTACTGCGAATACAGAAAACCGTGATGATGATCAGGACACACTCGGTGGCAATCCCTCGCTAGTGCAGGAAGAGTGGTGGCGTTATACATTGAACCTCGAATACCGCCTGCCCCAGGATGGTGGTGTATTGAACTCACGACTTTTTTTCTTCGATGTTGAGAATGCCATTGGTCGAATAGATGTATCGCCATCGGAGGATAATCTGCAGGCGGTAAATGGCAATGTTGGTGACGGGACAATTCTGGGCCTGGATCTGGATGCCAGTATCCGCTTTGGTTTTATCGGTTTACCAGAGGCAGTGTTAACGGCAGGCGTGCTGGTGCAGGAATCGAAAATTAACGACCCCCTCATTGGCCTTGAGCGCAAAGTGGTTCCTTTCGACCGGGGTAACTACAGGCTGGGATTTCGCCACGATGTTACCTCCCAAAATTTTAGCTACGGTTTTAATTACCGGGACGGAATAAACGGTAATCGTCCATTCTGGGACATTGATAAAGTGCAGTTCCTTGGCTCAAGCAGCGATCTTACGCTGTTTTTTGAAACCCAGGGCTTTGGGGGTCTGACCTATCGCTTCGAGTCGATTAACAGCCTCGATCATGAACGGTGTAACGTAAGAAGACGATTTGTGGGCCGCCTCTCGGCAGGGATCCTGCAAGAAATCGAAGAAAACTGCGCCACAACAGGCAGGCTATTTGCCTTTAAAATCCGCGGAACATTTTAATCCCTTTGGGTCTTCAATCCCGTATCAGTCCCTGTATTCAGTAGCGGGTTCGCATGCCCTTATAAGTGCTTCCCCGCGTCCAAAGCTCCCGAGTTTACTGGCTGGTAGAGCAGTCTGGCCTATCCGATTGATCGCCTGTTGGGCGAGTCTAGTCTCCGGTACTTGTTGCCACTAAACAGTTCTTATAGAATCTTGTCTAACAGGCGCACAAAATAAACAAATCTACCGGAGTTCCGGGCGCTGTAGACGTTATCAAGGCCGTGGCTACCTGCTTGCTATACGACTAATAATTTCTTGTTTTTTTTGAGATAGACTGAATGACCGACTTGATAATTGTTCTGGCGATTTCACAACTTGCTATGCTGGGCTCGTCTGTTCTGATACTGCAACGCGGCAAGTTGTCCGGCCTGATAACAATGTTCAGTCTCTGCCTGATTGCCTATCTTCTCGGTCTGTTATCCATATTTCCTGAAAGCGAGCTTTTAAGCTACTTGTTTGCCCGTTTATCTACTGTAAGACCATTAGTCCTCTGGCTGATTGCGTTTTACTTTTTCGTAGATAACGAAAAGGTTTCCAACCCCTTGTGGTTGTTAATGGCATATTTTGTACTGGCACGAGCAATTGGAGTACCGCTTTACGACTCATCCACTGAGTTGAGTAATTTCTGGTTTATTATCGTTTACTTTATTCCACAATTAGTCTTGTTGGGCTTTGCAATTCACGGCGTTTATCTGGCCATTAGCAGCTATAGAATTGATTTGCTTGAACAGCGTCGACGCATCAGGCCGCTTTTCCTTTTTGGTATGGGCATACTTACCATGGTCCAGACAGCAAATAGTTTCTTCAGCTTTGTTGATCCATTTTTGGACCAAAGTAGATTTTTCTCTCTTACGCCGGTGCCAACTGTCGTGTTTCCTTTGTACATCTTCGCACTTACATTTGGCCTTAACTTAACCATAACTCGATATGGCATTAGTGCCTTAATTTTGCACCCCAACTCAGAAAAGGATTCCGCTAAAAAGCAAAAAGGCAACAAACAAATCAAGAAGGTGAATTTGTCTTTGCTGAATAATCTGACCAGGGCGATGGAAGAAGACAAACTCTATCGAGAATCAGGATTGTCTATATCTCGACTGGCTGAAGTCTTATCTATACAGGAGTACCAACTTCGACGATTAATTAATCAGGAGCTTAATTATCGAAACTTCAATCAATTTCTCAACCACTATCGGATTATGGATTCTTGCGACCAACTTCACGATTCGAACCAGAGTCAACATTCCATTGCATCGATAGCAATGGATGTCGGCTATTCATCACTCTCGTCCTTCAACAAGGCATTCAAAGAGATAAAGGGAGTTACGCCTTCGTTATTCAGGAGCAGTGAGGTACGCAACGAGGCTGTTTAAGGACCATACTGCTGTATTGCCGCCCGCGGAGATTGGCTAGTTAACTACAGCCAGGCGGTACCAGCTCGTATTGTCATCACTACTGTATTGTGAAAGCACTTTATTTAAGCAATAGTGCCGCCGATGTTTTGGTCCTGCCAAAATGACCGCTTAACGTTGAAAGAGAGACAAGCATCTTTCAGTCACGTATTGTCTCCTGTATACCTCGGCTTAGAGGATTTGCAGAGTATTGACAAACTGCTGCCGAATTGGCTAGCCTTATATTAGTGTTGGATCTAGAGATTCTGTTTTTAGAGCGTTAGTAAGAGAATATTTTTTGTTGAATTTCATGGCGTCGATCAAATAAAGGGAAAGAAAATGAAAACTTTACTCACAGTTTTTGCGCTCGCCGCAGCTCTCACTAGCTGCGAAAACCTGTATGACGATGGTGGCATTCCCCGAATCAGATCCCAGCGTCAAGTCGATGCCTACAATGCCACGGTTAGCTCGGAGAGTCAGAAATTGGTCTGCTCGCGGGAAAGACCCTTAGGCAGCATTATACCCGAGTTCGTCTGTATGACCGTAGCCCAGCAAGAGAGATTTGCGATACAGGCCCGAGAAGAAATTGAATTTCAGCGGCAAACTCAGACCGTCGACGGCAATTAGAACTCATTCATTACTGCTCGCGCCAATGCATGATGCGATAAAAAGCGGGCAACACGATGAGTGTGAGCAAGGTTGAGGAAATAATTCCTCCAATGACGACAGTGGCCAGTGGTCGCTGCACTTCCGCCCCGGTGCCTGTATTCAATGCCATCGGAATAAAACCAAGGCTCGCCACCAGCGCTGTCATAAGTACTGGTCTGAGTCTTGTCATTGCTCCCTCTACAATGGCATAAGTCAAATCCCGCCGCTCTTCCAGCAGGCGACGGATGAAAGACAGCATGATTAGTCCATTGAGTACTGCTACACCGGACAAGGCAATAAAACCCACCCCAGCCGAAATCGAAAGTGGCATATCTCGATACCACAGCGCAAGCACACCACCGGTGAGAGCGAGCGGGACGCCGGTAAAAATCACCAGTGCATCTTTGAATGAACTGAATGCCATCAACAACAAACCAAAAATCACCACCAGCGTAACCGGAACCACCAGTGAGAGACGATTCCGGGCAGATTCAAGTTGTTGGAAAGTGCCCCCATATTCAATCCAGTAGCCAGGAGCCAATCTCAGTTGCGCTTCGATTCGCTGCCGGGCCTCAGCCACAAACGATCCCAGATCGCGATCTCGAATATTTGCCGTAATAACTACACGCCGTTTGCCATTTTCCCGATTGACCTGATTGGGCGCTGTCGTGGTTTCTATCGTAGCAACCTCGGCTAGTGGCACATAGCCGGGGCCATCACTGAATGAGTCGGTAGGCACCGGCAAGCGCTCCAATCGTTTGATATCGGTCCTCATTTTTTCAGGCAGACGCACAATCAGTTCAAAACGACGATCACCCTCATAGATCAGCCCTGCGGACTCTCCTCCCATGGCTGTGCCGACCAAAGATTGCAGATCGCTGACATTGATTCCGTAACGCGCCAATATTTCACGCCTTGGGATAATCGTTAGTGTGGGCAGTCCCGTGACCTGCTCGACCTGAACATCCGTAGCACCTTCTATTGGCCCAATAATTCCCTCTACTTCCTCGGCCAATAACAGCAATTGATCGAGATCATCACCGAAAACCTTGATTCCCAGATCCGCTCTTACTCCGGAAATCAGTTCATTGAAGCGCATCTCTATGGGCTGAGTGAATTCGTAATTGTTACCAGGCAGTTGCATCACTGCTGCCTCCAGCTCTTGCAGAAATTCAGCCTTGGTCTTGTTTATATCCTCCCACTCTGCCGGTGGCTTCAGCATCAAAAAAGTATCTGCCACGCCAGGCGGCATGGGATCTGTTGCAACTTCGGGTGTGCCAATTTTTGAAAACACTTTTTCCACTTCTGAAAACTGTCTGATTCTGTTTTCCAGAGCCAGTTGCATACCAACTGCCTGATCCAGACCGGTACCGGGAATCCGCAATGCATGCATGGCGATATCGCCTTCGTCCAGTTGCGGAATGAATTCCGAACCCAGCGTCGTTGCCAGCCAGATACAAAAAGCAACCAGACCGATCGCGGCGACCGTTAGCAGCCAGCGCAGTTTCAGTGAGAGAATTAATACAGGTCGGTAGATTACCTTCAGCGCGCGCATGAGAATATTTTCCTGCTCCGCCAGTTTCCCTGTCATAAACAGTGCCAAGAAAGCGGGCACTAAGGTAAAGGAAAGCACCAGGGCCGTACTAAGCGCCAGGATTACGGTGATGGCCATTGGGTGAAACATTTTTCCTTCGATGCCGGTAAGAGCAAAAATTGGCAGGTAAACAAAGGTAATAATTCCGATACCAAACAGGCTCGGCCTGATAACTTCGTTGGTCGCATCAAAAACAATGCTCATTCGCTCACCCCGAGACAGTACCCCTGAGCCATCGCGCTGTGCTTCGGAGAGACGCCGTATACTGTTCTCCACAATAATTACCGCACCATCTACGATCAAGCCAAAATCCAGCGCTCCCAGACTCATTAAATTGGCCGACACTCCGAATGTCACCATGCCGGTAATAGTACCCAACATGGAAATTGGAATAACAACTGCTGTAATGAGTGCTGCACGGATATTGCCCAGCAATAGAAACAACACGGTAATTACCAGCAACGCCCCTCCCAGAAGATTGGTTTGGACTGTGGCAATGGTTTTATCTACCAGTGTAGTCCGGTCATAAACCGCTTCGGCAATAACACCAGAGGGCAGGGTCGCATTAATCTCCTGCAGCTTAGTCGCTACATCCACGGCCACAGTACGGGAATTTTCTCCAATCAGCATGAAAGCCGTCCCCAATATGGTTTCCACTCCGTCTCTGGTAGCGGCTCCTGTTCTTAGCTCACTACCGATTGCAACTTCAGCCACATCTGCGATTCGAATTGGCACATTGCCGCGTATAGCCAGCACAACATTTTCAATTTCTTCAAAAGTCTGTAGCTGGCCGGGTGACCGCACCAACAGTTGCTGCCCGTTGGGCTCGATGTAACCAGCTCCCCGGTTATCATTATTATTACGCAGGGCTTCAACCACATCTTCCATGCCGATTTCCCAGCGCAATAATTCGGTCGGGTCAGGTGTAACATGATATTGTTTCTCAAACCCACCAGCGGAATTAATCTCGGTCACACCATCGACCAGAATCAGTTGCGGCCGAATAATCCAGTCCTGAATTTCCCGCAACGCGGTACTGTCATAGCCAGAGCCATCTGCCTGCGTGGCACCAGGCAGGGCAGAGACGGTATACATAAATATCTCACCGAGACCCGTGCTGATAGGTCCCATTTCCGGTTCCAGGCCTGCGGGAAGCTGACTCTTCAGGACGCCGAGTCTTTCGTTAATGAGGTTGCGCGCAAAATAAATGTCCGTGCCTTCGTCAAATACCACGGTGACCTGAGACAGGCCGTAGCGAGACAGCGAACGGGTGTAGGCAAGATTTGGTAAACCAGCGAGACCGGTCTCAACCGGAAAAGTGATGCGCTGCTCCGCCTCCAGGGGCGAATAACCAGACGCTTCGGTATTCACCTGAACCTGAACGTTAGTGATATCCGGTACCGCGTCTATGGGCAGGCTCTGGTAATTCCAGCCACCTAATACCGCCAAAGCAAATACAATGACCAGTATCAACCAGCGCCGCTCTATGGAAGAGCGCAGGATAAAATTAATCATGGTCTCTCCTACCTAGTACCTCGACCAGGGTTAAGTTTCGGGTGCAGCGGGTCTCTCAGCGTTTAGCTGCAAGGCGCTTTTGCGCCGTCGTAGCCTGCGCTCCATCAAGCGAAAGCAACGCAGCAGATGAATGCTGAGA